>Ga0209121_10001270_pt1 | contig 26477 bp, 26 predicted proteins | sample Cruoilmetagenom3_FD_187292 | JGI IMG/M metagenome (GOLD analysis project Ga0209121, IMG submission 187292) | Oil polluted marine microbial communities from Coal Oil Point, Santa Barbara, California, USA - Sample 3 (SPAdes) (version 2) | ecosystem: Environmental > Aquatic > Marine > Oil seeps ...
GGCAATAATGAATCATTCCACACAAGAAGCAAGCAAAAAACCGCCGTTCAACTTGAAACGCATGATTTAACATCTAGAGAGGGCAACCGGTAAAAGGCCAGCCTAAATCAGCAAAACTTGAGTGCCGACCTTTGCAAGTCCGAACATAACCTCGATGTCTTCGTTATAAAGGCCGATGCAACCATTGGACGCTTGCCGCCCGATTTTCCGCGTATCGTTGTTTCCGTGAATGCGGTAATATTGCCAACCGAGGTATAGCGCATGTGTTCCCAAAGGGTTTTGCGGGCCTGGGCCTACATAGGTAGGCAGATCGGGGTCACGTGCCAGCATATTGGGTGTCGGGCGCCATTCGGGTCCGTCAACTTTGCGCACAACGGTGGTACGACCCCGTCGGGTGAGTTGCTCTGTTAGCGGCACTGCGATTGGATAAATATTGTAAGTATCGCCATCTTCCGACCAATAGTGTAAAACTCTGCCGATCGTATCAACAAGAATAATACCGTTGCGCCGGTTGCTGAAATAGTCTTCCCAACGCTTGGTCACAAACGAAAATGATACATATTGAGGCCCGGTTGTCTCGGTGGCAGGGGCGGCCTGCGCACGCAGGATTGCCGGAGATAGTACCGGCGCCAATGTTCCGGCGGCCAACAGGGTTTTTCCGAAGTGGCGACGGGAAATAATTTTGCGGTTTTCGACCATTATTCAGACTCGAATTGCTAAAGAAGAACCGCACACTATTATGCCTATCCCGAAATTGCAATTCACATCGCTGTCACAGCCAAGGGAAGGTGTTTGAATCCTGAACAGAATCGCGCTAAGAGGCTGAACGACATTTTTTCGGAGTTCATTTATGGTTCGCATTGTAGCTTTGTTATTGGCGGCGGCTTTGGGCCTTTCGGCCTGCACAACCACCCCGACCCCGGGTGTGGTGCGTATTACCGCGGGACAAGCCAATTCGATTCGGCTAAACCAGCTTGATCTGGTCAATACTGTGCGCGCGCAAGCGGGCGTGCCGCCGCTAACGCTTTCTGCCCAGCTTTCTGCCGCTGCCGACACCCATGCGCTCGATATCGCCCAGCAACTCAGAGCCTGGAATTTCGGCTCCGACCGTTCCTCTCCGCAAGCCCGCGCCGAGCGCGCCGGCTTTGTCGGGTTGGTGACCGGCGAAGATGTTGCCGAAACCTTTATGAGCAATATCGAGATTTTCCAAATTTGGGCCGCAGACCCGCGAGCACGGCAGGCAATGATTGACCCAACCTCCACGCATATGGGGCTGGGCTGGCATCAGGAAGTCAGTGGCAAGATCTGGTGGGTTATGGATATTGGTGCCGCAACGGCGCCGGTTCTGGTGGCTACGGCTGGATCACTATAAGCGCCCCGTCGGGCACAAGCTGCCAAATCTCCTCGACATGACGATCAGAAACCGCGATGCATCCGGCCGTCCAGTCGTTTTTCTGGCGTGGATGCCCTAGCCCGCCGTGGATGAAAATCTCCCCGCCAGGATTACGCCCTTCAGCGCGGGCCAGCTCAACCTGATTTGGGTCCGGATAAGAAATACCAAGGCTAAGGTGGAAATTGCTCTGCGGATTCCGGCGGTTTATATAGTAGCTACCTTCCGGTGTACGCCCGTCCCCTTCAATAGATTTTTGACCTTCCGGTGCCCATCCTAAACCTATCGGGTAGCTGCGGAACGCCTCACCGTCCTTATAAAGATAAAGCCGGCGGCTGCTTTTGAACACAACGACCATATCGGCTTGCGCAGGGCTGGAAAGTGCTGAGGTTGCCACGGCCGAAGCGGCAGCGGTCGCCAGCAGGGTTCTGCGGGTGAGGTTCATGGTTTTGCCTTATACTGCTCGTATGCGCCTGTTGCGGCTGCGTTAAAGCCACGACTACAGGAATTCTTCGCATATGTGAAGCCACATTGAGTGAGTGGAAACCAGCCTGCTGCCAGACCGATGTCGCAGCAGGCCCGAGTTCTTATTTCAGGATCGTCTCCGGCCCCATTATACTGTTGGGCAGCAATGTGGAAATCACGGGAACGTAAGTAACCAGTATGAGGAACACAAACAGGATGGCCAGCCAAGGCAGGGCCGCGCGCACGACGCGGAGCATTGGCATACCCGCCACACCCGAGGTCACAAACAGGTTAAGCCCCACCGGCGGGGTTATCATCCCGATCTCCATATTCACCACCATGATGATGCCGAGATGGATCGGGTCGATCCCGAGCTCAATCGCGATGGGGAAGACCAGCGGCGCAACGATAACGATCAGGCCCGAAGGCTCCATGAATTGCCCGCCAATAAGCAGGATAACGTTAACAATGATCAGGAACAGGATCGCGCCAAAACCTGCCGTGAGCATCGCGTTGGCGATTTGCTGCGGGATTTGCTCTTCGGTCAGCACGTGTTTGAGCAAGAGCGCGTTGGCGATGATGAACATCAGGGTGATGGTCAGCTTACCGGCTTCGAACAAGGTATCGCGGGTATCTCTATGGACCCATGCGGTGAGTAGCGCATGCGGACGCTTGAACAATGACTTGGGCTTGTCATCTTCGCTTTTGGCGGCCAGTGGCCCCATATCGCGGTAAACGAAAGAGGCAATCAGGAAGGCATAAATTGCCGCAACCGCCGCCGCTTCGGTTGGGGTAAACGCCCCGGGCCGCCAATAGAGGCCGCCCTCGGCAGCCGCATACCAAGGGTGGCCATAGATACCGCCCATGATGATCACCATCAGGAACAGGCCCCAGATAGCATCCCAACCCGCACGGAAAACCTCTGCCCAACCGAGCCACTCGCCTTTAGGCAGGTTCTTAATACGGGCAACCACATAGATGCCAACCATCAGCATAGTACCAGCCAAAACACCGGGTATAACCCCGGCAAGGAACATCCGGCCTACCGAAACATCAGTCGCAGAGGCGTAAACCACCATCACAATGGAGGGCGGGATCAGGATACCAAGGGTGCCAGCCACAGCAATGATACCGGCAGCGAAGTCTTTGGAATAGCCAACTTGGTGCATACCGGCGATAACAATCGAGCCAATCGCGACCACGGTCGCCGGAGAAGAGCCGGAAAGCGCCGCAAACATCATACAGGCAAGCACACCCGCGATGGCAAAGCCACCGCGAAGGTGGCCCACCAGAGCAATGGCAAACCGGATTATGCGTTTTGCCACCCCGCCGGTACTCATAAAGCTGGAAGCGAGGATGAAAAACGGAATCGCCAGCAACGTATAGTGGGCATACATTGCCTGAAACATGGTTTGGCCAACCGAGGCCAAAGAGGCATCAGAGTAGAGCAGCTGGAACACGATCGAGCTGAGGCCAAGCGAAATGGCGATCGGCACACCGAGCAGCAAAAAGCCGATGACCATACCGAAGAGGACGATGATTTCCATGGCTTAAGCCTCCTTGGCGGCTTGGGCAGCCACTTCTTTAACGTCATCTTCAGCTTCGTGGCTCACAATCAGGGTATCGCGCGAGCCCTTTGCCAGAGCCATAAACGCCTGCACTAGGCGGTATAGCAGCAGGGCAGCGCCAACTGGCAGGATAATATAGGGAATAAAACGAGGTATCTTGTTATAGGCTTCGCCTTCGTTGATCATCGGTTCGATAAAGCGGAGCCAGTCGGGCATGGGCACGCGGTCTACCTCGTACCAACTGCGGTAATTGGTGATTTTCATCTCCTCAAAACCGGTCGGGAACCATGCGCCGGTGGTGGCGGGCAGGTTGGCAAAATTAGCGTAATAATCATAGCTGGCTTTGAGCAGCAGCAGGGCATAGGCAATTGAGATCGCGGTGGCCAGCATGGCCAGCTTTCGTCGCGTCGCCATGCGGAAAAGGTTGATAACGGAATCCACGCCGAGGTGGGCGGTGATTTTAACGCAGTAACTCACGCCGAGCAGCACCAGCCAGGCAAACAGGATCGAGGTGGCCTCAAGCCCCCAGATCAATCCGCCATTGATGCCGAATATATTGTTCATAAAGTCACCAAAGCCGGAGCCGGCAGAATAGCGCAGCACCACATTTATAAAGGTTATCAGGGTCATCAAGCCGAGGATGATCGCGATCAGCGTTTCCTCGATGCTATCCATAAAGCTTTTGTCTTTGGTGTGCATGTTGCTTCCCCCCGGTCAGAAAAGCGCCGCCAGCGTGGGCTGGCGGCGCGGTGTTTTTAGTGGCGCGTGTTGATCTCTTGCGCGGCAGCGATGTTCTCGGCGCCAACGTCGCCTTCAAACTGGGCCCAAACCGGACTCATCGCAGCAACCCAAGCTGCACGTTGCTCTGCGCTAAGTTCGCGAACAACCCCGCCAGCCGCAATAATCGCTTGTTTGGCTTCTTCATTCACGGCTGTAGCTTCTGCGTTCCGCAGCGTGGTCACTTCACCCAGAATGGTCAGGAACTGGTCGCGCACTTCGGGATCCAATCCGTCAAGCCATTCGGTGGAAGTCACAACAAGATAGTCGATGATACCGTGGTTGGTTACGGTTGTGCCGTCCTGCACTTCGAAGAACTTCTTGCCGTAGATGTTGGACCAGGTGTTCTCCTGCCCGTCAACCACGCCGGTTTGCAGCGCGCCGTAAACTTCCGAGAAAGCCATTGGCTGCGGGATCGCCCCCAGCGCTTCCATCTGCGCTACCAGCACATCCGAGGTTTGCACGCGGAACTTGAGGCCGGCAGCATCGGTTGGCAGGTTCAGCGGTACATTGGCCGAGAAGTTTTTCATGCCATTGTGCCAGAAATCGAGGCCCATCAAGCCGCGGCGCGCCATGGAAGCTTTCATGGCTTCACCGGTTTCGGAGTTCTGGAACTCGTCAACCGCGTCGATGTTGGCAAACATGAACGGCAGGTCAAAGATCCGGAACTGGCGGGTGAAGGCCTCAAATTTCGACAGGCTGGGTGCCGCGAGTTGCACGTCACCTTGAAGCATGGCTTCGAGCACCTGGTTATCATTATAAAGCGTGGAGTTCGGGTAAACCTCCATACACGCAACGCCGTTCATCTCGGCATTTACACGCTCGGCCAGCAATGTGGCGGCAATACCTTTAGGGTGGCGGTCGGTGTTGGTCACGTGAGCGAATTTGATAACAATTTCGCCCTCGTCGCATTCAGCCATTGCAGCGGTTGCGGATAGTGTGGTGGCGGCCAGTGCGGCGGCCATGGTTAGTTTTAGCATGATGTTCCTCCCAGAACGATTGATGGCCACTTGCGTGGCCCATGCGCTATTGAAGCACAAATTGCCGCCGGGGAAACAAAAAATTGTTTGTGTGGAGAGTGTATCAAATATGAGCAAATACAGCGCATTAGCCCCATGTCGCCACATAGTTGCGTGCGGGATTAGTGACGGCAGAAAGGAGCTTGTGCGGATTCCCGCACAGTTCAGCGAAAGACCGCCGGGTCTATTTTCAGGCGTTTCATCTTGTCATAAAGCGTTTTGCGTGGAATGCGGAGCGCCTCGCAAACATCGGTCATCCGGCTGGCGTATTTATTCAGAGCGTCCTCGATAAGGTGTCTTTCCATCTGTTCCAAAGCGAGAGTCAAGCCTCCGGCGGTAGCCCCGTCATATTCGCTCAGCCCCATTGCCAGCCGCGCCGCGTGGTTTTTCAGCTCACGCATATTGCCGCGCCAATTATGGGCAAGTAGGCTTGGAATCTGAAAATCCGCTGGGAGAGTGCCGCCAGCCTCGTCCATAAAATGACTGTATAAGAGACCGATATCCTCAGGCCGCTCGCGTAGCGGCGGGATGTGTATCCGCGCCACATCAAGCCGGAAGAAAAGGTCACGCCGGAATTGTCCGGCTTCCACCATGTCAGGCAAGTTTTCGTGGCTGGCCGCCAAAACCCGAATGTCGAGCTTTTGCGGTTGGCCTAACCGGTCTTCTACGCTGCGCTCTTCGAGAATGCGTAGCAAGTTGACCTGTTGGTCTAATGGCATGGCCCCGATCTCGTCCAGAAACAGCGTGCCACCATCGGCGCGGGCAAAGGCGCCTTTGCGGGTATTGTCACCAAACAAGACCTCATGGGTTAGACCTTCGGTCAACATTCCGCAATTTATGGCGATAAACGGAGCGTTTGCGCCTGAAAGCTGGTGAATCACCCGTGCCGCCAGTTCTTTGCCAACGCCGGTTTCTCCGGTGATCAACGCGTCCGATCTTGCATTTGAGACCGCTCTCAACTGGCGGCGAAGGTTTTGGGTGGCTTCCGATTGCCCGATCACCAGCCGCTCGGCTGCATCTTGCGCTGCCAATCGAGCCGTGAGGGAACGGTTTTCCAGTACGGTTTTCCGCAATGCGCACGCGCGCGCCACTACCTCGGCCAACCGGCCGGTGCCAACCGGCTTCTCCAGAAAGTTCAGCGCGCCAGCTTCCATCGCGCGAACCGCCATAGGTACATCGCCCTCACCCGTGATCAAGATCACCGGCAGGTCCATGTCTACCTGCTTGCATCGCTCCAGAAGGGCAAATCCGTCTTTGCCGGGCATGCGCACATCAGATAGGACTATACCTTCGAAATTTGGAGAAATGTGGTCGATCGCCTCAATAAACGAGCCGGCAAGAACGACCGGATGGCCGGCAAGTTCAAGGGTTTGCCCCAGCGCTTCGCGGACCTCGCGATCATCATCGACCAGCAATATGTTCAGGCTCATTCCGGCACTCCTTTTGGCAGGGTCACGGTGAAAATGGCGCCGCCGTCTTCGTGGTTCCCTCCTTTTATCGTCCCGTCAAAGCTTTGCACTATCCCGTAGGAAATGGACAGGCCTAGCCCCATTCCATCTTCTTTTCCAACAGTTTTGGTTGTATAAAAGGGCTCGAATATTTTCTCGGGGTCCGTCAGTCCCGGGCCGGTATCGCGCAATACTATCCTTGCCTCCCTGTCGAATTCCTGCACCGATATTTCAATTCGCTTTTCAGGTACCACCACCATAGCATCCACCGCGTTGGAAATAAGATTGAGCACCACCTGCTGCAACCGAACCGCCCCGCCTTGTGCGATGATCTCTGTTTTGGGGGGCTGCCAGTCTACCACAACCCGTTCGCTCCGCAGCCGTGCCCCTGCAATTTCCAATGCATCATCCACAACTTTGCCAAGTGATACATCACCCGTTGCCTCGCCCTCTTTGCGCGAAAAAGCCCTGAGGTTTTTGATGATCCGGGCCATGCGCGCCGTCAGGTCAGCGATCCGCCCAAGGTTGCCCGAGGCTTTCTCCGCCTCTCCCCGCTCCAGAAATACTTGCGCGTTTTCCGAAAAGGACTGGATAGCCGCCAGTGGCTGATTGAGCTCGTGGCTGATCCCTGCCGCCATTTGTCCAAGCGCCGAGAGCTTTCCGGCCTGAACCAGATCATCCTGCGCGCGCCGCAATTGGGATGTTCGTTTCTCGACCCGCGCTTCAAGTTGCAGGTTCGCTTCTTCACGGACCTCAAGCTGCCGTGCCAGCACTGAGCGGCGTAAATAAAGCCCCCAAAGCAAGGCACCAAAAAGCGCCAGAAGTGCAGCCACCAGCATAGCCCTTAGCGAGGCGGCTTCGGAAGCCGGGTTCAGGTTGGTCAGAATGTAGGCATTCATCCCGATAACCGGAAGCGGCTGGGTTTCCAAAAGGGCAACCTCCGGCAATTGCGGATCATCGCGTGTGCGCCAAATTGTATGTCCAAACTGCGTTGTGGCGCTTGGGTCGGCAAAAGCGGGCAGTGGCTGGTATCCATAGCGCGACCGACTGTTCGGCGGGGCCGGGTTGCCGAGTCGGCGCAACAGCAACTCCGAACGATTTGAAATGAAAATGACATCATTTTCATCCGCAAAGAACACCGTTTCGGGATCCCCCCTCCAAAGGAGCTCAAGGTTCTCCAAGTCTGCCTTTACCACCAGCACCCCGTGAATCCTGCCTTCGCCATCCCGAATAGGGCTCGCAAACGTGAACCCGCGTGGTGTGTCACCTCGTTCCTGAAGGTGATAAAACCCGAGCGCTCCGTTCATAGCGCGCACAAAATCAGGGCGGTCTGCCAGGTTTTTGCCTAGATAGCTCTGCGGGTTGTTAAAAGCTGAATCCGCTACAACCGTTCCACGCGTGTTGACCAGAGAGATGTTGAGCGACCGGCTCAGGTCTGCCAATTGACGCAACCGCGCATTAACTTCAGGAGGTGGCAGATCATATTCCAGCGCCTGCAAAAAAGATGAATCACGCGAAAGGATGACCGGAAGCATCCGGTAACGCTCCAGCCGCCCGACCAAACGGTCAGATGCCAGCGAAAGGTTGGCCTGCGCCGAAATTGATAACTGGGCCATCGCCTCGCGGTAGGACAACTGCCATACGACAGTTACCAGCGCCGCTGCGAAGGCAAGATAAAGAGATGTATAGGGAAGAAGGCGCATCGCGCCGCCGCCTAAACGCTAGCCAGATAATTGGTCAATTCAGTTACATTGCCACGCCGCGCTTCCAGCAAGGCCCTGATTTCCTCACGCTCCGAGGTTAGCAGCGAAATGCCTTCAATGATCAAGTTGATGATCTTTGTGCGACCCGAACGGTCGGAAATCTGCCAATCAAGCGACCAAGGGGATTGTCCGGACACGCGCATCTGTGACGAAACCAGAAACCCTTTAGAACCTGCATTCTGAACACGGGTAATGGTGATGTCTGCGCCGCGATATTCGCGGAACTGCCGGCCGTATTTGTTGGAAAGGTAATGCCCGAACGCATTCGAAAACGCACTTTTTTGCGAGGTGGTAAGCTGGCGATAGGGCGGGCCAAGCACCGAGCGGGCGATGATATCAACATCGGCGTAAGGCGTGAATACCTGCTCAAAACTGCGCAACATTTGCGCCTCGGACTGGTTGAGATTGATGATCGCGAAAAAGTCGTCGATCACACGTTCCACAAAGGCTGTTGCCGCTGGTTCAGTCAGCCCAAATGCCCGCAGTGGCAAAAAGGCAGCAACCCCGCCGGCAATCACGACGCGACGGTTGGGTTTATTCAAAGGCATAAGGATCCTCCAGATCTTCGATCACGGTTTCGCCCGCCACCGCGTGGCGTTTGTTTTGCATATAGGAAAGCCGCTGGGCCGCATAGCTATCCGCCGATTCGTAGAGCAGAATCGAGATCAGGTCGTCATATGTGTTACGCTTGCCAATCAGGTTAACCCCGCGCAAGGCCATCAGGTAATAGGCCTGCTCACGAGTGACAACATGATTGAGCGGGTCAATAGCCAGATCAACGACAATCCCCACAGTATCCCGCACCGAGCTCGGGCCGACAATCGGCAATTCCAGATACGCCCCTTCGCCCACGCCCCAAACCGCGAGCGTTTCGCCAAAGTCGGTAGGTTCGTCAAAAACACCCATCTCGGTGGCAGGGTCAAACAAACCGGCAATACCTATGGTCGAGTTCAGCAGAAAACGGGTGAGCGTGGTGCTGGCGCCGTCTCCGTCTCCTTGCAAAATATGGTTCACAAAGGCGTTGGGTTGGCCCAGATTGCTGGCCGTGTTGTCCACAATCATGCGAACTTCTTCGGGCACAACTGTGCCGTAAACCGTGGCAACCGGGCCAACAACCGCGCTGTCCATCATTTTGTTGAAGTCATGAATGGCACGGTTTGTGCTTTCAAACGGATCATAAATCTCGCCCTCGGCAACGCTTTGCCCGTTTCCGGCACACGCCCCGAGTGATACAACAAGGGTTGCACTAATCAGCCAGTTGTAAATTTTGTGTTTTGCATTCATACCGGAATTCCATAATCGAAGCCCTATAACATTTGGCAACATACTGTTTATATTTTCCATGCTATCAGAATATGAAGCATGGCGGAAAGGCCAAAATTTGTTACAAGCAAGCCATCGCCGAAATTTACGAGGCAATTGAATGGACCAGACACGGCTCATAAAAGTCGGAAACCGGGAAATCTCCGCTGTTCTGCGGCGCTGGAATGCTTCAATTTTTTCGGTCGGGCTCTTTAGCGTTTTTGCGAACCTGCTGATGCTGACCGGCCCGCTGTTTATGCTGCAAATATATGACCGGGTGCTCGGGTCGCGCTCCGAAGAAACGCTGGTTGCCCTGTTTATGCTGGTTGTGATGTTGTACGCCATTATGGGGGTGCTTGATTATGCCCGCGGGCGGATCGCGGCGCAAATTGGCGCCGGGGTGCAATCTATGCTCGATGAACGGGTATTTGAAGTCACGCTCAAACGCGCTGTAGCGGCAGAGGCGCGGGCCCATCCCGATTCGGGGTTGCAAGACCTCGAGTCCATCCAGCGGTTGCTGGCGTCGCCCGCGCTTTTTGCTGTTTTTGACCTCCCCTGGACGCCGATTTTCCTTGGGGCGATATTTATTTTCCACCCGATGTTGGGATGGTTGGCGCTGAGCGGCGGCGCGCTTCTTATTTTTATCACAATCCTCAACCAGTATGTAACCCGCAGGCCGGTGCTTGAAGCGGCGCGGGATGGCGCACGGGCGCACGCGTTGTCGGAGAGTTTTCGCAGCCAGTCCGAAGTGGTGCACGGGCTTGGGATGCAATCTACAGCGCTCTCGCGCTGGGGCAAAGCGCGAGAGGCGGCCCTCGTTACCGCTACGCGCGCCGCCCATCGAACCGGCTTTTTCACCAGCCTGACCAAAACCCTGCGTCTGTTTTTGCAAAGCGCCATTCTCGCGCTCGGGGCATGGCTGGTGTTGCAAAATGAAATGACGGCTGGCGCAATGATTGCCGGCTCTATCCTGATGGGGCGCGCTTTGGCGCCGGTTGAACAAGCCATCGCGCAATGGTCGGTTGTGCAACGGGCGCGGCAAGGCAAAAAGGCGCTTTCGCTTATGCTTGGCGTGATTCCGGTGCCTGCCGAGCGCACCGATTTACCGCGCCCGAAAGCCTACCTTGAGCTCTCGAAAGTTACCGTCGTTCCTCCGGGCGAGAACATGGCCACATTACGAATGGTTTCTTTCAGGGTTGAGCCCGGTCAGGCCTTGGCTGTGATTGGAGAGAGTGCTTCGGGCAAATCAACCCTGGCGCGGGTGCTGACCGGCATTTGGCCACCCGTATCCGGTAAAATCCGCCTTGATGGTGCCGCACTGGAGCAATACCGCCCGAGCGACCTGGGCCGCTACGTTGGCTACTTGCCGCAAGATGTTGCGCTTTTTGATGGCACGATCTCGGAAAATATTGCGCGGCTGTCGCTGGCACCCGATTCTGAAAAGGTGATCGCAGCGGCAAAGCTCGCTGATGCGCACGAGATGATCCTGAAGCTGCCCGATGGCTATGACACCAAGATCAACGGCGGGGCGCGGCTTTCCGGCGGGCAGAAACAACGCATCGGGCTGGCGCGGGCGCTCTATGATGACCCTGTGCTTCTGGTGTTGGATGAGCCCAACTCCAACCTGGATTCCCACGGTGGCATCGCGCTGGATGCGGCAATCAACGCCTTTAAGGCCAAGGGCGGCGCGGTTGTGGTTATGGCCCACCGACCCTCCGGCATAGCCGCGTGTGATCTGGCTTTGGTGCTCGCCGAAGGCGTGGTTGCAAAATTCGGCTCGAGGGACGAAGTGCTCAAGGCTATGACGCAGAATTACGCAACGATCGCGGGTGAAATGGCCCCGAAGGGGGACAAATGAGCGCCCGAAAAAATACTTGGGGAACCAAAGGTTATGTGGTGCTTGGCATGGCCGCATTACTGGTTCTGGTTGGCGGCTTGGGCCTTTGGTCGGCCACCACTGAAATTGCGGGTGCAATCGTCACATCCGGTAAGGTCGAAGTGGAAAGCAATCGCCAGATCGTGCAGCACCCTCAAGGGGGCGTAGTTGGCGAGATACTGGTTTCTGACGGGGATCAGGTTGAGGCGGGGCAGAAGCTGTTGCGTTTTGACTCGGTTCTAACCGCCTCCGAACTCGCCATTACCGAAGGCCAGCTTTATGAGCTAATCGGTCAAAAAAGTCGGCTATTAGCCGAGCGAGACGGTGACGAAGAAATTACCTTCGATGAAGAACTGGTGAGCGCAAGCCAGACACTGCCAAAAGTTGCCGAGCTGATCGAAGGGCAGCGCCGACTGTTTGCCGCACGCCGTACTTCGGTCAACGAAGAGCTATCTCAATGGGGGGAACGCACGGCGCAAATCCACAATTTGATCGAAGGATCACAGGCCCAACTGGCTTCCCTTGAAGAACAGGCCGCCCTTCTGGCGCAAGAACTGGCCGATCAGGAACAACTGCTGGAAAGCGGCCTGACCCAAGCCAGCCGCGTGTCGGCCCTTCGGCGGGAGATCGCTAATTTTGGCGGCCAGATCGGGGCGCTGAATGCGGAAATCTCTCAATCCCGCGCCCGAATTGCCGAGATCGAAATCGAGCGCCTTAAAATGTCCACCAGCCTGCGCGAAGAGGCCATAGGCGCTTTGCGGGAGCTGCAACCGAGAGAAATCGAGCTGCGCCAAAACCGCTTATCATTGCTTGAAGTTCTTGACAGGTTGACCCTGCGCGCCCCGCGGTCCGGCGTGGTTTATGGCCTTGCCGTTCACACCACGCGCGCTGTGGTGCAGCCTGCCGAACCGATCCTCTTTATCATTCCGCAAGATGAACCGCTGATTATCCGTTCCCAGATCCCGACCCAGCATATTGACCAAATTCGCTTGGGCCAACCGGCCACGTTGAGGTTTTCAACCTTTGACCAACGCACAACACCGGAGGTATTTGCCCAAGTTGCCAATGTTTCGCCGGATGTGCTCACAGACGAGCGCACCGGAAACAGTTATTACGCTGCCGAACTGCGGCCAAATGAGGGTGAGCTGGGCAAACTGGAAGGGCTGGAGATTTTACCCGGGATGCCGGTGGAAGCCTTCATTAAAACCGATGACCGCACGCCGCTGCAATATCTGATCAAGCCATTGGCTGATTACTTTAACCGGGCGTTTCGAGAGAATTGAGGGATTAATCCGGTTCCGCGGATTTGCGGGTCAACGGATGGCGTCTAGCCTAGCTTCCCGTTCCCGCTGCGCCTGTTTTACCATCGCTTTTAAGGTTTCGCTCCGGTTGGCCAGTAGTGCCTCCAGCTTGTCATCCTCCCCGCGTTCCAGAAAATGATTAATCCTTTTGGGTAAAACCCCTGCCGCGCATTGGGCGCGAACCCACGCCTCGGTCAGGCCCATTTGGGGCGTTCCTGTGCACCAGGTGTGCTCAAACAGTGTCATTATATAATCGAGGATTTTGGGTTTGATATGGCGGCGGTCCTCCGACCAGCGATTGGCAAACACATCCATAGCAATTTCATAAGAGGGCCAGTAATGCAGGTCTGCATCATCGGGCTGGTGGCCGCGCAAAAACTCGTCTAGCGCGGCGCGCAAAATGGCCTTGGAAGCAGCGTTGGCCGTTATACTCGAAACCGGTCTGAAGGTTGCAACAAGCGGGATTGGCGATAGGGTAAACATAATTTTGGCACTGGGCCGGTGCTTACGAATGAGCTGATAAATCCGGTTCAGGTTTTCAAGGTTTTCGCCATGGGTGGTGACCCGAAATTCATGCTTTGCAGGGTCGTATTTATGTTCGGGCACGGCGCGCCAGAATACATCTCCCGAGGCTTTATCGCTCCAGACTTCGGCCAACCCTAGCGTGATGATAAAGAAATCAGACGCCATAAGCGCGGCTTCTGTTTGAAGCCGGATCGCTTCGTCGATGCCGAGCGAAGCCGCGTCTTTATCGTGCCATAGATCTTCTGTAAAAGCTTTGCCTTCCAGCGCCCATTCAAACTGTTGCAGGATCGCGTGGCTGTTCACCATGCCTTCCCCGAAACGCGCGATATAGGTTTCCCCCCAATCGCCATCTTTCCGGTTGAGCACGTTGAAATTACTTTTTGCCAGCCAGCTGGTGATATGCTCGGCAAAACAGCTGCCGAATGCAACGATATTTGTTTTGTGGGTTATGGAAGGTTCGGGCGGCACCCAGCCTGCAAGCACATGGTCTGCCACCGCATTCACGGTTTGCATATTCTCAACGCTGGGGTTGAAATGGCTATTTTCACCCCGATACCAGGTTTTGTGGGCTTGCTGGCGAACCCCATCAACCTCAAACTCGAATACCGGCCCGCGAGAGTCGCCGATATGGAGGTTTTTGCGCTGGGGTTTGGGCACGGGCTAACCTTTAAGAGTATTCCGAGTGAGCAAATAGCTTATGTCGGCTTCGGTGGAGATGCAATCCAAACGCTTTCCCGTACATAGCACACAAAATTCGGGCTGCCCGCATTTAAGGTATTCTCCCCGCTTAATTTCCGCGCTAGGCTGACGCGAATTTTTCAATGGAGGCTCCTATGTCCGAAACCATTCAATCCCGCCTTGATACCCTTGGCATCACCCTGCCCGAAGCGCCAGCGCCGGCGGCCAATTATGTACCGTTTATGCAATCGGGGAATCTCGTTTTTATATCGGGGCAAATTTCAATCGGGGATGATGGCTTGATTCTCGGTCGCCTGGGCGAGAATATGGATGCCGAAGCGGGCTATGCCGCGGCGCAGCGCTGCGGTCTCTCGCTTATTGCCCAACTTAAAGCGGCTTGCGGCGGTGACCTTGAGCGGCTGGTGCAGGTGGTTAAACTGGGCGGGTTTGTGAATTCTGCCGGTGATTTCACGGACCAGCCAAAGGTTATTAACGGCTGCTCGGACCTCATGGTCGAAGTGTTTGGAGATAAAGGCCGCCATGCCCGCGCGGCTGTGGGCGTGCCCGCCTTACCGCTGGGAGTCGCGGTAGAGATCGAAGGGATTTTCGAGATTGCCTGAATTGCATCCGGCCTTTTTGCTACCCCCGATCGCGCATCGGGGCTTGCATAGCGAAGGGGTTCCCGAGAACTCGCGCGCGGCTTTCGAGGCTGCCATCGGCAAGGGCTATGCCATTGAGCTGGATGTGCAAATGTCGGCAGATGGCGAGGCGATGGTGTTTCACGACTATCACTTGTCACGCCTGACCAAAGCCAATGGCGCGACCCGTATGCGCACCGCCGCCGATCTGGCAAAGCTGACTCTGTCCAACGGCGAAGGAGTCCCGACTTTGCAGGAGGTGCTCAAGCAGGTATCCGGGCAGGTGGCGGTTCTGGTCGAAGTCAAAGATCAGGACGGCGCGATGGGGGATAATATCGGCCCGCTGGAAGCGCGCGTTGCCGAAATTTTGAATGAATATCGCGGGCCGGTGGCGGTGATGTCCCTCAATCCGCACGCGATTTATCATATGCAACGCCTTGCACCGGAAGTCACGAGGGGGCTGGTGACCTGCCGGTTTTCCAAAGAAGACTGGCCGCTCCTCCCACGCGACCGGGCCGACGAGCTGATCCAAATTCCGGACTATGAAGCCAGCGGGTGCTGCTTTATCTCGCACCATTTCAAAAGCCTCGACTTGCCGCGCGTGAACGAGATTCGCCAGACAGGAGACCCGGTGCTAAGCTGGACCATAAAGTCGGAAGGTGACGAGCATGAGGCGCGCCGTTTGGCCGATAACATCACCTTTGAGGGATACCTGCCCTGAGCACGCACACCTACGAAATATCTCTGATTGGAAGTATGAAGGAAACCTCTGCTGCCGAATGGGATGCGCTCGGCAAAGATGACCCTTTTACCAGCCACCGCTTTTTGCTGGCGCTGGAGGAAAGCGGCTCGGTGGGTCCCGGTACCGGCTGGGAACCACGCCATCTAATCGCCCGCATTGGTGGCGTGTTGGTCGGCGCGATGCCCCAATATGTAAAATCCCACTCGCAGGGCGAATACATTTTCGATTTCAACTGGGCCGATGCCTATATGCGGGCAGGCGGGGAATATTACCCGAAGCTGCAAGCCTCGGTGCCCTTTACCCCGGCCACAGGCCCGCGCCTGCTGGCGCAGGAAGAAGGCACTCGGCGCGCCCTGTTGCAGGGCGCCGTGCAGATCGCCGAGCAATCCGGTGTTTCCAGCTTTCATATGACCTTTTGCACCAAAGCCGAATTTGAATTGGGCGGTGAAATGGGCCTGATGCAGCGGGTCACCCAGCAATTCCACTGGGAGAACAAAGGTTACGCCGATTTTGATGCGTTTCTCGCCGCGCTTTCTTCGCGCAAGCGCAAAAATATCCGCAAGGAGCGGGCGGCGGCGCAAGGGTTTGGCGGGGAGATCCTCTCGCTCACCGGAGACCAGATCCAGCCGGAGCATTGGGATGCCTTCTGGCAGTTTTATCAGGATACCGGCGCCCGCAAATGGGGCACGCCTTACTTGACCCGCGCCTTTTTTGATGAAGCCCAAAAATATTTGCGCAATGATATCCTCTTGGTGCTGGCAAAACGGGAAGGCCGGTATATAGCTGGCGCGCTCAATTTTATCGGGGCGGATACGCTATTTGGTCGCTATTGGGGGGCTGTTGAGCACCACCCGAACCTGCATTTCGAGCTATGTTATTACCAAGCCATTGAGGCCGCCATAGCGCGTGGATTAAGCCGTGTGGAGGCCGGTGCACAAGGTGAGCACAAGCTGGCCCGCGGCTATCTGCCAACGCCGGTTTACTCCCTGCACTGGATCAGGGATAAGGGCTTTGCGCAGGCGGTGCAGCGGTTTTTGGAGGCCGAGGCTGAAGCCGTGCATGAAGATATCGAAGAACTGACCGAGATTGGACCGTTCAAGCGGGATGGAGGGCAAAATGGCTGAGCATTATGTGATTATCGGCGCGGGACAAGCCGGCTTTTCTCTGGCCGAAGCGCTACGCAAAAAGGGGTTTGACGGCGACATAACCATGATCGGCGAAGAACCTGTGCCGCCTTACCAGCGCCCCCCTCTTTCAAAGGCTTATTTGCTCGGTGACATGGGGCTGGAACGATTGTTTTTACGCCCCGAAAGCTATTTCGAAGAGCATAATATCGCCCTCTGCAAAGGCATGAGCGCTAAAAGCATTGATCCTGTTTTGCGCGAAATTACGTTGGCGGATGGCAGTACATTATCCTATGACAAGCTTGCCCTAACCACGGGGGCGGAGCCGCATCGCTTACCGGCGAAAATCGGCGGTGATCTTGAGGGTGTCTACACGGTGCGCACGCTGGCCGATGTGGACGCGATGGCGGCTGAATTCTCCGAGGGCAAGCGGGTGTTGGTTATCGGTGGCGGTTATATCGGCTTGGAAGCTGCCGCTGTGGCATCCAAGCTGGGGCTAAAGGCGATATTGGTCGAGATGGCAGACCGCATTTTGCAGCGGGTTGCGGCTCCTGAAACATCAGATTATTTCCGCAAACTGCACCTGAGCCACGGGGTTGAGGTCATCGAAGGTGTGGGCGTTGCGGCGCTCACCGGTATCGGCCATGTATCAGGCGCGACACTCGCCGACGGCCGCACTATAGAGGCGGATTTTGTTATCGTAGGCGTTGGCGTTGCGCCGCGCATCGCGCTGGCAGAGGCAACCGGACTGGCGCTTGAGAACGGCATCAAAACCGACCAGCATTGCCAAACCTCGGACCCAGACATTTATGCTGCCGGTGATTGCGCAAGCTTCCCGTTGGGTGGTTCGCAAGTGCGCATTGAAAGCGTTGGTAACGCGATTGACCAAGCGGGCATTGCCGCTGCGAATATGATGGGGGAGCCGGACGCATATACCCCGAAACCATGGTTCTGGTCTGACCAATTTGACGTGAAACTTCAAATTGCAGGATTAAATTCCGGGTCTGATACCGTGGTGGTGCGCGGCGGAGGGGATTGCGTTTCCCACTGGTATTACGCTGGCAAAACCCTTCTCGCAGTAGATGCCATGAACGATCCGCGCGCCTATATGGTTGGCAAACGTCTGATCGAAGCGGGGCGCTCACCCGCGCCGGCAATGGTTGGCGATGAGTCCATCGACTTGAAAACCATTATGCAGGCCGGATAATGCGGATTATTGGTGGCACATTGCGGGGCACAGCCCTGGCAAGCGTTGGTAAAGGCGACAGCGCCGCCCATTTGCGCCCCACCACGGACCGCGTGCGCGAAAGCTTGTTTAACTTGCTGGCACATGGCGATTACCCTCCGATTGCAGGCACACGGGTGCTAGACCTTTTTGCCGGCACCGGCGCACTGGGTTTTGAGGCGCTCAGCCGCGGAGCTTCCCGCGCCCTGTTTGTAGATGACGGTGCCAAATCACGCGCGCTGCTACGGGAAAACACCGACATCACCCGAATGATCGGGCAAAGCAAAATCTATCGCCGGGACGCCACTCGCATGGGCGAAAACCGCGGCGACCCTTATGATCTGGTATTTCTGGACCCACCTTATGGCAAAGGGCTGGGGGAAAAAGCTCTGGCTTCTTGCGAAAAAGGTGGTTGGTTTTCGGAACACGCTTTGATCATCTGGGAAGAAAGCGTGGCTGTAACGGCACCCGAAGGCTTTACTCTGCTCGATCAACGAAAATATGGCGACACTACGATCACGATTTTGGAAAGGCGCGCCTGATATCCAAATTGCCAAAATATCCCCGCCGGAGGCACTAAAACTTTTTTGCCTCCGGCGGGGATATTTGCACAATTTGGAATGACAAGCTTTGATTGAACCCCGCCGCGCAACGCGATAAGGGTATCTCAAGCAGAAACAGGCGGGCAATTATGACCACGAATCGCAAAACCCATTTTGGCTTCTCTCAGGTGGATGAAGACGCAAAGGCCGGTATGGTCCACGGTGTTTTTACCAATGTCGCCAGCAAATATGATGTGATGAATGATGCCATGAGCATGGGGATCCACCGTATCTGGAAAGAAGCGATGATGGATTGGCTCGCCCCGCAACCCGGCCAAAAGCTTCTTGATGTTGCCGGTGGTACCGGTGATATTTCGTTTAAGTTCAATGCGCGCGCCAAGGACCGGGCCCAAGCCACGGTACTTGACATGACTGAGTCGATGTTGGTGGAGGGACGCAAGCGCCCCGAGGCCGCAGAGATGGGGGATCGGCTTGATTGGGTCGTGGGGGACGCCATGGCGCTCCCGTTCCCTGACAATACTTTCGATGTTTACACCATCAGCTTTGGTATCCGGAATGTGACGCGCATTCAGGATGCAATTGATGAGGCCTACCGTGTGCTCCGCCCCGGTGGCCGGTTTATGGTGCTGGAGTTTTCAGCCATCCCCAATCCGGCGATGCAATGGGCCTATGACCGCTATTCGTTTAACATAATCCCGAAGCTGGGCGAGATTATCGCGGATGACCGGGACAGCTATCAATACCTCGTAGAATCCATCCGCAAGTTCCCCAAGCAGGAGGTATTTGCCGACATGGTCCGCAAGGGCGGATTTGAAAACGTTAAATACCGCAATCTCAGCATGGGTATTGCCGCGCTGCATTCGGGCTGGAAAATATGAGAGGCCCGCATAATATTTGGCGATTAATCCGTACCGGCGCCACATTTGAGCGCTCGGGCGCGATGGAAGTGGCGCTTGATGCGGTGGACGCCCCGAAGGCCGTGCGCATTGCGGCTCGCGTGCTTGGTTGGCCCTTTGCGTGGCTTGGCCTGAAGGGCGACCCGACCCAGCCGCCAGTGCAGCGCGCACTCGTGGCGCTCGGGCCGGCCTATATCAAATTTGGCCAGCTGATGAGCACCCGCCCCGATGTGGTCGGGGTCGAACTGGCCGACGAGTTGATGGTGCTACAAGACAAGCTCCCTGCCTTTTCCACGGCCACAGCCATTGCCGAGATCGAGCGTGAGCTGGGCATCAAGGTTTCCGAGACTTTTTCGGAGTTTTCCGAACCGGTCGCGGCGGCCTCATTGGCGCAGGTGCATAAAGCGGTGATCCGCGAAAGCGGGCAGGCCGTCGCTGTCAAGGTGCTGCGTCCCGGCATTGAAAAAGCCTTTATGCGCGATGTGGATGCGTTCCACTTCGCTGCGCGCGTAATTGAGTTATTTGCACCGGCTTCCCGCCGCCTCAAGCCCACGGGTGTTATCGAACATTTTGAAGGCATCGTACGGGCCGAGCTCGACCTTCGGACCGAAGCCAGTGCCGGAGATGAGTTTGCCGCCAACATAACCAAAGATGAAGGGTTTCATGTACCCGCCCTGATCTGGCCGCTTTCGGCGCGGCGGGTGATGACGAGCGAGTGGGTTGAAGGCATCCCGCTTGCCAACGTGGAGGCGCTGTTGGCTACCGGTCTGGACCCGGTCGAGTTTTCCGCCCGCATCATCGAAACCTTTTTGCGCCATGCGCTCCGGGACGGATTTTTCCATGGCGATATGCATCAGGGTAACCTGAAATACACCGATAACGGGGACCTTGTTGCGTTTGATTTCGGCATCATGGGCCGGATAGACAGCTATACCCGCCGCGCTTATGCGCAAATCCTGTATGGGTTCCTCAAAAGGGACTACCAGCGCGTGGCCGAGGTGCATTTTGAGGCCGGTTATGTACCTTTGGATCAGGATGTCGCAGAGTTTGCCCAAGCGATCCGCGCGATTGGCGAGCCGATTTTCGGGCAAAATGCCAGCCATATCTCCATGGCCCGCCTTTTGGCACAGCTATTTGACGTGACAGAGCGCTTCGGCATGGAAACCCGCACCGAGCTGATATTGCTTCAACGTACCATGGTTGTGGTGGAAGGCGTGGCGCGCACAATAAGCCCTGAGATGAATATGTGGGAAGGTTCCCACAGCGTTGTGGAGACCTATATCCGTGATTCCCTTGGCCCCAAAGCTATGATGAAAGACCTGAAGGATACCGCCATGGTTCTTTCTCGTTTCGGCCCGCATCTGCCGCGATTAGCCGAAACCGCGCTGCTGCGCGCCTCGCAAGCGGAGCCAAGCGTGAAGCGCGAGCACCGTATTCACTGGCGCTCGGTTATTATCGGCGGGTTTTCCGGTGGCATATTGGTTTATTTGCTACCCTAGGGGTTTTACCAAAATTGGCGGCTGACCCTTAGCTGAAGGGTCTCCATCCCCGGATTCCACGCTGCGATATCCGCATTTGAGCGATGATCGTAAGAGAGTGACACACGCCAGTCTTCCGCAAACCGGACCCCGACCTCGACGCCGGAACGAAATTCGACAGGATAACCAAGATCGACATCTCCGCCCATTGCGTAAACCCCGGGCGCAAAGCTGAAGCCTGCATAGATCGGCAGGCCCGCTAGCTCAAAATCGAACTGCTGATAAAGGCCGAATCCGAGCCAAGCGCCACCTTTATCGGTTATCGAAAAATCTACTACCGGATTAAACCGTTTCCACTTTGGCAGCGTGCGGGTAAAGCGCAGCTCCTGCCCGTGGTTTTGCCCCTGATACTGAACAATCCCGCTTGAGATTGTCATCTGCCCGGCTACGTCAGCGCGCTGGATGTTCCAGCCTTCACCCTCAATGCCGTCACCCATCAAGCTCATAAAGCCAAACAGAATCGCTAATCGTCCGTCCAATGTGGATTCCTCTTTGCGTCTTCGCCGTTCTCGGCCATAGTCTGTCTTGGTAAAACATATCGGAGGGGAAATCCATGGCCTTAAAATATCTTCATACAATGGTGCGGGTTAAAGACCTGGACGCCTCTATGCACTTTTACCGAGACCTGCTCGGGCTGGAAGAAACCCGCCGCTACGAGAGCGAAAAAGGCCGGTTTACGCTTATATTCCTATGCCCGCCGGGGCAGCATGATGCCCCCATCGAGCTGACTTATAATTGGGATGGTGACGACGAACTGCCCTCCGACAGCCGCCATTTTGGCCACCTTGCTTACGGGGTTGATGACATTTACGCCACTTGCCAAAAGCTGATGGATGCGGGCGTCACTATCAACCGTCCTCCACGGGATGGGCACATGGCCTTTGTCCGCTCACCCGACAACATTTCAATCGAGTTGCTCCAAAATGGAGAGGATTTACCGCCGCAGGAACCATGGCTGAGCATGGAAAGCGCGGGAACCTGGTAAAGGGTCTTTGCGCCAATCAAAATGGGGAAGGTAACATAATGCGGATCGCCCATATAAGTGATCTCCACATTGTTGCGGACGGGGCTACCCTCGGCGTGGCGCCGATGGCGCAAAACCTTGCGCGTGTGGTAACTGATCTCAATTCGGTAAAGCCGGATCTGGTTTTGGTGAGTGGCGATATTGCCAATACAGCCCAATTGGCAGAAACCCGGCGCGCTGCCTATATTTTGAACCAGCTTCAAATGCCCTATTACGTCACCCCCGGCAATCATGATGACCGGGGCGTATTGTGGGAGGTGTTCGGAGGGCAGGCCGTGCCGGCGCGCGAGATTGGGCATTTGAGCTATGCGCTCAATGCGGGTGGGTACCGGATTATCGGGCTGGATAGTAGTGACCCAGAACACCGCAACGGGATGATTTGTGACTCCCGCGCGGCGTGGCTTGAGGCGCAGCTGGCAGAATTCGGTGAAACGCCTACGCTTATATTCATGCACCATCCGCCAGTGAAATGCGGCGTGGAGGAAACCGATAATCCTCCGCTTAAGGGGGCCGAATTGTTGGCCAGGGTTGTCAGCAGGCATAGCCAGATCGAACGGATTCTTTGCGGGCATATTCACCTGCCGGTACAGGCGCTGTGGCAGGGGCGGCAGGTTTGCACAGCACCCAGCCTCGGGATGCGCCTGCGCTTTGACCCGAATGAAAACAAAGGGTCTGCTTTTTTTGTTACGCCCCCGGCCTACCTTTTACATTTACACAACGCCGATGGGGAATTGGTCAGTCATCAAATAACGCTCGATGAGGCCGCAGGACCGTTCGGGTTCGGATAGCGTCAGCCGCTCCCGAAACCTGAATAAAGCACCACCGCTACGCCAAAAAGGATGATGCCAGCCATGGTCCAGTTGAAGGCGTGCAGGCGGGCGGATGTGTGCAGCCAGCGCTGCAAAAACATGCCAAACCATGCCCAGCCGGCAGCGGAGGTCGCGCCGCTCAACATGGCCATTCCAGCCATTGTACCTGCGGTTGCTATCGGGCTTACCGGATCAAGAAACTGCGCGGATATGCTGATACACATGATCCACGCTTTCGGGTTGATCCACTGAAAGGCGGCTGCTTGAAAAAAGGTAAATGGTTTGGTCTCGGGCCCAGCCTCACCGGGCCTTTTGGCGCTGGCAATTTTCCAGGCCACCCATACCAGCATCGCAGCCCCGCCATAGCGCAGGAGTGTATGCAAAACCGGATAGAGGTCAAAAACCTCGCCCAGCCCCAGCGAGATCGTGAAGATCATAAAGCCAAAGCCGACAAACACGCCAAAGATATGCGGAGCCGTGGCCCGCAAACCGTAATTCACGCCCGAAGCGGCGAGCATCATATTGTTGGGCCCCGGCGTCCAGGCCGAAGCCATTAGAATGCTAAAGAGGGCAAAAAGAGCATCGGCTGACATGGGAGTCCTTTAGGTCAATCTTGATGACCTTTTCAGGATGTCACCAGCTTGTCAAGCGCTGCTTTATCAAGGTTGAACTGTGAGGTGATCCAGAGCGACTCCAGCCTTTTCAATTCAGCCCCGAGGGCAGGGCCAGCGGAAAAGCGAGGCATCAAATCTTTGGCTTTGAGCGGGAATTCCGCTACGGATGCCACCTCGATTTGCTCAATTACCGTTGGCTCTGCGTAGGTGCCGATGCTGGCGCACTGGACCAGCAACGCATCAATTGCGCTGGCGGCCCCCAACCGGTAACCGGCCTCAATTAGGCTCGGCAATTGCATGGCGGATTTAATGTCGGCAAGCGTGCGGGCTTCCGCGCGGGAAAGCCGCCAGCGCTCTGCCACGCCCTCCCCTCCCAAAGCCGCCAGACGCCGCAGCCAGCGCACCGGCTGGTCGGCTTCTATCTCGATCAGGGGTGCCATAAATTGCGGATCTGCTCCCGGCAGCACCCGCGCGAGCACGCCGGTTTGCGACATCATGGCCAGCGCCGGGGCCGGATCTTTTGCGCCGAGCAGCTTGCGCATTTCTGCGCCGATCCGTTCCCGGGAGAGGTCTTCAAGCCCGTCGAGATGGCTGGAAATGGCCGCCATCGCTTCCATGTCAGGCCCCTGCATCGGGTCACAATAGAGAGCATAAAACCGGAAGTAGCGCAGGCTGCGCAGGTAGTCTTCCTCGATACGGGCAAACGCATTTTCAATAAACCGGAGCCGCCGCGCCTTAAGGTCGGGCAAGCCGCCGAGCGGGTCGATAATGGTGCCACGGGCATCGGCATAAAGCGCGTTCATGGTGAAATCCCGCCGCTTTGCATCGTCCAGAATGTCGGTAGAAAAGGCAACAACCGCCCGCCGCCCATCGGTATGCACATCCTTTCGAAAGGTGGTGATCTCGAACGGTTCATGGTCCGAAATCACGGTTACGGTGCCGTGCTCAATCCCGGTTGGAACCGCTTTAAGGCCCGCTTTTTTTGCGAGCTCCATAACGGCCTCGGGCAGAGCATCGGTCGAAATATCGATATCAGAGACCGGCAGGCCAAACAGCGTGTTGCGCACCGCGCCACCGACCGCAAGTGCCTGATACCCTGCTGCCTCCAGCAACGCAAATACCGCCTGCGCATGTGGGTTCTTCAGCCATTTGGCACCTGCGATATTCATTTCGCCTCCAGCCTTTCAGACATGTTTTTGATCATCCGCGCGCTCGCCCCCCAAATATAATGCGGACCATAGGGAATGGCGAGATAGCCGCGCTCCACCCCGCGCCACGGGCGCTTGTGGAGCTGCATATTGGCGGGGTTCATCAGGAAATCGAGCGGAACATGGAAAACCTCCTCAACCTCGTTCGGGTCTGGCACGGGCGAAAACGGCCCCGTTACAAGCCCGACCTGCGGGCTGATCTCGAAACCGGTGACAGATTCATGCCCCTGCAAAGCCCCGAGCGGTTCCACCCCGACCAGCCCGATCTCTTCTTGGGCTTCCCGTGTGGCAGCCGCCCACAGGCTGGGGTCGGTTTCCTCGACTTTTCCACCGGGAAAGGCCACCTGCCCGGGATGGTTACGCAAGTGGGACGCGCGGCGCGTCAGGATCACTTCCAAACCGCTTGGTCCCTCGGTCAAAGCCATCAATATAGCGGCGGAGCGAAGCCCCCTTGGCGGCGGGCGCAAATCAGGCGCGTAGTCAAAATCGGATGAGGCGCTTGGCGCAGGGTGGGTCAGCGCTTGGCGGATGTCTTCCGGCCTGATCATTGCGCAATCTCCAGCAAAGCGTCGATATCCAGATGAGCCTCAATATGCGCCGCCAAAGCATCCAGTGTTTTCTCGACTCCCGCACCATAGGCAACCTTCGAGCCACCGGCGCCTTCCGCCTTTAACCATGCATCGCGAAAGGCATCTTCGCTAAACAACCCGTGCAGGTAGGAGCCCTGAACCTGTCCGTTTGCGCTCGTCGCTCCTTCGGGCTGGCCTCTAACCTCAAAAACTGGGCGGTTGCAATCCGGCCCGTCGGTGGTGCCGATATGGATTTCATAGGCGTTCAGCGCGGTGCCCGATGCCTTGTGAATAGCTTTTGTCCGGCTCACCTGCTTTTCGGGGATCATCGTGGTGGTAACATCCAGATACCCCAATCCTTTTGTTTCACCAGCGGGGCCTTCAATGCCACAGGGGTCAGCAATGACCTTCCCGAGCATCTGGTAACCACCGCAAATGCCGAGCACTTTGCCGCCACGCCGGAAGTGGGCGTGCAGGTCCACATCCCAGCCTTGATTGCGGAAAAAGGCGAGGTCTTTGACGGTGGATTTGGTGCCGGGGATCAGCACAAGATCAGCGTCGCCCGGCAGTGGCTTGCCGGCGGGCACCATAGTGACCCGCACGTTTAGCTCTTGGGCCAGTGGGTCAAGGTCATCAAAATTCGCCATGCGGGAAAGCTGGGGCACCGCGATATGAAAGCCGCCATTGCCACCGGACCGGATATCGAGCGCGTCTTCCGCCGGTAGCTTGTGACTGTCGGCGAACCACGGCAGGGTGCCGAGCCCGCGCCAACCGGTATGGCTTTCAATTGCCTTGAAACCCTCGTCAAAAAGCGCCGGATCACCGCGGAATTTGTTGACGATAAAGCCTTTGATCCGCGCCGCATCCGCGGTCGAGATCACAGCCTTTGTGCCAACGATCTGGGCAATAACACCGCCGCGATCAATATCGCCAGCCAGAATTACGGGAATATCCGCCGCCTCGGCAAAGCCCATATTGGCGATATCACCCGCGCGCAGGTTTACCTCTGCCGGAGAGCCCGCACCTTCGACAATCACGATATCCGCCTCTCCTCGCATCTGATTGAAGCTCTCCAGAACTTTTGGCATCAGTGAAGGCTTAAGCGCGCCATATTCCCGCGCTTTTGCTGTGGTATGCCGCTGCCCATGCACCACCACCTGCGCGCCGGTTTCCGACTCAGGTTTGAGCAGGATCGGGTTCATATGAACGCTCGGCTCCACCCCGCAAGCCATGGCCTGAAGCGCCTGCGCACGGCCAATTTCACCACCTTCGGCCACCGCCGCGTTGTTTGACATGTTCTGCGGCTTAAAAGGCCGAACCGTTAACCCGCGCCGCACCAGCGCCCGGCATATACCGGCCACCAACAGCGACTTGCCGACATTCGAGCCGGTGCCTTGGATCATTATGGAGCGCGC
>Ga0209121_10001271_pt1 | contig 26472 bp, 23 predicted proteins | sample Cruoilmetagenom3_FD_187292 | JGI IMG/M metagenome (GOLD analysis project Ga0209121, IMG submission 187292) | Oil polluted marine microbial communities from Coal Oil Point, Santa Barbara, California, USA - Sample 3 (SPAdes) (version 2) | ecosystem: Environmental > Aquatic > Marine > Oil seeps ...
CCTAAAGCTTTACGTACACCAATTTCTCTTGTTCTTTCGGTAACCGAAACAAAAAGAATATTCATAAGAGCAATAGAAGAGCCTAAAATGGTAATAATACTAATTATCCAAGCCGCATATTCTAAATAAATAGTGATAGATCCAATTTTGTTGATTAAATCGTCACTGCGCTCTAGTCCAAAATTATTTTCTTCTATAGGGTTTAAACCACGAATGTTTCTAAAGGTAATAATAGCTTGGTCTTGTGCGCCTTCAAGCATTTCTTTTTTATCTACCATAATGCTAATTTGATAATTAATATTAGGTAAGGTAAAAATAGAGCGTGCATTTTGAATAGGAATAATAACACGTAAATCTAAATTATTACCAAAAGTAGCTCCTTTAGATTCCAGCGTGCCAATAACAGTAAATTTTACGCCTCTTACACTTATGGTTTTACCTATTGGGTTTACGTCTTTAAATAAAGCTTTATTTAAATCGCTACCAATAACACATAAGTTACTATTGTTTTTTACATCAAAAAAATTGAGTTCTCTACCTGCTTCAATTTTTAAACCAGAATTTTGTATAAAATGTTCATTAGCACCAATAACAGTAACTTCTGGGTCTGTTTTTTTATTTTCATATTTTACTTCTGCACCACTAGTTCCTGTAAAAGAAACCGAAGTTTTAGTACCAGGAAACTCATAGGTTTCTTCAAACTCTTTTACATTTCTATAACTAATTACTGGGTTAATTTTTTGTACTTCGCCACGACCTCTACGTTGTGTGGTAAACTCATAACGTTGAATATTAAAGGTGTTAGAGCCCATGGATGAGAAGTCACTAGAAATCGTGTTTTCTAAAGCAGAAACTGCGCTTAAAATACCAACCAAAGCTGTGATACCAATGGCGATAATTAAAACGGTTAAAATGGTACGTAGTAATTGACTTTTAATAGAATCAAAGGCAATTCTTATATTTTCTCTAACGAGTCCAAACATGTTTTTTGGTTTGTTGTTTTTTAATAAGACTATGGAAACAGGATAAAGTTACTATAAATATCAAATAATTAGGATGCACTTTAAAATTTATGATATTTTTGCACTAATTAAACCTAAAAACAAAGGCAATTAAAGTGTCTTTTTGTGAAGTTTAATAGTAAAAGGCGATAAATAATAAAAGAGATTCCTGCTAAAGTTTAGTTTTAGCACTGCGGAAAATAAAAGTTAATATGGCACAAAAACCAAACATTCCTAAAGGAACCAGAGATTTTAATCCAGAACAAGTAGCAAAGCGTAATTATATTTTTAATGTAGTTAAAAAACATTTTCAGCAATTTGGTTTTCAGCCAATCGAAACACCAAGTTTTGAAAACTTTGATACCTTAATGGGTAAATATGGAGAAGAAGGAGATAGACTTATTTTTAAGATTTTAAATTCTGGAGATTATCTGTCAAAGGTTGATGATGCGCTTTATGCTAGTAAAGATGCGGTTAAAATGACTTCTAAAATCTCTGAAAAAGCACTTCGTTATGATCTTACAGTGCCTTTTGCAAGATATGTTGTGCAACATCAAAATGAAATAGAATTTCCTTTTAAACGTTACCAAATTCAGCCTGTTTGGCGTGCAGATAGACCACAAAAAGGAAGATTTAGAGAGTTTTTTCAGTGTGATGCAGATGTAGTAGGTTCTAGCTCTTTATTTCAAGAAGTAGAATTGATACAGCTTTATGATGCTGTTTTTACAGACTTAAAATTAGAAGGGGTTACTATTAAAATTAATAATAGAAAAATACTTTCTGGTATTGCTGAAGTTATTGGTGCTAGTGATAAACTTATTGATTTTACAGTTGCTCTTGATAAACTTGATAAAATAGGCGAAGAGAAGGTAAAAGAAGAAATGCTAGGAAAAGGTATTCCGCAAAGTGGTATTGATAAATTACAGCCTTTATTTAGTCTTACTGGTGATTTTGAAAGTCAGATAGAAAGCTTAAAAGGAATTTTAGATACTTCTGAAGAAGGTAAAAAAGGAATTGAAGAATTAGAATTTATTAATAACGGAATTACTGCCTTACAATTAGAAACTGCAAAATTACAGTTAGATGTTACTTTAGCTCGTGGTTTAAATTATTATACAGGAGCTATTTTTGAAGTTTCTGCTCCAGAAAACGTAAAAATGGGCTCTATAGGTGGAGGAGGACGTTATGACGACCTTACTGGTATTTTTGGAATGAAAAACGTTAGTGGTGTTGGTGTAAGTTTTGGTTTAGACCGAATTTATTTGGTTCTTGAAGAACTCGGGTTATTTCCAGATACTGTAACAAAATCTATTGATGTACTCTTTATTAATTTTGGTAACACCGAAGCTTTGTTTTGTTTAAAAGCAATTAAAACATTGCGTAAAGAAGGTGTTAATGCAGAATTGTATCCAGATGCTGCAAAAATGAAAAAACAAATGAATCATGCCAATAAGCGTAATATACCATTTGTAGTTTTAGTAGGAGAGCAGGAAATGGAAGCCAACAGTTTTACTCTAAAAAATATGCAGTCTGGTGAGCAATTAAAACTTAATCTTGAAGATTTAATAAAACATTTAAAATAAAAAGCCCTGAATATTTCTATTCAAGGCTTTAGTAAAGCTCAGTTAATGTTTAGTGGTTTTTTGGGGATAAATTAATTAACTAAAACTTTTTTAGATACTTCTCCTATTTCGGTTTTTAACGTAATAATATATGTACCAGTACTTAAATTTTTCGTTTTAAGTTCTATATAGTTTTGAGACTCTATTGCTTGAAACGTATATATTGTTTGCCCAAGTACATTGCTAAGTTTTGCTTCATCAACTTGAATATTATTCGGGTTGTTAATTACAATACTATCTGTATCATTAGAGAAATAAGTGTTTAAGTTATTGGTTTCAAATTCATCTGTACTTAAGGTTTGATTGGTGAAAGTAATTTCAAAACGATCAAGATATATACCAGTCGCTAAATTTACTTGATAATCACTTGTTCTTAAATTGTGGTAGGTATCTGCATCTATATCATGAACATATACTTGTAGTTCTTCAGGAAAGTTAATTAATGCATCAATAGTAATAGTGTTTAATCCTGCATTACTAACTTCAATACCAATAGGTAAAATGGTAGTTTGATTTATTTCATTAATTCCTTGAATTAAGCATTGTTCATTGCTAATAACCCAATACATGTCATCCATTTGATCGTCTAAGTTTTTAGCATCAAATCCCCATTCATAACCAGCAGTAGCTCTTTCATCTGCAGTAACTAATAACTGTCTGTGTATTGCATTAACAGAGTTAAAACCAAGTCTTATTTTTGTTCTATCATCTCCAATATCTGCATTTGCAGTAGGAGAGGAGTTAGCGCTATCACGAACAAACACAGAGTTTGTACCTTCTTTTTCAAAAATACGTTGGCTATTGTTAAATTTAATCGTTCCGTTAGCTTCACCAGTAACAAAGAAACCTTGAGCTACAGGAATATATTTTCCAGGAATTTTGGTAGGTGTTCCACCAGTACCTACATCAGGATCATTAGTTCCTAATGAAGCAGAAGGAGTACCTCCAGAAAGATTATAAGTAGCGTAACCACCTTGATAATCTGATAAATTATGCGAACCTCCTCCCCAATGTTCCCAGAAATAAAGCGTACCTGTAGTGTTTCCTGTACCTTCAATATTAGGAGCATTGTCAAGAATAAACGTATCTGCATTAATAGCAGAAGGATAAGGGTTACCAATAAGGTAATCGTTACCTGCATTTATTGACAGTGTAATATCTCCATTATTAGGTTTTCCTTCAATAACGTAGTTTTGTGTTAAGCTTACGTTTTCATTTGTATTAGCAACACCTTTCATAGTAAAACCTTCACCAGGAAGCAGTGTTCCTGTATTGCGAATATGTTGCCAAGAAGCATAGTTATCACTAGTTCTGTTGCTAAATTTCCAAATCCAATAATTTGCAATATTAATAGGAGAACCATTATTACCATTGTATCCAGACACAAAATTAATGTTTACTGGAGCAAGAGGGTCTGTTCCGTCTTTAAATATATTGTTATTTAAAGTATAACTATTGTTATTAGAAGTGGTATTACTAACACCTACAGGAGAAGACCAATAATTATAAGTAAAATAGTCTTGTGTACCTTGTTGGTCTTTTTCTAAGGTTCCAGCGCTTGTTACAGCTAAATCAGAATCTTCTGTTTGAATTAATTGCGATTCTCCTTGTAAATCAATCTTACCATCAAGATTTAAGTAATGAGAAACGGTAAGTCCGTTTCCAGATTGTATAGTATTATTACCATCTACAGTAAGTGTATTAGCATTAACAAATAAACCTAGTACCTTTCTGTTTTCGTTATTTCCGCTAGGTAAGCTAGTATTATCCATTGTAACATTGTGATTAGTAATTACAATATTCCAATCTACAGTTTTTGTATTATCTACAATAGAAGTGGTTCCTGGTATGGTTTGTAAATTCCCGTTTAACCAAGTAGCATTTGTGTTCCAATCTCCATTGGAGTTGGATCTATAAGGAAGTGGAGCTGTTTGATGATCTACCGTATTTAGATTTCTTAAATATCCTTGGTTACCATTACCTGAAGCATCTTCGGTATTAGTGTAAGTATAAATGGACATAGGATAGTAAGCAGCAAGTTGTGACCAAGGAATTGTTATAATATCGTTTTTAGTAACAGTAGTAGGCATTACTTTACCATCTACAAAACTACCATTTTCTTCAATTTCTTGATTCATGATATATTGCAATTGGGTTTGCGTTAAGGCAGTATCCCAAATTCTAACCTCATCTATATTTCCTTTAAAGTAAGCTGTTGGTGTGTTTTTAGCTGCTGCACCAATATATGCGTATTGATTTGTGGAAGTAGGACTACTTAGTGTAGTTGAAGTATCTTCAATACCATCAATATAAAGAGTTGCTACTCCTGATTTATAAATAATAGCAACTTGATGCCATTCATCTTCAGGAATTTCAACGGAAGAACTTAAAGATTGTAGAAAAATTCCATTTTTCCAAGTCGCTTCAAATCTTCCTAAAGCATTAATTTTAAAATCATATCCTTCGGTGTAAAGAAAATCTCTTTTAGATAGAATAGAAGTATTGTTAGAACCAGACTCTCTGTTAATCCATGCAGAGATTGTAAATTCTGATGCATTAAGGTTTAGTTTGTTTTCTATATCAATAAAGTCTACAGTTCCATTAAAATAAACCGAACGTTCTACTATAACTTGTGGAGCATAGCCAAAAGTGATATATTTTGTTCCGTCAAAATCATAGTCGGTTTCTAAATTTGTACCATTTTCTGTCATTAATCTATAGCTAGCAGTTGGGTCAAAAACAGGAGTGTCTGAAATAAACATATAATAATTACCAGGAGGAGATATGTTTCTTACTGCATCAAGAGGTATAGAAATTTTTACTGAAGGAATATCTCCTGCGTTTTCTACTACTTTCCAGATACGTTGCATTCTTGTAAAAGAAACATTGGTGTTTAGTGTACCAATACCTATACTCATATCAACTTCAACAGTTGAAGCTGCTAAATTTAAATCGGCACCATTATTTCCCCAAACTAAAAACTCTTTGTCGTTTAGCTCTGTGGCATTATTAGACTGGTTTAAGTTATTGGTGTCATATATGTCTGTTAAGCCCATGGTTATGATTCCTTGTGTTCTACCAAAACCATCAGTATCGTTATTAACACTTCTTGATTGTTTTTGGTTTAAGTCTGATGCGTCATCACGACCAATACCAGCAATATCATAATTAAATCCAGCATTTTCAGATTGATCCCAAATTAATGTACCATCACTATCTACATAGTCTTGTGAAGTACCATTAACACCTAAAGTGATTCCGTATTTAATACCTAAATAAGATTGTATTCTGTTTCTTTCTTGTGTTAAATCGGTATCTACTTTTCTAGAAGAGAAGGTGATAATTTCAGCTATTCTTGCATTAGCAGTAGCTTCCCAACCTTCACTTCTTCCAATCCAATATCTAGAATTTTCTACATTAACAAAAGAAGGAATATCATTTTGATTATATTCAATATTGTTTGCATTATAATATAATTCTTGTTGTGTTATGGCTGTATTGTTTCTGGCGTTAATTATACCAACATTATCGTAGGATGTGTTTGGTCCATCATTAACAGCATAACCATCATTAGGAATACTAGTAGAATAGCTGTCTATTGCAAAGCAAATAGATTCTCCACTAACACGTCCTGTAAAGTTTCCAAAGCCAATTCCTGTTGCATCTGTTGCGTTTGTAGAAAAATCGGCATCACCACAAAATACATCCATAAATCCAAAAGACTTATTAATAGGAGTATCATCTGGAATAACTACTAGAAAAATATCTTGTGTATACATGCCTGAATCTCCTTCTAGAAATTGAGTAGAAGTATCGTTATAGGAATAATCGGAATCTAATGAATACGTAGCAAAAGTATTATCAAATTCAACAACAGGATTAAAATTTATATTTCTTGTTGTGTTATCATAATAGGTAGGTTCTTGTCCAGTAGTGTTTACAGTTGCATCTGCACCACGACCTTGGTCTGCCCAAAGGCTCACGCTTTGACCGCTAGAATAACTTAAACCGTCTGTACCTTTAAGCCATAATCTTAAATCTGAGGTAACACCTCCAGGACCTTCTGTTAACGGAACTACTCCTGTACCTTGTACAGTGAAATTATATGGATTTTCATTAGAATCATTATTAGTAATAGATAGTATTGCGGTACGTGTACCATTAGCTATAGGGTTAAAGTCAACCGTAAAAGTTGTGCTACCTGATGCAGCAACAGTTGTAGCAGGAGCAGCGCTAATAGAAAAATCTAATGGGTTTGCTCCAGAAAAGGTTAGAGTACCTATAGTTAAAGCTGAATTTCCAGTATTTTCAATTGTAAACGTATGCGAAATTGGTGTTCCTGCACCTGTACTTCCAAACTCAGTATCATCTGTAGTAGTAGGTGTTGTGTCACCATCATATATAGTTACACTATTACCTGTTATGTTTATTTCTGGTTGAGGGATTCCGCTTGCTATATTAATAGTATAATCTTCTACTTCTCCATCAAATCCAGTGTCACAACTATTTGCAGATGAATTATATTTAGTCGAAACACGCATTCTTGTATTTCCTACAGCAGCAGTTAATGGGACAGTAACAGATAAAGGTGATAATGAAGTTGCTCCATTATTTGTTCTTCTTGCGGTTCCTAAATAATAAGATTCTCCAGCATCGTCAAAATCAAAATCTTGATTCCAATCTATCCAAACATTAGTGTAGGTTGTGTAATTTCCATCTGTATTTACGTTTACTGTTAAATCATAAGAATTTCCTTGATTTACAGTTGTCGAAATAGAAGTAAAATCTGAATAGTCATTATATTCGCTAGGAGTAGCATTGTTAATGGTATTAAAAACAACTAGGCGAGTTCCTGTTGCATGGCTAGTTGTTCCATTAGAAGTACAATAACTTGAAGTAGTGCTTGATGTTAAACCTGATAAATCTACAATTTGTATTTCATGTGCCATCGTGTTTCCGCTTCTGTGTGACCAGTGTGCTGCTTCTGTTGTAGAATTTAAATAATAATTACGCCAACCTCTAGCATAAGCAGTACCTTTACCACTTGAGGTAGAAGAACCAACAATAAGAGCTTGGTTTATATCTGTTAAACCAGCAGATGTTATGTTTATAGTAGATTCTCCTGCTGTGTTAGAAGAATTTTGGTATCTAGTTACATTTAAATTGCTATTAGTTAGTATGTGAACAAATTGTCTATTAGTTCCCGCAGAATCATGGTCTCCATGAAAGGACCAATCTACAGTTCTATTATTGTTTCCAGGATCCATTTTTGGCCAGTTATCTGCTATGGCATCATTAGTTCCGCTAGCATTTGTATCTCCTATGTGTTGACTAAAAATGATAGCATTACTCCATGCACTTACATTGGTATTAGTTCCTGTTCCGTCAGAATTATTTTTTAAATTTATTGTTCCCATATTTGCAGAAACACTTCCAGAATCTCCATGAAGTACTGTCCAATTACTTCCTGTGAATTCTACAAGAGTAATATAAACAGTTACGTTATTAGCATTAGAACCTTTTAAAACTCTCAAAGTATTGTTGTTTTCTAAATAAGCAATAGCAGTACCAGAATCTGCATCTTCACTATTTGTATTATTCATAATTCCTGTAATAAAAGGAATACATTTTTTAGCATTGGTTATACCAGTAATTGCTTGTGTAGTGTTATTCGAAGTTCCATTAAGGTTTATAGCGTAACGTCCTCTTACTATCATTTCATTATCTCCAGCGCTAGGGCCAATATACTCCCAAATTGAAGTATTAAAACGCATGTTTGCATTTACAGAACCAGACTCTCTGTAATAAGTTAAAGTATTAGTTCCTGTTAAAACTCTAGCTCCTGCAAGGTCGTCTCCACTAAGATTTGTAGAAGATCCATTTCTACCTGCATTTGTTTTTCTATTGTTGTTTGCAAGAGCTATTGCGTTATTAATGGAAGATACTGGAGTAAATGAAGTGTTAGAGCCTCCAGTTCTTGCTATGTCATCTTGTATGTGTTGTACATTGAAATCTTGCGAATAGGTGAAGTTGGATAAAAGCAAGAAACTAATAAATATAGTATACCCTATAATTTGGTTAGTATAAGTTTTCATAAGAAGGTTAATTTAGTTTGGGACTAATATTAATAGGTAAATTTAATATTTAACTCTGCAAAATGCAAATATAATCGACAAAGTGTACTTCGAAAATGTAACTATCTAGAGTTAAGCGTATTGTTGTGGTAAAAGTCACAATAAAGTATTATGACTTTTACTACACACATTTTATAAAATTTTTATTTTAAAATCTTCCTAACTACCGCTGTATTAGATTGGTTGTCTTTGATTTTTATGAAGTAAGTACCATTAGATAATTTATCTAAATTAGAAAGATTGATTATGTTATTAGTGGCTTGCGTATTTTCTAAGTTAAGAACTAATCGGCCTCTAATATCATACATGTTTACAGTTATAGCGTTGTTAGTATAGCTATTAGGTAATTTAATAATAATATTGTTATTAAAAGGGTTTGGGTAAATAGCTAATTCTTCTAAAACATTAGTATTAGAACTTAAGGTACCTAATACAATATTTACCGTATAATCTTCTACTTCTCCATAACTAATAGAATCATCACAAGGATTATTTGGAACTTGATTGTAAGCCATGATTACTCGCATTCTTGCTGTTCCAGCAGTTAAACCTTCTGGTACTGTAAATTGTCCAGAAACACTAGTGGCATTCGTTGTTGTATTTTGAAAAATACGTTCGTCTGTTGTGAAACTACCATCTCTATTGTAGTCTATCCAAACAGCATAACCTTCACTGTATGTCGTTCCTGTCCATTCCGGAGTTATAGTTATAGTATATTGCGTTTCTACTTCTAAGTCTGTAGGAGTGTCTTGTGTAAAATCTGAATAACCTACACCATTTGCTCCGTCTCCAGAAGTTTTAGACCAAGAACCTATTTGTACTTGTTGAATATATTCATCAGAATCATCATTAGTTCTTGCATCACAATAGGATATTTGTGTTGTAAAAGTGATAGAAGTAGAGTATGCAGAAGGCGAATTAGTACCACAAATAGAAGCTACCTGTACTTCGTATTCCACACCAACTGTTAAACCTGTGATTTCATAAGAGCTTGCTGTTATATCTGTAATTGTAGTCCAAGTAGAACCGCTTGTTTCTTTATATTGTAAGTTATAACTATCTGCATCATCATTCCAGCTTATTGTAGCAGAGGTAGATCCAACTGCAGTGGTAATACCTGTAGGCACTGTATTACTTGGTACTAATAAAACATCTGCTAATGTGACTGTTTGTGCGTTTGCTATGGTTTGGTTTGTTAATGTAACCGATTGGTAGCAACTAGCTTCAATTAAAATGTCATACGTTCCAGCTCCAATAGGTCTATAAAAGTCACCATGAGAAATATCTGTAACCGTATGAGAACCATAATTATCATGACCAACTATAGTAATTGTAGCATCTATAGGACTGTTGGTATTAGCATCTTTAACAGCGCCTCTAAAACCATAAGTACCTTGCGTTAAGAAATCTAATAAAGCATCTCTATTATAATACCAATAATCATCTAATTTACTTTCTGCTAAAATTTTAGTGTCTGATAATTCAATTGTTATTTCTCTACATTGGTGGTAGTAGTTCATATAATCTTGTCTTCCTCCATATACTCTGTACCATTCTGCTCCATGCGTAACTCCAGGACTTGGGTTAACATCGCTATCATCATCATCTGTCATATAACTAGTTTTGTAACTATATGGTGCTGCAGCAGTACTTCCTGAATTGGCATCAGTCTGTGCATTTGTAGCATATTCTACAGAAATATCTTCAAACCAATCATTGTCAGGATGTGTATATTGACTTACGTATGCATTATCAAAAGGGTAGTTTACTAATTCTGTACCACCATGAAAGTTTGCAGCAATTACAAAATGATTTGCCTCTGCCATTGCCATAAAAGCTAATGTTTCGGTTTGATATGCATTACCATCATCATGTGCACCAGCAACATTATCTGGATAGTTTCTATTTAAATCAATATTATTTCCATTTCCTCTTCTCGCATTTACTACAGAAGTATTAGATGCACTACCATTATAGGTTCCATCCGGATTAGCGCTAGGGTTTATCCATATTTCTGCATTTTCAACTAGGTTTTTTACTCTAGCGTAGTCTGCATGACTAGGATTAGAATATACAGTAAGTATATAATCTATTAATGAAAGCATCATTGGGTAACCAGCAATTTCATCACCATGCATAGATGAGGTTAGCATCAGTTTTGGTTCTTGCTCATCTGTAGAAACATTATCTGAAATTTTTACAAATAATAATTCTTTATCTCCATTTCCTGTAGTACCAATACTAAATTTTTCAACTAGTGTTGGGTAAGCATCTTCAAAATCTTGCATTTGAGCAGCATATTCTGCATATGTAGGATATGAATTTACAGGAAAACTTAAAGTGGAACGATTTGCAGATCTACTTGCTAAAGGTCTAACATCATAAATAACACTTTCATCTACTTCATTTTCTTTTGTTGGAACCGTAAAAGGAATATTTTTAGCTTCAAATGCTCTAAATTGTTCTTCATTAGCCCAAGCAATTAATGTATTTGTTTCTGGGTTATAATTAATGATAGAAAAATCTTTAGAGTATAACTCTATTTCTCTAGTGTTATTTACTTGAAAAGAAAAAGTTAATTCTCCTTGTTTTGAAATATAATGATCTGCTTTTTGCTTTTCGGTATTTTGAGCGTTAACAGAAGTAAAAGTTGCTAGTATTAATACTAACAGTAGGGTAATTTTTTTCATTAGATTTGGTTTTAATAAATTGATTACTTAATTAATATGATGCTAATATATATAAAATTCTCACAAATAATCTATGAAATGCAAGAAAAATCGATAAAAAACACTTTTGACTCTTGTTTTAGTGTTAAAAAACAATTAAAGAAAAACCTGTTTTTAGTAGATATAGCAACATTTGCGTAAGTATATTCGCTAATTGAATACCTATTAAATAAAAAAAAAGTTGTTGTAAAAAGATGTGAAATTCTGATGGAAGTTTAATATCAGATATTTAGGTATAAAAAAAGCTCTTAATTTAATAAGAGCTTTTTTCTTGTAGCGAGAACGAGATTTGAACTCGTGACCTCTGGGTTATGAATCCAACGCTCTAACCAACTGAGCTACCTCGCCATAATTTTGAGAGTGCAAATATATAAACTATTTTGAACCTCACAAATAAACTGAAAAAAAAATATTATAAAATAAATTTTAGAACTTAATAATTAAATGTATATATTGAACAAAATATTATTATTTATATGGAAGATAAAATTAAATACGAACTAGAGTTCCCTATACAAGCATCACCTCAATTGTTATATCAATATATTTCTACACCTTCAGGTTTATCAGAATGGTACGCAGAAAATGTAAATTCGCGTGGCGAGTTATTTAAATTTATTTGGGATGGAGCAGAAGAACAAGCCAAGCTTTTAAGTAAAAAGAGTGGAGAGCGCATAAAATTTAAATGGTTAGATGATGAAGATAGTGCTACTTATTTTGAAATTAGAATTCAAGTAGATGAAATTACTAAAGATGTTTCTATCATGATTACAGATTTTGCGGAAGAAGATGAAATAGAAGAATCTAAAATGCTTTGGGAAAATCAAATTTCAGATTTAAAGCAAGTATTAGGTTCTGCTTAAAAAGAATACAATTATTAAACTTATATTTGTCCCGAATTTATTTTTCGGGATTTTTTTATGATAAATTTTAATGGAAATATTACAGACGAAACCAATGTGATTTCGTTTAATAATAGAGGTTTTAACTATGGTGATGCTTTATTTGAAACTATTAAATGCTCACATGGTAAATTGTTGTTTTTTGAAGACCATTACTTTAGGTTGATGGCTTCAATGCGTATTATGCGTATAGAAATACCTATGGAGTTTACCATGGAGTTTCTAGAAGAACAGATTTTAAAAACTTTAGAAGCTAATAATTTATCTAATGCATCTGCAAGAGTTAAGTTGTTAGTGAATAGAGCAGCAGGTGGATTGTATTTACCTACAAATAAAGAAGTAGACTACGTAATAAACGCTGTAGCATTAGATGCCGATTTTTATCTTATTGATTCTTCACGTTATGAAGTAGATTTGTTTAAAGATTATTATGTAGCACCAAGTTTATTATCTACATTAAAATCGAATAACAAAGCGTTACACGTAGTAGGAAGCGTGTATGCAAGCGAAAATAATTTAAACAATTGTTTGTTATTAAATACCAATAAAAATGTAGTAGAAGCTTTAAACGGCAATTTATTTCTTGTAAAAGGAAATACAATTAAAACACCTCCTTTAACAGATGGTTGTTTAAAAGGTGTTATGCGTAAACAAATAATGGAAATAATAGATTTAATACCTGAATATACCTTAGAAGAGGTTTCTATTTCACCTTTTGAATTACAAAAAGCAGATGAGCTGTTTATAACAAATGTTATAACAGGAATACAATCTATAACTAAATACAGAAAAAAAGAATTTAATACAACTGTAGCAGAAAATGTATTAAAGAAACTAAATGTAAAAATTAGATTGTCTAGTTAAGACTAGGGTTTTCTGGTGCATTAGACCAAATGCTATACTCACCACCAAACTCTACCATCTTTTCTTTCCAGAAGGCTTGACAATCTTTTTCAATAATTTCTTTTTTGTAGACATTTTCGGTAACAACCCATGAATTAGATTTTAGTTCATCTTCTAATTGGTGTTCTTGCCAACCAGAATATCCTAAAAAGAACCTAATATGTTTTTCGTTTAATTTATTGTCTGCAATAAGTTCTGCCACTTTATTAAAGTCTCCTCCCCAATATATACCTAAAGATATTTCTATACTGTTGGGTATTAGTTCTGGTACTTTATGTATAAAATACAGATTGTCTTGTTCTACAGGTCCTCCATTGTATACTTTAAAATCAGCATCAATTTCTGGAATAAGATCACGAATAGAGTACTCTAGTGGTTTATTTAATATAAAACCAATAGAACCTTCGTTGTTGTGGTCTGCTAGTAAAACTATTGACCTATTAAAGGCCATATCTCCTATAATAGAAGGTTCTGCAATGAGCAAATTTCCTTTTTTTGGTTTGATTGAGATCATAAAGATTGATTTTAGCTAATTAAATCTAGTAAAATTTTATTAATAAACCAATATTTATTGGGCTTAACATAAAAAAAAAGCCTTCTTAGGTAAGAAGGCTTTTTATAATGTTCTAAAAAAGAATTAGTTTACTGCATTAGATAAATCTGATCCAGCTTTAAACTTAACAACATTTTTAGCTTTGATTTTTATAGTTTCACCTGTTTGAGGGTTTCTTCCATCTCTTGCAGCTCTTTTAGAAACTGACCAAGATCCAAAACCTACTAAAGAAACTCTGTTACCTTTTTGTAAAGCTCCTTCAATTTCTATTAACGCACATTCTAAAGCTTTTTTTGAAGCTGCTTTAGTAATTCCTGCGTGTTCTGCCATTGCATCGATTAAATCTGTTTTGTTCATAATATTAATTTTAATTATTAATTTGTTGGTTAAACATTATTGTTATATCCTCTACAAAATTATACGGAAATTCATACTATGCAAGTAATAGCAAGGGAAATACGTGTTTTTGTTAATAACTTTTGCGTTTTGTTAATAAAGATGCTTATTTTTTTTCAAATTTTTAACAAGTCAATAGGCATAAGGCTTTACAGCATTTTTGCGTCAGCATCAAAATTATAACCGTTTAAAAGTGCTTTTGCTTCCATTTTTCGTTTTCCTGGAAGCTTAATTTCTTTTATAATTAAGTAACCTTCTTTAACAGAAATCTTTATCTCTTTTTTGGTAGTTATAACTTTTCCTATGTCTAACGTATGTGTTTCTATCTCTTTTTCTGCAGCATAAATTTTAATATCTAGTGTTTCTTCTCCATTTTGTAAAACACACCAAGCAGCAGGATACGGACTTAATCCTCGTACTTTATTATAGATGTTATCTAAACTGTCATTAAAATCTATTTTACAATTGTCTTTATTTAATTTGTATGCTGTTTTTATTTCTGCATTTTCAGGCTGTGGTGTAGTTTCTACATTTCCTTCTGCTATAAGAGAAACTGTTTTTAAAACTAATTGGCTTCCTAAGTGCATTAATTTATCATGAAGGCTTCCTGCGTTTTCATTTTCTTCAATTAAAATTTCTTCTTGCAAAATCATTTCGCCAGTATCAATTTTTTCGTCTATAAAAAAAGTAGAGACACCTGTTTTTGTTTCGCCATTAATAATAGCCCAATTAATTGGTGCAGCACCTCTATAATTAGGCAATAAAGAAGCGTGTAAATTAAACGTACCATATTCTGGCATTTGCCAAACTACTTTTGGTAACATTCTAAAAGCAACTACTATATGTAGGTTTGCTTTTAATGCAGCTAACTCTTCTGTAAATGCTGTTGCTTTTAAATTGGTAGGCTGCAGAATGTTTAAATCTTGTGATTTTGCATATTGCTTAACTGCAGACTCGTTTAGTTTTCTACCACGACCAGCTGGTTTGTCTGGCGCTGTAATAACACCAACAATATTATAGTTGTTTTCTACTAATGTTTGTAAAGTGGCAACTGCAAAATCTGGAGTTCCCATAAATATAATTCTTAAATCTCTCATTATAAATGTGCTAATTTGTAGGTGTTTGTTTTTGTTATTGTAATAATATGATGCTCTAAAAGTAATTGTAGCATATTATTAATTTCTTTTTCAGAAAAGGGTAATTGTTTGTTTAATGCTCTTGATGATAGCTCTTGGTTTTCAAGCAAGTTGATTATAGCATTTTTTATCGTTTTTGTATCATGCACAACAGTAGTTTTTTTTGTAATACATACAGAACAAATTCCGCAAGGTTTTGCATCTTGTTCACCAAAATAGTTTAGCAGTTGTATGCTTTTACAAAGGTCGTCCTTTTTTACGTAGTTTAATACAGCTGCTACTTGTTCTTGCTTTAACTTATTTTGTTGTTTTAAAATACTAGCTATTACATTTATGGTTTTTTCATCTTCTCGAGGTACTATAAAAGTAATTTCGGCATCTGTTTTTGATGCGCTTAATGAAATTATTTCATCTTTTTCTAATTGTGCTAGTACTTTTAATACTATATTTTCATTAACCGAAGCTTTGTCTGCTATTAATGTTGTATTTATTTTTATTTCTTGATCAAAAATACCTCCATAAGTTCTAAGTATAGATTTTACAACAAGGCTTAAATGGTTGTTGTTTTTTAAATAAGAAAATAAACTAGCATTGCTTATAATAAATTGTACTTGGGTTTGCCTGTGAAATTGTTTAGATAAACTAATAACACTTGTTCGGTCTAAAAACTGAACTGCATTATAGCATAAAAGGGTATTAAACTTATAGGTTTTACAAAACTGGTTAAAATTAAATTGATGCGTGGAGTCAATACCTTCACCATAGGATATTTGAAAATAGCTACATAGCTTTCTGTAAACCAATTTTACAAAATCTACAGTAGGTAAGGAGTCTAAAAATTGATTTTTAATTAAAGCTTCATCACTATTATTTTTTAAAATAACAGCAAATGCTTTTTTACCATTTCTTCCTGCACGACCAGCTTCTTGAAAGTAACTCTCAATACTTTCTGGTAAATTAAGGTGAATAACTGTTTTTACATCTGGTTTATCTATTCCCATACCAAAGGCATTGGTAGCAACCATTACTTGGTTTTTATTTTGTAGCCAGTTGTTTAGACTATTGTCTTTTTCAGTATTACTAAGTCCACCATGATAATAAGTAGCGCTTATATTTTGTTGCGCTAATTGATTGCTAATTTCTACAGTTGCTTTTCTGTTTCTTACATATATTATTGAAGGAGCATTTTGTTTTTTTAAAATGCTTTCCATTTTATAGTATTTATCATCTTCATGAAAAACCATGTACGCTAGGTTAGGTCTTGCAAAAGATTGTTTAAATATTTTAGGACTAATAAAGTCTAATTCTTTTGTGATGTCTTTTACCACAAGAGGTGTTGCAGAAGCTGTAAGTGCAATGCAATTAGCATTAGGTTTTATTTGTCTTAGTAATTCTATGTTTTTATAAGATGGTCTAAAATCATTTCCCCATTGCGAGATACAGTGAGCTTCATCAACAGCAATAAGGTTTACATTCATTTGCCTTATTCTGTCTTGCACTAACTCTTGCTCTAAACGTTCTGGAGATAGATATAAAAACTTATAATTACCATAAATACAATTATCTAAAAGCGTATCTAAATCTTTATAATGTATACCACTTGTTAGTGCTATAGCTTTAATACCTTTATCTGTTAAAGCTTGCACTTGGTTTTTCATTAAAGCAATTAATGGAGAAACAACAATACAAATACCATCTTTAGCTAAAGCAGGAATTTGAAAACATAAAGACTTACCTCCTCCAGTTGGCATTAGTGCCATAACATCTTCTCCTGCTATTACAGCATTAATAATGTCTTCTTGAAAAGGTCTAAAACTAGTAAAGTTCCAATAACGTTCTAATATGTTTATTGCGTGTTGCATTACAATGCTTTTACCACATTTAATATAAAATCAGCTCTGCTTTCTACAGAACCAAAAGGTACATCTAATAAACTATAATTGTACGTTTTATACGTGTTTAATAAGTGTTTGTGTATTTCAATAGCTTGCTCAAAATTTTCATAACGTTCACTATCACTACTAAAAATTTCTTGCCAAGGCGCTAAAATAAAAACATGATCATAAATATTCTCTTTACAAGCATCTGTGAATTCTTTAGGATAGGTGTCACCAATAAAATCCATATAAGCCAAAACGTCAGGAATACCTCTGTCTAAAAAAACAAAGTCTTTTTGTATCGCTTCAGCATCTATAAACTGTTGTTTTCTTCCTTTAAGAAGCAGCTCACTAAAGAGTAATGGCTCTGTAAGAAATAGCTGCTCGATACCATCTTCACGAGCTTTTAAGGTAATTTGTCTAGATATTTCTTCAATACAATCATGGCCACGTTTTGTAAGCTCATTAATTATAGAAGTTTTTCCTGTTCCTGGTCCTCCAGTAATAACAATTTTTTTAGTATTCAATTTTGGCAAGGTTTTGGGTGTAAAAATCGGAATTTAAATTATAAATAAAAAATGTAAAGGAAACTGTATCTTTGCAACATATTTTTTAATCATGAGCGAAAAACAAAACCCAGAAGAATTTTATAAAAAATTAGAAGCACAATTGTATGATACTGCAACTTGGCCATCAGAGTACTTATATAAATTTATAGTAAAATCTGATGTGCAAAAAATAGCAGAAATTGAAGCTTTATTTAATAATATGGGAGCAGTAATTAATACTATAGAATCTAAAAACGGAAAGTATACTAGTGTTTCTATAAATCTATTAATGAGAGATCCTAAGGCTGTAATAGCAAAATATAAAGAAGTAGCAGAAAATGTAGAAGGAGTTATTAGCCTTTAATTATTTTTTGTACTTTGCACAAGCATAATAACTACGTGCAATTAATATAACTCTACACTTAAATTTTGATAGATAATTTAGAATATAATACAGAGCGTGAACATTTAATTATACCTGAATATGGAAGACATATGCAGAAAATGATTAATCATGCTAAAACACGAGAAACCAAAGAAGAACGTAATAAGTTAGTAAAAGCCATTATATCTGTAATGGGAAACATGCAACCACATTTACGTGACGTTCCAGATTTTCAACATAAACTTTGGGATCAGCTTTTTATAATGGCAGATTTTGATTTAGATGTAGACTCGCCATTTCCTAAACCTTCTAGAGAAGAAGTATATGCAAGTCCTGAGCCTTTAAAATACCCTCAAAATTTTCCTAAATACAGATTTTATGGTAATAATATAAAAACCATGATTGATGTAGCTCTTACTTGGGAAGATGGAGAAATGAAGGATGCTTTAGTATTTACTATTGCAAACCACATGAAAAAGTGCTTTTTAAATTGGAATAAAGATACTGTTGAAGATGATGTGATTTTTAATCATTTATACGATTTATCTAACGGTCAAATTAATTTAAAAGGGACCAATGAAGATTTATCTGATGCATCTTCATTATTACGAAGCAAAAAGAAATACACCAATACAAAGAAAACGCATCACAAAAAAGGAGGTAGTAACCAAAACAGAAACAGAAAACGCTACTAGTATTTTATGGGAACATTTAAAATTGAAGGAGGTCATCAATTAAAAGGAAAAATTCAACCTCAAGGAGCAAAAAATGAAGCCTTACAAATTTTATGCGCTGTATTACTAACTCCAGAACTAGTAACCATTAATAATATACCAGATATTGTTGATGTTAATAAACTAATAAACCTACTAAAAAAACTTGGTGTAAAAATCAACAAACTAGGTAAAGGTTCTTACACTTTTCAAGCCGATGAGGTAAATTTAGAATATTTAGAATCAGATCAATTTAAAATAGATGGTCGTGGTTTAAGAGGCTCTATTATGATTGTAGGACCACTTTTAGCACGTTTTGGTAAAGGATATATACCAAAACCAGGAGGAGATAAAATTGGTCGTCGTCGTTTAGATACTCATTTTGAAGGATTAATTAAACTTGGTGCTAAATTTGGCTATAGTAGAGAAGAGCAGTTTTATGGTGTAGAAGCTAAAAAACTAAAAGGAACATACATGTTGCTTGAAGAAGCTTCAGTAACAGGAACAGCTAATATTTTAATGGCTGCTGTTTTAGCAGAAGGACAAACTACTATTTACAATGCTGCTTGCGAACCGTATTTACAGCAGTTATGTAAAATGCTTAATAGAATGGGAGCAAAAATAAGTGGTGTTGGTTCTAACATGCTTATTATTGATGGTGTTGACGCTCTAGGCGGAACAGAGCATAGAATGCTTCCAGATATGATTGAAATTGGTAGTTGGATTGGTCTAGCTGCTATGACAAAAAGTGAGTTAACCATTACTAATGTATCATGGGACGATTTAGGAATTATTCCTGAAACCTTTAGAAAACTAGGTATTACTGTAGAAAAGCAAGGAGATGATATACATATTCCTGCACATACCGATGGTTATGAAATACAAAGCTTTATTGATGGTTCTATTTTAACTATTTCTGATGCTCCTTGGCCAGGATTTACTCCAGACTTATTGAGTATTATTTTAGTAGTAGCAACACAAGCAAGAGGAAGTGTTTTAATACACCAAAAAATGTTTGAAAGTAGATTGTTTTTTGTAGATAAATTGATAGATATGGGAGCAAAAATAATTCTTTGTGATCCGCATCGTGCCACAGTAATTGGTCATGATTATAAGTCTACATTAAAAGCAACAACCATGACTTCTCCAGATATTCGTGCTGGTGTATCTTTATTAATTGCAGCACTTTCTGCTAAAGGAACATCTACCATTCAGAATATAGAACAAATAGATAGAGGTTATGAAAATATAGACGAACGTCTTCGTGCTATTGGTGCAAAGATAGAGCGTATAGAATAAAACTAAAACCTATATAATTATAATACAAAAAGCTTCTATGGTTACATAGAAGCTTTTTTGTTTCGGTTAATTTCGTTATTCCATAGAATAAAAATATTGCTCGTTTGCAATTTTACCATTCTTTACTTCGTAAACGGCAACTTCTTCCATTTTCTGTCTTCCACGATCTTTAAAAGTCACATCAAAATCCATTTTAGAGGTAAAATGATTACCTGCAACCACAGGATCTGTTATAGAACTAGAGTGAATTTCTTTTACATTATCAAGCCACTCTTTACTTTTGTTCCAAACATTTTGTTTTCCTGTTACAATTTCTCCAGGCATTCCAGGCATTTCTCTGCTTACTACATTTTCAGCATACAGTTCCTTTACACATTCTAGGTTTTTGCCTTCTCTGCACATTTGTGCCCATTTTTTTGCTACATCTTTAGTTTCCATTTTATTATCGTTTAATGTTGTTTACCTAAAGTTACTGAAATTAGATGTAAAAATGCGTTAATACGCTGTTAATGAGTGTTTAGAGCTTCTTTGTAAACACGTAAGCAACGCTCTCTTGCTTCTTTATGGTCTACCATAGGTTTTGGGTAGCTAAGCTCTTGAAAATCTGGAACCCATTTTTTTATGTATTCTAGGTTTTTATCAAATTTTGTTATTTGTGTGGTAGGATTAAATATGCGAAAATATGGTGCAGCATCAACACCACAACCAGCAACCCATTGCCAATTACCAACATTGCTAGCCATTTCATAATCGTGTAATTTTTCAGCAAAATAAGCTTCGCCTAATCGCCAATCTATTAATAAGTGTTTGCATAAAAAACTACCAACAAGCATACGTACTCTGTTATGCATAAAGCCAGTTTTATTTAACTGTCTCATGCCTGCATCTACTAAAGGATAGCCTGTGTTTCCTTGACACCAAAGTTTAAATTCTTCTTCGTTATTTCGCCATTTAATGTTGTCATACTGTGGTTTAAAACTAGAAGTAAGTGTTTGCGGAAAATGCCAAAGGATTTGCATAAAGAATTCTCTCCAAATTAATTCTTGCCAAAAGATTTCATTAGTTTCGGCTATAGCTTTTTGTACCATTTCACGAATGCTTACTGTACCAAATCTTAAATGTGGACCAAGTCTTGAAGTGCTATCTTGTGCAGGGAAATTTCTAGTAGTTTCGTATTGCTGAATTAGAGTAGGTGAAATTTTATATGGTTGTATCTCTTGATTAGAAGCAGTAAAACCAATAGCTTTTAAACTTAAACTAGGAAGATTTTTATCTTGAATTAAATTGTTTAGTAAACCAATAGAATTGTAGGTTTCTATATCTTTTGTTGTAAAAGTAGCCTTCCATAATTTCATGTAAGGTGTATATACTAAATACGGTTTTCCGTCTTTTTTTACTATTTCATCCTTTTCAAAAACAACATGGTCTTTACAGGTTGTAAAACCTATGTTTTTAGCTTTTAAAAAACTAGCTATTTCGGTATCACGTTGTTTGGCGTAAGGCTCGTAATCTCTATTTGTGTACACTGCATCTATGGTGTAAGATGCTGTTAGTTTTTTGTACACTTCTATAGGCTTGCCAAAATACATAGCTATGCTACTATTGTGTTTGGTTTGTAGTTCTTTATTTAGGTTTTGTAGCGTGTTGTATATAAAAGTAACACGAGCATCTGTTTTTGGTAATTGCTCTAGTATTTCGGTATCAAAAATAAATAAAAGTAATACAGGTTTTCCTGCTTGTAAGGCGTGAAATAATCCTGCGTTATCGTGCAATCTTAAATCGCGTCTTAACCAAAAAATAGTAATAGGTTCTTTCATGATGGATAGGTTCCAAAAAGGGATTCTAGTTTTTCTTTTCGGTATTCAAAAATTTCATTTAGTTTAGGTTTAACAAGAAATGGTTGCACTAACTGACCAATAAAACCAAAAGGTACTTTGTAGTCTATAATGTCTTCCATTTCAACGCCACCTTCAATTTCTTTAATAAAATGTTTATGATGCCATAATGCATATGGACCAAAACGTTGTTCGTCTACAAAATAATGCTTGTCTACTTTATGAGTAATTTCTGTAACCCATTTGGTTTTAATACCTAAAATAGGAGTGACAATATATTGTATTATTTGTCCTGCATACATAGGTCTATCTGCTCCAGAAAGAATATTAAAACTCATATAATCTGGAGTTATTACTTTTAGATTTTTAGGGTCTGAAAGAAATTGCCATGCTGTATCTACAGAAATAGGAAGTTTTTGCTTTTTATGTAAGGTATAAATTTTCATTAGTTATTTATAAGTATGTGCCCATTTAACGAAGTTGCAATACATAACCAAATGATATATGGCAACAGTAAATATCTAGTTTGTATATCTTGAAATTTAAAAAAGAAATAGCATACTAAAATGGTTAGTAGTATAATTACTAAAAATCCTAGTAGTATGAGATGTTGGTTAAAAAAGACGTAGTTCCATATTACGTTTAGAAAAAACTGTAATGCAAACAGTGTAATGACTTCTTTTGTTGGAAATTTAATGTACAATTGTGCCATATACACAGAAAAGCATATCATGATCAAGGTCCATGCTACACCAAATGCCCAACCAGGAGGTGTCCAAGGCGCTTGATTTAAATTTATATACCATTCGCTTCTTGGTCCATTATTCATTAACCAACTACCAAGACCTAGCGCTCCAAAATTTAAAATTAAAAAAGAGATTAATACTTTGTAAAAAGGCATGTTATATTTCTTTTAGATTTTCAATTTGTTCTAAAATAGCGTTAGCTTCGGTATATTTTTTGTCACTTTCTGCTCTGTTTGTGCTAGAAAGTTCATGCCATTGTTTCATTAACTTGTTATATTTTTCTTGAAGTTTTTCTGCTTTCGTTTTCTTTTTAAATATCCCGAACATGATTTACTATTTTAAGTGTTTTGTAATTTTATTGCTCAAAGGTTTTGTTATAGAAAAATAATAGTCTACCAATTGTCCTTCTGTATTGATCAGGTACTTTTGAAAATTCCATTTTACGGTAGAATTTGATTTTCCGTTTAAATCTTTAGAGGTTAACCATTGGAAAAGAGGATGTTGATTATTGCCTTTAACTTCTATTTTTTCGGTCATTAAAAAGGTTACACCATAGTTTTTTTGACAAAAATTTTGAATTTCATTTGCTGTTCCAGATTCTTGACCTCCAAATTGATTGCAAGGCACACCAATAACCATTAACTTATCTTGATACGTATCATAAAGTTTTTGAAGATCTTTATATTGTCCTGTAAAACCACATTCTGAAGCTACATTGACTATTAGTATCATTTTGTTTTTATAGTCTGCTAAATCAATAGGTTTGCCCTCTAAACTATTTATTTTAATATCATAAATAGAAGTAGTAGATGGAGTTTGCGTTTTATTGAAAAGGTTTAACATAATACAAGTGATTATAAGATATTTCATAAATTATATTTTAAACGAAACAATGCCGTAATCCATTTCAAAAATTTGGCCTGACATAGAAGCCGCTTTATTGGATAATAAAAAACCTGCCATTTCTGCAACCTCTTTTGGTTTTAGGTAGTTTTTTAAAGGATGACGCTCTGTAATGTTTGCTATCATTTTATCATTTCGTAATAGTTTAGAAGCTAGCTCTGTGTCTGTAACAGTAGGAGCGATAGCGTTAATTCTAATACTAGGAGCCAGTTCTGCACCAAGAGATTTTACCAAACCTTCTACTGCAGATTTTGCAGTTGCAATACTTGCATGATAAGGCATACCTAATTTAGATGCTACAGTACTAAATAATACAATAGCAGCTTGGTTACTCTTTTTTAAAGCAGGTAAATAGTGCTGAATAGCTTTTACAGCTCCAATAACATTGATTTCAAAATCGGCTTTAAAATCTTCAATTTTTAACCTACTAATTGGTTTTAGATTGATGCTTCCAGGACAATAAATTAAGCCATCTGCATTTTCTATTTCTGGCAAATCATCTGTTAAAACATCACAATCATAATGTGTAAGATTGTTATGTTTTACGCTAGGTGTAGTCCTGCTTATATTAATAATTTTATGTTCTTCTATAAAATTTTCAATAAAAGCTTTACCAATACCTTTGCTACCACCAATTATTATATAGGTTTTCATTTTAAGCAGTTAAAGGTTTTCCTTTTAATCTTTTTTCAACTTTTACTTTAATAGCAGTAAGTCTTTTCATGATGTCCATGATTTCCTTATCTTTTTTTACTTTATATATTTCGTTTAAACTTAAGATAAGTGATTTTGCTTCTCTAGAAATTTTTACTCTATCGCTTGTACTTAAAGAGTTTAATTTTTGCTTTTCAAATTTTAATGCTTTGTTTATTAAATCCATGAGTTCTTGTTTTTAATTGTTTGTTATTCTATTGTTTTTAATTCTTTATTCGTTTAGTTTTTTTATCATTCCTTTAAAAATAAAACCGTGAAAAGGTAATACGCTATACCAATACAATCTGCCTAGTATTCCTCTAGGTCTAAACGTTGCGGTTTGTTTTAAAAGGTTGTCTTCTATTTTAAATTCTAACCATGCTTCACCAGGTAATTTCATTTCGGCAAAGAGTAGTAGTTTTTGTTTTTCTTTATCTGCATAAATTACTCGCCAAAAATCTAGAGCATCACCAGCATCAAGATCTGTAGTGCTTGTTCTGCCACGTCTTAGTCCAATACCACCAAAAAGTTTATCTAGATAGCCTCTAAGTTTCCAAAGAAAATTACCATAGTACCAACCTGTTTTACCACCAATAGACCAAATTTTGTCTAAAGTTTTTTTGGTGTTTTTTATTTTTAGCTCTTTATAATCTTTAAAGCAACCGTATTTAGGAACGTTAATATATTTGTGGAAATTATTTTTTAGTCTTCCGCTACTAATAAGAGAATCTTTCCAGCTTGAAATAATACTATTTTGTTCAATTTTTTCAAAAGCCAATGCAACAGCTTCTTTATAGCTTAAAGGTTGTACGTTTAAAATGGTATTGATATTACTTTTTTTGCCTATAATTTCAACTCCCATACTGTCTACAAGGTTTGTAGCTAGTTTGTAAGATGTTGAGGTTACAAAATATAACCAATACGAAGAAAGTTTTGGTGTCATTACAGGAACTGTAAAAATGTATCTTTTAAGTTGTCTTACTTCTGCAAACTGCAAAAGCATTTGCTTATAGGTTAAAATTTCTGGTCCAAAAATATCAAAGGACTTATTGTATGTTTTTTGGTTTCCTAAACTTTTTAATAAAAACGAAAGCACATCACGTACAGCCAATGGTTGTGTTTTTGTGTTTAGCCATTTAGGAGCAATCATAAAAGGTAGTTTTTCTACTAAATCTCTAATAATTTCAAAAGAAGAACTACCAGAACCTACAATGATACCTGCTTTAAAAACCGTTAATGCGTAATTGTTTGATTGTAGTGTGTTTTCTACGTTTTTACGGGATTTAAGATGCTTAGATAGCTTATTATCATTGGTGATACCACTTAAATAAATAACTTGCTGTACCTGTGTTTTTTCTAATGCATTTTTAAAATTAGCTGCACATTCTTGTTCTAATTTTTCAAAATCGTTTGAGGTATTAGACATAGAATGAATAAGGTAATAGGCAGCATCAATTTGTTTAGGAATATTTTTTAATGTTTCTGGTTTTAAAAAATCAACTTCAATAATTTCAATTTGTTCTTCTTGTAAGTAGCTTTTATCGGCACGTAATTTATCTCTAACAGCGCAAATAACATGATGCCCTTCATTTACTAATAAAGGTATCATGCGTTTGCCAATGTAGCCAGTAGCTCCTGTTACAAGAATATTCATGGTATTAAATAGTGTAAAAATTATTGATTTTTATATGCTTTGCTTTTAAATCGAACATAAGGTTATAAAGCCCAAAAAAGGTTCTGTTTATATATATAAAATGCTTAGAACCTCTGTTTCCGTTCATTTTTCTTAATTCTGTGTTTTTAGAGTAGTGTTCTCCTAAAGCCGCTATTTCTTTAAAGAAATATTCGTCTGAAAAATCGAAAGTTTCTCCTTGCAAAGGTTTCGCAAAAAGGCTTAGCATTTTGTGAAACATTTCTGTAAAAAACGCAATTTCTTCAGTGCTATCTTCTTCTTTTAAAATTTCAAGTTCGTATAATTTAGAAAGAAATAGTTCTTGATTATCAATGTTTTCTTTTTTAGCTAATTCAAAATAAGGAGTGTAAAAGGCGTCTGGAATATGCTTCATACAACCAAAATCTAAAGCAATTAGCTTTCCT
>Ga0209121_10001272_pt1 | contig 26457 bp, 17 predicted proteins | sample Cruoilmetagenom3_FD_187292 | JGI IMG/M metagenome (GOLD analysis project Ga0209121, IMG submission 187292) | Oil polluted marine microbial communities from Coal Oil Point, Santa Barbara, California, USA - Sample 3 (SPAdes) (version 2) | ecosystem: Environmental > Aquatic > Marine > Oil seeps ...
CTCCCGGCAAAGGACTTTGTGAGTTTCTCGACCTCAAGCAGCAATTCGCTCTTCCTCATGACTTGCCGGTTTGGAAACCTTCCGAGCTGCGGATCGGCCCCCAGCCGGCCCAACCAACTGGTAATTCCTCTCTGGGCTGCGTGCCACCGTCAAACCGGGGTCTCCAGACACTGTATGCAGGATAAAAGGTCAAAAGTCCGGATTGGTGCAATCGGGGACGGCGCATGGCCGAGCCCCCGGCCCGGCGCAGGTGGACCGGTTCGGCGCGGGTGGCGGCCGGGGAAAGGCGCTCGGGTCGCGGCGGACAGAGTTGGCGCGAGGTCGCTGTGCACAGTGACCTGCTTTATTTTATACCCCCGGTCGCTTTATTGCCTGAACTCCAGACAGTGCTGAAACGTCTGTGCAAACGGGTTTGCGATGACCCGGACAGGGCGCCGGCAGGGCGGTGCCCTCGCATGTCGGAGCGATGGCGAGGCGGTGGGGAAGGCGCCGCATCGTGGGGTCGGTATGCGCCCGCGTGTTTCTGGCGCCCGGATCGCTCAGCGCGACACCGGTCGCCCGGTGAGGCCTCTGGCACCCGGCGGTGGGATCGCTGGAGGCATCGGCAAAGCCGGGCGTGTCGCCTCACGAAATCGAAACAAGGATAGGGAGCCGACCACTGGATGCGCTCGACACTCTTCTTCCGAACCGCATTCAATTCACCGCGAATGTCTCGAGCCCTGCTCTGGTCCCGACGATCACCATCACGCTGGCGTCGGTGCTGTTGTTCTTTCGCGTGTGTATGCCCCGGACAGGTGACGGCCGGTGCAGGGCGGCCTATCGCGTTGGGCTAAGGATCCTCGCGTTCAGTTTCGCGATGGGGGTCGTCTTCGGTATCGCGATGCCTTTCCAGTTCGCCACCATCTGGCCAGGGGTCATGGAGGCCAAAGGCAATATCGCCGGGCCGCTGCTCGCCTGCGAGGTGACCGCCTTCTTCCTCGAAGCCGTCTTCATCGGCATCATGTTGTTCGGCGTTTCGCGTGCCCGCCTGGTTGCACATCCGCGCCGCGGGCCCGGTCGCGTTCGGTACCACCATGTCAGCTTTCTGGACCATCGTCCTCAACAGCCGGATGCACACGCCGCAGGGCTTCGAGATGGTCTACGGTGTGGCCTTCGCGACCGACAGGTGGGCGATCATTTTCATCGCCTGTCTCGCCTCCACAGCAGCGCGCGGCCTGACCCGCGCGGGTCCGGTCCAGGACGCGCTCACATCTCCAGCGGCGTGAAGAAACCTGCCTGACTTCTCAAATTCCGCCGACTGGCTTCCGAGGACGTTCGCCTCGCTCATGGCGCTGTCGATCCTGATCCTTGGCATCCTCGACGGGTTCGACCATGGCGTCGGGCTGTTGTGCCCCTTGGCGGACGACGCCGCGAAAGAGTGTACGATCGGCGACCGGCCCCTTCTGCGGTGCCAACGCGGCATGGCTCGTCCTCGCCGTCAGGTCGCGTTTCGTGATGCTGAGGCGGATGCCCTTTGCGGTCTTGGCCGGCCTGTTTGCGCTGGCCCAAGGTGGGATGGCCTTCAGCTTCTGCCGCTCCGTGGTGACGGGGCAGCTTGCCATCTCCAAGGCTGCCAACGCGCCAGAATGCCTGTACATCATTCTGGTGGGCGCCTGTTCTGTGGTGCCGGAGACTATCGGCTCCACGGTTCTGGCCTGCGTCATCTTGCGAGGTAACGCGACGGCGCTTCGCAACCAGTGAGGGGTGTGTCCCGGATCCGCTTGTCACCGCCGGATCACGGTGTCCGGAACGGCGCGTGGTGAAACCGGCGGCGGATCCGCCTTTCCGGCTCGTCCGCGCACCATGCCACCGATGCGCGGCGGCGGCGCGAGGCGCGCGCTGGTTGTGCAATTCGGACCCATCGGCGGCATCAAAGCTCAGTTTGCGACACCGGGTGGTGATCCGGGCAGGGTGGCGCGCCGCAACAGGCCACGAACCAGCTTGTGAAGCTCCATCGCCACCAGGATAGTCAGGGCCATGGCGAGAAGCGTTGCCCAATGCCGCAGCGAAACCGGTTGGATGTGCAGAACCTCGCTGATCCAGGGCGTGAACATTGCGCCGATATGGATCGCCTGCGCGAACAGGGTCCCGATCACAAGCAGACGGTTCCGCATGAGGCTCTGGCGGAAGGCGGAGCGGGTCTCCGACCGGCTGTTGAAAACGTTCACGTTCTCGAACAGCACCATCAACAGCAGGGTGCTGTTGCGGGCCTCGTCGACCGAAACCCCGGCCTGAATCAGCGACTGGAAGATCAGGAAGGCCGATACGCCCATGACGACGGCCGAAAGCACCACCCGTTCAATCATGAGACGGTTGAAGATCGCCTCCCGGGGCGGGCGCGGCGGTTGGAGCAGCTCGTCGCCCTCGCCGGGCTCGAAGGCCAGGGCAACGTCCTGAATCCCGTTGGTCACGAGGTTCAGCCAAAGCAGTTGCACCGCGAACAGCGGCAGCGGCAGGCCGGTGATGAGGGCAAGAGCGAACAAGACAAGCTCGGCAGCCCCCGTGGAAATCAGCAGGAAAATCACCTTGCGGACATTGGCGTAGGCAATCCGGCCTTCCTCGATCCCGCCCACGATCGAGGCAAAGTTGTCGTCGGTGAGGATGATCTCGGCCGTCTCGCGCGCGACGTCGGTGCCGCTTTGGCCCATCGCGACCCCGACATGGGCCGCCCGGAGCGCGGGCGCGTCGTTGGCGCCGTCGCCGCTGACGGCGACGAAATACCCGCTGCGCTGCAGGGACTGGACGATGTCCAGTTTCTGCTGCGGCTCGACGCGCGCAAATACCCGCGCGCCGGCCACCAGCCGGTCGATCTCCGCCTCGTCGTCCAACGCTTTCAGTTCCGGCCCGGTCACGACTTGGTCGGAGCGGTCCGCGAGCCCCAGTTCCTTGGCGATCGTGAGCGCCGTGGTCGGGTGGTCACCCGTCACCATTGCCACCTCGATCCCCGCCGTCCGGCAGGCCGACACCGCTGGCTTCGCCTCCGGGCGCAACGGATCGATGATACCGACAAGCCCGATGAAGGTGAGGCCCGACAGATGCGCTTCGCCAAAGACCTCGGCCTCGCCGACCTCGGCCCGACCGGCGGCGAAAGCGATCACCCGGTAGCCGTCACTGGCGAGCGCCTGGGCGTCCGCCTCGATCTCGTCGCTGTCGAGCGCGACCGGGCCTTCGGCGGTCTCCATCCGGGTGCAGAACGGCAGGAGCCGCTCCATCGCGCCCTTGACGAACGCGTGCTGGCCCTTTGGGTCCTCGTTGAGGCTGGCGCTGAACTGGCGCTCGGATTCGAACGGAATGGCGGCGATCTCCGGCATCGCGTTCACCGTCTCCGCACGCACCAAACCCGCCTTGTGCGCCATCACGAGGAGGGCGATATCGACGGCATCGCCCTGTGTGGTCCAACCGCTATCGCGGTGGGCGAGATAGCCCTCGTTGGCGAGCACGGCGACCTGGCAGAGCCGCGCCAGCAGCTGTTGGTCCTCAGGCGAGGGACTGCCGGCCTGGGTGATGATCGACCCCGTGGGTTCGAGCGTTTCTCCCGTGACTTCCCAAGGCGTGCTGTGCGCGAACACGATCCGACGCGCGGCAAGCCGGTTCTCGGTCAAGGTCCCGGTCTTGTCGGAGGCGATGAAGGTACAGGAGCCGAGCGATTCCACCGCCACCAGCCGCCTGACGATCACGTTGCGCTTTGCCATGCGTTGCATGCCGATCGCGAGGGCGACGGTCAACGCGACCGGAAGCCCTTCGGGGATCGCGGAAACGGCGAGGGCGACCGCGAGCAGGAACACCTCGTCGAGGACCATCCCGTGCATGAAGGCGACGGAGGCCATGGCCACCGCGGCGACAGCCACGGCCAGCGCGATCCTGCGGGTAAACCGCTCCATCCGTGCGAGCAGCGGCGCCTTCACCGTGCGTCGCGCCAGCGCGCCAGCGGCAATCTCGCCAAGCTGTGTCGCGGCACCGGTCTTGCAGACCACCGCGCGGTAGCGTCCCCGGTTCACCATCGTCCCGGCGAACACCATGTTGATCCGGTCGCCGAGGGCGCAGTCTTGCGGCAGCATCGCATCGGCGTCCTTGGAGACCGGCGCAGATTCCCCGGTGAGCAGAGACTCGTCCACCTCCAGGTCGCGGCCGGCCAACAGCCGCAGATCGGCGGGCACCTTGTCGCCGGATTCGAGCAGCACGATGTCGCCCGGCACCAGCTCTTCGGCGTCGATCACATAGGAATCGCCGTCGCGCAGAACCCGGGTCTTGGTGGTGACCAGCTGGTCGAGCGCCTCGGCCGCGCGTTGGGCGGAGTATTCCTGGAAGGTGCCGATGATGGCGTTGACCACCAGAACGGCGGCGATGAAACCGGCATCCGACCACTCCCGGATTGCCATTGATACCACCGCGGCCAGGACCAGAACGAAAATCAGCGGGCTGGAGAACTGGCGCAGAAACACCCGGGAAATGCCCGGCGGTTTCGAGTGGGGTAGGGCGTTTGGGCCGATACGCTGCAGACGGTCCGCCGCCTCGGCCTGGCTCAACCCATGCGCCAACACCCCCAATTCGCGGAGAACTGCATCGATCGCCTGCGCATGCGGTGAAGTGAGCTGCTGAGGCTGCAAGTCCGGCAGTTGATTGCCTGCTGCCTGGGTTGCGCGATGGGGAACAGTATCCTCTTCCATGTCGGAATGCCTTTGGACACGACAACGGAAACCGGGCGCAGTTGCCACGGACCGTTCGTTCCCCACCAGTCTACAACCGGGTTGGGTTCAGGGTCCATGAGGCCTCAAGTCTCACCCCTGCCGCGGTTGATTCTCCATCGAGGCGAGGGTCTGCTCCGTGTGCCCGATATACAAAAGGATAGCAGCCGGGCCCGGCTTGAACTGCCGCGCGCGGACAGGCGGACCGTGCTCGGCTGTCGCCGAAGACGCCAATCCCGACGGCGATGATAGATCCGGGCGCTGCCATTGTCCGGTGCCCGCCTCACCCGGCCGGGCTCCGGCCTGCTGTGTCCGACACCGTCACACAGCCGGACGCGTTGAACGAGACCGGTCCCGATACTGCCGCCTTGGCAACCGGGATCCAATGCTGCGGGCCGGCTTGCCCCCCGGGATGCGCCGGTTCAGCGCAGGTCCATTTCCAGGTTCGCTCGAGGCACGCCAGCCAGTTTTCCCGCGCGAGCTTGCGCAGGAGCGCGTCGTCATAGCCGTGCGCCGACAGCGCGCGCAGCAGGCGCGGCACCCCGGTCACGTCGCCGATCAGGTCGGGCACCACGCACCCGTCGAAGTCGGACCCGAGACCGACGTGGTCTTCCCCCAGAACGGCGATCATGTGGTCGAGGTGATGCAGGATGGTGTCCCAGCCCAAGTGTGTATCCGACCTGCCGTCCGGGTTGAGAAAGAAGGTCGCGAAGTTCAGGCCAACCATGCCGCCGGTCTCACGGATCATGTGCAGCTGCCGGTCGGTCAGATTGCGGGGCGAGGGGCAGAGCGCGTGCGCGTTGGAATGCGTGGCCACCAGCGGCGCGTCGGACAGCGCCGCGACATCGTCGAACCCGGCCTCGTTGATGTGCGAGAGATCGATCATGATCCCGAGCGCATTGCAGAGCCGCACGAGCGCCTTGCCCGTTTTCGTAAGGCCGGGCCCGGTGTCCGGCGCGTTCCATCCTGTGCAGAAGGCCCGCCATCGCCAAGGCAACGGGTTGGGCACTTGGGTGGTCCATCGCGGGCGGCATCGGAGTGCTGTAGGGCGGATCCGCCATCAACGCCGTGAAGTCGGGCAGCGGCCCGCTGGAGACGGGCGGCACGAAGATCGCGAACAACCCGCCGGCAAACCCGGCCTCTTTCATGCGGGTGAGGTCGAGATGCCCCGCGCCGGTGGCGCCGAGCCAGGTCTTCTCACGCGGCGTCGGCGATTTCAAAAGCCGGAGCAGGAAATCGTTGTGCCCGTCGAAGAAGCGGAAGGCCGATGTCATCGGCCTGGGGCTCCGTCTTGCTGTGCGCGTGATCAGTTAGATCCGGCAAGGCGCCGGTCGACCTCTGCCAAGAGGGCCGCGCAGTCTTCGTCATGGATGTCGAGTGCCGCGACATGCGCGACGATGCTGGCGAGATTATCCCGGCTGGACCCGAGAAACCCGGTGCCCGTGGCGATGAGGTGGACCTGTTGGTCGAAGCTCAGATCGGGCTGGATCGCCCCCGCTGCATGGTCGGCCAGGAAGGTCGGTGCCTGGAGAGGCGCGACGCATACACGGCGCCAGAGGATCTCGGTCTCGATGTCCTTCTGAGCAATCCGGAACGCGAGCCCGTCGCAAAGCAAACCGCCGTCGAGCGCGGCCATCAGGCTCGGGGCTTCCCGCGTGCCGCGCCCGCCGAAGACATCCTTGAGGATGAACCGGCGCGCATGGCCGGCCAGCGTCGCCCACCGGACCTCGGCGAAATGGAAAGCGGGGTTCCACATCAGCGAGCCATAGCCGAAGACCCGGAGATCGCCACCCGGGTGACCGGCGAGCGCCGCCCGCCGCAACGCCTCGCGCGTCTCGTCGCCATGCCGGACCTCGAGAACCCAATGATGGTCCGGTTTGTCCGCAAACAGCGTCGCCACGCTGAAGTTTCGATAAAAGGTCGCCACGGCCGGATCTTCGATCTTGTCGCGCAGGTCCGGGTGATGGGCAAAAGGGTCGGGCGTTTCGGCCATGACGCAGCTCTTTGATGGGACGGCCTGAGCAGCGTGCCTGCCGCGAACATGCGGCACCGGCAGACAAAGGTTGAGCCTGCCGGCGTGAACGCGAGAGAGCGGTCGCGCTGCGACGACCAGAAACGACTGGAGGCAGTCCTCCGGCCACACTACTGTGCCGGGACCGTGGCAAGGTCTCGGAGAGGCGTCATAGCAAGGTTTGCGCGCATAGTCGCCCTGGGCGTGATCGCGGCGGTTGCCGTCTGGCTCGGTCTGTGGATGGCCGACGATGTGCAAACGCGGCCCGATGAAGATGCCTTCGTGCGGGCAGACGGGCGCCAGCTGGTGCGAAACGGAACGCCCTTCCGCTTCCGTTCGGTCGGGTTTGCGAACGACTACAGCCTCGATCTCGGCGAGTACGGGTTTTCGCTCGCAAACGGCAGGCACCATTCGGAACGCGATTTCGAACGCGTCGCCGAGTTGGGTTTCAACTCTGTGCGCTTTGCGATCAACGGCAATTGGTACCGCGACGACCCGCGCGCTTTCTGGCGTTGGCTCGACCGGAACCTGGGCTGGGCCGAGGCGCACGGGGTGCTGCTGATCCTCGATCTGCACGTGCCGATTGGCGGGTTCTGGCTCGATGCGAGCGAGGGGGCGGGCGATTTCCGGATCTGGACCGACGACCGGATCCGCGCGCAGAACATCGATCTGTGGCGCCGGATCGCGCAGCGCTACCACGGCGAGCCGACCATCGCCGCCTATGATATCCTGAACGAGCCAGTGACCACAGATGCGACCGGCGATGAATGGCGCCGTCTCGCCGCCGAGATGGCGGGTGCGATCCGCGCGGTCGACCCGGACCACCTGCTGATCGTCGGCCCGGTTTACGGCACGGAGCGCGCCTACCGACCCATCGGCGCGGGCGACCAGTTCCTGATCGACGATGCCAACGTGATGTACGACTTCCATTTCTACGAACCGATCGCGTTCACCCACCAGACAGCGGGCTGGCTCGCGCGGCCGATCCCCGACGGCGGGCGTTATCCCGACCCCGATCTCGTCATCCCGACCGGGGCCCAGGTGCTCCTGCCCGACAGCAGCATCATGAGCCAGACTTTGGTGCCCGGCGACAGCGGCTGGCGGAAATACCAAAGCGCCTGGGTCGCGATCACCGACCCACACGCGGTTGCGGCCCTTCCGACCGCGACGATGCGGTCCGGCGCGCGCGGGACCGTGTGGTTCGATGATCTCGAAGTTTTCGAACACGACCTGGCGCGCGACAGCGTCGCCCGGGTGCTGCACGCGCCGCTGGCGTCCGGCGATACCGGGGATTGGTGGGAATGGGGAAGCGGCGATCCTCAGACCTTCCCGGAGCATTTCGCCCGCGTGCGGACGGACGGCGCGAACGACGAATTCAGCCTGAAGATCACCGGCGACGTCGCGGCCGGTGACTACCTCGGCTGGAGCAGCGACCCCCACTGGTTCAAGGTCACGCCGGGCAACCGATACAGGATATCCGGCTACATGAAAGGCGCCGGTGTGGACTACGCCAGCCGCGGCGATGAACCGGGGTTCGTCGGGCTCACGCTCGATGTCTATGCCGATCCCGCCGGCGCGCCCGCGGGCTTTCTGTCTCGCGGGCCTGACTATCTCGCGTTGCGATTCCTTGAGCTTCACCGGTTCGGGGTGACCCACGACGTTGCGATGTCGGTCATGGAGTTCGGGACGATCCGCGAGACATTCGAGGTCGCGGGCAAGGGCGGGGCGCTGTGGGTCGCCGACATGCTCGACCTCTTCGACGACCACGGTGTGAGCTATTCGCTGTGGAACTACCACGGGCCCTCGATGGGCCTGTTCCTGAGCGGACCCGGGTCGGCGCCGGGCCGGCCCAACCAGCCATTGATCGACGTGATGAAGGCGCACCAGCGCAGTCCCGGCGGCTGAGCGCCCGGCGCGCCGCAATACCCGGGGCCGAGCCGCGCGCCTGTGTCCGCCCCATCGGTCCGGGCCGAGATCCGACCCAACCTCTATTAAGGCATGCGAAACCCGGTTCTGGCGGCCCGGGGTAACGGACTGGAAAGGTCCGATTGCTTGAAAACGCGCCTGGGTGATTCGTTAACGCCACGCCCGGCATTTTCCACAAAACGCGCGTTTTCAGGCGAATGTCTGCGAAACCGGACGGTCATTGTTGCCGGGGCGCGCACAGGCTGCCGACGCCCGGAGCATTGACCACGCACCGTCTCAATTGTGAACTTTTTCTGCCCGAATTTCGCCACATCGATTAATCTGCCAGATGGGGAATGGGTGGTGGTTTCTCTATCTCCGGTGTGTGGCCTTCAGGGGCGACAGCACCGGAGAAAAGAGCGTTTTCTTTCGACAAGACTCCCACCCGTTAAATTGCTGAGGGGGGGCTGGCGGCGTAATAGGCGCCGGCCAATGATCGTATGTCCATTGGGGGATATACCTTTCTATTTGACGTGGATGAGGCGCCGAAGAAGAATGTCTTCTTCGACCCCACGAAGCGTCGCCAAAGCCGCGTCAAGTCGCTGCTTCGCACCGGCCTCGCCGCGGTGCTGGTCTGGTGTGCCTTCTTCTTCAGCGGCACCGTTCCGCTCACGGGGATCGCCGAAGAGCTCCTGTTCCTCTGGCGCACCAAGGTCACTTGGGTGAGCGACCTCACCGGCGCCGACCACGACCATGGTCACGCTGACGGTGCGGGTCAAATCCACGATCCCCAGACGGGTCTGCGCCCCACGCTGGCCGACCATCACCGCGTCTCGGCAGCCGCCGCCTGCGTCCCGAAACCCGCGCCGGTCATGGCTGCCCTCGCCGATGCCGGACCGCTCCGCCGGGTCTACGGTCACATCCCGACCGCCCTCGAAAATGCGCCGCTCTCGCTGCCGAGGAGCTGCGGCGCGCTCGACGTGCTGATGCCGGACTGGATCACGCTGTCGTTGTCCGCTGGCGGTGCGCAGGTCAAGGTCGCACCGGGCGACGTGCGGACGGACGCCGAGGCCTACCGCGCCCGGACCCGTCCGACCCCGGCGCTGCTGCCGGTCGTGAAGCTCGCCACCGGCGGCGAAGATCCACAGACGGCGCTGCTCGATCCGGCGGCGGCGAACCGCACGCTCAGAGATCTCATCACGGCAGCGCGCGATCTCGGCGCGGCGGGGGCCTGTCTCGAGTTCGACCAGTTCTCGGGGGATGATCTCGACGCCCTGGTGCCGTTCTTCAACCGGTTCCAGCGCAGCTTCCGGCAAAGCGGGCTCGAAAGCTGCCTGGTGCTGCCGGGCGACGGCGATGCCTGGCGCAACCGGGACGTCATCGGCACGTTCGACCGCGTCGTGCTCAAGCTGTTTCGCCGGGCCTGGGTCGGTTCCGTGCCGGCGCCGGTGGCCGATGAGACCTGGTTCGAAGAGACCGCGCGCCAGGCGCACGAAATCATCGGGGCCGACCGGCTCGTCGTGGCGTTGGGCAATTTCGCGGTCGACTGGACCTCCGGCACACCGCTGCCGCAACGGCTGTCCTACGCCGAGGCCGCGCACCGGGCCGCCGCGGCGGGCGCGAGCATCCGGTTCAGCGACGCGGTCGGCAACGGGTTCACGGCCTACGGCGACGCCAACGGCGCGCGCCACCGGGCGTGGATCCTCGACGCCGTCTCCGCCCACAACCAGCTGCGCATTCTTGCGGATCTCGGCGTGCCGAACGTGGCCATCTGGTCGCTCGGCACCGAGGACCCGGGCCTCTGGCCGCTGCTGTCGTCGGATATCCGCAACCCGTCGGACACCTTGGCCGCGCTGTCGGAAGTGCGCGTCGCGACCCATGTGCACTACACCGGCGCGGGTGCGTTCCTGCGGGTGCGCTCGACCCCCGCGACCGGGCAGAGAGCCGTCGCCTTCTCGGCCACCAACGGGCGTATCGTCGATGCCACCTATCAGCGGCTGCCCGCACCATACGTGATCGAGCGTTACGGCCAGCCGCCGCGCACCCAACTGGCGCTGACCTTCGACGACGGACCGGACCCGGACTATACCACCGACATTCTCGACATCCTGAAGCGCACCGAAACGCCGGGTGCCTTCTTCGTCGTCGGCGCGCGGGTCCTGCAAGACCCCGATCTTCTCGTGCGGATGGTCGACGAGGGCCACGAGATCGGGTCGCACACCTTCTCGCACCCCCGCATGGACCAGGTGTCGCGCACCCGCGGTGAACTGGAACACAGCATGATGCGCAAACTCATTGCCGGCTACGCGGGGCATGACACGCGGCTCTACCGCGAGCCGTTTTCGCGCGCCGGCGGACCGATCGAGGAGACCCGCGTCGCCTCCATCGCCGCCGCCCAGGCCGATGGCGCGATCATCGCCGGGATGGACATCGTGCCGAAGGACTGGGTCGGGATGAATGCGGGTGAGATCGTCGCCTACGTCGTCAGCGAAGTCGAAAAGGGCGCCGGCAACGTGCTCTTGTTCCATGACGGCGGCGGCGACCGGACGGAAACGGTCAAGGCGCTGCCGGTCCTGATCGCCGAGCTTCAGGCGAAAGGCTACGAGTTCACCTCGCTCGCCGGCCTCCTTGGCACCACCCGGGACACGCTGATGCCAGCGAGCGAAAGCCTCTGGCCGGGGCTCGACAAGGTCTCGTTCGACGTGATGTCGGGGACCTGGGCCTGGCTCGTGAGCGTCTTCTGGGTGGTGCTCGCGATGGGTCTGGCGCGCTCCGCCTTCATCCTTTTCCTAGTTGTCCGGCACCGCAAGAACCCGCCGATCCGCAGCCATGACCTGCCGAAGGTCGCCTTCGTCGTCCCGGCCTACAACGAGGAAAACGCGGTTGGCAATTGCCTCAAGACCCTGCTCAAGTGCGACTATCAAAACTTCGAGGTGATCGTGGTCGACGACGGCTCGACCGATGACACCTTCGAAGAGGTCCAGAAGCTGTCGACAGATCGCCGGGTGCGGGTCTTCGCACAGCTCAACCACGGCAAGTGGGGGGCGCTCAACACCGCGATCCGCAACACCGATGCGGAGATCCTCGTGTGCATCGACGCCGACACCCAGGTGCGCCCCGATGCGCTCGGCCACCTGGTCAAGCACTTCTCCAATCCGCGCGTCGGGGCCGTGGCGGGCAAGGTGGTGGTCGGCAACCGGGTCAACCTGCTCACCCGCTTGCAAGCGCTCGAATACGTCACCGCGCAGAATTTCGAACGCCGTGCGCATGACGCGTTGAATTCCATGCTGGTCGTGCCGGGTGCGCTTGGCGCCTGGCGCACCGATGCGTTGCGCGCCGCCGGCATGTACAGCTCCGACACGGTGACCGAGGATGCCGACATGACGGTGGCCGTCAACCGGGCGGGCTACCGGATCACCTATGAAGACCAAGCCGTGGCCTACACCGAAGTCCCCGAAACCGTGCGCATTCTGCTCAGCCAGCGGCTGCGGTGGTCGTTCGGCATGTTCCAGACCGCGTGGAAGCACAAGGGCGCGATCCGCGAGCGGAGGCCGGTCGGGCTGGTCTCGATCCCCGATCTTGTGATCTTCGGCTACCTCTACGCGCTGCTCGCGCCGGTTGCGGATTTCTTCCTGCTGCTGCTCGCCTGGAACCACGTCTTCGGTCAACCGACCGATCTCGCGCTGGGCGGCGGGCTGATGGCGGCGGGCCCGGTGGCCTTCGCCTACCTCGCTCTGCCCCTGTTCGAGATGTTCGTTGCGGGCTATGCTCTGCGGGCCGACAAACAGGAATCCATGTGGATGCTTCTGCTGTTCCCCTTCCAGCGGTTCTTCTACCGTCAGCTCCTCTACTACTCGGTGCTGCGGGCGCTGGTGCGTGCGGTGATGGGCAGTTTCACCGGCTGGGGCATCAAGAAACGGATGCGGCGCGACCTTCTCGCGATGCAGGACGGCTGATGCACCGGCGCCGGTTTCTCGCCCTGTCCGCCGCCAGCGGGCTCGCGCTTGGCGCTGGCGGGCGCGCGTTCGGCGCAGCAGCGGGTCCGGCCGCGGCCGCGGTCGTGGTGACCGACATTTCACCCACCACCGATGCGGCCAACTTATTTGCGGTGCTTGAGACGTTCCGCCAGAACGGCCTCTGGGTCACCTGCGCCCTGTGCACGCCCGAGGCGGGGGCGCTCGACGGCTACGGCGCCATCGTGCGCGGGCTCCTCGCGCTTGGCCCGGGGATCGAGATCGCGCTCGAGCTGCCGGAGCTTTCGCAACTGTCGCCGCATTTCCAGGGGCGGGCGGCCTTCCAGGCGCGCCGCCGTCTGGCCACGCTGGCCGGTGAGGGCGCGACGCTGTCGGCGCACACAATTCTGTGTGACACAACCCAGGCGCCGACCGACCCGGTGGGCGTGCGCTCGGCCGGTGTGCGCAACGTGCTGGTCCGTCCGGACCGGCGTGGCCCCACCCGGTCGGAGGCCTGGGCAAACGGCGTTGCCCGGTTCTCGGGCGGCACGCCGCTCACGCCCTGGTCCGCGTCCCTGCCGGCCGGGGGCGGTGACAACCACCGCCTGTTCTACATATCGGCCGACGGTTTCTCCGCGGTGTCGCAAGCGGACCTGCGGCGCTGGGCGTCCAACCTCGCGACGGCGTTCTTCGACGCCGAGCTCCGGGGCGAGATGTCGGCGATGCCGGTTTCCGAGCTGCAATTGCGCGACGATTTCCGCTTCACCCGTCAGGTCGCGGTCCGGCTCGTCGGCGACACCGCAGCCTTGCGCGGGTTTGGCGACGAGGTCGAGCGGCTGGGCATTCCGGTGCTTTTTCAGGATGACCCAGAGCCGCGTGGCTACTGGGTGCCGGAACCGGGCGAGGCGGGCGCGCCCACCGACGTGATCGCGCTCGGAGAGTTTTCTTGCGCGCCCGGCGGGCAGTTGTCCTTGGAGACGGCAGGCCCGCTGCCCTCCGGTATCGCGGTCCTGCCCGTCGCGGGGGCCGATGCGGCTTCGGGCATGGACGATTGCGCCGTGTTCGAACTTCGCGACATGCCGCTGGACCGGCCGGTGACTGTAGAGGAGCCATTGATCCCGCCCGGCGGGCAGGACGATCTCATTCTCTCGGTCCATGCCGGGGCGCTCGGCGCGCCGGGCGCGGAGCGCGTGCTGCTCGCAGGTCTGGAGGCCCTGGGACAGGACGGGATCACCCGGTTCGTGCCACTCGACCAGCTCGTGAACACGGTGCTGTCCTACGGGGCGATCGAACGCCGGTTCCGCCGGACCCACGCCGCTACACTTGAGCCCGAGACCGCGCCCGCGCCGGTCCCGTCCGGCGAGACCGGGCTCTACATGGAGGACGCCCGCCTGGCCTGGGCGTTCTTCGAGGCCTTCACCGACCCCAACACCGGGCTCTGCCCGGCCACGGCCAATGTGCACACCGGCGGCGACGCGCTCACCTGGGTGACGATGTGGGACGTCGGCAGCCAGATCAACGCCCTCGTCGCCGCGCACCGGCTCGGCCTGATCGAGACCGGCGCGTTCGAAGCCGCCGCCCGCCGCATCCTCTTCCAGATCGCCGGTCGGCGCTCGCAGGGGCGGCTGTTGCCGCACGGGGTGATCCGGACCGATCTCGTCCGCCGGGGGTCGAGCGATTTCGACGGCTGCGATGCGGGCCGGTTGCTGGCCGGGCTCGACACCCTGCGCCGCCACTCCGCGCTCGGCGACGAGATCGCGGCGCTGGTGTCCTCCTGGGACCTCGACCGGATCGTCATCGACGAGACCATCCATTCGGTCACGGACGGGGAGTTGAAATCGACCTACAAATCGCATTGCGCCCACTACGCGGCGCGGGCGTTTGGCCGTTGGGGGATGGTTGTAAAATCCCCCTACCAGACCCTCGACGGCCGCACCGAGGCGGATGGCCGGATGGCCATGCTGGAAGCGGTCGCCGGGATCGGCCCGCTCGGCGCCGAGCCGTTGTTGCTCGAAGCCCTGGAGCTCGGCATGTCGGCGGAAAGCGCCTGGCTCGCCGAGGTGCTGCATGTCGCCCAGGTCGAAGAATTCGAGGAAACCGGCGCGCTGATCGCGGTGTCCGAAATGCCGATCCGGCGCGCGCCTTGGTTCGTTTATCTCGGGTTGCAGCTCGGGCGCGAAACGCGCGAATGGGGGATCGACGTGGTCGGGGGCGACGAGAAATACCGCACGAAGGACTTCCTCGACCAGAACATGGCGCTGAGCAGCAAGGCGGCCTACCTCTGGGCGGCCTACCGGCCCGGTCCCTACGCGGATGCGCTGGTGGCGTTCGTGCGCGAGCGGGCGCGGCTCCCGATCGGGTTCGCCTCGAACGTTTCTGCCAGCGACGACGGCGTTGCGGCCCCGTTCACCGACCTCAACACCAACGCGGTGATCCTCCAGGCGATTGCCCACAAGCTGGCGGGGGACGGCGCCACGCCACAGCCGTGAACCGGACCTTCAGGGCCTGTTCCGACCGGGGCGGGTGAAAGCCCGCGGGCCACGCGGGTCCAGCGTCACCCAGAGGGCCGCGCCGACGACCAGTGCAGCGCCAAGCGCAAAGGCGGGGCCCGGGCGCTCGCCAAAGACGAAATAGCCGACCCCGACCGAGAAAACGAGGCTGAGATAGGCCAGCACCGAGAGGAAACCGGCGGCCCCGTGGTAATGGGCCCTGAGAAAGCAGATCTGTGCGGTTTGCGCGAAACACCCGATCAGCAGCAGCGGCAGCAGGTGGCCGGGCTGGACCTCGGTCCAATGCCAGGCGGCGAACGGGGCCGAACAGAGCGTCAGGCCGGCGGTATAGAACACCATCATCACGATCACCGGTGCGGCGCGCAGCCGCCGGGTTGCGATGACAGCGCCGGATCCGGACAGGACGACGACAGCCATCGCGGCCAGGCCCCAGCTCCAGGGGACCTCGTTCGGATTGACCGCGATCAGGATGCCCAGAAAGGCCACGCCAGCGGCCCCCCATCGGCGCCGCCCGATGACTTCCTTGAGCAGGAACGCGGCCAAAACCATGGTGATGAGCGGACGGGTGAAGCTGACAGCGGTAAAGGTCGCCATCGGCACGCGCGGAATGGCAAAAAAGCTCGCGGTCAGGCCGGTGACGGCGAAGCCGACCCGGACGATGTGCAAAGGCACATCCTCAAGCGCGCGAAACGCCGCGCGCCGGCGCCAGGCCATCGGCGCGATCAGGATCAACCCGACAAGCGCACGCAGGAAGACGATCTGGGTGGCGGGGTAGTCCGCGCCCAACCATTTGACGATCGACAGCGCCCAGATGTTCAGCGACAGATCGGCCAGAAGCCACGCGCCGCCCCGCAGGTTGTCGCGCGGCGGGTCGTCACCCATCGGCGCGCGGTGCGATCAGGTTGGCCATCAGCCGAAACGCGCCGGGCACGAGGTTCTCCATCTGGGTGTGCAGGATCAGCGAGGTGTGCACATGCCGCCCTTTTCCGATGTCCGCCACCAGCAGCGCACCGCGGTGCGGGGCTTCGTCGGGGTCAGACATCTCCAGAAGCGGCGTGTAGGCCTCATCCCAGCTTTTGGCGAAATAGAGGCCGCGTTCCTTGACCCAGTCCGCCCAGTCCTCGGGGCCGATCCGGTTAGGGGTTTCAAGCAGGGGATGGGCCACGAGGTGGCGCACGTCGGCTGTCTCGTCGGTCACCCGCCAGCGCAGCGAGGGCTGTCCGATCTCGAGCCGTCGGGGCGGCACGCTGCCCGGGTCCCAGTTGTCCCAGGGGCGGTGGTAGAGCGTGACCAGGGTTCCGCCGGCCTCGGTCCAGCGGTGCAGGCGCGCCATCGCCGCAGCCAACCCCGGCCGGAACCGCATTGCGAATATGCCGATGACGATGGTTCCGAACCCGGACAGCACCACGTCGCTCGACAGGTCCTCGTCACCGATCGCCGTCACATCCACGCCGAGGGCCGTGAGCCAGTGATCGACGCGGTCGTTGCCGGCGCCGATATAGCCGACCTTCACATCCGGCACGCTCACGTCGAGCACCCGCAGCCGCACTTCGGCGGGCCGGGCGCGGGCCGTCGGTGCGACATGGGGGTGGTCGATGCGGCTGAGATCGTGTGCGTCCTGCCCATCGAGGCGCACCGGCAGGCGGTAGAGCCCGGTCCCGGCGTCGTGCGGAACGGTGAGCGTTGCGCTCCCGTCTCCTTTGCTGACGGACCAGCCCGGCGGCGGCGCGATGTCCAGCGCCGCATCGGCCGGGCGGAGGTCGCGAAACCGGATGTCGACTGTCCTCCCTCCTCCCGAGAGGTTTACCAGCGCGGCCTCGGGCGCGACCGACACACTGCGCGCGGGCAGCACGACGGGATCTGTTTCGAACGGCAGCCGGGTCCCGACCCGCTGGCCACCCGCCAAGATCGTAAGTTGCAGGGCCGGTGCATCTGGTGCGGCGGGGTCGTAGGCGCTGCGGTAGGGGTCGCTCGGGCGCGCGTCTTTCGAGAGCGTTAGCGCGCCCTGGTCTGCACTCCAGCCCGGCGGGAGGTCGAACGCCACCTCGAGGGCGTCCGCCGCGCCCGTGCTGGTCTCGTCTGTGAGCGGCGTGTGCTGGCCCGGTGTGAGGAAGATTTCGCCGGTCCGTGCGCGCGCCTCGACCCCGAGCGCAAGGCGGATCACCTGGCCGAGTTGCACGCCCTTGGCGTCGAGCCGGTGCAGGATCTCGCCCCGCGCCGCGTCGGGACAAGCCGCGCGGGCCGCACGGACCGCAGCCAGCGCGTCAAGCGCCGCTTTCGCGACCGCGGCGCCATCGGGGAAGGCCGCGACGGCTGCGTCCACCGCCGCCTGCGCACCGATCAGCTCGTCCGCGACCGGGGCGGCAGCGGGCAGGTGCGCCAAGGCGCCAAGATCAGCGCGAAGACCGGAGGAAAGCGCGGTATCGGGCCCGTCGACATGGGTTTCCGCCAAGTGCAGTTGCCAATCGGATCCCTCGCCCAGGCCGACCCAACGGCCCATGCCTTGCGTGCGGTGAAAGGCGCGCGATTGCTGGCCGATCCGGTCCCAGCTCCAGCCGCTCACCGGGTCGCGCCCCGACCCGTCGATGATGAGCGTTGCGGGCGGAGGCGGCAGATCGTCGTCATAGGCCTGACCGGCGCCGGAGGTCGCCGGCAGGTAGAGCTTGCTGACCTGCCAGGGCGGCAGATTCGACGGGAAAGCCGGGTCCGCCGCCGCCGCCATCACCTCGTGCGCGGCTTGGGTCATCGCGCGGTGGTGGCCGTGCTGGCCGGGCACGTCGAGAAAGGTCGGGCAGAGGATGTCGGGCCGTTCGACCCGCACGATCTCGACGAACCGCGCGAGGGTGCGCGCATGCCCCCATTTGCCGAGCGTCTCGACCCCGCTCTTGGAAAACCCGAAGTCGGTGATCGGATCGTCGGGGCTTTCGCTATGCCAGTACATCCGCATGCCGAGAATGTCGCAGGCGCGTTCCATTTCGCGGGTGCGAAGGGCACCCAGATCGGCGCCCGCCTCGGTGCCGATGTCGTTCTGCCCGCCCTCGCCGCGGGTCGAGCAGGCGTAGGACAGGTTCACGCCGTCGCGAAAGGCGAGGGCTGCCAACATGCCCGACATCTCGTCGTCGGGGTGGGCGCCCGATTGCATGAAGCGGATCACCGATGTGAGCGGCCGAAGCGCCCACCACAGCTCCACCATCCGCGGGCGGGCGCGGTCTTCCACGATGCGGGTCTGGTCTGCCGTCGGCATCTGTTACCTCATGTCTGGCCGGAAATCTGGCTGGAGAGCTGGCCAGTGATCTGGCCGGAGAGTTGGCCAGAGATCTGGGCAGTGATCTGGGGGGTGAAGGCCTGGTTGAGCACAAGCGCGGCGGCGCCGAGGGTCGCCGTCATCCGGCCGGACGCGCCGCGCATCAGGCGAGGATGCACGCGGTTTTCGCGGTGCGAGACGGAGCGTTTCGACAACCGTACCGAGCCCAGAAGATGGTCGAGTATGGCGTCCGGCATGGCGCCGCCGAGGATCACGGTCTGCGGGTCGAACAGGTTTTCGACGATGGCCACCGCGGCGGAAAGCGGTTCGACCGCGGCATCGAGCCAGCCGAGCAGCACCGGGTCCCGCGCCTCGTAGAGACGGGTTATCTCATCGCCGCTTGAGACATCTATTCCGGCGGCGTGCAGGGCGCGCTGCACCGACAAACGGCTGACAAGGCTTTCGAGCGGCACCGTCCGGCCTCCCGCCGGCACCGGGATATGGCCGATCTCGCCGGCGTTGCCATGGGTCCCGGCGACCAGGCGCCCTTTCTGGACCGAGCCGAGACCGAGGCCGGAGCCGAAATAGAGGAAGGCATAGGTGTCGAGACCTTGCGCGACACCGGCGATCCGTTCCGCCATCGCGGCGGCGTTGGCGTCGTTTTCCACGACCACGGGCAGGCCGAGCGCCTGCGAGAACCACACATCGGGCTCCGTGCCGTCCCAGGTCAGAAGCTCAGAGCCGCTGCCTGCGAGGCCGGTGGCGCCAAAGGGGCCGGGCATCACCACACCGGCCCCGAGAACCCGGGTCCGCGGCGTGTCCGAGGCCGTTAGTACCTGGTCGCACAGTTTGACGACGGCGCGGGTGATGGTCGTCCGGTCCGTCGCCGGCAACCGCGCCCGCTCCGCGCCGATCGTGGTGCCGCACAGGTCCAGTACAGCCGCGAAAACCGCGTCGGGACGGATCTCGACGCCAAGCGCGAAACCGCCTTCGGGGCGGAGCGAATACTGCACCGGCGGCTGACCGCGCCCGGCCGACCGGCGGCCTTGTTCAAGAATGAACCCCTCGGCCAACAGATCCGCAATGATGTTGGACACCGCCTGGATCGACAGGCCCGATGCGCGCGCGATCTCGGCCCGCCCGATCTGGCCCGCAGCCCGGATCCGGCCGAGCACGACCTGCCGGTTGTGGCTGCGCGCGCGTTCGGCATTCGCGCCCACGACGATGTCGGTCATCGAGATCATGCTTTCGGAGTTAGCGCACTTGACTTTAAAGCTCAAGTCAGTTGAGTTAATCGCAGGAACGATGCGGCGTGGCCCGCAAACGGATCGGTTAGGACCGACGAAAAAACGGGGAGACCATTCATGAAAATCAACGGATTGAGAGCACTGGCGCTTGCGTCTGCGACGAGCGTGGCGGCGCTTGCGGGATCGGCGGCGAACGCGGTCGAGATCGAGTACTGGCAGTACTTCTTCGATGCGCGCGTGGCGGCGATGGAGCAGCTGATCGAGAATTTCCAGGCGGCAAACCCGGATATCACGGTCACGATGACCCATTTCCCCTACGCCGACTACCGCACCAAGGTCGCCGCCGCGATCCCAGCAGGCGAAGGCCCGGACGTGGTGCAGCTGTTTTATGGCTGGCTGAACGATTACGTGCAGGCCGAGCTCATCCAGCCGCTGCCGGCGGATGTCTTCCCCGCGGCCACGATCGACGAAGAGTTCTTCCCGATGGTGCAGGCGATGAAGGAGGGCGACCAGTACTGGGCGCTGCCGACCGCCGTGCGCTCGCTGGCGCTGTTTTACAATGAGCGCCTGATGGAAGAGGCCGGGGTCGAGCCGCCGACCACGCTCGACGAGCTGCTCGCCGCGGCCGCTGCGATGACCAAGCGTGACGGCGCGGGCAATATCACGCAAGTGGGCATGACCGCCGGCATGACCGCGCAGGACCACCACTGGTGGCGCGAGGGGCTGGTACGGCAGATGGGCGGCGAGCCCTATACCGACGATTACCAGACGGTGAACTACAACACCGACGCCGGCTTGAAGGCGCTCGAGTTCTACACCGACATGTTCATGGGCGAAAACCCGGTCACCGCCGTGGGCTTCATGGATGAGCCGCAGGCGGCCTTCAAGGCGGGGCTCGCGGGCATGCATATCGACGGCTCGTTCCGGATCGGTTCGCTGGCCGACATTCGCGGCCTCAAGTGGGGCGTGACCGAGCTTCCGGCCACCGCCGACGGTGTCCGCTCGAACTATTCCTCCTACTGGGTCAACGCGATCACCACCAAGGCGGAAGGCGAGAAATACGACGCCGCCGTCAAGTTCATGGACTACGTGTCTTCGGACGAGGCGATGCAGATCTGGCTCGACGTGGTCGGCGAGCTGCCGGCAAAACCCTCGGTCGGAATGACCGAAGAGAACGCCAACGATCCGGTCTTCGGACCCTTCATCCGCGGGCTCGAATATGCCCACACCACCAAGTTCGCCGATGAAAGCGGTCAGCGTCAGCTGATGGTCGAAATGGTCGAACGGATGCAGCTCGAAGGCATGTCCGCCGCCGACAGCATCGCCATCGCCGCCGAGGCGGAGCAGAAGCTGCTCGACGAATACTACGGCGAGTAACACAGCGACGCGCCCCGGCTTCGGGTCGGGGCGCGGATCTGCTTTGGGGGAGCCAATGAAGCTCTACCGCGATCTCACGATCCGTCAGAAAAAGATCGTTTGGGCCTGGGGCTTCCTGGCCATTCCGGTCCTTTTCTACTGTGTCGTCCGGTTCTACCCGACCGGCAATGCGATCCTGATCAGCTTCCAGGATTGGAACCTGCTCGGCGCGCGGACCTGGACCGGCCTCGACAATTACAAAAAACTCTTCGGCGATCCTGTCTTCTGGAAGGTCTTCAAGAACACCTTTGTCTATCTGCTGCTGGGCACGCCGGTGAGTCTCGTGATCTCCTTCGTGATCGCCTATCACCTCGACAAGATCCGGTTCATGCACGGCTTCCTCCGGATGCTCTATTTCCTGCCGTTCATGACCTCGGCGGTGGCGATGGCCTGGGTCTGGCGCTGGTTCTATCAACCGGTGCCGATCGGGCTGTTCAACAACTTCCTTGCCTCCATCGGCATCCCGCAAATCAGCTTTCTCAACTCGACCTCCAACGCGCTGCCGTCGATCCTTGCACCCGCAGTCTGGGCCGGCCTCGGCTTTCAGATCATCATCTTCATGGCGGGGCTCAGGGCGATCCCGAAGAGCTATTATGAAGCCGCCCGGATCGACGGGGTCTCGACCTGGACGGTGCTTTGGGAGATTACCCTGCCGCTCCTGAAGCCGACCATCGTGTTCATCGTCGTGTTCTCCTCCATCGGGTTCCTGCGGATCTTCGATCATGTCTACAACATGACCACGCAGAACCCGGGCGGGCCGCTCAACGCCACCAAGCCCCTCGTGCTGATGATCTACCAGACCGCGTTCAGCTCCTTCGATATGGGCTACGCGGCGGCGCAGACGGTGGTGCTGTTCCTGGTTCTGCTGGCGGTGAGCCTCTTGCAACTTCGCATCATGAGAGACCGCTGATGGCCACCGCCGAAGACCTGCAAGTCAAGCCCAAAGCCGATGTGCTGCTCCAGACCGGCCCGTCGCGGCCCCCGCGCAACATGGGCCAGATCATCCGCTTCCTGCTGCTGTTCGCTGGCGGCATCCTGATGGTGATGCCGATCGCCTTCATGATCTCGACCTCGCTGAAATGGCCGCACGAGGTCTACAACCTCAACTTCATTCCCGACGAGCCGACGATCGAAAACTACATCTACGTGCTCGAAGACGGGCGCTTTTACTGGTGGTTTCTCAACTCGCTCATCATCGCCGTCATCACCACGATCTGCTCGGTGATCTTCGACAGCCTTGTCGGCTACACCCTGTGCAAGTTCCGTTTTCCCGGCCGCTACATCGTCTTCATCGCGATCCTGTCGACCTTGATGATCCCGACCGAGATGCTGGTGATCCCGTGGTATCTGATGAGCCAGCAGTTCGGCTGGCTCGACACCTATTGGGGCATCATGTTCCCCGGGCTGATGACGGCGTTCGGCACCTTCCTGATGAAGCAGTTTTTCGAGACCGTGCCGGATGATTTCATCGAAGCCGCGCGGATCGACGGGCTCAACGAATTGCAGATCTGGTGGACCGTCGCGATGCCGCTGGTCCGGCCCGCCTTGGCGGCGCTGGCGATCTTCGTTTTCCTGGGCAACTGGACCGCCTTCATCTGGCCGTTGATCGTGACCAATTCGGTCGAGATGTACACGCTGCCGGTGGGGCTCAGCTCCTTCGGGGACGAGGCCGATGTCGCCTGGGAGCTGATCATGACCGGTGCCGCGATCTCTACCATCCCGACACTGATCGTCTTCCTCATCTTCCAGCGCTTCATCATCCGCGGCGTGGTCATGGCGGGGCTCAAAGGATGACCGAAGCGATGACCGAGGGGATGGCAGACACGTCCAGGTTTCCCGATCCGACCTACCGCGACACCGTGCTGGCGCCGCTGTTCGAGGGCGTCAAACGCCACTACGCGGGTCATATGGGGGCGATCAACCGCGCGCATCTGGTGATGCTGGCGGAAACCGGCATCCTGCCCGCGGACGACGCCCGCCGGATTGCCGGCGCCCTCCGTGACATCGACGCCGAGGTGGATATCGCCGCGCTCAGCTACACCGGCGAGTTTGAGGATTACTTCTTTCTCGTCGAGGCCGCATTGCGGGACCGTCTGGGCGATCTCGGCGGCGCGCTGCACACGGCACGCTCGCGCAACGATATGGATCACACGCTGTTCAAGATGGCCTTGCGCGAGAAGGCCGAGACCATGCAGGCGCAGATCCTGCGCCTCGCCGACGCGCTCATCGCCAAGGCCGAGGCCGAGAAAAGCACCCTGATTGTCGCCTATACCCACGGCCAGCCGGCGCAGCCCTCGACCTTCGGGCATTACCTCGGCGCGGCCGTGGAGGTGCTGCTGCGCGATGCCGCCCGGCTCGACGCCGCGATAGAAGCGCTTGGGGCTTGCCCGATGGGGGCCGCGGCGATCACCACCTCCGGCTTCCCGATCGACCGGGCCCGGGTTGCCGACCTGCTCGGCTTCGAGGACCCGCTGCTCAATTCCTATGGCTGCATCGCCGCGGTCGACTATGTGACCGGGCTCTACAGCGCGATCAAGCTGGTGTTCCTGCACCTCGGCCGCCTGATCCAGGACCTGGCCTTCTGGTCCGCCTTCGAGGTCGGCCAGCTCTACGTGCCCAACAGCCTGGTCCAGGTCAGCTCGATCATGCCGCAGAAACGCAATCCGGTGCCGATCGAGCACATGCGGCATCTCTCGAGCGTCACCGTCGGGCGCTGCGACATGGTCGTGAACACGATGCACAACACGCCGTTCACCGACATGAACGACAGCGAAGGCGAGGTGCAGCAGGCGGGTTACGGCGCCTTCGAAAGCGGTGGCCGGGTGCTTGAGCTTCTGGCCGTGATGCTGCCGGCCTGCTCGATCAACGACACCCGCGTGCGCGCCACGACCGAGGCCGCCTGCATTACCATCACCGAGCTTGCCGACACGCTGGTGCGCGATGAAGGCCTGAGCTTCCGCCAGGCGCATGAGATCGCGTCACGGACCGCGGCTGCGGTGATCCGCGACGGCACGGCGCTTGGGCAGGGCCATACCGCCTTCGCCGCCGCCTTCCGCGCAGAGACCGGACAGGAGACGGGGCTGACTGCCGCCGCTTTCGAGACCGCCACCGCGCCCGAAACCTTCGTTGCCCGGCGCGATCGTCCGGGTGGCCCCGCACCGAAAGCGCTCGCGCAGGCGTTCGAAACCTATCGGGCCAGTTCGAGGCGCCTCGCCGATGGGCGCCGGGCCCGTCTTGCCCGCATTTCCGAGGCCGCCGCCGCACTCGGCGGCGCCTTCGACAGACTTCTGGAGACCTGACCCTTGGCCAACCTGCGTATTCGCGACCTCGTGAAAACCTACGACAAGACCCAGGTGCTCCACAGCATCAACCTCGACATCGACGACGGCGAGTTTGTCGTTCTCGTCGGCCCCTCGGGCTGCGGCAAGTCGACCACGCTGCGCCTTGTCGCCGGGCTCGAAGAGGTCTCGAACGGCACCGTCGAGATCGCGGGCCGGGTGGTGAACAACCTTGAGCCCAAGGACCGCGATATCGCGATGGTGTTCCAGAACTACGCGATCTACCCGCACATGACCGTGCGCAAGAACATCGGCTTCGGGTTGCGCAGTTCCAAAGCGTCCAAAGCCGAAAAGGACAAGCGCCTCGAAAGCGTCGCCGAGCTTCTCGGTATGACCGAATACCTCGACCGCAAGCCGAGCCAGCTCTCCGGCGGCCAGCGCCAGCGGGTGGCCATCGGCCGCGCCATGGTCCGCGACCCGGCGGTGTTCCTGTTCGACGAGCCGCTGTCGAATCTCGACGCGCAACTGCGCACCCAGATGCGGCTCGAGATCAAGAAGCTGCACCAGCGCGTCGGCTCCACCATCGTCTTCGTGACCCATGACCAGGTCGAGGCGATGACCATGGCAGACCGGATCGTCATCATGAAAGACGGCGACATCCACCAGATCGGCACCCCGGCGGAGGTCTATCACAAACCCGCCAACATCTTCGTCGCCCAGTTCATCGGCGCGCCCTCGATGAACATGATCCCGGGCCGGGTGACGGGCGATGGCACGATCGAACTCGCGACCGGCGGCGGCCTCGCCTTCGAGCGCAGCCTGCCCGAGGGCCGCGAGATCATCCTCGGCATCCGTCCCGAAGACCTGCACCCGGGGCAGGCGAGCGGGGTGATCGAGGGCAGCGTCAATGTGCGCGAACCCCTCGGGCACGAAACGCTCATCTATGTCGGCACCTCGAACGGCGACGTGATCGCCAAAGCCGATGGCCGTACCCCGCCCGAGATCGGCGAGACCGTGCAGCTCGGCGCCGACCCGGAGAACCTGCACATCTTCGATGCCGCAACCGGCGAGGCGCTGGCGTGAGCGACCGTCCGGTGGTCCTCTCGGTGGGGCGGCTGTACTGCGACCTCATCTTCACCGACCTTCCGCGTATGCCGACGATGGGAACCGAGGTCTATGCCGGTGGTTTCGGGGTCCATGCCGGCGGCGGTGCGTTCATCACGGCGGCGCATCTGGCCGCGCTTGGCCATGTCTCGGCGCTGGCGGCGATGCTGCCGCCACAACCGTTCGGTGGGCTGCTCACGCGCGACCTCGCGCGTACCGGGATCGACCTCGGGCTCTGCCACACCCAACCGGCCGGAGACGATCCGCAGGTGACCGTGGCGCTGGTCGGCGCGGGCGACCGCGCCTTCGTGTCGCGGCGGTCGGGGCCGGCCTTTCCGCCGCTGGACGTCGGCGACCTCAGGGCAATCCGCGCCACCCATGTGCATATCGGCGAATTGGCCACGCTGATCGAACGTCCCGACATCATCGAGGTCGCTCGCGGCGCCGGGGCGACGATCTCGCTCGATTGCAGCTGGGACGAAGGGCTTGCCGCGGCCGACATATTCCAGGCCGTCGCGCGGGTCGATCTGTTCCTGCCCAACGAGGCGGAGGTGCGTCACCTCGACGATATCGGCGTTCCGGCCTCGCTCTTCCCGCTAACGGCGATCAAACAGGGCGCAGCGGGGGCCACGGTTCTGGTCGACGGCGCGCGGATCCAGCTGCCCGCAGAACCGGTCACCGTGGTCGACACAACCGGCGCGGGCGACGCCTTCAACGCCGGTTTCATAAGCGCCTGGCTTGGCGGCGCACCGCCCGAGGCGTGCCTGCGGGCGGGAAACGCGCAAGGGGCGCGGGCGATCACACGGCGGGGCGGATTTCACGCTGCCGGCGTGGGGCCGCAGTAGCGTCCGCGCGCGACCGGGTTTTCGGATCAGGCAGCCGGGTCGGGCACAGGCGCACGGGGGGCCGCGCGCTCCCGGCTTCATCGACAGCACCTCCGTCAAACCGCAGTTTCCCCGCACGAGGTCTTGCAACGTGGCCATGTCGAGCGCAGACCATCACCCCCGCAGCGCCGGGTTGGGTCTCGCCGCCAGTCACATCGCTCGCTCTCTCGCTTCGCGGTTT
>Ga0209121_10001273_pt1 | contig 26456 bp, 27 predicted proteins | sample Cruoilmetagenom3_FD_187292 | JGI IMG/M metagenome (GOLD analysis project Ga0209121, IMG submission 187292) | Oil polluted marine microbial communities from Coal Oil Point, Santa Barbara, California, USA - Sample 3 (SPAdes) (version 2) | ecosystem: Environmental > Aquatic > Marine > Oil seeps ...
TTGAAGGCGAAAAGGTGGTACAGGATAGGGTTGGCCTGGTTTTCGGCCAGCAACGTGACCTGGGCGTGACGGATGACGGAGTGGATGTTTTGTCGAGCCAGGTACTCGCGGTAGGAGAACTCCTCAAAGACGGGCGGTGTCTCCAGCAACCCCTCAACCCGCACGCGGTCGCCGTAGCGGCGCTGAGGGTAGCGGCCGGCTTTGACCAGCGCCAGTCCCTCGCTCTCCAATTCCGTGCCGTTGGGCAGTGCCAGCCGCTCGGCCCGCACGCGCAGGTTGGTGTAGCGCTCCCGCTCGTCCGGCTCTCCTATCACGACGCCTTCGAGCATCACCCAGCCGGCGTCGTTATGGGTCGCCAGGGATGTTTCGTCAAAGTGGGGGGCGGCAAGGAGAAGGCGGCCCGCCCCCAGGATCAGCGCCAGTGTGCACAGCGCACACGGCCGGACGTGGCGGTCATCCCGCCACAGCAACAGGCCGAGGAACGCCGCCAGACCAAGCACGGGCAGTACCTGCCAGGGCAGATTGATTGCCTTCGCGAGCGCTATGCCCGCGAGCCAGGCGACGGCGAGGTAGATGAGGGTCATAGGGCTGTCCTGTCCTGCGAGCGAAGTGTTCTTGTTCTTCTAACGCGGCCTCAGTATAGTGCAACTTTGCACGGAGGTCAATGTGGACAGGCGATGCTGGCGTGCTCATCCAGCACCGGCGCTTCAGGCCGGTGAGGCTCATGGCGACGGCTGTTGCCCCGGAAGCGAAATACCCCCGCCTCTCCTATGCTATTTGAAGGAAATTCAAAGATGTGCTAGAATACAGATGACTTTCTGAACCCACAGGGAAGGTGTGAGAAAATGGCAGACAAAGAACAAAGCCTCGAAGAGTGGTTGGCAGAAGAGCGAACGCGGCTAGATAAGGGGTTCTCCTTTGAATCGCAACCCAGTTCTGCGGCCAGCAAACCTGGCGCTGGCGAAGAGATTCTTGCCGGGTTAGGGCTTGGTGCTGGCGTGGTTGGTGGGGCGGTAGCTCCCCATCCCGATTCGGTAACCTTCGAGGGTTGCAAAGCTGATGTCATTGTCACTGCATTAAGAAAAGAAATCGCAGATGATGATACCCGCGTTCAGGTTGACCAGACCGGCGATGCAGTTGTGGTCACCATCCTGCAAAGCCAGGAAAGTCGCCCTCACGAGTTCTCTCCAGCACTGACCGCGACCATAATCGAAACAGCGGACACACTGACGGTAACTGTCAGTGACCTCAGTCAGGGGGCTATGAGAGGCGCGCTGAGTTCCGTGGGCAGCACCGTCTTGGACCAGGGAAAGCGGTTACTCTTTGGAAGACGCGGCGTTGCCGGTGTACTCGACACAGCCGGCCGCGTGATGGGGGGAGTTGAGGATTTGGTCGAGGATATTCAGGACCTGGGCTTGCCCAAACGTGTCTGGGAAGTTGTTGATCGCGTGGGTGGGGCGGCTGAACAGGCATATCTAGACGAACGGCGTAGAAAGCTAGAGTCGCAGCGGAAGCGGGAAGCGGCCGAGCGGGCGTGGACACATTGCGAGTCATGTGGTCGAGCATACAGGGACGATGAAGATAGTAGGGTAGATTGCCCCTCATGCGGTGCACCGCGCGGACCTAAACCGGCCTGGCTGAAGTAGCACTTACTCATCTCATATGCTCTCCCAGGATTTGCTCTACCGCATCTTCACCTCCCGCCACCGCTGGCTTTCCGCGCTGGCGACGCTGGTGTTGTGCGCGGCGCTGGCTCTCGCCGTAGGCTACTTGCTAGCGGAGTTCGGCCCTCTCATCGCCGGGGCGGGGCTGGTGGCCTTGTTCCTCGGCCTGTGGATGCTGCGCGACATCGAAGTCGCCTACTGGGCCGTCATCGGCATCGTCTGCCTGCTCCCCTTCGCCTCCTTCCCCTTCGACATCGGCTTCACCCCCACCTTCCTCGACGCTGCACTGGGGGCGCTGTTCCTCGTCTGGGTGCTCCAGGTCGCCACCGGTGACCAGGAAGTGTTCGTCGGCACGCCGCTGGGGTTGCCCATCGCCGTCTTCGCGCTACTGGCGGTGGGGGCGTTTGTCTTCGGGCTGGCTCACGCCCCGCTGGAACCATACGACCTGCGCCACTTCGCGGAGATTCTGCTCAGCGTGGCGCTGTTCTTTCTCGTCGTCAACACGGTGCGCGACGAGGGGCGACTGCGACGCGTCGCGCGCGCGCTGCTGCTGTGCGCGTTCGTGGTAGCCGTTCTCGGCATCGTCCTTTACGCCGTCGCCGCGTATATCTCCGACGACCTGGTCATCCGTGCCCTCTCCGCGCTGGCCCGGCTGGGCTACCCCGCCGGGCCGGGCGTCCTGCGCTACATCCGCGACGATCCCGAACTGTCAATGCGGGCCACTTCCACTTCGGTAGATCCCAACGTGCTAGGCAGCCTGCTCAGCCTGACACTGTGCATCGGCGTGGTACAACTGTTCGCCCGGCGTCCCCTCATCCGCCGCCGCTACCTAGCGCCGATGATGGGCGTGATGGCGCTCTGCCTGGGGTTGACCATCAGCCGGGGCTCGCTGGTGGGGGTGGGAGCCGCGCTGGCCGTCGTCGCCACCCTGCGCTACCGCAAACTGTGGCTGATCCTGCTCGTGGCACTGGTGCTCCTGCTCGTCCTGCCTCAGACTCAGGACTACGTCGTGCACTTCGTGGCGGGGCTGCGCGGGGAGGACCTAGCGACTCAGATGCGCTTTGGCGAGTACAAGGATGCGTTTATCTTGATCGGGCGCTACCCGTGGTTGGGCGTCGGCTTCGCCGGATCGCCCGACATTGACACCTACATCGGCGTCTCCAACGTTTACCTCCTCATCGCCGAGGAGATGGGGCTGGTGGGCCTGACCAGTTTCCTCGTCGTGATGATCGTCTTCTTCGCCCGCTTCTGGCGCACCCGTGCCCTGGCGTCGGCCGACCCGAAACTGGAGCCGTTGTGGTGGGGATTGCACACCGGCATTGCCGGTGCACTGGCGGGGGGCATTTTCGACCATTACTTCTTCAACCTGGACTTCCACCACTCCGTCACCCTCTTCTGGCTAGTGGTCGGGCTGGCAACGGCGGCGACGGAGATGATCCGGCGGACCACGCCGCCGTGAACAGGCGGCGCTGGAAGCCTCCTTGCCTCCTGTGGGATGGTGAGGTGGAGGCCTCCAGCCCCAACCCTTCAGGCCGAGGCGACGTGGCAGTTCTGGCCTTCCGGCTGTGATTCCCTCTTGACAATCCAGCCTGTTGGCAGTATAATACTTCCAGTTGAAAACTGTTTTCAATTACCGATGAGGTGATGCGTTGGACGAGGTACATTTGGAACAGGAGTTACACGCTGCTGGCTACCGGCTGACCCGGCCACGGCGGGCGGTGCTGCGCGTGGTCACTGAGGCCACACAAGCGCTCACGCCTGCGCAGGTGCACGAGCAAGCGCGGGTGCACTACCCACAGGTGGGCCTAGTCACCGTCTACCGCACGCTGGAACTACTGGCCGGGTTGGGCCTGGTGCGGCGTATTCACACCGAAGAGGGCTGCCACGGGTACGTGCCTGTGGCAATGGGTGAGGCGGGGCATCATCTGGTGTGCACCTCTTGCCACCAGGCAGTGGAGTTCCCCTGCACCGGCCTGGAGGAGAAGCTGAAAGAGGTGGAGCACCTGACCGGCTTCTCCATTCAGGAGCACTGGCTGGAGTTGTTCGGCCTCTGTCCGGCGTGCCAGGCGAGGGAAGGGGATAGTGGCAAGCGAAATGAGGAAAAAGACGATGAAAGTCCGTCTTGAAACTCTGGTCTCAATGCCCTGCATCCTGACCATCTTGGCCCTGACCGGGTGCGGCGGCGCGGCGACGCAAGCGCCGGCCGAATCGGCGGGTGTGCTCAACGTTGTGGTCAGCATCGTGCCGCAGCAGTACTTCGTCGAGCGCATCGGCGGGGGGCGCGTGGACGTGACGGTGATGGTGCCGCCAGGTTTCAGCCCGGCGACCTACGAACCCAAGCCAGAGCAACTGCAGACGTTAAGTGAAGCAGATGCCTACGTACGCATCCGCGTGCCGTTCGAAGAGGTATGGATGGAGCGCATCGCGTCGGCCAACGAGGACATGCTGATCATGGACGAGGCCGAGGGGATCAAGCGCATTGGCGGCAAGGACCCACACTTATGGCTCTCGCCGCAACTGGTCAAGGTGCAGGCGCAGACGATCTACAATGGCCTGGTCGAACTGGATCCAGATCACGAGGTCGGCTACAAGGCCAACCTGGAAACGTTCCTGGCCGACCTGGACGAACTGGATGCTGATATTGAGGAGACACTGTCGCACCTGGAGAGCCACAAGTTTTTGGTCTTCCACCCGGCGTGGTCCTACTTTGCCCGCGACTATGGCCTGGAGCAGATTCCGGTGCAGATCGAAGGGAGCGACCCCAGCGCGGCGGAGATGGCCGACCTGATCCAGATGGCGAAAGAGAACAACATCAGGGTCATATTTGCACAGCCAGAGCTTAGCACGGCGAGCGCGAAGGCCATCGCCGAGGAGATCGGCGGCGAGGTACTGCTCATCAGCCCACTGGCGCCTGATTGGCTGGACAACCTCTATCGCGTGACGGATACCTTTGCCGAGGTGCTGGTCGAGCAGTAAAAGCGAGAGAGGGAGTTGATACATTGTCTACACGACGCGAAGTCATTCACCTGGAAGACGTGTGGGCCGGTTACGATGGCCGGCCGGTACTGGAAGGCATCAACCTGTCCGTGAAAGAGCGAGACTTCGTCGGCATCATCGGCCCCAACGGGGGCGGCAAGACGACGTTGCTCATGGTGATGCTGGGGCTGATCCAGCCCACTCGAGGGCGCGTGCGCGTCCTGGGGCAAAGCGCCACGCAGGGCAGGCACTTCATCGGCTACGTGCCCCAGCAAGTGGACTTTGACCGCGACTTCCCGGTCAACGTGTGGGACGTGGCGCTGATGGGCCGGCTGGGGCAACGGGGGTTGCTGCATCGCTACACGCCAGAAGACCGGCGCGCTGTCGCGCGGGCGTTGCAGCAGGTGGAGATGCTGGATATGAAGGACTGGCCTATCAGTGAGTTGTCCGTAGGCCAAAGACAGCGGATCTATGTTGCGCGGGCGCTGGCGACGGAACCCAAGATCCTGTTCCTGGATGAGCCCACAGCCAGCGTAGATAGCCGTATCACGAACAGCATCTACGAACTGTTGCAGAAACTCAATGAGCACGTCACCATTCTTCTCATTTCGCACGATATGAGCGCGATTTCTTCGCATGTAAAGACGGTTGGCTGCCTCAACCGGCGTCTGTTCTATCACGAGTCCAGGGAGATCACGCCGGAGATGTTGGGAGAGGCATACCGCTGCCCGATTGATCTGATCGCTCACGGTGTACCGCATCGTGTGTTTGCGCAACATCACGAGGAGGAGGTCGAGGTATGATCACGGCCCTGCAGTTTGACTTTATGCGCCACGCGCTGATGGCCGGGGTGCTGGTGAGCATCGCCTGTGGCATCATCGGCGTCTACGTCGTCGTCAACCGCATCGTCTTCGTCAGTGGAGGAATCGCGCACGCCGCCTACGGGGGTATCGGGCTGGGCTATTTCCTGGGGATCAACCCGGTGTGGGGCGCTATCCTGTTCAGTCTGTCAGCGGCGCTAGGCATGGGTGTGGTGCAGCGCAAAACCAGGCAGCGCGCCGATACGATCATCGGCGTGATGTGGGCCATCGGCATGGCGATCGGCATTGTGTTTGTGGACTTGACGAGGGGGTATGTCGTTGACTTGATGAGTTACCTGTTCGGCAGCATCTTGACTGTGCCGCGCAGCGACCTCGTCATAATGGCGATCCTTGACGTCGTCATTATCGCGCTAGTCGCAGTCTTCTACAAAGAGCTGTTGGCGATGTCCTATGACGAGACTTTCGCCACTGTTGAGAATGTGCCGGTTGATGCGATCTATATCGTCCTGCTCTGCATGATCGGTCTGACCGTGGTGATGCTGATGCGCGTCGTGGGGCTGATTATGGTCATCGCGCTGCTGACGATGCCCGCTGCCATCAGCGAGCAGTTCACGTCTAGTCTCAAGAAAATGATGGTGCTCTCCATTGTCCTGGGCATCGTCTTCACGACGACGGGGCTGTGGCTTTCCTACGCGCTGAACCTGACTTCTGGGGCAACGATCATCCTCGTGTCCGGGACCGCTTTCCTGTTGAGTTTGCTGTACAAGGCAGTGGCGAAGCGTCACGCACGGATGTCCGACGCGGGTAGGTACTCCAATTGACAGAGGGCTCAGTATCAGTATAATAAGGGCATCTGATAGGAAAGGTGGATACCCTTATTATGAATCTCTACCTCTACCCCGACGCACTGCGCCGCCTGTTTACTGATCGCGAAGAGGAACTAGACCTCCTGGAGACTTACCGCCAGCGTTTGCTCAAGGGGGCTCCTTTCCCCTACGTTTCCCTCTTCGGCACCCGCCGCATCGGCAAATCCCTGCTCCTCAAGGAATTCATGGCTCGTACCCTGGAGCGGGATGAACCCGTGCTACCCGTCTACCTGGACCTGGAAGGCCAGTGCGTCTCGGCCGAAGGCCTTGCCACCGCCTACATCGGAATGGTCTGCTACTGGTACCTGGCCAGAGGCCAGGGCAGTCCCTGGGAGTACCTGGAGCCGGCTGCCCTGCCCGGGTTGGTAGCCGGCAAGGGCCAGGTGGTCGAGCGGGTCGTGCGTGAACTTCTCCAGGAGCGCCAGGCTCTCCGGCCCGACCGTCAGCATCTCCTGCGTCTAGCCTTTGCCTTCCCTCAAGATCTGGCTCAGGAAGCGGGGCTCAAAGTAATCATGATCCTGGACGAGTTCCAGGAACTGGAATATCTCCAGAACCTGCCCGATGCCCGCAACCTGTTAGCTCTCTTCCGTTCCTTCACTCAGAGCCAGGGGGACGTGGCCTACTTCCTGGCCGGCTCGGCCGTGGCCGTCATGCACCGCCTTATGGCCGACCCTGCCAGTCCTCTCTTCGTCCAGTTTGCCCAGGTACCTTTGGCCGGCTTCCAACAGGAGGCCACTGCCACCCTGCTGAGAAAACTTTTACCCGATCTGCCCCCCGAACCCCAACGGAACCAAGTCGTGGATGAAGTCCACTTTCTCACCCAGGGTTATCCCTACTACGTCACTGTCCTCGGCGAGCGGCTGCGCTTGCAGTCTCCAGACCATCCTCTGGACCGCGACGCTGTCCGTCGTGCCTTTGTCACCGAAACCCTTTCCCGCACCGGCCGCATCTACGAGTTCTGCCGCTACATCTACGATGTCTCTCTGCAAAAGGCCCGGGGCTACACCGCCCTCAAGGCCGTCCTGGACGTACTGGCCGCCGAGGATGGGCTCAACGCGGCCGAGATCGCCCGTCACCTGCGGGTCAGCCACGCCGCCGCCAGCGAGTACCTGCGCTGGCTGATCGAGGTAGACCTATTGGTCACTACCACAGAAGGCGGTGGCCGCAAGCCTCGTAAACGCTACTTTTACCGCGACCCCGTCCTGCGCTACTGGGTGGCCATGGCTACTCGTGGCATTGAGGTACCTCCCGCCACCACGCCGGTGGATCTGCCGGCATTGCTGGATCGTCTGGATCACCTCTACCAGCAGACGGCCACCCAACTGGGTCTAGCCAGGGAAAGTCAGGTGCGGGAACTTTTACGCGCCTTTGCCGGGCAAACGGTTGACGGCGCTCTCTTTGGGCTGGCGGAAAAAATCACCCTTCCCACCTTTGGCCGGGTCGAGCCCTACGTCGCTCCTGGCAACGCTTACGAACTAGACGCCCTGGCCGAAGCCTGTACTGAGCCTGGTCAAAGTAACGGGGAACGATGGGCCGTGGAAGTCAAGTGGCGCAACCGTCGTGCCCGCTACAACGACTTGACAGCCCTTTACACTAGAGCTCTGGACCTCAACGCGAGGCCCTGGTTCATCACCAGGACTGGCCTCACCCCTGCGGCAGAAAAGTATGCTCAAGAGAAAGGTATCCTGGTCAGCACGGAGCGGGATTTGCAGGCCCTGGCCGAACGTCTGGGTGTACGCTTTGGCAAATAGACAGAATGGAGACGACAGCGATGACGATCCCATCTACCTGGTGAGTGCGTGTCTGCTCGGCACCCCCACTACCTACGATAGGCGGTCGCACCCCCAAGGCGAACTGATCGCGCTGGCGGCGCAGGGTCGTGTCGTGCCAGTCTGCCCGGAGGTCGCAGGGGGGCTGCCGGTGCCCCGCTCGCCGGCCGAGATCGTGGGCGGCGATGGGGACGACGTGCTCGATGGGCGTGCGCGGGTGGTGACAATCGCCGAGGAGGACGTGACTGGGGCCTACCTGCGCGGGGCGGAGTGCGCACTGGCGGTGGCGCGAAGGTACGGCATCACCATGGCTATCCTCAAGCAGCGTAGCCCTGCCTGCGGCGTCTCCCGCATCTACGACGGCACGCACAGCCGAAGGCTGGTTGCAGGTCAGGGTGTGACGGCGGCGCTCCTGCGGCGGCACGGCGTGACTATCTGGTCGGAGAAGAGCCAGGAGTGGCTACCGCACTCCGACACACCCGACGTGAGACGTGAAACGTAGCATGATGCTGGTGCTATGCCGGTCTTTCGTGCAACACGCATCACGTCAGGTATCCTTGAGCGAAACGATGTAATCGAGGAAATTGGAACCGTAGGGATTATTGGGCCACAGCAGCTCCTCGTAATCCCAGTCCGACCATACGCCAATGGGGCCAATGGTGAACATCGCTGCGCCAATGACGTAATCATCCTCGCGCAACTTGGTGTCGTACCAGATCATGTTCTCCACGTACCGCGGCTTCCAGTCGCCCCAATCGTCATGTTTTAACGACGGATCAAACCCACTTTCGGTGATCGCCAGCGGGATGACCTCGTCGCGCGGGATGAGGAAATCGCGGTAGAGATAACGATAGCGCCCGGTCAGTACCCCCCGATCCTCGTAGGCAGGCAGATCCTCCGTAGGCTCTCCCCAATGTGAATCTGTCGTCGGCCAGCCATACTCGTGCAGTGCCAGGATGTGCCCCCCTTCTTTGGCCCGCGCAAAGACACCCGTCTCCACGATAGCCTCCCATTCGTGCCACTGGGGCACGCCGGTGCTGTAGGAGAAGAGCGCCAGTTTGTAATCGTTGTCCTCGGCGATTTTCATCGCCTCGATGAAAAACTGCGCCAGCCAGACGTGTTTCTCTACGCCGGGCCAATCGTTCTCATTCAGCACCTCCCAATAGTCCACGACGTCCTTCTCGTACTTCCAGCGCTCCATGTGGCCTTCACTGCCGTACAGCATATCCGCAGCCTTCTGCGCCGGGTCGCCGATGGCGTCTACCGCCCGCCTGCCATTCCAGCGAGCGACGGTGACCGTCTCAGGTGAAATCCCCTTCACCTGTCGCAGGTACCCGAAATCATCGAGCGCCTTCACCAGCGCCACATGTGCGCCAGCGTCGTGGACATCCCGCACGAACCCAACCGCGTTATTGGGGCGTTGTGTGTGCAGGCCGAGTTTCGAGGGGCCGTGAGCCAAAGGCTGCTGGCTTGAGACAAGGGGAAGGTAGACTTGGTGGTCGAGGTCGTCAGCAGCCGCCCTGCCGGATACAGCCGGCGGTTCGGGTGTTTTTCTCGCACCGGCGGCCTGCGCCGGCGGAGCCATAGCGCCTAGGGAGCGCTGGATTAGAGCAGTGATACCCAACGTTGCTGATCCCTTGAGAAACTCACGCCGATTGATCGTTTTCTTGCCCTCGCTTGGGTGCATCGGACACTCCTTTGATGCCTGGCAGATAGATTATACCTTGTTCCGGCCTGATTTACAACCAGGAGTGCCCATTTGTGGACACGATCTAACGAAACGTTGATACTGTTCTTATCTATTTCTGATGTAGATGGGGTATATTCAATATAAAACGGTAATGGGAGGAAACAAATGAGCAAGATTATCGGAATTGACCTGGGTACGACCAACTCGGTGGTCTCTGTGATGGAGGGTGGCGAGCCTGTCGTGATCCCGACCGCCGAAGGTGGCCGGCTGTGCCCCTCGGTCGTCGCGTTCACCAAGAGCGGCGAGCGGCTGGTGGGCCAGGTCGCCAAGCGGCAGGCGGTCGTCAACCCAGAGAACACTGTCTTCTCCATCAAGCGGTTGATGGGCCGTCGGGACGACGACCCCGAGGTCGAAAAGGCACGGCAGGTTCTGCCCTACAAGATCGTGCGCGGGTCGGTGGGTGATGCACGGGTCTATATCCCCCAAACCGGCAAGGAGTACACCCCGCAGGAAATCTCGGCCATGATCCTACGCAAACTGAAGCAGGATGCCGAGGCATACCTGGGCGAGCCGGTCACGCAGGCGGTCATCACCGTGCCGGCCTACTTCAACGACAGCCAGCGCCAGGCGACCAAGGACGCCGGGCAAATCGCTGGCATGGAGGTCTTGCGCATCATCAACGAGCCGACCGCCTCCAGCCTGGCCTACGGCCTGGACAAGAAGACGGACGAGACGATCCTGGTCTTCGACCTGGGCGGCGGCACCTTCGACGTCTCTATCCTGGACGTGGGTGAGGGCGTCGTAGAGGTGCAAGCCACCAGTGGGGATACGTTCCTGGGCGGCGACGACTGGGATCAGCGCATCGCAGACTACGTCGCCGACGAGTTCAAGAAGGAACAGGGCATTGACCTGCGCGAAGACCGCCAGGCGTTGCAGCGGCTGAAGGAGGCGGCTGAGAAGGCCAAAATTGAGCTCTCGACCGTGCTGGAGACGGAGATCAACCTGCCCTTTATCACCGCAGACAGCACAGGCCCCAAGCATCTGCAGATGAAGTTGACGCGGGCCAGACTGGAGCAACTGACTGAGGACTTGGTGCAGCGGTGCCGTGGCCCATTCGAGCAGGCTTTACGCGATGCCAAACTGACCGCCCGCGACCTTAACGAGGTAGTGCTGGTGGGTGGTGCGACGCGCATGCCGATGATTCAAGACCTGGTGCGCGAACTGACCGGCGGCAAGGAGCCTCACAAGGGTGTCAATCCCGACGAGGTAGTGGCCGTCGGCGCGGCTATCCAGGCGGGTGTCCTGGCTGGCGAGGTCAAGGACATACTGCTGCTCGACGTAACGCCGCTAACGTTGGGCGTGGAGACGCTGGGCGGGGTGATGACGCCGCTCATCGAGCGCAACACTACCATCCCGGTGCGCAAGAGCGAGATCTTCTCCACCGCCGTGGATGGCCAGGCCGCCGTGACGATCCACGTCCTGCAGGGCGAGCGGCCTATGGCAGCCGACAATAACAGCCTGGGGATGTTCAACCTGGAGGGTATCCCGCCCGCGCCGCGTGGCGTCCCGCAGGTCGAGGTGACGTTCGACATTGACGCCAACGGCATCCTGAATGTCTCGGCCCAGGACAAGGCCACTGGCAAGGAGCAGCAGATCGCCATCACCGCCACCACGAACCTGAGCAAGGAAGAGGTGGAGAGGCTGGTGCAGGACGCGAAGCGACACGGAGCGGAGGATCGGCGGCGCAAGGAACTGATAGAGGCACGCAATACCGCCGACGCATTGATCTACCAGATGGAGAAGACACTGCGAGACCTGGGCGACAAGGTGTCTACGTCCGACCGTGGGCGTATCGAGCAGAGCATCGAGGACCTGAAGCGGGCGAAAGAGGGAGACGATACGGCTCGCATCCGGCAACTCATCGAGCAATTGCAGCAAGCCAGTTACGCCGTCGGGCAGCAGATGTACGCGCAGCAGCAGGCGGCTGGTGGATCGCAGGCCGGACCAGCCGGGTTTGGCGCTGGGCCTGGTGCGGCACCCGGTGCTGGGGCTCCTCCCGGAGGCGGCAGAGAGGAAGATGTAATCGAAGGCGAGTTTCAAGAGATGTAGGTGGACTTCCGCCGGTTCTGGAGGTGCCGGTCGGGGAAGGGCTAATCGTGGTGGAAGTGGCATCCGGTGGCCCCGCCGGCCAGGCCGGCATCCGTGGCCCCGATCAGGTGGTACGCATCGGCAACATCCGCATTCCAGTGGGTATGGACATCATTGTCGCTGTCAACGGCGAGCCGCTGGCCAATTTCCGAGAACTCACCGTCTACCTGGAGACCGAGACGCGGGTGGGCGACACCGTCGAGGTGACCATCATCCGTGACGGGGAAGGGCAAACCATCCAGGCGACGCTGGCCGAGCGGCCACAGTAGTTCTTGACGCGTCACTCCCATCTGCTATAATACCTTCAGCGCGCGAGGAGACCTGCCCAGGCCACCCCACTGTGTGAGTTGAGGGAACTATGTTAGAGAGATTGAACAAAGTCGAAGAACGATACGAGGAATTAACACGCCTGATGGCCGATCCGGTCGTGGCGCAGGACTACGAGCGTGTGACCCAATATGCCAGGGAGCGGGCAGATATCGAGGAAATCGTCACCGCCTACCGGGCCTATAAAGAGACGGCTGAGGAACTGGAAGGGACGAAGACGCTATTGACCGACGATACTGACCCAGAACTGCGGGAACTGGCAGAGACAGAGATCGCCCGCCTGCAGGCCCGGCTGGACGAACTGGAGGCCCAACTCCATCAGTTGCTGCTCCCCAAGGACCCGCGCGACGACAGGGACGTGATCGTCGAGATTCGCGCCGGGGCTGGCGGCGACGAGGCCGGTCTCTTCGCCGCCGACCTCTACCGCATGTACACCCGCTACGCTGAGCGGCAGAGATGGCAGACGGAGTTGCTGAATGCCCATTCTACCGGCATCGGCGGCTTCAAAGAGGTGACCTTTGACGTGAAGGGACGGGGAGCTTTCTCCCGCTTCAAGTTCGAAAGCGGTGTCCATCGCGTCCAGCGAGTGCCTGTCACCGAGTCCTCCGGTCGTATCCATACCTCCACCGCCACCGTCGCGGTACTGCCTGAGGCGGACGAGGTGGAGGTTCACGTGGACCCCAAGGACCTGGAGATCGAGGCCTACGGTTCTTCCGGTCCTGGCGGGCAGCACATGCAGAAGAACGCCACCGCTATCCGTATTATCCACAAACCGACGGGGATGGTCGTCGCCTGCGAAAGCGAGCGCTCGCAGACGCAGAACAAACTACGGGCACTGGCCGTCCTGCGGGCGCGTCTCTATGAGCAAGAGCGCCAGAAGCAGGAGGCAGAAGTGGCCGAAACCCGGCGGGCCCAGGTGGGCACCGGGGAGCGCAGCGAGAAGATCCGCACCTACAACTTCCCACAGAACCGCGTCACCGACCATCGCGTCGGTCTGACACTCTACCGGCTGCCGGACATACTGGATGGTGATCTCGACCCCTTTATTGACGGACTGGCCGCGCGGGAACAGGCGGAGCGATTGCGGGCTATGGGAGAGGCCGGGTAATGGAACGGCGCGCAAATCACCTGAACCCCACCTGAGCCCCGGGACGGGAACTATCCACTTGATACCAGCCACCAGAAACCAGCATCGAGTATCCAGCATCAAGCATCCAGCACCAAGTATCAAGCAGGCCCTACAGGAGGCATTCGCCAGCCTCCGCGCCATCACCGACGCGCCCCACCTCGAAGCTGAGGTACTGCTGAGCCACGTGCTGGACGTCTCCCGCACCGCCCTGCTGACCCACCCCGAACGCATTCTCACTCCCGACCAACTATCCAACTACCAAACCCTTACCCTCCGCCGAGCCTCTGGCTATCCCCTCCCCTACCTTACCGGCCGCATTGAGTTCTACGGATTGGAGTTTGAGGTCACGCCCGAGGTGCTGATTCCCCGCCCCGAAACCGAAACACTGGTAGACTTGGCTCTTGCCCCTCGTTCCTCATCTACTCATTTCTCATCTACTCCCCTGCTCATCGCTGACGTCGGTACTGGCTCCGGCTGCATTGCCGTCTCCCTGGCAGTCCGCCTGCCCAAGGCCATTGTCTACGCCATCGAGATTTCGCCGGCGGTGCTTGCCGTGGCACTGCGAAACGTGGAGCGGCATAACGTCGCTGCGCGGGTGCGGCTGCTGGTCGGCGACGTGCTCACTCCACGCCCCGGCCCGGTGGGCCTGATCGTCTCCAATCCGCCCTACATCCCCACGGGCGAATGTGCTTCGCTGCCAGCATCGGTGCGCGATCACGAGCCCCGGCTGGCACTCGACGGCGGCCCGGATGGGCTGAACGTCATCCGGCGGCTGCTGGCCCAGGCCCCGGCGGGGCTGCGCCCCGGCGGAGCAGTGTTGATCGAGATCGGTGCCGATCAGGGAGAGGCGGCGAGCCGTCTGGCTCGTACCTTCTTCCCCAGAGCGGCGATTCGCGTGCACCCTGACCTGGCCGGGCGCGACCGGGTGTTGGAGGTGCAGACGTGATCCGGCTCCTGGCGCTTGACCTGGATGGCACGCTGATGGGCGACGACCTGGTCATCTCTCCCAGGGTGCGGCGTGCCATCGCCGCTGCTCAGGAGGGTGGATTGGTCGTCACGCTGGCTACTGGCCGCATGCTCGACGCCACGCTCACTTTTGCACGGGACCTGGGCATCAGCGCGCCACTTATCTGCTACCAGGGGGCGCTCATCCAGGCCCCGAACTCCGACGTCCCGCTCTACCAGGCGACTATGGAGCCAGCGCTGGTGCGCCAGGTGCTGGAATGGCCGGCCCGGCGTGGGTGGCACATCGTTCTCTACGCCGACGATGATGTCTTCGTCACCGGACAGCGGTATCCGAAGACCTTCTACCGCACCCTGTTGGGCGAGCGATTGATCTGGGTGGATGACCTGTTTCCTGTGCTTGAGCAGCACAAGCCGGTCAAGTTCCTCGTCGTCGCCGAGCCACCCGAGGCTGATCGCATTGAGGCAGAGTTACGGCAGGGATTCGAGGGACGGATGGAGGTAGTGCGCTCCCATGCGATGTTCGTCGAGGGGAACCCGTTGGGGGTATCGAAGGGAGATGCGCTGCGGCGGCTGGCCGCTTACCTGGACATTCCTCAGCCACAGGTGATGGCAGTCGGCGATCAGGGCAACGACGCCGATATGATCGCCTGGGCCGGGGTGGGCGTGGCGATGGGCAACGGCAGCCCGGCGGCCAAAGCCGTCGCCGATTGGATCGCGCCGCCGCTGGCGGAGGATGGCGTGGCGGTGGCTATTGAGCGCTTCGTCTAGAGCAATTCTTCATCACTGAGCAGCGCCGCATCCCCTGCTGCCCGCGCGTGTGCATAGCGTACCTTCTCAATCTTGAGGTAGGGGCAGGCAGGCCCCCGCCAGCCCTGTCAATCCCGTGTACTCGGCTCATCCACTAAGAAAAACCCCAACAGCGCGCATAGGATAAATACCACCGCATAGATGATGCATAATGTGTTCAAGTTTGACAATTCTATGATATAGCCTGCTGATAGAGGTCCTATAGCGAAACCTGCAGTCCAGGCAATATTCATTATTCCAGATGCAGCGCCATAAGGTTCACCTTTGAGACATAAAGAGGTAACTGTGTCAAAGATAAGTGGAAACACCACAGAATATGTTAAGGTAATAGCCATAAATATCGTCGCCAAGCCAATAGCGGCTGTGACAAATCCGTTGGCCTTGAAAAGGAACGGCATAATGATAGCCGCTATAATCATTCCAGCAATTAAGATAGGCTTGCGGCCAATCCTATCGGAAAGAGTTCCAAAAACTATCCTTCCAATTGCATAAACTACCATTGCAATAGTAAACAATATGCCGATAGCCATACTGTCATAGGCAAAAGTGGATGAGAGATACTTGGGATAAAATGCTTCTAAAAAACCCCAGGTAGCTGAAATAATAACGGTAAGAACGCACGTAACGAGAATACTCCTATTTAAAAATATCCTTTTATATTCCATCCAAGAAGACGCCCGTCGAGCACCGATGGACCATATCTTTCTAAATGCAATAACGGACAGAAAACTGACAACCAAGGTCAGGGCAGTCGAGAAGAAGAAGGGAGATGAATAACCCCCGATTTTGGCTAATCCTCCCGCAGTGGCAGGGCCAATGATATAGCCTACTCCCTCAAAGATACCAGCGACGCCCATCTTTTGACCCCTTTCCGAAGGGGGGTACAAATCAGCAATTAAAGCGAAACTGGAGACCCAGGTAAGCGCTGCAGATATACCTTGAATGATTCTACAAATCATTAAGGCAGGAATTGAATTAGCATTTGCGTACAGCAATATGCCGATTCCGGCAAAATTTCCACAAATGACAACTGGAACCCTCCCAATTTTATCCGAAAGTATTCCGAACGGAATCATCAGCACCGTGGCTGTTATACCGTAGGCAGCGAAAAGCATACCCAATTGAACGTCGTCTGCGCCTAACTCTGTCGCGTGAATCGGTATTAATGGAGCGATCAAGCCAAACACCACTGTATCTATTAAACAGCCAATGCCGATAACTGTGATAATTACGTCTGTTCTGATGTGTAACTTGCGCATCTTTGAGGTCCCATTTAGAGGCCGGTTGGTTGCGACATCCGACCCTTGGCCGGACAGCGTTTGATAGATTGGCCGCTCCGGCTCTCACAGAAAACAAAGTGCCGGCCAGCAGGGTTAAAGCGGACGTCAACGCGCTGACCGGCATGGAGTGTACCCATCGAGTACGTACGGTTGGCAATGCGGACTCGGCCCATCTTGGAGACCTTGTACGACCAGATGGATTACTTCTTAGCGTATTTCTCTATTTCCTCCTTCAACCACTCGACGGCGGCATCTCCCTGCAAGAGATTCTCAAGCTCTGCTTCCAGATTTGAGGGCTCAACGCGCAGGATCCATCCGTCTCCATGGGGGTCCTTGTTTATCAGGCTCGGGTCGAAATCAAGTTCCTCATTTACGGCTTTGACCACACCGCTTATGGGCGAGATCAACCTCCCGACCCACTTGCCGGCTTCTATGCTACTAATCACCTTTTCTTGCTCGATCGTGCGCCCTTTATGTGCTAATTCCACGTACTGTATCTCACCGGCCAGTTGTTGTGCAAAGTCATCGAAGCCTAGCGTTACCTCATTTTCGTTCTCCACCCTCAACCACATGTGATCTGGGTGATAATACAGTTCGAGCGATAACCAGTAACTGTCAATCCTGGGCATAGATTTCCTCCTTGTTTTCAAATGAAGAGAGACCCCTCTTTGTGGGAGGAATCTCTCTTCATTGAGAATCAACTGCTAGTGAGCCACTTACAATCCCATGGCCTCTACGACCAGTTCCATCACGTCGGCCGTGGCTAATCCGTCGCCCGATGCCATGATAGCATCGCTCAGGTTCATCTCACAGGTTGGGCAAGCCGAGACGATCATCGTGGCACCAGCCTCCTTGGCCTCCTCCAATCTGTCACCAGCAATCTCCACCGCCAGGTCCGGGAACGAGGCCTTCACACCTCCGCCGGCCCCACAACACCAGGCAGCCCTCCTGTTCCTGAGCATCTCGACCAACTCTATCCCTGGGATGCTCTCGATGATCTCTCTGGGCTCATCGTAGATCCCACAATGCCTGCCCAGCTCACAGGGGTCGTGATAGGTGACCGTCTTCTCAATCGCCTTGGGCAGCCTTATCTTGCCTGAGTCGACCAGTCCCTTGACGAGTTGCGTGCTGTGTATGACCTCGAAGGGAAGTTTCTTCCCTGTAACTTCTGGCCACTCCTGGGTGATGGTCCTGTAACATCCAGCACAGGCGGTCACGACGCGCTTCGCACCCGTCTTCTTTATCAGGGATAGATTCTTCCTGACCACCTCCCGGGCCAGGTCTAACTGCCCGGTCATGAACAGTGGGTCTCCACAGCAGATCTCTTTGTCGCCCAGGAGCATAAATTCTACGCCCGCCTTGTTCAGGATCTTGGCGGTTGCTTGAGCGACTCCTGAGAGTCTGTAAGCCGATACACAACCAGGATAGTACAGGAGATTCGCCTTATCAGCAACCTTGATGTCAGGCGTGAGCCACTTCATCCTGTCTGCTTTGGGAGCCTCGTAGATATTGCCGGTTTTCTCCACGGCGACAGCAAGTTTCGCTGCCCCTTCAGGAATCTCAATCCCCTCAGAGACGATGTCAGCACGCATGGCCTTGAATATCTCAGTCGAATTGATCAGCCAATTCCCAGCGGCATCCTTCGTATTACAAACCTCTCTGCACGTGCCACATAAGAGACAGGTGTAAAGAACCTCAGCAAGCTCCGGGGTATACTCAAGTTTGTCCTCAAGAATACCCCTCGCTATTAGAATCTTTCCCCTGGCGATGTAATGGTAAAATCCACCGGTGTGCTCTCTTATGGGACAAACGTAACGGAACTCTTTGTCATATCTTGCCCGGCACTGGCCACACATGGCGCAGTTATAGACGTCTCTCTTGATTTCTTCCAATGCACTCATCTCTTCTTCCCCCCTATATGCCCCAGAGTCCTGGGTTCATGATGTTGTTGGGATCCAATGCTGTCTTTAGCGTTTTCATGAAGCTGTAGTACGCTGGTGAAAAGAACTTTCCTGCTATCTCAGCGCTCATATCACCAAAGTACAAAACAGCTCCACCCGCTCTCCAGGCCCACTCCGCTGTCTGGTCTGTTATTTCACGGGCAACTTCTTTCGATTCGGGGTTGTCACCGTGGTAGACCTTGTCTACAGCGTAATACATTATGTTTGGACCACATGGTTCGAAGTGATCCAGCCCAGGTATGTTGAGTTCCTGGCACCTTGGTTCCCACTCATCCAGGAACTTACGACTCTCCCTGTATAGATCCATGAACCCATGCAAGGGGAATACTTGGTCCGTGGCTCCCAGGAGACCCACGGCATAGGTAGCGCCCAGTTCCCTGATGCCAACGGGGGATTCCATTAAACCCTTGGCCATTGCATCAGTTGCAGCGGTTCCCGGCTTCCCTCCATTTTTGGCAAAGGCTTCCCTGATTGCCTTCTCCTTCAGATCCACTTCTTCTTCAGTGTTTCCTCTAACAGAGTAGATCAAACAGTGTTCTTTCATCTCAATGCCCAATTGGAGTTTCAGCATTGGTGGAGCAACACCCCAAAGATTACCATACGGAAGCGGCTCTATCCTTGTTAGAGCATATTCCGCATTCCAGGCATCTTCGAAAGAATCGAAGAGAGCGCTGCCAGATCTGTTTACTTTGGGCACCCGGTGAAGTTTCAGGGTCACTTCTGTTTTTATGCCATACGAGCCGCCATCACCGAGGAACATTGGCGTGAAGTCGCCTGTGGGAACCCACTGTGAAAAGGTCTTTTTGGCGCATACGTTGACACCTGGGCCCAATCCGGTTTGCAGTACTTCTCCCGTTGGCATAACAATTTTAAGCCCAATGATGTTATCTCGCGCCAAACCCTGAGCCACAAATTCTGGACTGGGTAGCCCTCCACCTGTGACACCGCTCACCACTCCACCTATAGTAGCACTATAGGCAGGCATCCATACGGTGTGGGCGGTTATCTCTCCGCCTGTCTTCTCTTCTACTATTGTTTCAATTTTGCTACAAAGGGTTCCAGCTTCAACGGTCAGCAACATGTTGCCTACATCAATGTCGAGAACTTTATCCATCCTTGTTACATCAACAATGATGTTTCTTCCTGCTTCGCCGGTTTTCCAACCTAACAAAGAAGCCCCTCCAGCTCTTGGAACTATGGGGGTATGTGTGCGGTTTGCCAACTTCACAATATCCGCCACCTCTTCAGTAGTCCCGGGACGCACTATTATGCCCGGCATTTTCGAGGAATAGAGATCCAAATCGGCGGAATATGCATAGTTGGCAAAATCCGAGTCCGCGACATACTTGGGGCCGACTATTGCACACAACGGCCCATACAACTCATGGTGTTTCACTTCTGCTGCCATTTGCCTCTCCTTTCAAGATCTTTCTGCTTTTTGTAACCTTCCAAACTTTGTGACGTTACAATCCCATAGCCTGTACGACCAGTTCCGTTATATCAATTGTCGCTAGTTTATTCCCTCCTTTCTCAATAGCATCGGCCATGTTCGTCTTGCAGGATGGGCAAGCCGAGACTATCACTGTGGCACCAGCCTCTTTGGCCTCCTCCAACCTGTCACCAGCAATTTCCACTGCCAGGTCCGGGAACGAGGTCTTCACACTTCCACCGGCCCCGCAGCACCAGACAGCCCTCCTATTCCTCACCATCTCCACCCCAGGGATGCTCTGGATGATCTCTCTGGGCTCATCGTAAATCCCACAATGCCTGCCCAGTTCACAGGGGTCGTGGTAGGTGACTGTCTTCATCAATTGCCTTAAGGATACCAAAATTCAGTCACAATCGGTATCATATGAGGGTGGTATTTTCTCTAAACCGATGTACTATTCACGCGATATGTGGATGTATGCGGGGCATAAGTAAACTGCCCTGCAGCAATCTACAGGGCAGTCTCAGCAGAGTGTCTTATGGGGGATGGCGGCCCTCAGGCCACTGTTTTCTCAGAACCTAGCGTAGTTCCTGATTCTCAATGACCGAGACCAATTCATCTATCGTAATCGTTTGCTTGTCTTGCAGAGCTACCCGAGCTGCATTTCGACCAGCATTGGCTGAGACGCCGCCCCCGGGTTGGGTGCTGGCACCACAGAGGTATAACCCGATAATCGGCGTACGGAATTCCATGCGCCGCATCACCGGCTTGAAGGACATAAGTTCATCCCATGACCACAAGCCTTGGGCCAGATCGCCCCTCGGTAAGGAGAAATCTCTTTCCAACTCCACCGGCGTCAACCCATACCAGGAGATGACCGACCTCTTTATGTTCGGGGCATACTCCGCCAGCACGTCAATCGCCCGATCGAAACATCCTTCTTTGCGCTCGGTCCAATTACCCCGGCTCAATTCATAGGGGATAGGGTATACAAACATGCTCAGCGTGTGTTTGCCAGGTGGAGCCATACTCCTGTCGGGATAGGAGGTGACCCATATCTGCTCGAGGGGCTTCTCTGGGATTTCCTTCACTGTGTATTCGTAGAAAGCCTTTTCCGCATATTGCCAGGAAGAGCATATTGATACGCCGCCATTCAGCAGTTCCTCCGGAAACCCAAAGTCCGGCAGTTCGCTGAGGGCCAGGTTCAGAGTTATGCCGGTCGCTTCGCACTTATTTCTCTTGATCTCTTTAACGCGCGCTTCGGTTAGATGTTCTTCCCCCACCATCTTCAGGAGAGTCTGGCGGGTATCCGCGTTGGAGAGAATTATCCCTGCGGTTATCTCCTCGCCGGTCGAGAGCCTGACGCCTGTGGCGGTGCCATCGTTGATCAGTACGCGCTCAACCTCGGTGCCGGTTCGAATGATGCCGCCATAATGTTCCACCGCCCTGGCCATGGCCTGGGTGATGGAGCCCATACCTCCTTTTGACCACCTCCACTCTGAGCACATACAAAAATGGAGGACGAATGTGCTGAAGGTGGCAGCACTTGGACCGAGAGGCGATGAGGCAAGGGAGAACGATAGAATGGTGGACTTTACATAGTCGTTCTCGAAGGTTTCATCCAAACCTTCCTTAACGCTGGTAAATAGCAAGTCCCGAATAATGTCGAGAATCTCCACCGACGTAACCAGCCCGCCTTCCATATCCTCGAGGTGGGTGGGGTTGTTGGTCAGTACGGGATCGAGATACTTCTTGAACGTGGCCCATCTCCCCATAAATCGCCTATAAGCCTGGGCATCCTGGGTCGAAAACCTGGCGATCTCCTGGCAAGTCCTTTCAACGTCCTGGTAAATGGTAAGATAATTTCCGTCGGGGAAGGGGGTAGTGAACAAGGGATCCATCGGCCCCCACCCAAGGCCAAACCTCTCCAGTTCCAGGTCACAGATAACCTCCGGCCTGAGCCAGGCCGCTAAGGCCGTAGCGCCCAGGTTAAATTTGAAACCAGGCACGATTTCCTCGGTGACACAAGCCCCGCCTACCCTGTCGCGCTTTTCGAGCACGAGGGTTCTAAGGCCTGCCTTCGCCATGTACCCGGCTGCCGTCAACCCATTATGACCGGCCCCGATAACTATGACGTCGTAGTCATTTAGCACTACTCCACCTCCACTTGACTCTCACACTATCTAGTTTCCAGTACAGAACTGTTTTCCAAGGCTCCCAGCCCCCGTCCCCGGGGGCGTCGCGGGCAAGAACACCGTGTAAAGAGTGGCTACTCGCTGCATGGGACGCCCCCGGGACGGGGGCTTAGAGCGTTTTGTACCACGAACTATCTATGTCGAAGAGCCCATAATATCATCTCTGGGCTGTGACACGGTCTCTCAGGGAGCGATCAGGCCCTTGCGTATGGCGTACTTCACGATCTCAGTGCGGTCGTGACATTCGATCTTTTTCATCAGACTTGAGCGATGGACCCGAATGGTATTGACACTGATGCCCAGCATGCGGGCGATTTCTCTGTTTGTGTTGCCCTCAGCAATGAGACAAAGTATCTCGCGTTCTCTCGCGGTCAGGCATTGAAGGTCATCGGCAGTCTCATCCTCAGCCTTGTGTGCAAGGTACTCCTGTACCAACTTGGCAGCGATGGGTGGATATAGGTACACGCCGCCACGATGGATGGATCTGATCGCCATCAGCAACTCATCTAGACTCGCTTCCTTCAGGATATATCCTGATGCTCCTGCTTCCAATGCCCTCGAGATGTATCTGTTCTTCTCCTGCGCAGTCAGGATCAGTACCTTGACTAAAGGATGTTGCTTCTTGATTTCCCGGATCGCTTCTATGCCATACAGGTTGGGCAAGTGGATCTCCATCACCACTACGTCTGGTCGTAGATGACGCACTGCGGCCACGGTCTCTCTCCCGCTCACCGCCTCTCCTACTACTTCAATACCTTCCGCGCTGGCGAGGAGTGCGCTTAACCCCTTACGGAACATGGTACAGTCATCAGCGATGAGCACTCGGACCCTATCCATAGGCACTACCCCACACCTTTCCGTCGTATGTCTCGAGTCGCATGCTCACTTTGCCACGTTCCAAGGGTATGATCAAGACACTCAACGATCATGACTTCGGTAATGATGCTACTTGTAGGACAAGATGCACTGTTCCAACGCCAGAAGTATAATTCATAACGGGAGCGGAGTCAAACCTAAATTCTCCCAAACGTCGCCAGCGTGGCGACGGCTATCGAACGTTTTGTGCTAGACCCTCTCCATCACCAATAGATGCGAAAGGCCAAAAGCACGCAGCGGGGTGTGCTCGAGCGCGTAGGTGACGGCACGCAAGGCCCGGCCCAGGACGGGGGCGCGGGCGACGACGTTGTCATAGCCGGGAAAGACCTGCGTGTGGTGGACGACGCGGACGGGGAGACCGTCAAAGAGGCGGCACAGGCTACCGGCGGTGTAGGCGCGAACGTGAGGGGCCAGATAGTTGCGCAGCGGCGTGGGCAGCCAATTGACCAGCGGCACGTTGCCGAAGTGGTAGCGTCCGCGCCAGAAGATGCCGTGGGTTTCAAAGAGGTAGAGCCGGTTGGGGACAAAGATAACGATGCGGCCACCGGGCCGGGTCACGCGCACCATCTCGGCCACGCAGGCCCGGTCGTCGGCCACGTGCTCCAGCACCTCGTGGGAGAAGACGACATCGAAGGCGACGTCAGGGAAGGGGAGGCGCTCACCGATGGCCTCGACCACGCCAGTGGCCCGCTCCCGCGCCTCCAACGCCCGCTCGCGCTCGATCTCGACGCCGAAGACGTGATGGGTCTCGCGTAAGAAAGCCGCCGTATACATCCCTACACCGCAGCCCACGTCGAGCACGCGCCGCCCTCCTAGCGGTGCCCAGCGGCGTACCATCTGGAAGCGCCGTTCCTGCCCGGCCCGCCAGATGTAGGAGGGGTGACCGCGAGCAGCGACTTTATTAAGGGATGGGAGTTCCTCTGCCACCAGATTTTCACCCTTTCCTCACTCATTGCGCTCTCATTCAGCAGCACTATACCACAGAGGGACGCAGTTCGCAACCGCCCCGGCGGATTTCTGCAGGCCAGTTGTCAGCCTTAACGAGTTGTGTTATAATATAACAAATTGTTATAACAACATATACATAACGGAACGTGTTATGGCTAGAGCCATGAGTATCCGTCACCTGATCTTGGGCTTGCTGACCCGGCAGCCTATGTCCGGCTATGACATCAAGCGTTTTCTAAAGAGCCTGAGTTGGCTGATTGATAGCCCTAGTTTCGGCAGCATTTACCCTATCTTGCGCGCTCTGCGGGAAGATGGCCTGGTGACCGTGGAGGTGGTCCCCCGCCAGGGCAAGCCACCTCGAAAGACCTACACCATCACGGAGGCTGGCAGGAAAGCGTTGCGAGAGTGGGTGGACCAGCCAGTCGCACTAGATGCTTCCTTGAAGACTTTCGTGATGCGCTTGATCCTGGCCACCAACCTCTCGCACACTGGACTGATCGCTCACCTGCAGCAACGGCGCTCACAGGTTGCAGCCCATCGCGCCGCCCTGAAGCGGATTGCCGAGACGCTGGAAGGGACGATGGACTCTGGGCAACGTCTGACGTTTAGCTATGGGTTGACTCTAGCCACCGCAGAGCTAGCCTGGCTGGATAGCACACTAGAACAGTTATCTCAACAACCACTACCCGTGGAGGTCGTAAAGGGCGACGGCGTTATTTTGACTGTCTGAGGCGCGCGCCCAGGGGATCATTCTTAGATTCCGTCTGATTCTATCTGCGATTTTCCGTAATTCGGGTCCAGGACTCACTGTAGACCTGGTTTGTGCCAAGACCGGTGGTAGGGGTTGCGGCCAGCCAGGTCTATTTTATTGACAGAGGAGTGGACTGTGGAGGATAAGACAGCAATCCTGCGTCGTGAACTAGAGGAACTGCGGGCTCAGATCACCGCACTGGAGAGAACCCGCGGAGAAAAGCCCGACTATGGGCTTGGCAAGGGGGCTCCTGCGGTCACGCGTTGGGAACTTGACCAGACCCTGTTGCAGCGGTTCAAGCAACAGGCTGCAAACATCGAGCGCACGTTATCACAGATGATCGAGGACACGTATGGGGTTTGTGAGCAGTGTGGAAGACCAATTCACCCCGACCGCCTGGCGGTTTTGCCGAATACCAAGATATGCATTCATTGTGCGAGGGCTGGTGAGCGCGAGGGGGGCGATTAGCGGTCAATACTCAGCAGTGGCGAACGACTATCGGTTGAGTTGGGGCTGGAGATTCAATCATCAATAGAGGGGGAGGTGAATCACGATTGACGAGAGTTGAGCTAAGACCTGGAGAATCACAGGAGAGTCTGCTCAGGCGTTTTCGCAAGCAAGTGACCAGGAGTCGTATCCTGAGCGATGTGAAGAAGAAACGCTTCTTCGTTTCCAAGAGCGAGCAGCGACGGCGTGCTCGTCTCAAGGCCATACGCCGGGAGCGGCAACGCCGGCGGAGACAACAGAGACGGTATCGCAGGTAAAGCGTGATGGATCAACAGCGCACTGATTTGCAGCAGCGGCTTTCAACGCTGATTGAGAGTGACTACGACTATGCGCGCCCAAGACGTGGACAGATTCACCATGCAGTCGAATGTGGAATTGGGCGAGAGGTGAAAAATGGAAGTTGGTCTTCTCTGGTTTGACGACAATGAGGATAAGTCACTGGAGGCGAAAGTGGACGAAGCTGTGGCAGCCTACTGCGCCAAGCCTCGTTTCGCGGGGAAGACCCCAAATACCTGCTACGTGCATGCTTCCATGTTGCCGGAGGGCCAGAAGGTTCATCTAGACGGCGTGCGAATTGTAGCCATCACCACCGTTGCTCCAAACTACTTCCTGGTTGGTGAGGAGGATGTTGGCGATAATGGGCGCGACCGCCCAAAGCGGAAGCGCAAGCGGTTCAGAAGCCCAAAGTCATAGCGAACTTCGTTCCAGTGACAAATGAACAAATGACAAATGGCAAAAAAGCGGGCGGCAGTATTGAAGGAGGGTTCGTGAGGGACAGCACAGTCAAGCCAAGCAAGCAGAAGATTGAGATAATGGGAACAGTGACGGAGGCGCTCAAAGGGACCAAATTCAGGGTGAGGCTGGACAACGATCACGAGGTACTGGCCTACCTCTGCGGTAAGATGCGGAGGTACTACATCCGCATCCTGTTGGGTGACCGCGTCATGGTTGAGCTCTCCCCCTACGATCTGACGCAGGGGCGAATTGTGTACCGCTACAAACGCAAGAGGGTTTCTACATAGGCGCGAGTGATGACAGAACGAGTAAGGGGACACATCCAGCGGTTCAGCCACCAGAGACGCTGCGGCCTCATCCAGCCCGATGACGGATTCCCGGACATCCTGGTGTTTCTGAGCGACTTCCGCAGTGCCGCGGATGCCTCTTGTTTGATACCAGGAGACGCCATGGAGTTCAGGATTGAGCACGCGCCGGAGGGACTGATGGGGATGGATGTCGTCGTGCTGAGAACACGAACAGGTTCCGTCATCCAGAGGATGCCTATTGGGTGAAGGGCAGAGACGCCGTGGAGTTTGGGGTTGAGGAAGCGCCGAAGGGACCAAGTGCTG
>Ga0209121_10001275_pt1 | contig 26450 bp, 28 predicted proteins | sample Cruoilmetagenom3_FD_187292 | JGI IMG/M metagenome (GOLD analysis project Ga0209121, IMG submission 187292) | Oil polluted marine microbial communities from Coal Oil Point, Santa Barbara, California, USA - Sample 3 (SPAdes) (version 2) | ecosystem: Environmental > Aquatic > Marine > Oil seeps ...
TTTTTAAAAGCTTCTCTTTTTCTATATCACCTAAATAAAACTCTTTTCCAACAGTCCTTGAAATAATGTGGTAAAATGCAGGTTCTCCAAGAACTTTTAAACGTTTTACTCTTGCCATTTGATCTCCTCCTTTAAATAATTAATCATTTATTGCTCTCTTTTTTTCTGGTAAAACAACAATCTGATCTACTTATTATAATAAACTTAAATATCCATTTTTTCAACAAAAAAATAAAATAAATTACCTGTCCCCTTTCTACCTTTCTACCTTTCTAAACAGGAAGAATTATGAATACAATATATCAACATTTTAGTATAATTTCGTGTAGATTTTATAATGAGGCAATGATACCTGTTTTATATGGATTTTTTTTGATTCAATTTAAACTTTATTATTTATACTTATTTTGATAGAATATATTTTGAAGCCAAAACTTATTTTTTTCATCTTTATTACAACATTATTCTTTAATTTCTGCTCTTCTAAAAGAAACATAAATATTAAACCTTTAAAACTCGAACATGATCCTAAAATAGAAAAACTCAGTAAAAAGATAAAAAATAGACCCTTAAATAGGAGTATTTATCAGAAAGGAATTGCTTCCTGGTACGGGGAAAAATTTCATGGGAAAAGAACCTCAAACAGCGAAATTTATGATATGAATAAATTAACAGCAGCTCATAAAAGATTACCATTTAATACATTAGTTGAGGTTGAAAACTTAGAAAATAACAAAAGAGTTATTGTAAGAATTAATGATAGGGGGCCTTTTGTAAAAAACCGAATAATCGATCTTTCCTTTAAAGCTGCAAAAAGGATTGACATTGACAAAACAGGCACAGTTCCTGTTAATATAAGGATAATAAAAAGCGCTGATATAATAAAAAACAATGAAATATATACTTATAGCCCTAATTACTGCATTCAAGCTGGAGCATTTACAATTAAGAGCAATGCAGATGAAATCTTAAATAAATTAAGATCAATTTTACCAGAGCTACAATTTAGCACTCGTTTTTTAAATGGTTTTTATAAAGTTGTGTCATTAAAAATTCAATCAAGGTTAAAAGCCGAAAAATATAAAAAAGTTCTTGACAATTATGAAATTGATGTTTTTATAAGAGAAGCTCCTTAGAAAGCTCCTTTACTAAAATAATCCTAATAAAAAAATAAAAATAAAAGCACCTAATACAGATAATAGTAATATTCTAATTGGAGGCCTATATTTATCTGGAGTATAACTTCTTTCTGAATTAAATTTTCCAAAGATAATGTATGGGTTACGTCCTAAATCAACACTCTTCTTTGTGACATACTCTACTACCTTATCTGCTTTATCAAAAATCATAGCTGTTGAATCCACAAAAATTCTTCTTGCCAATTTTGCTGGTCTTCTGTAAAACCAATCAAAATCTAAGAATATACCCTTATGTGGTTTGAGCTTTTTCCTGAGCAGCCAAAAAGCAATGAAAGTGAATGTTAATACTTGAACAGTTTCAACAAGATGATGCATGTTATATGGATTAAAATGAACAGGGAATGGAAGTAATTTATATAAAAGTGATGGCATTATACCATACAATATACACAAAAGATTTATGACTACCATTGCTATATACATGTTTTTAGGTGGGGCTTTTACAACAAGATTTTTATCTTTAGGTTTTGAAAACCATGTAAAATAAGGAAGCTTTAATCCAACACTCAAAAATGTTCCAATAGAAGCAAGATGTAATAAAAGCACTGCAATATTACGATGGGCTTCTGCAGCTGAACCAATCACTAGAGATTTACTAACAAAACCATTAAGCAGAGGGGCACCTGAGATTGCAAGAGCAGCGATCATATATAAACACATTGTTAGGCGTTGTGATCTTATTAATCCTCCAAGCTCATTCAACTTATCCTTCCCTGTTGTATACAAAACAACTCCTGTACCCATAAACAGAGTTGCTTTATATAAAACATTAGAGACAGCAAGAGCAGTTGCTCCATTTAAAGCCATTGCCGAACCAATACCTACACCTGCAACCATGTATCCTACCTGACTCATAATGTGGTAAGAAAGAATGCCGCGAATATTATTTGATAGAACAGCAAAAACAACACCGTGTATACTCATAATTACACCCAAAACCACTAAAATATCCCACCCAGGAAACATTCTAATAAGAACATAAACAGCTGATTTTGTTGTTAAAGCACTAAGCAACACAGCGCCTGTTATTGTAGCTTTAGGATATGCATCAGAAAGCCATGTATGTAGAGGAGGAATTGCAGCGTTTATAGCTACTCCAAGCAATATAAACCACGAAGAAATTGACCCGCCTGAAAATAATCTTGTTATCATTATATTTCCAGTTTCAGAAATATGCATAAGTATACCAATAAATAGCATGCCTCCACCAAAAACATGGTATATTAAGTATCTAAATCCTGATTCATGTGACTCCTTTGTACGTCTTGCCCAAATTAAATAAAGTGAAGTAAAACCCATTGATTCCCAGAAAATAAAAAGAGTAAAGAGATCACCTGCAAAACAGACTCCAATAGCTCCAGCAGCATATAAAAGAGCAGCTGACTGCTGTGCTGTTTCTTTTATATGAAAAGCATAAATTCCGCCAGCAAAAAGTATAAATGAAAATGCAAGTCCAAAAATTCTGCTTAAAGCATCAACTTTACAAACTATTAGAGAATAGTCCATAACATGAGCTATTTGCATAGCTCCATCTGGAAGATTCCAAATGTAAAAAAGAGTTAAAAATGCAAAAAATAAAAAAGCAGTAGAACGAATCTTCTTCCTAAGTAGAGGCAGAACAAAAGCTCCGATAATTAATATAATTGCAGGAGGAATTACGAATTCATTTATCATTATAATAATCCTCTTTTCTATCTAAAAACAATTTACCAATACCTTTTGAAAAAATAACAAGTAGTGCACAGCCCAGAAAACCAAAAATAATCCAGAAAGCTGGAATACTGCTCCACCAGTTATGATGTTCGAAATTAGGGGACATTGTAAACTCAAAAATTAAAGAAATAATTATTAACAAGATCAAAGCAATCCAGAACCAATATTTTTTCATTAGCTAATTACTCCCAAAACATTAGTAACAACCATTGCTGCAAGATGATAAAAATGAAAAAGGAAATCAGGATAAATTCCCAGTAACACTGCCAACATAGCTGTTATCACTAATGGAACTACCATAAAGGGAGAAGCCTCCTTTTTACCTTCTAAGTTTTCACCACTTCTAAAAAAAGCACGATGAAGAATCGGGAAAAAATATGCTGCATTTAACAACCCACTTATTATGAGAATTATCAATGCAATTAAATTATTCGCCTGTAAAGCACCCAATCCAATATACCATTTACTCACAAATCCATTTACTGGAGGTATCCCGGTCAATCCAATTGATCCTACAGCAAAAGCTCCCATAGTCCATGGCATTACCTTTCCAACTCCATTCAGCTCACTGATATTCTCTTTGTGAAGATTAACATAAATTGCACCTGCACAAAAAAAGAGAGTGATCTTCATAGTAGCATGAAAAGCAATGTGCATTATTGCACCCAAAATTGCTGATGAAGATAACAATGCGGTTCCTAAGACAATGTAAGATAGATGGCTAATTGTAGAGTAAGCTAATCTTCTCTTAAGATTATCCTGTTTTAAAGCCATCAAAGATGCAACAATAATAGTGAAACCTGCAAAGACGACCAATATATTATTTAATCCTAATTCATACATAAGTTTTGGCCCAAATACAAAAAGCGCAACCCTTACAATACCAAAAACACCAGATTTAACAACAGCAACAGCATGTAAAAGAGCACTTACTGGTGTAGGTGCTGCCATAGCAGTTGGCAACCAACTATGCAAAGGCATAATAGAAGCCTTTACACCAACTCCTCCCAAGAATAATAAAAATAAAACCAGAGCCATGTTTGGAGTCAATGCAATACCCTTAAACATTCCACCTGCTTTAAAATCAAGATTATTCGTGATTTGATAAGTTAAAGCAGTTGCAGCAATCAATAATGAACCTGCTGTTAAAGTATAAGCAAGGTATTTTCTACCTGCTCTTATTGATTTCTCATCCTCTTTATGGATCACTAAAGGATATGTGGCTATTGTTAATATTTCATAAAAAACAACAAATGTAAGTAAATTTGCAGCAAATGCAACCCCAATAGTAGATGAAAGACAAATAGCAAAATAGGAAAAGTAGCGAGTCTGCTTTTTATCTTTCAACCCTCTGACATAACCTATTGAATAAAATGAAGTAAAAATCCAAAGACCTGAAGCAACCAGAGCAAAAAACACACCAAAAGGATCCGCCTTTAATGCTAATTCAATGCCTGGAGAAATTTCAACTATACTTATTTCTGCTGTTTTATTCAGGAGAGCATTTGGAATGAGAGAAATAACAAGACCAAATTTTATTAAACTTGCACCAATTGTCCAAAATTCTCGTAAATTCTTTTTTTTTGAACTAAATATAATTAAAGGAACAGCTAATAAAGAAACCAGAATAGCATATAGCGGAACAAAAGAAGTATAACAACTTTGAATATTCATTTTAATATCTCTACATTCCTGCAGGAATCATCTTTTCAATGATGCCCTTTACAATAATTGTATTCAGCAACCCAAGTATTATCAAAGCCACTGATAAAATCAAAACTGGTATTAAAGCAGATGAGCTAACTTCATCTGCTTTAGAGTTTTTAGACATATTAGGCTCTTCTAAATCATTAGAACTCATTGGTTTTAAATATACTTTTTCAAGTACTCTGAAAAAATAAACAGCATTCAACAAACTACTGATTAAAAGAACTGCTAAAAAAATCCAGCTTGAATTTTTAATTGTTCCCAGCGCTAAATACCATTTACTAAAAAATCCAAGTGTTGGAGGTATACCAATCATAGAAAGAGCCGCAACTGTAAATGCTGCAGTTGTCCATGGCATCTTTTTTCTTATATTATCATTTAACTTAAATATATTTGAATGACCTAATTTAACTCTATAATTTCCAGCTACTAAAAACAGGCAAGCTTTCATTATAGCATGATTCATAACATGCAGAACCGCACCAATTAAGCCCAACGGATTACATAGACCAATTCCTAACCCAATGTAACCTATCTGTGAAACACTACTATAAGCCAACATTCTCTTCATCCCTTTCTGAGCAATAGCCATTATCGAACCATAAATAATACCTATAGCTGAAAGCCATGCTAATATATCTGTGATATGAAGAGTTTTACTAACATAATTAACACCAAAGACAAAAAATAAAGTACGCAGCATAGCATAAGCGCCAATTTTTGTCCCTGTAGGTGCTATTAAAGCAGAACTCGTTGTCGGAGCATAAGTATAAGCATCCGGTAACCAACCATGTAAAGGAAAAACAGCCATTTTAATACCAAACCCAATTACCATAAGAGAAATTGCAACAATAACAGTTGGCTCATCATATAGATGTGGAATAATACTTCTTACATCAGCCATATTAAGAGAGCCGGTTTTAATATAGAGGAATCCAACACCCAACAAATAAAAAGAACCCCCAATAGCTCCCATAATTAAGTATCTGAAAGCAGCTACCGGAGCTTGTTTTCCTCCAACTGAAATTAGACCATACATTGCTAAGGAACATATTTCTAAGAAAACATAAAGATTGAAAAAATCTCCAGTTAAAACAATTCCATTGAATCCAGTAAGCATTAAAAGAACAAGAGCATAATATGGAACACTCTTTATATTTGATTCCATTTCAATAATTTTTTTTGAATGAATAAGAACTAAAAGAGCAATTACATTAATAACTAAACATATAAAACTCGATAAGGGATCTAAAACATACTCAATTCCAATAGGTGGTATCCATCCACCAAAATGATAATGAATAGTACCAACTTTTAAAACCCTGAAAATATTATAAAAAGAGATAATAACAGAAAGAGATGTTGCAATCATAACCATAAAAAATGCAATTTGTTTCTTTTTTAATGCCACTATAGGAATTGAAACAGCCGTAAATAACAAAATTAAAGGTATTAAAGCAGCTGAATTTCTAATTATCATTATCTTTTTTCATCCTTTTAAGTAAAACAGATTCATCAAGAGTTTTATAACGCAGATATGTAGTGATAACTAAAGCCAAAGCAACCCCCATAGTAGCAACACCTACAACAATTGCAGTTAGCATAAGTGTGTGAGGTAAGGGATTGATATATTTAGCAGTATTTGCAACACCAATTTTTTCATCAAATATAGGTACTGTTGCACCCCATTTGGAAGAGCTTGCAACAAAAAAAATTATAATAGCTGTTTGAAAGATAGTCATTCCTATCAATTTTTTTATAAGATTTTTCTTCATTATAGCTCCATAAAGGCCGAGACACATCAACAAGATCGCAAACCAATAACCATAATGACCTAAAAAGAAATTAATCATCTGGACTACCCCTTAACAAATCATCATAAATCGAAACCATAATAGCCATAACTGCAATTGCAACCCCAATTTCAATACATAAAATACCTATTGATCTATTCTCAGCTACAGTTGCATAGAATGGAATAAATCCATAATCAAGAAAATTCCCTCCAAATAATAGAGCAACTAATCCAGTACCAAAATATATTAATACTCCTGCTGAGCCTAAAGGTGTTGCCCAACTACTTTTAAATTGAAGCTGAGATGTTTCCATACCCAATGACAATCGAATTAATATAAAAGCAGCTGCCAACATAGTACCACCCTGGAAACCACCACCAGGGCTATAATGACCATGAAATATAACATATAATGCAAATAGCATAATAAAAGGTGAAACTGTGCGGCTCACCAATGAAACAATTGGATTATCTTCTCTTCTTTCCATTTTTATTTTTCTCTATTCTTAATAAAAGGAAACAAATCAAACCAGCTGTTAAAATAACGGTCTCTTCTCCTAAAGTATCATATCCTCTATAATCTGCCAGTACAACAGTGACCATATTTTCTGTTTCTGCATCTTTTTTAGCATTATGAATATAGTATGAAGCAGCATTTTGAGTTTCTGCCAGGCTCTTTTCTTTATTCAGAACTGCATATGCATCACCTCTATCAGGTAAACTTAGAGAAGCATATATCATTAAAGCAGAAAAAATAATCATAATTAAATAATTAACAATCTTCAATCTGAGCTCCTTCTGTTTGTTCTATATATGGCTATTATCAACAAAACTCCAGTAATACCTGCACCAACCACTGCTTCAGTGAATCCCACATCTATAGCTCCCATAGCAACATAAAGCAATGCTGAAAAAAAACTGAATACACTCAATGTGATAACAGCTGTAAGTAAATTTTTTACATACAAAGATACAAAAGCTGCAATAAGCAAGCAAATAAATAAAACTACCTCAATTTCCCAGTTCATTCTTTTTTTGCCTCTTTTTAGACTTATCTTTTTTAAACCATGGTCTCAACCTAAATTTATATGCTGCTCTTGCAAGTGCATTTGTAGCAGTAGGATTTGTTAAAGCAACAAATGTAATTATAATAATCAACTTTGCACTATTAACAGAAAATCCTTCATATATAACTAATCCAATGATAACCAATATGATTGCGAGAGTATCAACTTTGCCTGTAGCATGTGCTCTTGAATAAAAATCCGGAAGACGAATCAAACCCAAACTTCCTACAAACATAAAAAAAGTACCTGAGCTTATAAATATAATTGACAATATCTCTTTAAGTCCCATTCTTCCTTCTTTTACCCAAAGTACCTAAATACTTTGCAAATGCAATTACTCCAATAAAATTAAGACATGAGTAAGCCATAGCTATATCAATAAACATGTCTATCCTGTTAAAAATAAACCCCACCATTAGTATTAAAACCATTGAACTTGTTGCAATTGAACCAGAACAAAGCATACGATCATATATTGTAGGACCTGTTACAACACGATAAAGAGGAATGAAAATAATTATACTTAAAATAACTGACACATAAATAAAAAACATATGCATTATATATTCACCTTAGATTTTATTATCTTAATATTTGACACAACTTGACCAGGTTTTTTTTCATAAAGCTTTGCAACCTGCTCTGGTAAAGCACCAGAAAGAATCCCGGATGAGGAGACATCCATCAAAGCATGTACAACAAAATCATCTCCGGAAATCTGCACTGTTATTGTTCCAGGCGTTAATGTGATTGAATTTCCAAGAATTACTTTCGCTGTCATGCAAGGTAATTTTGTTTCAAAGAGAATTAAAGAAGGATCAATTGGCATTTTTGGAGAAAGAACAGCATAAGCAACTTGTAAGCTTGCAATTACTATTTGCCATAGCAACCACGGGATATAATATAACAATCTAAAAAAATTTATTCCAACATAAAAATGATTCTTTATTCTTGCTTCAGTTTTATCTATTTCCTCCTGATAAAAAAAGTAACGTTTTAACCTTAAATTAATAAAAATTACCAATAGGGATGAAAAAACTCCCATAGAAATATGAAAAAAATCATAATGACCACTCAATAAAAGCCAAAATCCAAGTAATAGGATAAACTGAATAATTAAATTTTTAAAAAAAATCCGCTTCAATACTTTGCCTCAATAAAAAAATTTTAATTTTCTTTGAATAGATAGAGGGTATTATATTTTTTTTTTAGGTTACTGTCAAGTAAAAAACCATAACTTAGATATTAAACATCCTATTTTCAAGCATATCCAATTTTTATCAATTAATCTATGAAAACCTTATTATAAATTTCTAAAAAATTCTCTAATTTTAATTCTTCAGCTCTTACATTTAAATTTATATTATTTTTTATTAATATTGATTTTAGAAGTTCTCTATTTAATACATTTGAAAGGTTATTTATCAATATTTTTCTCCTATTCATAAAACATTTTTTCAAAAAAGCATAAAATCCTTTAATATCAAGCTCTTCCCTCTTTTTTCTAATGATTTTTTCAAATAAAAAAACAGAAGAAACAATTTTTGGCTTAGGATAAAAAGAACCTGGGTTAACATCAAAAAGTCTCTTTGAATAAAATAAAAATCCAAACAAAATAGACTGGGCACTATCTCCTTTTTTAATCAATTTATTTACAAATTCTTTTTGCATCATAAAAATACCCTTTTTTATTTTATTTCTATTAAATATAATCCAATCAATTATATCTTTTGAAATATAATAAGGAACATTACTTATTAAATTAATATCTTTATCAGAGAAATTATCATTTAAATTTATTTCCAAAATATTTGCATTTATTACTTCAAAATCGTATCCATATCTCTTTTCGATTTTCACAAATAGCTCTCTATCAAATTCTACAGCTATAATTTTATTTCCTTTTCTATATTTATATAAAAAATCAGTAAGAATACCATTCCCTGCCCCTATTTCGAGTATAATACCATGTACAGGGAAAAATTTTTTTACAATTTTTTCAGCCACCCCTTTATTTATTAAAAAATTTTGACCTAACCTGGCAGACTTATTCATCTACAAATCACAAACCATAGCTCTTCTATTTTCAAGAATAGTGCCCTCACAAATATTTTCATTAACTACTCTTAGAACTTTTATTTTTACTTTTTTTTTCCTATAGCCAATTGTGGTTGGAACTCTAACTGTTAAAAAATTGCTTGTAACAACAAATGAGTAATCTTCACACTCTTTTGTTAATATTCCTTCCAATACTTTATTCTTAAACTTTTCTCTATAATTTAACCTAAAATCCTTATTAATATTCTGAATTTCTTTTATTCTTTTCTTTACTATATTAATTGCAACTGGTTCCATAAGAGCTGCTTTTGTGCCAGTTCTTGGAGAAAATGGAAAAATATGAATATAATTTAAATTACTTTGTCTTATAAAATTTAAAGTTTCTTGATATTCCTTTTCTGTTTCTCCCGGGAAACCAATTATTATATCAGCACCATAATTAGCTTCAGGGAAAAATTTTCTAAAATTATCCAGAATTTTTAAGTAGTCAATGATTTTTGTACCTCTTTTCATCCTCTTTAAAACAGAGTTACTTCCACTTTGAAAGGAGAGGTGAAAACTATTTGCAATTTTTTTTATATGACTCAATTCTTTTATGAAGCTATACTTGATATATCTCGAATCAAGAGAGCTTAACCTTATAAAATCAATATTATCAATTTTTTTTAAACCTTTAATTACTTTCAGCAGGTTTTCTCTTGGGAATAGATCATATCCATATGATGACAGATTTATCCCGGTTAACACAATCTCCCTATACCCAATTGAGCTAAAATACTCAGCTTTTTCTATTACTTCAGAATAAGGTACACTTATAGATTTTCCCCTCAAAAAAGGAACTATACAAAATGAGCATCTAAAATTACATCCATCTTGAATTTTTAAAAAAATTCTTGACCTATAAGGTGAGTGATATACAACATTACCCTTTATCGGGAAAGTATTAGTTATGAATTTAAATATATCTTTTTTTTCAACATTATCAAGAAAATAATAATTTTTGTATTTATTTTTAAAATTTTCCTTTTCCTTAGAAACCGTACAACCGGTTATTATCCATTTGGCATTTGTTTTTTTGTAAATTTTATTTACAAACCGAAAAACATCTTTCTCTGCCTTTTCAGTCACACTACAAGTATTTAGGATCCCAAAATCAGCATCTGAAGCATTACTTGTTAATTCATAACCTATATTTTCAAGTTTTATTATTAACTCTTGAATTTCAGCCTGATTTGTTCTACACCCAAAATAAGACACATAAAACTTCATATAGATTTTATCTTATCTTTCAGTTTCTCACTTTTTCTAACAACTTCCAATCCTTGATCTTTCCTATATTCTATGAGCTTTTCTTTTATTTTATTGTCGTTTAAAGCTAAAATCCCCATAGCAAAAAGAACAGAATTTACTCCTCCTGAACTTCCAATACTAAATGCCGCAACAGGAATACCACTTGGCATTTGAACTATAGAATAGAGTGAGTCTAACCCTGAAAGTTGTGAATGAATTGGAACTCCCAATACTGGTAATAAAGTATGAGATGCTATAACTCCTGGAAGATGCGCAGCACCACCTGCTGCTGCTATAATTACTTGAATGCTTCGTTTTTCAAATTCCTTTACTAATTCAATAGTTCGTTCAGGTGTTCTATGTGCTGAGCTAACTTCTATTTCAAAAGGTATTTGAAACTTTTTAAGAAGATTTATCCCTTTCTCCATATATGGGTAATCTGAATCGCTCCCAAGAATAACCCCTATTTTTTTATTCATTTTCCTTTTCTCCCTATGTCTTGTCTAAAATAAATGTTGTCAAAGCTAACAAAAGAAATAGCATCATAAATTTTTTTCATACTCTCTTTTAATGTAGGAGCAACAGCACAAATATTCAGAACTCTTCCTCCTGAAGTGTAAAATGAATTATCCTTAAAAATCGTTCCAGCATGAAAAATTTCAACTCCAAGAGATTTAGCTCGTTTTAAACCATCTATTTCTTTCCCGGTTTCATATTTTAATGGATATCCTTTAGAAGAAAGTACAACACAAGCTGAAACACTTTCGTCCCACTCAACTGGAATATCGAACAAATGCCCTTCAGCAGATGCTTCAAGCAAATCAACTATATCACTCTTAAGTCTTAATAATATAGCCTGTGTTTCAGGATCACCAAATCTTACATTAAATTCAAGAACATATGGCTTGTTATTTACAATCATTAGTCCAGCATAAAGTAATCCTCTAAACTCTTTTCCCTCAAACTTCAACCCTTCAATTGTAGGAGAAATAATCGATTTCATTATATTATTATACAAAGTTTTATCTATGTGAGGGAAAGGAGATATAACACCCATACCTCCAGTATTAGGTCCTTCATCAAAATCAAATATTTTTTTATAATCCATAGATGTAACAAGAGGTATTACTCTTTTACCATCTGATATGGCCATAAAAGTCATTTCTTGACCTTGTAAAAATTTCTCAACCACAATTTTATCCCCGGCTGTACCAAATTTTTTATCAACCATAATTGTATTAATGCTTTCCTCTGCTTTATCCATATCTTTGCATATAAAAACACCCTTTCCTTCAGCAAGCCCATCTGTTTTTATTACAATAGGGAAAACAGCTTTCTTTATATAATCTAAAGCAGCAGTTGGAGAATTAAATATATTGAACTCTGGAGTAGGAATATTACTCTTTCTCATAAACTCCTTTGCAAAAGATTTTGAACTCTCAATATATGCTGCCTTTTGGCTTGGCCCAAATATTTTTAAATTTCTCTTACTGAACTCATCAACTATTCCCAATGCAAGAGGCAATTCAGGACCAACAACTGTTAGGTCAATCTTTTCTTCTTTTGCAAAATCAGCAATTTCTATAATATTTGAGACTTTAATATCAACATTTTGTGCTAAATCTTTTGTACCTGCATTACCTGAAATTGAATAGATATTTTTTACCCTCTTGGATTGTGAGATTTTCCATATAAGTGCATGCTCTCTCCCTCCTGAACCAACAACTAAAATTTTCATATTATCTCCTTTATTAACATTTTCTTCAATATTTCATTTATTCTTATTATACGATATATAAACTAAGAGGTAAAGAGATAAGCATTGTTTATTAATTCAAACGAAGTATTTGCCAGAATGAAAAAGGAATTTTAGAGATGTAAATTTAAGATAGATGTTTGAAAATTATTCCTATTAATTCTATTATATTTTTAAGGAATAGTAAAAATGGACGAAAATAGAGAAAAACAGATTAAAATTGCAATCCCAACAAATGATGGAAAGAATATTTTTACAAAAATGTTAGGTATGGCAGAAAAGATCTATATTTACGAAGTTGTTGGTAAAAAATTTAGACTGATCGAAAAAAGAAATAACCCATATGAAAACACTATGCAACATTTGAAAACTTTAGATGTATATGAATTAATTAAAGATTGTGAGATTGTTATTTCTAATATGATAGGTAAAAAGGGTATAAAAAGACTGGAAAAAAGGGGGATAAAACTTTTTTTCGAGAAAGGTAAAATAGAAAAAGCATTGTTAAAAGTTATTAAAGAAGAATTTGCCAAAAAATAATATGATATCAATTATTGAGATAAATGTTAAAGAATCAAATTATACAGATAATATCACAGATGTTTTTCTCAAAGGGAAAGCAACAGAAATAATTGATAAATTAGTGGAAAAACTATAGGCTTAAATAACCTGCAAGGATTAGAAAGAAAATGACTTCCTCTTTTACTTATATATTCTTTTTTTGTTTAATTTAAATAATTAATTTCAATAAAAAATGGATGACTACAGAATCAGTGATTTTGTGCTTGACAATTTATAGGGTTTTGAATATATTCTTAATAAGCTTAAATGGAGGCAAAATGAATTATAAAAACCATATCCAATTTTCTTTACCAAACACCCTACCTTCCAAAAAGAAATTTATAAATGGAATAAGGAGGGCCCCTGATAGAGGATTCAATCTAACAAAAAAACAGACAAAAATTGCATTAAAAAACGCTTTAAGATATGTCCCTTCGAATCTACATGAAGAAATTGCCCCAGAGTTTCTTGAAGAATTAAAAACAAAAGGTAGAATATATGGATATAGATATAGACCGGAAGGGAAAATAGTTGGGAAACCTATTGATGAATATAAAGGTAACACTATTGAAGCAAAGGCTTTTCAAGTCATGATTGACAATAATCTCGATTTTGAAGTTGCACTTTATCCATATGAACTTGTAACTTATGGTGAATCCGGACAGGTTATGCAAAATTGGATGCAGTACAACCTAATAAAACTATATCTTGAAAATATGAGAAATGACCAAACACTTATTATTTATTCAGGCCATCCTTTAGGCCTATTTCCTACAACTCCTGACGCACCAAGAGTTATTTCAACAAATGGAATGTTAGTTGGGCTATACGACAATCTTGAAAGTTTTCATACAGCTGCAGCAATGGGAGTATCAAACTATGGACAAATGACAGCTGGGGGCTGGATGTATATAGGTCCCCAGGGTATTGTTCATGGAACATATCTTACTCTTTTAAATGCTGGAAGATTATATCTAAAAATAGCTGAAAATAAAGACATCTCAGGGGTTTTATATCTAAGTTCCGGGCTTGGAGGAATGAGCGGCGCACAGGCAAAAGCAGTTGAGATTGCAGGAGGTATAGGAGTTATTGCAGAGGTAGATTTATCAAGAATTGAAACAAGATATAAACAGGGTTGGCTCTCAAAAATGTCTTCGAATCTAGATGAAATTGCCAATTGGGTAGATGAATACAGAAGATTAAAAAAACCTGTTTCAATTGCATATCATGGTAATATTGTTGACCTCTGGGAATATTGTGTTAAAAATAATATTAAAGTTGAACTTGCTTCTGACCAAACTTCCTGCCATGAAGCATATACCGGAGGATATACTCCTGTTGGATACACTTACAAAGAGGGAAGAAAATTATTAAAAGGTGACCCAGAAAAATTTAAAAATGAGGTTAATAAATCCTTAATTAAGCAATTTAGTTTAATTCAAGAAATGAGTAAAAAAGGAACTCATTTCTGGGATTATGGAAATTCCTTTTTAAAAGCAGTTTACGATGCAGGTGCAAAGGATATTGCAATTAATGAGCATGACCCTTCCGAAGGATTTATATTCCCCAGTTATGTAGAAAACATAATGGGACCCATATGCTTTGACTATGGATATGGGCCTTTCAGGTGGGTCTGCCTTTCACGTAGACCTGAAGATCTCAGGAAAACTGATAAAGTTGCTATGGAATGTATTAACCCAAACAGAAGCTCTATAGACAGAGACAACTATGAATGGATAAATAATGCAGAAAAGAATAAATTGGTTGTTGGAACTCAAGCAAGAATTCTATACGCAGATGGAGATGGTAGAATTAAAATTGCTTTAAAATTCAACAAAATGGTAAGAAATGGTGAAATAGGCCCTATTATGATTGGAAGAGACCATCACGATGTTTCAGGCACAGATTCTCCTTTTAGAGAGACAGCCAATATATATGATGGGAGCAATATAACTGCTGATATGGCTATTCACAATTTTGTTGGAGATGCTCTAAGGGGTATGTCAATGGTTGTTCTATCAAATGGTGGTGGGGTTGGTATTGGGAAAGCTTTTAATGGAGGTTTTGGTCTTGTACTTGATGGAAAAGAATTGAAAGATAATATTATAAAATCCGCACTTGAATGGGATGTAATAAATGGAATTTCAAGACGCTCATGGGCAAGAAACAAACATGCATTGGAAGTTGCATCAAAATGGAATAAAAATAATAAGGAGAAAGGCCATATCACTTTACCTTATTCAACAGATGAAGATTTAATTGATAAAGTTATGGAAAATCTTTAAACAAATAAAATATAGAAAAAATTTTGTGAAATACTGTGTTTTTTTTTTAAAACATGTATAATGATTTCACAGAAAAAATGAAAGATAAATTTCTATTTATTTGTATAATATTCATTTTTATTTCACCTATATACTCAACTAATAGATTAAAAAATATCATTTCTGAAAAAGAATGGAATGGATTACCACAAATATTTTCAGATAATAGTTACACCCTTTTAGAAGATTATTTTAATAAAGTTGAATATATAAAATTTGTAGGACATGGGTCAAAAAAAATAACTTACAGAGCAAAATTTACAAAATATGCAGAGGTTGGAGTAATAATCTTTAATAAAAAAGACAAAAAATTCTCAAATTTAAGTATAATCAATCAAATAAAACCCATTTATTTTATAAAAAATTTCAAAAAATATCATGTAAAAAATCTTTCAATAAAAATTGGAGATGCAAAAATTCATTTTGAAGAGGGTTACATTTACGAATCAACCCCTTTTAACCTATTAATGATTTATAGAGGTAAGTGGAAATTTTCTATTAAACCAAATGATGAAGAAGAGAGGTTAACTTTAAAAAAGAAATATAAAAAAGATTTTTTTTCTAAATCAAATAAAGAAGGAATTTTTATTTTAGAAGATAAAAGTTTTTTAAGCAAAACAACAAAGCTCGGAAAAATATTAACTCTTGATAAAAAATCTCAATCACTTTTCGAAATGTATCGTAATGAATATGGGAAAAAAATAAAACAATTCAAAGAGTACTGGTACTTACCATTTTCAGAAGGATCAAACTTAATAATATTCCCAAAAGAGAGAAAATCATTCTATTACTATAAATATAAAAAAAATTCTATTCCAGACACCCAGCTTACAACCTCAATTCGCAACAATATGATACTAAGCTACAATTCCGTAAAATCTCTAAAACTATCTTTTTCAGGAGTGAATGAAGTAGATAAAGTCAAATTAAATATATTTTACAATCCAAAAAACAATTTCATTTCAGGTACAATAACAACATTATACAAAGATCCCACTTCATTAAAGGTTCTACAGCTTAAAAAAAATCTAAAACTTGCTGGGAATTTAGATAAAAAAGCAGTTGGATTAAATATCTTTAAAAGGGGATCTATATATTTCTTACTTGGACCTGAATCAAATAAATCCGCTCTTTATTATAAGGGATATATTAAACCAGATAATTTATATGATGATATCTTTAAAATGCAGCATCAAAAGACAAAAAATATCGGAACATTAGACCTTTTCTATTATTTATCCAGAATAGAGGATTTTTATCCAAACCCGGGAAATGAATTTTTTAAATCAGATGTTACAATTAACCTACCAAATAATTTGAATTGTTTAATATCAGGAAGCCTTACAAAAAAAATAGCTGTAAATAGAAACATTTTTAAATACACAAGCAATGGCACAAAGGGTATCTCACTCGTTTGCGGACAATTTTTTCTTAAGAGTAGAATAAATTCAATAATTCCAATTAATATTTATAGTTCTGATTTTTGTAGATTTTCAAAACATATAAATAATTCAGAAATTAAAAAAATAGCTAATTTTTTAGTTCAAAAATATGGAGACATTAATATTTCTGAAATAAATGTCTTATTTAAAAATGAGCTACACGAAGGGGGTGTTAGTAATAGAGGATTTATAATTATAAATTTAAGTCCTAAAAGATCAGATGTTCTAAACATTAAATTTACACACAATCCAATAATGTTCAGAGATAATATTGGAGATTACATTATTCATGAAATGTCACATCAGTGGTGGGGTGGAATAATTTCATGGAAATCCTATAGAGATGTATGGATAACAGAAGGATTGGCTCAATTTTCAATTTTATATTATTTAAAAAACAAAATATCTAATAAAAATTTCAAAAGAATAATAAAAAAGGTAAAAAAATGGATATATAAATATAAAAATAGTGGACCAGTGATTTACGGAACAAGAATTATCAAACTCGAAAACAACTATGAAGCTTATCAAAGCATTGTTTACAATAAAAGTGCACTCATTTTCCTGATGTTATATGATATGCTTGGAGAAAAGGATTTCCTAAACAGACTCCATTCAATTTTAAACAAATTTAAATTCAAAAGCATTACATCAATGCAATTTATCAATCAATTCATAAATAAAGACAAGACATTATTAAAATTCTTTAAAAAATGGGTATATTCAAGAAAATTACCTGAGATTATTTACAACATAAAAATAGATGAAAAAAGTGCAGAAATATCAATTGAACAATTGAACACAGACTTTGTTTTTCCAATTACGCTTAAGGTGAAATCATTAAAGGGAATTTCATTTGAAAAGCTTATAGTCAAACAAAAAAGAGAAAAGTTTATTATAAAAAGAGATTCATCAATAAAATCAATCAATATAATCAATCCTATTGGACCAATTAAAATAAGTAGAAAATAAAAAATTTTATCTTAAATTAAAGTCTTATTTATCCTAATTTTCTAAAAAAAATATTCTTTTATTATTTAATATGATCCTCAAACCATTCGTAAACAGACTTCCACCAGAATTGTGCATTTTTTGGCTTTTGAACAAAATGGCATTCATCAGGGAAATATAACATTTTCGATTTTACACCTCTTCTCTGCAAAGCTGTAAATAACATTAATCCCTGAGAAACAGGAACTCTATAATCTTTTTCTCCGTGAATAATAAGCATTGGTATCTTAAATTTCGTAACAAAATTCGAAGGGCTAAATTTTTCATATAACTCTTTTTTCTCCCATGGAGTACCTCCATGTTCCCATTCATCAAACCATAATTCCTCTGTAGAATAATACATACTACGAGCATCAAAAATCCCATCATGAGAAACAAGACACTTGAAAGGATATGTAAACTCATCATAATGACCAGCAATCCAATTTACCATAAATCCACCATAAGATGCTCCAGCAGCAACGATTTTATCTTTATCAATAAATCTATAATTTTCTACTACATATTTTTGTCCCTTAACCAGATCAATAAAAGGTGCTCCTCCCCAATCTTTTGATACTGCATCTGTAAATGTTTGGCCATATCCCCTGCTACCATGAAAATTAATTGCAATAACAACATATCCAGGAGAGGCAAACATATTCAAATTCCACCTGAAATGGAAATCATCAGTCCAACAACCCTGAGGCCCACCATGTATTAAAAAAACCATTGGATACTTTTTGTTTTCATCAAAAAAAGGAGGTTTTAAAATAATTCCCTCTACTGGATCATTTTTAGCACCCTTAAACTCAAATAATTCAATAGAATTCATTTTAATATCTTTCAAAGCCTCTCTATTAAAATTAGTAAGCTGAGTCAGCCTCTTTTTTCTTATATCTAATTTAAAAATTTCATGTGGATAGTTTACACTTTGATTGAAAAATAGAATGTACTTTCCATCATAAGTAATAGCTAAATTAGATGAATGAACTTTATGAATTAGTTTTATATATTTACCACTTTTTATATTCAATTTATAAATCGGATGATAAACACTTTCATCCACATTAAAGTATATATATTTCCCTTTGGGAGAGAAAATTATCTCTTTTATATTGTACTTAAAATCCCTGGTTAAATTTCTTCGTGTTCGTTTTTTTAGATCATAAATTATTATGTTTTTTTTATCAGCTTCAAAACCCTCCCTTTGCATAGAAAGATATGCTAGATACCTTGTGGAAGGAGAAAAAATAGGATTCATATCATTACCTTTATTATCTTTTGTAATATTTTCTTCCTCATTAGTGCAAAGATTTTTCAGGAATATATCATTGTTAGTTGAAATAGCAACCATTTTATCACTGTTTTTTACATATACAAACATATTCATATCAGGAGAGAAGACAAAATCCTGTTTGCCTCCAAGGTCAAGAGGTGGAGTGTCATAATTACCGGGAGTCAAATCCCTGAACTCTTCTTTTGCAGTATTAGTTAAAAAAATGTGGCTCCTTTTTCCATCTTTCCAATAATTCCATACTCTGAACATTAATGAATTTAATACTTTAACCTTAATACCGGATTTTTTCTTTTTTTCTTCTTTTTCAACACTCTCTTTCAATGATTTTGTACATGGATAAACATCCTTTTGAAAAGCTATATTTTTTTTATCAGGAGTCCAGATATAAGATCCCATTCCTCCAGGAATAGTTGAATTTAAAACTTTTTCAATTTTACCCGGATTAAATATATTCATTTTATATAACTGAGGTTCTCCATCTCTTGTCGATATAAATGAAATAACATTGTTTGAAATAAATTGTGGAGAATTATTTTTACCCTTAGAATCCGTGAGTTTCTTTAAGAAATCTCCATTTATATCAGTGTAAAAAATATTACTTGTAAAAGAATTTTTATCCAAATTAGCAGTTTTCACAGAAAAAACAACAAATTTACCATTAGGAGATATGGAAAACGATTCGAGCCTTCCTACTTCAAACATATCCTTAAACTGAATATTATGCTTATTTGGATATATAAATAAAGATAACATAAAAATTGATAAAATGATAAAACACTTTTTCATCATTACCTCCTGAAAAGTTTTTTTATTTGAACATAAATTGGAATAAAAAAAATATTTGTAAGAAAATATAAAGGAGACAGAAATCTGCCTCCTTTTATTTAAAAATCTATTTATAAAAAATTGATGCTATTCTATTCTGGTAAATTTTTAGTTTCTTGTTCCGTTACTTCTTCTGTTTCTACAGCCTTTTTTTCTTCACCCTGTTCTGTTTTTTCAAATTCTTCAGCGCTCTGTATTTTTATAATTATAAAACGGCTCTTTATAATATTTGCATCTTCTTTGATTTTTAAATTATATTTTTTTAATACAAATACATAATCTTTTTCAGTTCCATTTTTCAATGTAACTTTAACATCCGTTTTAGAAGTTTGTTCTTCCCCTTTATATATTTCTGGGTTTTTTACAACTCCAGAAGAAAGCTTAATCAAATGCTTTTCACTCTCAATATGAGTTTTCAAACTATTAATTCCTAACTGAAAATCTCTGACTTTCTGTTCTTCTTCTTTTACAACAATTCTCATCTCTTCTATTTTCTTTTTTAATTCTATCTTTTTACTTCTCCTTCTTGTTTCATCCAACGCATCTTCTAAATCCTCAAGTTCATATTTTTTATCAAGCGCTACTTTAACCTGATCCTTTCTCTGTTTCTTAAAATCCTCCAAATCTGCTAATAGCTTTGGTAATTCATATTCTTCAATAACTGGCTCTGAAATTGAAACAATTTTATAAGACGCATACTGAATATACATTGGTTCAAGTGCCATTAAACTCATTGTACCAGTATCACCTTTCTCACCATGAAGCATTGCCTGGAAATACTTCGAAATTGTAACCTCTTCCGATTTCTGGCAAGATGTCATTACAAAAATTAAGCTGATTAATACGATTGCTAATAAATATTTTTTCATATTTTTCCTCCTTATAAATTTAATATTATATCATTCGTTTTTTTTGTCAAATTAAATATTTTTCTTTCATACCCAATTTTTGAAATAATCTGAATTACAGAATATAAATTGATTTTTACTAAATTAACAATTCTTTCAATATCTTTATCCATACATTTGAATTATAGAAAATATAAAATTTAAAATCAAGAAAAATATAGCTTTTTCAAAACTTTTTCTAAATAAAAAATCATAATTTCTATTAAGGCTTCGGATTTCTTATTTAATCTTCAAATACCTAACAAATTCTATAAAAATAAAAAAAGAAATTGCAATTAAAACACCAACAATATTTTTGAACAATCCTGTAAAATATAGTACCAAAACAATCGTTATACATATAAACAACCTTAAAATAGTTCCATAAATCTCTTTTTTAGAAAATTTTCTGCTTTTATTTTTCCTTATATTGATTTCGTCATTTAATAATAATTTTTCAAGTTGCTTTAAATGGTTATTTTTATTCTTCACATCTGTAATGGGCTTTGATTCATTTGATGCTTGTTTCTTTTTCACTTCAACCTCTCGGTAAAAATGATATTATATATTACATTTTATTTCAATATAGAAGCCGATGGGCGGAGTTGAACCGCCGACCTTTTGATTACGAATCAAGTGCTCTACCAACTGAGCTACATCGGCTTATATTTTTTATTCCTCAAAAGCATTTTCAATATGATTTATTTCAAATTTCTTGTTTTTATATAAAACTGAAATAATATCAAATCTTTTATAAAAATCTTTAAAGGGTTTCTTTGCTGAAAAAATCTTTGCACCCCTTATGATTTTTTGTCTTTTTCTAAAATCAACAAACTCTTCAGGAAATCCAAAATCATTACTTGTACGGGTCTTTACTTCAATAAAACATAAGAAGTTATCTTTTTTTGCAATTATATCTATCTCAACTCCACTTACTCTAAAATTATTCTCCACTATTTTATACCCCTTATCTATTAGAAATTTCGAGGCCTTTTCTTCACCCTTTTTACCTAAATTAAATTTTATAACAACCAAATCTTTTATATGCGAGTTCTCTTTTCTTCTAATTTAATATTTAATCTTTCAAGTTCCTTTAAAATGAGGCTATATACTTCTTTTTTTATAGGTCTGATAACACCTTTTAAATCAATTTTGTTTTCAGCCATTAATTTCACACCTATTCCAAGTGGCAAGCTTACAGTCCTTGCCATAGATGTATCTCCATAAGGTATTCCATAATCAATCATAGTAGAAGTAATCATATCTCTTGATTTATCCTTATTCTCAACAATGAATTTATGTTTGAGTATAAGCATATCCCTCTCATCCTCTTCATATTTCATTTTTTCCTGCATTCTTTCACCAAGAACATCAAGATAATTATTGCCTGACACAATATCATCAGAAAATAAACCCAACCACTCAATACGCTTTATTACTTCAGAATCTTTAGATAACCCCATTTTTTCAGCAGTTTTAACTATAACATCATCCTTTTCATCACATTTCACTAACTCTGCTATCATGTTTCTAAAACTCATACTTTTTAAATTTTCTCTCGGTGTTTCATCAATCAACCCCAGATCAACCATTTTCTTAAGAGTATCACACCAACCAGGATACCTGTAAGTACCTCTCATTACAGTTTCTGCCTCATTTAAACCATAAATATCTCTATATGGCATTGAATCCCTGTTTGGATACACTTCAAACTTTCCTAAGTTATCAACTTCTTCTACCCTGTAATTTGAAAACAAATTCTTACCATCAATCTCTACAATTTTTCCATGTTCTAAAAACTTCGCAGAATTTCTTGATGCAAGCAAAACCCCTTTTGGACTCCACGAAAATTTATACCCAAATGGATTATCATTATTGTCAGGAGCAGGCAGTCCACCACAAAATGAATAAAAATCAACTATTTTTCCTTCTTGTTCATGAACATGGTCGATTATGCTCATTGCAGACATATGATCAATCCCGGGGTCAACACCAACCTCATTTAAAAAGAGCAAGCCTTTTTTCTTAACTTGCTCATCAAGCTCTTTCATATCTTCACTTACATAAGATGTTGTTGCCATATTTTTATTATTCTTGAGACATAATTTTGCCACTTTAACATGATAAATCCATGGTAAAAGACTTACGATTATATCATTTTGCTTAATTAAATTTTCTAAATCATCCTCATTTTTCACATTTACATGAATTGCAAACCCATTATCAAATCCCTCAACCAATCTATCTGCTTTACTCACAGTTCTTGAAGCAACTGTAACATTCAATCCCTTATCATTTAAAATATATCTCACGCCTGGTTTACTAACCAATCCAGCACCAAGTACTAATATTTTTTTCATTATTCCTCCGCCTTTAAAAATTTGCTTAAATATTTATAATCTTTCGTTAATTCTCCCTTATGTAAAATCAATGCCTTTTTTATTGGAAAGGCAAGTTTTAAATGCTCAAAATCATTTTCAAAGCCAGTACAAACTATATCGTTTATAAAACTTTTTAGAACTGAAGAAAATGCAGATGAAGATTCTATAGGAAACTCACAAGGTAAATTATCAACAGCTACAACAGTAACTCCTTTTCTTTGTGTTCCATCTTCGAATTTATCTTGTTCAGCAAAATATGTAAAATCTGGTTTATCAGGTTTGGTTGACTTGTATGTGATCTCAATTGAACCATTAATATCACAACTAATATCTCCAATTACTTTCAAATTTAAATTTGATTTTAATATTGTATTATTTTTTAAATATTCTTTTGTTATTAACCTTGGATAATCCTCAGTCCAATAGATACAATTTATAAGAATTTGAAGATATGGAATATGATTTTCAAACTTTAACACATATTTCTCAGGATTATTATAATAATCTTGCAAATCAAACTCACCTTTTAAGGGCTTCACAATATCCTCTTCCTTAAATATCACTTTATATAGGCTAAATCTATCTTGTATAAGGCTTTCATACATATTCTCTAAAATGTTAGCAGATAATACCTTATGAGGTAAAATGTTAAATATTTCTTGGGCACCATTTGAAACATTTCCATACCCAGCAAATCCAACAACAAGCGGGCATATTTCCTGAGGCAAACCATGATTTTCAATTTCCTCCCCAATTTTTTTAATTTCCTTTTTTGCATGCTCCAGAGATTTATATTGATAGGCACTTTTGATTTTTTCAAAAGGAGTGTTTAAACCCATTAGTTTTAATTTTTTACCAAATGAATGAAATGATTCAATCATTCCAGCGAGACCTGCATATCTTCCAAAAAATATTAACCTCTGATTCTTTTCGTTTACAATCCTCTCATAATCAATAAGATTGGTTTTTAAGCTCATCATCTTCTTTAAACTGGGCATATTATAAGACTGACCCTTTATTGTATGAGAAAAAAATATATAAGTTTTACCTTTCTCAAACATTGTTTCAGGTATCTCTTTAACAGCTAAAATCACATTTGCCTTACTTAGATCTTCATTGATCTCAGCACCTGATTTTCGATATTCATCATCAGAATATACCCTTATTTTAGATGGTTGAATTATTGTATGTATACCATACTTTTTCTTTAACTCTGCAACATCTTCTGGAATAAGAGGAACCCTCTTTTCCCATTCATTTTTGTCTTCTCTTCTAATTCCAATTATCTTTTCCATTATATTTCCTCTTTGTAAGTAATATACACTCTATCAAACTAGAATCTTGAAGTCAATAAATTTTTTGAATTCCATATATCGAAAGATAAAATTATTTTCGCTTTAACATTTTTTCAATATCCTTAAGAGTAAACTTTATGATTATAGGCCTTTTATGCGGACAAAAATAGGGGTTGGAGGTCTTGAACAGATCCCTGACAATCTTTTTCATCTCTTCGGGATACAACTTGTGGTTAACCTTTATAGCACTCTTACAAGCAACCGTAGAGAGTACCTTATCTTCAAAATTGATTTCATCTTTTTTTAAATAAATTATAGATAGGATTAAACCCTTTATGTTTTGTTCTTCAACTATTTGTGGAAATTTCTTTATATCAAAAGAGTTTCTGCTTAATGGCTCCATTTCAAAACCAATTTTTTCAAGAATTTGATTTTTATACTCATTTAATCTTGAAATTTCAGACTCAGAAAATTCAATTATTACAGGGAACAATGGTGAGATAGAAGTTATTTTGGTTTCATGAAAATCCTTTTTTAATTTATCAAAATTTATTCTTTCATGAGCATTGTGCTGATCAATTATTAAAAGCTCCTCTTTTTTTTCAATAATAATATACGAATTTTTATACTGTCCCATCAAGGTGAAATCATCCTCAAAAAAAGAAGTTTCAGCAAATAAGCTCTGTGATTGAACTAATTCGCCTTCATATGATCTTTGCCCATTAAAAGTATAATCACTAATATCAGAGTTTTTTCTAAAATCATACTTTATGTCAACATTAAATTCATTACTATTTAAAAAAGAATTATCTATAGATCTCTTTATAAATTGATAAATCGCATTAGAATCTTTAAATTTTATCTCTAACTTCTGTGGGTGAATATTAGCATCTACTTCTTTTGGGGGGATTTTCAACATTAATATACAAACAGGACTCTTATGCTTTTCAAGATATCTTATAAATGTATTATTAAGAGACGCTATTAATGTTTTTTCTCTTATGGGTCTATTGTTAACAAAGAAAAATTGGTACTTTTTTAAAGAAACTCCTTTATTCAACTTTGAAACAAAACCATTTAATCTATAAAAATCTTGCTCAAAATCAATTTCCTGTAATTCTTCAAGAAAATCCTTTCCAAAAACTTGATAAATTCTATCTTTTAATGAATTTACCTTTCCATAACTAAGAATACTCTTGTTATCATTCTTCAAACTAAAACTAATATTAAAATTAACAAGAGCAATCTTTTCAACAAAAGATATGATTTGATTTAACTCAGTTCTATTACTCTTCAAAAACTTTTTTCTAACAGGAAAATTATAAAAAAGATCAATGACTTCAATTGAAGTTCCTTTATTGAAAGCAATCTCTTCTCTCTTTTTTAACTCCCTATCTTCAAATAAACAATAAATTCCCTCTCCATTATTATTATCAGAGGTCTTTAACTTAATTTTAGAAACCTCAAGGATTGAAGGAAGAGCTTCGCCCCTGAACCCAAGTGTATCCAAATTATCAAAATCAGAAAGCTCTAACAATTTCGAAGTAGAATGCCTATTAAAAGCAATTTCAATATCTTCAGCATCAAAACCATCTCCATTATCATCAATTTTTATTGATTTCTTGCCAGAATCAATGATTTCTATTTTTACATTATCAGCACCTGAATCAATTGAATTTTCAACGAGTTCCTTTACTACTGAAAGAGGCCTTTCCACAACCTCTCCAGCTGCGATTTTATTATAAACTTCCTTTTTAAGTACCTTTATTTTACTCATTTTAATATTTCAAAATCAAATAATCATACACATATTTAATATTTATAACACAAATACTTAAATTACCATTTTTTAAGCTTTTT
>Ga0209121_10001277_pt1 | contig 26444 bp, 20 predicted proteins | sample Cruoilmetagenom3_FD_187292 | JGI IMG/M metagenome (GOLD analysis project Ga0209121, IMG submission 187292) | Oil polluted marine microbial communities from Coal Oil Point, Santa Barbara, California, USA - Sample 3 (SPAdes) (version 2) | ecosystem: Environmental > Aquatic > Marine > Oil seeps ...
AAAACGGCAATGGCTGAATTCAGCCTTTATTGATGAACTAATTGACCTGCACCGCAATGGCCATGCGGCCTATTACGGTGAGTTAATTTGGGTGTTGACGGTATTGGAACTGTGGCTGGATGCGCACTTTGATGCCTCATAAACTCACTATTTAAAAAGGACAGTGCACGCTGAATAAGCATGCGACATATTCTACGGGATGGAGGCTGAATTAATGACTAGAAAAAAACACGTCTCCGTATTACTCATCACCTGCCTCGTTTACACAAGCTTTGTTATTTATGGCAGCCTGGTTCCTCTAGACTTTGTTTATATGCCCTGGAATGAGGCCTTGGCAAAATTCCAGGACATCCGCTTTTTGAATCTAGGTATTGGCTCCAGGGCTGACTGGGTTGCAAATATCCTACTGTTTATACCGCTCTCCTTCCTGTGGGCAGCTTTCTTTCATCAAACAGCTAATAGCTTTCGGTATTTTACTGCCTTAATAATCCTTATTATCGCAGCTACCCTAAGTCTATCGATTGAGTTTACACAATTATTTTTCCCTCAAAGAACCGTATCTATAAACGATATCATCGCTGAAACAATCGGAGCTATCGCTGGCATAGTGATATGGCGGTGTTACGGGCAACACTTCAACACCTGGCTTAAACGCTGGACGACAAACAGGGAGTCTGCCGGAAGGTATGAACAACTTCTTTATATCTATATCGCCATCATATTCGGCTACAATTTACTCCCTCTAGATCTAACCAACAGCCCTGTCGAGATCTATCACAAATGGGTTGATGGGAAAATCCATATAATCCCTTTCTTTTCCAGTTTTGAAAATGGAATAAGCATTTTTTTATACGGTATTTTCGTCGATATCATCATATGGGCTCCCGTTTCCTTCCTGTGGGTTCTTAGTGCAAAAAAAACCTTAACCCAGGCCTTTAAATGGTCATGGTTTAGCGCGTTGTTGTTAGAGTTTTTACAGATCTTCGTTTACTCTCGTGTCAGCGACTCAGCTGATTTAATAACAGCGGCTCTTGGGGCTGGTCTAGGCATTTTTATTGCCAAAAAATATCGTCCCGTGACTAATAGTAATTTAGCTACCGAAAAAGCCGCTACTACAAGTATAAATAATGTAATCAGGTCACTAGTAATACCCCTAAGCCTGATTGCGGGATGGTCTGTAATACTCTTTCTTATATTTTGGTTTCCCTATGATTTCCGAATCGAGCCTCAGCTTATAAAAGAACGTTTACTTCAGCTATATAGAGCGCCATTTTCTGCTTATTATTATGGAACTGAGTTTCGAGCAATAACCTCTCTAGTGAGTAAGCTCGCCTTTTTCTTTCCTCTTGGCGTATTGATGGCTCATTTAAAAGCGGGTTTGCCTAGAAGTTGGCCCAACAGCTTGATTACAACATGCTTGGTCATATTTCTAATCGGTATAGCCGCTATAGTCGAGCTTGGTCAAGTTCTTCTGCCAGTGAAAAGTATCGATAGCGCTGATATTCTTGTCGCAATCGCAGGAGGACTGGTCGGTTATTTCACCTATCGGTTTGTCACAGGCGGACATGGCACCATCGAAACCTCGCCAATGGCCGGTACACGGAGAAACAATTCAGGTCGGGAGAAACCCCCGGAGCAACGACCCTCTCCCGTTTTGACCAAAGCCATTCGTAATCAAAAAACCATCTCACAGCACAAATTCCTCAGCTCACCGTGGTTACTGCCCGGCCAATGGTTAATGGTCGTTCTAGCATTTTATTTAATCGAAAACATAGCGGCCACTCCCTACAATGTAAGAGAGTTAGTAGCGACTTCAAATTTATTCGAACGAATAATTTTCTGCTCAGCATTATTTTGTGCTATCTGGCCACTGCTATTCTCAACTCGCGCGTACTGTACCAAGCGGCTCTCTGGCAAACAATTTTCAGCCATTTTAGTCATTCAGCCCTTTATTCTCTATGGCCTACTTAGATTGTCAGTGCCCCTCGAAAGCATCCACGACATTGTTGGTTACCCCGTCATATCTACAGCTTTTGGCCTGGAATCAATGCTGCGCTTCGTTGCCTTATACACCTTGCCATCCTGGGCTCTTATCAGCGCCACTATTGCCTTGCTCCACCCTACGGCCAGTCGTTTACTTGCCTGCTTGTTACTGGGAATAATTATCCTCATTGCCTGGCATTGGGCCGTCGTTAGATCAGCCGCCACTGACAATTTGACCGAGCTATTTCGCGATGGTGGTAACTGGCAGTCAACACTTTGGCTTACAGGCTGGTTTATTTGCTTCACCGCCACCCTGTTAACGACCTTAAAAATCGTCAGTGGAAGTAGTAAACACTGGATTTTTGCCTTGCTCGCTATCTCAGCTTCTTTTCCGCTAAGCTACTGGATTCTCAGTCAAGCTTTAGAAATTGTCATTATTAAGTATGATCAGGTCTTTTCAGGATTACAGTTTTTACTCAGCCCTGATCGAGACCACCTTGTTGTCGAACAAGACTTGATACTGCGCTACTTTCTGGCCTATTTTGTGTTTTTAACCGGACTGGGTTGGCTGGGGGTTTCAGCGACAACCTTCAACTTACCCCGAATCAACACTGGCAAAACCCTACGTCAGACAGCAAACAGTCATAACCCCTCACAACGTTTCATCCTGTAAAACACCTTTGCTAGAATATCGAAGGAGTAAAACACACCGGCCATGCCTACTACAGGCCCCGGCAAAATAGTAATTCAGGGAAAGTACATGCATCCAAAAATTGTAAGAAACCTACTCTTCCCTCTGCACGAAAAAATCATGCATCGGCCCACTTTCGACTTCGCCGCCGAGCTGGAAAAAACCCAGTGGCTCAGTCGCGATGCCCTTGAACAACTGCAGCTCGACAAACTCAAAGCCCTGCTTAACATCGCAGTGGCCCATTCACCCTGGCATGCCGAGCGCATTCTCAATGCAAACATACCTTTAGGTGCTAGCCAAACACCCACACTAGACGATCTCGCCCGCCTGCCCACTATGGATAAAAGCGATGCCCAAAGCCACCGTGAGCAAATAGCCTGGCCCGACGTGCCCGGTGGCCGAAGTTTGTACAATACAGGGGGTTCAAGCGGTCAGCCACTGATCTTCTATTATGGCAAAGAGCGTCAGGCCTCCGATGCCGCTAATAGAATTCGCGCCCGACGCTGGTGGGGAGCCGATCTTGGCCAGCGAGAGGTCTACCTTTGGGGTGCCCCAGTTGAACTCGTCAAGACAGACCGCATTAAGCAGTTTCGTGATCGCTTAATGAATCAACTGCTGCTTAATGCCTTTGAGATGTCTATCGACAACATGCAGCGCTACACCCAGGCCATCGAAACATTTCAACCGACCTGTATTTATGGCTACGCCAGTAGTCTAACCCTGTTCGCCAGGCACATAGAAACCCAGGGCAAGACACTCCACCTGCCCCAGTTGAAAGTGGTTTGCACCACGGGCGAGCCCCTCTACCCCAATCAACGCGCCACTATTCAGCGCGTTTTTGGTGTACCCGTCGCTAATGAATACGGCAGCCGCGACGCAGGGTTTACAGCTCACGAATCGCCACAGGGGCAAATGCTCGTCTCCAGCGAAACCATGATTCTGGAAATACTCGACCCCGATGGTCAGCCCGTCGCTCCCGGACAAACCGGCGAGGCGGTGATTACTGGCTTGCATTCCCAGGCCCAGCCCTTTATCCGCTATCGCACAGGCGACATGATCAAAGCCAGCGCAGAGCAATGTAAAGCCGGGCGAGGCTTGCACGTCATTGACGAAGTGGTCGGGCGTTCAACAGATTTCATCGTCGCCGCCGATGGCACCATCATGCATGCCCTGGCTGTTATTTATGTCTTGCGCGCCATTCAAGGCATGGGCGAATTCAAAATCATTCAGCACAGTACGACAGAGCTGGAGGTGCAATACGTTCCCGCTGATGACTACGCTAACGATAGCGGCTGGCAAAAAATCGCTGAACAAGAAATCACGGCCCAGCTCAAACAACGCTTGGGCCTAAACACCGACATCATTTTAAAGAAGATGGACAAAATACCGCCGGAGAAATCCGGCAAGCACCGCTATGTGGTAAGTCATGTCGCACTGCCCGATGGCTACACCGGCTAAGGCTAAATTTAAGAATTCAATTCCGTCTAAAATTGTTAAGTGCTTCCTGCTACAATCTCACCCATCGAGTAGCATTACACGCACAATATAACGAAAGACCGTTTTCGAGGAACTATCCTGCATGGACTTGCTCGCCCTAGCCGAAGTACCGCTGCTCCACAAGCTCTGGTCGCCAAAGCACCTAACGCTCATATTGAACGACCACCAAGTCCAAGCGGGTGCCAGCCAGTTCGCCACAGCCACTGGGCAGCGGCTATTCAGTGGCTCTACCCTTTACAGTGAAAAGAGCCCAACCATCAGATGAATGTAGTTTTTCCGAAGTCTGGAGCACAGAAAAAATATCAGGCACGAAAAGGTTCTAATGCACCACAAAAGACCACCTAGCAACTTACTTAAACGAAAAACATTAAAAAACTGTATTTACAAACCCATACCGGTTGATTCAAACAACCATTTGCGTCAGGAGCTCGCCTCAAGGATAGAACATGATTAAGCTAAACGAGACTTTTGGGTTTCTCGCAATACAATCAGAGAATATGGACCAAACAACGGATTTGCTGTCTAACATAAAAGAGTTTTGTAGTAGTTTACCTCACGTATACATCCAACAAGTTAACCTCCCCGGTTTCTGCTTAATATATTGGTCAAGAAACCCTTATCCGCGCGAAATAGACAACAGCGATGATAAATATGAACCTGCCAATAGCAAACATACATTTTTAATCGGCAACCTCCATGAACCCGCGCCCCAAGATTCCAACAATAACAATGCCTGGAGCGGATTAAATGGTCGCTATGCATGGCTTCAATGGCAGCAGCACAGTAAAATATTAACAGCCACATCAGATTTTCTTGGAATAAGGCCTCTTTATTACCTACACGCTGACAAAGCACTCCTTATAAGCAATGAAATCTTCCCCCTAGTCGAATCAGGATATACCAGGAACAAGATCAATCCGACTGGGTACGTCCAAATGCTAGAAAAGGGTTATTGTTTAGGGAGCAACACTCTACACAACGACATAAAGTGGCTGCCACCTGGTAGCAGCTTAGTATCTTCAAATCGAAGTATTAAGGTAACAAACAAAACGTACTTAATGCGTGGACACTCACAGTGTAAAGAAAATAGTTACGATGCCATGGCTGACCAGCTATACGAATTGTTACTTGCATCAACAACAAAACGCACGAACAACAAAGCGCACTCAATCCTTCTATCCGGTGGATTAGACTCACGCGTTGTAGGAGGGCTCCTACAAAAACTAGATTTGATTTCAGACACGTTCACATGGCACCAAGGTACAGGCGGTGACCTTGTGGCAGCAAAAGAAATAGCAAAGGCACTTGGTGTTCACCCCAAATTTATAACAATCCCACATGACCACTTACAAAAACACCATGAAGAATTAATCAAGCTGGATGGCGGGGCAACCAACGCACATATCACCTACTTACTCGCTGCCTTACATAGTTTTAACGGAACTTTACCCCCTCTCGCTATTGGATATGCCGGAGATCCGTTAACCGGCGCCCATATACCCTATAGAACTCACTTAGGCTCTCTACATCCTTCTATCGAAGAAAGCGTAGAGCATTTCGATAGCGCACTTGGGAGATTTTTTAAGGATGATGAGCTTCTCTCCATCTTACGAAAACCAGAATGGAAAGATGCAATTGGCTCATCACGAGAAGAAATTAAAAAGACAATGTTAGCCGCACAAACAAACTCACATTTCAACCGTTGGACGGCAGCCTTGCTATGGAACAGAAACCTTCGTTGCACCACATTTTTACCACGACTATGTGATAATTTCACCCCTACATTTTCACCATTTGAAGACAAGACCGTTTACGAATATTGTTTATCTTTACCGTTTGATGCACTCAACAACCAGCTTGTATATAGGAAGATGGTAGGTCGCCATTTTAAAAAATTGGCAAAAATTCCTCGATCTAACGGCGAACAAGTCTGTTCTGAAATAGAGCTAAGTGCCAGATATCGCTATACTGCATTAGCTGCAAAACTAGCCCCAAAACCCCTTCGACAAAGAATAAGTCGTTGGGGGGGCGGCGGCTACGCAATCGATCCAAATGCCGATTTAAGAATCGGCAGCACACAATATTTAAAGCAAATTTTGAAGCAGGATGACAGATGGGGCGAGTTTCTAGACCCAAAGAAAGTATCTAGCCTCATTAATAACCACCTGGACTCTAAAACCAAGCAAGGCCTACAAATACAGGCACTCGTAACGGTTCTGGAGTCACTAAGCACTCGCAAATAAATATGGACTACACAGTTGTCATCCCCACATACAATCGCCCTAAAATGCTTGCCGAGGCAATAACTAGCATTGCTCAACAGCAAGGCCAGGGTGCAATTAGTGTTGAAATCGTCATCATCGACGACAGCTCCTCACCACCGGTAGATATAGAAGATCTACACAAACTATTTGCCGGCCATATACAGTTACACCGCAATGACTCGCCCTGCGGCCTTGCCTACAACCGCGATAAAGGTGTTCAACTGGCTAGCGCCGATATAGTAATTCATCTTGATGACGACGACATGCTAGCGCCTGATGCGCTTGCTCGCATTACCCAGTTTTTTGCCGAACACCCCGATCACGGCAGCACATTCCTTGGCGTCAAAGGCTTTGGTAAAAGTAAAAAACATTTTGAACAGGTGCAAAACCTGGGCTTGTCAAAGGCCATGGCGCGCTGTAAATTCACACAAACAGGAAGCACCGTATTATTTAGCGAACCCCTATTACCAGCCCTATTAAAAAGCGTGCCCATGTGTTTTCAGCGTATCGCTGTTAAAAAGTCATTGTGGATAGCAACTAATAATTTACGACTCAAGGCTTATCAAAAAAGCACAAGCCCTGAACACCGAGACAAGAGCATGCGCGAAATTACAGGCCCACTGCGTGACACCGAATGGGCCATTTACCACTCATTACTCACCACACCCGCACTCTTAAATACGCCCATCTATCATCAGCGCTGTGACGGGCAGGGCATGGTCTCCGTGGCAGCCATGCGCGATAAACAAGTTTACGCGCACATAGCTATCAAACAGCAGCTTGTTAAAGCAAGCCATCACATGCAAGTACTCAAGTCCTTTACACAGCAAATCAAACGTAATATGGCCGACACCTTTTTTAACGAAGCCTACTATCAACTACACACCTTAAAAGACCGCAAAAAAGCATTTACATACTGGGTGGCGACACAAAAGGTGCTTGGGCAACCGGCTTACAAAAAATTTGCATTATCACTATGCATCCCACATACATTACTACCCCGCAAATAACAAAGCCCGGCGTTATGCTAAACAATCCATTTAAAATGAGAATGCGTCGTACACCATGACAAACATTGCCAAAAACCTCTACGAATACCGCGAGCTCATCGCCGCTCTGGCATGGAAGAACATCGTCGTGCGCTACAAACAATCCTACCTTGGGTTAGTTTGGGCCGTACTCAAGCCATTAATGTTGATGCTAATCTTCACCCTGGTAAAAAGCTTTGTGGGTATTGAAACCGGCGAAATACCCTACCCCATTTTGACCTTCGCTGCTTTAATGCCCTGGGTTTTCTTTCAAGAGTCAGCCTCAGAGGGAGTCAATAGCATCACTTCGAATACTTCACTGATAAAAAAAATCTATTTCCCACGAGAAGTTTTCCCGCTTACTGCCATGGTTACCAAATTGGTTGAACTCGCCATTAGTTTCCTTATCCTGGCGGCACTTATGACCTACTACCAAATGTTACCGACTGTTCACGCCTTATGGGTGCCACTAATTATTTTCTACGTTATGTTGGTAGCCTTAACCATCAGCTTTTTTGGCTCAGCCCTCAATGTGTACTACCGAGATATTGCCCAGGCATTGCCGGTATTACTATCCCTCGCCATGTACGCCTCACCCGTTATCTACCCACTCAGTTTGGTAAAAACAAAACTGATCGACGAACAAGCTGCAGGCGAGTGGTCTGAAACCCTTTACACTCTGTACACCCTTAATCCATTAGCAGGCATTATCGACAGCTTTCAACGTGTTCTGCTAAAGGGCTTGGCACCCGACTTTAATGCCCTGCTACCCGGTGTAATCTTAACTCTTGCGCTGCTACCACTAAGTTATATTTATTTTAAACGTGCTGAAAATTGGTTTGCAGATATCATATAGATAACAACCCACCTTGTGGAATACTGATCAAAGAGTAAGAACTTTTATGCCCATAATTGAAGTCAAGCACCTCACCAAAGAGTACGACCTGGGATCTGTTACCAGCATTAAAGATACTCTGCGCCATACTTTGGCAAAAATACGGGGCAAAGACACCTGGCAACGGGAACGTTTCAAAGCCCTAGATGATGTAAACTTTATGATCGAAGAAGGCGAGGTGGTCGGCATTATCGGCCACAATGGCGCGGGCAAAAGCACACTCTTAAAGCACCTGGCCAACATCACCAAACCCACCAGCGGTGAAGTCATTGTTCGCGGTAGCATCGCGCCCCTTATTGAAGTGGGTGCAGGGGTTAACCCCGAACTCACCGGTAGGGAAAATATCTTTCTCAACGGCGCTATTCTTGGTATTCCGAAAAAGGTAATCCAGAGCAAGCTGGATGAAATTATTGAATTCTCAGGGCTAGAACAGTTTATCGACACACCCGTAAAACGTTATAGCTCTGGCATGACAGTCAAACTGGGCTTCTCCATCGCCACCAGCATGGATGCAGATATTTTGATTGTCGACGAAGTATTGGCAGTTGGAGATCTCGCATTTCAACGTAAATGTTTTGACCGTATGGAGGACATGATAAAGCGACAAGGGAAAACAGTGCTTCTAGTCAGCCATAATATCCGACAAGTCGAGCGCTTATGCACACGAACGATACTTCTAAATCACGGGCGCCTCACCTTAGATGGAATCCCAAAGGATGTTTGTAACGCTTTTTATGAAGCTAGCGATAAGCAAATCCTTGAAACAAAAAGCTCAATCAAAACACACCGCAACGAATCCAACGGAGATATAGAAATCAAGTCCGTGTCAACACATAATATGGCTGGCGAAAACATTTCTACCATTACTCACCTCGAGGATATCGAGTTTCAAGTAACCTATCAGGTAAACAAAACACTCCCCGAACCTGTCTTCGGGATTGGAATTCATACAACCGATTTTTTTTATCTCTCTACTAGCCAAAGCCTCGGTAAACTCAGCCCTGGAAACCTTACTCCCGGCATTTACACTTTGAGTTACAAAGTACGCAATTTCCCTTTTTTACCCGGGATTTACGCTTTACGATTGGGCGTTGCACTTACAGGCTCATTCCAATCTGTTTTATACAGCGAAAATGTCATGCCCATTAAAGTAATTGCACCAGACATCAATCGCGCCATGGTATCTGGCCCAGAAGAAGGCTTTGTGGCAATGGACGGTAGTTGGAGCCTAATTTCTAACGAGTTACACAACAGGCACTCCACTATCTTGAGTGGATAATAAAAATGGAACCTCATGGTATGGGTGTTATTCATAATCAGATCTCGAAAATCTTAGCCTAACCAATATTGCTATCAACAACCTACGGGGAAAATTAGTAGTCACATGAAATATATTTATCCAGACGATAACCTCCCAACACCAGTCAACTCTAAACTGCTAGCCCTAGTTGGCAAGAAAAAAAAAGTTTTAGAAGTCGGGTGCGCCCTAGGTTACCAAACTCGCTCTATGAAAGAGCTTCAAGATTGCCAAGTAACAGGTATTGAGATTGATGCCGATGCCGCAAATCAATCTCGAGCATACTGCGATGATATTATCGTTGGCGATATCGAAACGATGGACTTGAATCAAGAGCTTCACGACAAGCTATTTGACGTAATTACCTTTGCTGACGTGTTGGAGCATCTTAAAAAACCAGCTACCACCTTGCGTAAGGTAAAACCTTTTTTACAAGATGGGGGGTATATACTAGCGTCTATACCCAACATTGCGCACTCTTCAGTAATTTTTGAGATGGCAAAAGGTCTATTCGAGTATCGCTCACTAGGTTTATTAGACAACACACATATACACTTCTTCACCCGCCAAACTATTTACCATACCTTTGAGAAGGCCGGTTATTTGATCGTTGCACTTGACCGCAAGCGAGTATCAGCGGCCGACACTGAATTTAAGACCAATCCAAAAACGGATGATGAGCTTAAATTTCTTAACTATATAAATCATCACAACCCAGAAGCCGAAACTTATCAATTTGTGATTAAGGCCATACCCGCCGATAATAAAACCTCACTCCAGTCGGAAATAATTGCGGCACAGGAAAAAATCCATCTCCTTGAAAGTAATGCTGAACTGAACAGAAAGCAGATCAATAAACTGGGATCTGATCTCAAATGGCTCACTAACCGACCACTCTATAAATTGCTGACTCCCTTTGTAAAGCTTTTCAACCGATGAACTTATTTTTTGTTCCCCCGGTATTTGAAATAAACCCTACAAATTGGTCAACTGATAGTGATAACTAAAGTTTCAGTTCTAATCCCAACCTATAACGGCGCCCAATACCTAGAAGCCTGCTTGAACAGCGTGCGGGAACAAACCTATAAAAATATCGAGGTACTGGTGGTGGATGACAGGTCGACGGATACCACCTTCGAAATTCTTGAGCGCTACGCAGCCCTCGACCAACGAATCCGGCTGGTGCGCAACGAGCACAACCTTGGCCTCGTCGAAAACTGGAATCGCTGCGTCGATCTGGCGCGCGGCGAGTGGATAAAATTTGCCTTTCAAGACGATTTATTGCGCGCAGATTGTATAGAGAAAATGCTCGCAGCAGCCAAACGCCCCATCGTGTTTTGTCGCCGTAAATTCTTGTTCGAGTCAGGCACCAACGAAGAAACCATCCGGTTTTACAACGAACTTCCCCAAATTCCCGAACTTTTTAGCCATTCGACCCATGATATTGACCCTGCCAGAATACAGAGTAGCGTTCTGCATGAGACACGAAACTTCTTCGGCGAGCCAACAGCCGCTCTGTTGCACCGATCCTTGTTCGATCGCTTCGGGCTATTCAACTCTGACCTTGCCCAGCTTTGCGACCTTGAATACTGGATTCGCGTAGCAATCAACACGGGGATTTCTTATGTTAACGAGCCATTGGCGACCTTCCGGTATCATGCGTCAAGCACCAGCGCTAGCAACCGTGACCCATTGAGGGACGAGTGGGTAAGTATTTTTGATCGCCTGATCATTGACCACGAATTCGCCTACAATCCTCATTACACCGTCCTACGGAAACAAGCACTGGGCTTATCTCCGAAACGGAATTTCCAGCGCGAACTCGCAGAGAAAGCAGTATGGGCCCACAATCGCACACGTTTACTGGCAAATCATCAAAAATCGCCCGACCAGAGCTGGGCCCAACTCTGGGATGAATTAGTGGTGCGTTATCCGCGCTTGTGGCACTCCACATGGCATTTGCCTTATCGGGCACGAGAGCTTTGGAGGCGGTATATCGGCTGGAGGTTTAAACAATGAATCAGCCGCTTGTGTCTATCATTATCCTCAACTGGAATGGCAAAGCAGATACGCTTGAGTGCCTAGACTCTCTTAATGAGATAGATTACTCACACCATGAGATAGTCGTTGTAGACAATGGTTCGGCTGACGGATCGGTCAGTGCGATACGACAACACTTCCCTCATACTCATATTATTGACACTGGCGAAAACCTGGGCTTTGCTGAAGGCAACAACGTCGGCATTCGTTACGCCCTTGAGTCTGACAGCGATTATATTTTAGTTTTAAACAACGACACTTGGGTGAATAGCGACCTGTTGTCAACTCTAATTACAGCAGCGCGCGCAACGGATAATAAATTTGTTTATGGCCCCGCTATCCTTTACGCAAACCCAGAGGATACAATCTGGTTTGCTGGGGGGAAATGGAATCAGGAAAAACTTACTTTTGACTATCCCTTACAAGGCGAGAAAATCACAAATTTACCCGCAAACCCTTACGAGACTGATTATATCTGCGGTGCAGCGCTTTTTTTCCATCGGTCTATAGCTGAAAGAATTGGCTTGTTCGACAAGCGCTTCTTTTTAGTATGGGAGGAGTCAGACTGGTGTTATCGAGCAAACAATGCCGGCTACCCAAGTCTGATGGTTCCAGCATCTAAAATATGGCACAAGGTTGGCGTCTCATTTGGTTCGGAATCTTCACCCTTGCGGCAATATTTCAGCACCAGAAATCGTCTATTGTGGATTGAAAAAAACCTTTCTCAATCTATTGCCCTTAAAACCGCCCTTCAATCTTTATTGGCCACATTACCTAGCTTTCAGCTCACTGCACACGCCGGCACCCCCCTGAGGAAACGCATGCTTTGGTCGGTGTTGGCTTACTTCAAGTCATGGCAAGATTTAACTACCAACAAAGTTAGAAAAGCAAAATTACAAGGTGCCACTCATTATCTATTACGAAAATTTGGCGATTGTCCTGCTTCGTTGAGAAAATAAATCTACCACTATGACTTCATTCTTAATAAATGAAATTTTACGACCTGCCCGCCCCCACAACCTACAGATCAAGGTAGGTGATACAAGTCGTTTTATTTATAGATCAAAACAACTAAGCATTATTATTGACGAACTAAATCCTTCTGTTCGTATAGCCTTTTTACGGTTAGCAAGCACACCTTCCATTCAACTTACATGTATTGGTCAATACAGTTTCGAGCGTCTTTGCGCTGGTGGGTATTTAGGCAGACCCTCAAACCCTGAGCACCCCTTTTACTGGATTGCAACTTTACCTGTTGCACGCACTATCAACGCCGATTCTAGTATCACAAAAGAACAACAGGCCTCTCTAACAAGAGTGTCTTGCACTGCTAAATCTTGTACCATCGAACTTATTCCACCCAAAAACACCTCTCTCGATATTGTTTTCTGGGAGTTTTTAGATAGTGACCTCGCTGACCAGCTCACATCACTATCCACCATTGAGAACCAAGGCAACTTCCTTTGGGGCTCACACGGGCGAGCAACCCAGGCTAGTGACCTATATAGGCATCTTATACACGGCGCAGTGTATGACCTGCGTTATTCTTGGCCTCATAATAAAAAGTGCTTTTCTGAAAATGAAGCTCACGCTTTGTATACGGCCTATTCCGGGCTTGAAAAAGCAACGGGGAAGAGCCTCTACCGGATGTTACAGCAACAGATAGTAATCTCTGTTATATATAGGCAAGCGGAGGATGGCTGCTGGTATCACGGTATGTGGACGGATGAAACTGAGTGCCACTACCGCTTACACAACAGCGCGCTTCACCTGTTGATGGATGAGTTTGACCGCACAGGCTGCCCCCAGGTCAAAACCGCACTGGCAAGAGGCGTTGCATTTATCGCCAATTACCACGACCAACTCGACTGTGGCGTTTGGTTTTTACACGATTCTCTCGAGCTTAACGATGCAGCCATGAATAGCGGGCCTTTTCAATGGATAAGTAACCGTACCCTTGGTAAACGGCCATCTAATATGCTGGTGCTTAACACCCACCTTGACACCTCTATTGCCATTAATCGCTACCAGAACTTAACGGGCGACCAGCAATATGCGGCGTTGATCAAATCAGCCCTGGCTTCCACACGCAGCGTACTTGGGCTGACACCCGCAAACTGGCTTTATAAACCCTTGTTTTGGGCCATTGGGCTCACCATGCTGCCCACGATAAAAGCCCGTGAACTGGCAGCACCAATCCGTGCCATTAAGCGCATTGCCGCCGATTTTTTAATTAAAAAACTGCCCGACATCAAGGCTCGCTTCCCGCGTATGGTTATGCCCAATGGCTATATTGATCGCGAGTTGTCATTGCGCACCTGGGCAGTGGATTATCAAACCATTAACCTTATGGATTTGGCTCGCTATGCTCGGGCATTTCCAGGTGAATTCGACGAAGATATTCTCGACAAGGCAATAGTATTTACTCACGACATTGGGCTTATTCAACGCTACCGTGAGATAGCACCGGGCAAGCGCTATGCCACAGGCTTTTGGGTGGAAGCCCTTTATCACCGCTGCTTGGCCAAAGATGATGTAAAATACCGCCAATGGCTGGCAGAGGCGATGCTGGAATGTCACGATCTTGGCTTTGGCATGGCGCCTTCTTTATTGGGGACTAATAGTGAAGCCGTTCCCTTTGAACAACAAAGCCTATACCCGGTGCCCGCCAACCCTGAACTCAATATCGCCGTTCTCGCCCAAGCTCAGAGGTTTGAATTACTAATCATCAACCACTCCCAGGATTCAGTCGAGGTCAAATGGGACAGGAAACCCAAGATGTCAATACACTGGCGTGATTCCACCCAGCGGCCGCTTGCCGATGCACCACTTACTATCCCCCCACGTCAGTGGGTGCTCGGCTCTACATCGCGGTTATAGAGTCAGATAATCATGCATATTGGCATTGTCACGTCTGAATTCCCCCCCGATGTCGGGGGCGTCGAAACCTATGCGATGGAGTTTGCCAAAGCCCTGCACGCACGCGGTCACAGAGTTGATGTTTTTGTTGGCCGTAATCACGATACAACATGTGCTATCGAGGGGCTAACGCTTCACCCTGTATTGGCATACTCAAGGCGTATTGATGCGCCAATTTTAAGGCAGTATAAAGTGGATGCCTGGCATGTAATGAACGCCGCCCATAGCTGGCTAGCACTCGAAACTAACAAGCCTGTTGTCGTTTCAATTCATGGTAATGATTTTTTGAACCCCTACCCTTTAAGTGGCTCTCTGGGTATTCACAATTATCGCCCCCTTTGGCGCTTTTCCAACCGACTGCAACCGCTCAATCGTTGGCTTGCTCGAATTCTAACCCGTAGGCTTTTACCACGCGCATTACCCGCGAGCCGCATCATATTATCGAACAGTCAATATACTGAAGATGTCTTTCTTGCCAAGTTCCCTCAATGCCGTGGTCGCACCGTGGTCGCTCAAGTCGGCGTGGGTGCCTGTTTTTTAAATTCGGGCACCACACCAAAAAACAATACACGGCCACAGTTATTGAGTGTCGCGCGACTTTCCGAACCACGAAAAAACATTGGCCGTGTACTGGAAGCACTACAGTGCTTAAATGATGAGTTCGATTTTAACTACACGGTGGTCGGTGAAGGCCCCTTGAAAGCACCTTTAGAGGCCCAGGCCAAAAGCTTGCGCCTTGAAAACAAAACCACCTTCATTGGCCGCTTACCTCTGGCAGGCGTGATTGAGAAGATGCAGGACGCTGACTTGTTTATTTTGCCCTCATCCATTTTACCCGATAGCCACGAAGGTTTCGGCATTGCCTATCTGGAGGCCGCCGCCTGCGGTACACCGTCATTAGCCACACGACAAGCTGGCGCCATTGAAGCCATCCATGACGGAGAAAGCGGTTTTTTTGTCGAAGAACCTACTGTTGATCAACTCGTCACGGCCCTACGCCGGGTTCTGTCTAACAATATTGTCTTTGACCCTGCACAGTGCCGTCAATTTGCCCATCAGTTTAGCTGGCAAAAGGTCGTTGAGAAGGCTCTTCCCTATTATGAGTAAGCCGATAAGCACCGGTGACACCGTGGCGCTCCCGCTGATCAGCGTCGTTATGCCCTGCTTCAATGCTGAAGCCTATCTGCAAGAAGCTGTTGAGTGTGTATTCGAGCAAAGCTACCCAAAGGTTGAGCTGATTGTTATTGATGATGGTTCTACCGATCAATCCCTAAAAATATTAGAAGCCTTACAAAAAATGCACCCTCAAATGCGTATACTTGAGCAACAAAATATGGGGCCCTACCCTGCTCGTAACAGGGGACTGGACCATGCAAGGGGTGAATACATTGCATTTCTCGATTCAGATGACTATTGGGCGAAGGATTGCCTTGAAAAACTCTATACGAGATTAACCTCAGCGGGTGCCGACCTTACCTATTGCGGCTGGCAGAATGTGATGGAAACCGGTCACGATGGTGCTCCTTATGTCCCTCCTGCATACGAAGAGGAAGATATAATAAAGTGCTTCCTTCATGGCTGCCCTTGGCCAATCCATGCAGCGTTGGTCAAAAGACCAGTAATAAGCCTGATTAAGGGCTTTTCAACCCAACATTTCAGCTCAATGGATTATGATTTTTGGTTACGTATCTTGACGGTTACACGAAATATCGCACTGGTGCCAGAGGTATTGGCATATTACCGCTGGCACGATAAGGGTCAAATTTCGTCTATAAAGTGGCGACAAGTGCTTGATGCCTGGCAGGTGAGAAAGGATTTTGTCTTGGCGAATCCTCAGTTGGTTGCCCACATCCCCACCAATACTTTGGATACTTTGGTTAATGGACAGGTTACTAAGCAGGCTTATGATTCCTTTTGGAAACGAGATTTTGATTCTGCAAAAAAGCTTTTTAACGCGTTGTTATGTAGCAAGAGACTTCATTTTAAAGATGTGAAATACATCGCCATCTGCCTATTACCCATAAGTATATTAAAGAGAATACTGAAATGAGTAATGACACATGCGCTTTATACCTGATTTTTTCACATGAACACCAAGATCAGCTGTTACGACTTGTTCGTTCGATACGTTCACTCAGCCCAAATTCTGTAATTGCAATACATCATGATCCAAGCAAAGAGTTACTCGACTCTACGCTATTTAGTGAGGGGCAGGGTATACACATCATTCCAGACTCAATTCATGGTGAATGGGGCGATTTTTCTCTCGTTGAGCAGTATTTGCACGCTATAAACTGGTGCAGGCACAACGTGGCTTTTAATTGGTTAATCACCCTTACCGGCTTGTGTTATCCAGCAATGCAGCTTGACATCTTTGAAGAGCAACTTAAAAACACAGACTACGATGCATTTGTAAATCACTTTGATGCTTTTGACCCCACTCACTGGCCAAAAGGCACTGGTATTAACCGCTACTTATTCGCTTATTTCAAAATCTCACGCAATATGTACTATTATAAAGTACCGGTTATTTTCAGAACTTTTCTTCATCGTGTACGTATATCTTTTAATAATTCACAACCATTCTTTCGACTCATATCAATGCCAAGAGGTGCAGCAACAAGGTTTGGAGTCCGCAGACTGTTTTTCCCATTTAGCAAGGGCTTTACGATATGTGGCGGCAGACAAATGTTAAACTTAAATAGTAAAGCTGTGAATGCCATCTTTAGTTTTTTAAATAAGAACCCTGGATATATAGCATATTCAAGAAAAACATTGATTCCAGATGAATCATTTTTCACATCTATATTGGCCAATGACCGCAACCTAAATGTTAGCAACGAAGTATTGCGCTATATCAAGTGGCCAAAAAACATACAACATGCGGGCAGTGTTGCGGTAATTACGCCGGAAGAAGTCAACGAAGTAATCACTTCTGAAAAGCCATTTGCCCTTAAATTTGACTCTCGAATAAATTCAGCAGCGCTTGATTTAATGGATGAGTACTTAAGTAAAACAATTGAAATAGAATCATTAGATTTATGATCAAAAAATATTCTTATCATAAATCTCATGTAAACGCATTACCTAAAGCTCACGATAAAATCAATGTTTGAAGGAGAGAGCGAACAACATATGCATCGATTTACTATATTAATGTACCATATGGTCTGTTCGCCAAAAACGACTAAAGAGGCAAAGTACGCCTGCCCTCCTGAGCAATTCGAGCAACACCTGCACTATATTAAGAACTCTCATCACACGGTTGTATCTCTTGATGACATTGAGCAGTACTTGCTAAGCGGTAGCACCCTGCCCGAAAACGCCGTTGCTATTACCCTCGATGATGGCTTTGAAGATAATTACACACAGGCTTTTCCGCTTTTACAAAAGTATGAACTGTCCGCAAGTATTTTCCTGGCAACGGGAGTCATAGGTGCGAGTAATAAATGGATGCAGGGACGAGATTTCCCCAAGCGAGCGATGCTCAACTGGGGGCAGATTGAGGAAATGAGCCGTTATCAGATTAGCTTTGGCGCACATACTGTTAGTCATGCCAAACTATCAGAGCTTGATGCCTCCGCAGCTGCGCAAGAAATTGTTCTGTCAAAACAACAAATCGAAGAGCAGTTAGGCCAAGCTTGTCCTCACTTTGCCTACCCCTACGGGCTATTTGCAAAGCAAACCCCTGAAATTGTCAAGAATGCAGGATTTACGCTCGCCTGCTCTACCCGCTCTGGCTTTAATAACAGTAAGGTACCCCCCTTTATCCTTAATCGCACTAATGTTTACGGCACTGATACTGTATGGAGGCTCAAACAAAAACTGACTTTCGGGATCAATGATACATCTCGTATCTTTCCCTTAATGTACTATTCAAAACGCATGCTCACGAAAATTGGCTTGCAGTCATAAATACCAGTGGCAATAATTTTCTTTAAAGCGAACACATGATTTGTATTGATATTTTAAACACATGTTAATGCCTAACATCTTGATAAAAATTAATACAAAGTTCAATTTTTTATGACAGAATCCGCTTCAAACCCTAATTATTGGAAGCCTGTGTAATGTTTATTCAAAGCTCTTGTAATGCGACACCATATAGCAACCCTCATTACACTATAAATCTCAACCGCTTCTTGTGATTTGAATCTTCATGGATGCCAGCATTATAGTTTGTAGCTACAATCGTGCCGACTCGCTCAGTGATACTCTTACCGCTCTCCGTCAACAGCAGGTCGGGCCTGGCGTTAGTTGGGAGGTGGTCGTTGTCGATAATAATAGCAATGACCATACCCGGGAGGTCGTCGAAAATGCTCTTCATGAATGGCCTGAACTGCACTACACTCTCGAACCACAACAAGGGCTTTCACACGCTCGAAATTGCGGTATTCAATACGCCAGGGGCGATATTCTATTGTTTACAGATGACGATGTACTACCTGAGGCTGACTGGCTCCAAACCACGCTTATCGGCATGGATCAATATCAGGCTGATGCCTGTGGTGGTTATATTGCCCCAATATGGGAAACATCACCACCTGCCTGGTTAACCGAGCGGTTTTATGGCTTCCTTGCTGTACGCACTGACCGTACCGACGACTATCTCATTATAGAATCGGGACAAGCACCATTTGGGGCTAATATGGCGGTAAAAAAGTCGGTATTCGAGCAAGTAGGGCTGTTTGATACTAGTCGTGGCAGAAAAGGCAAAGTACTCGCTAGCGGTGAAGACGGCGAGCTATTTCAACGTATTCTCTCCGCCAACTTAAAAGCGGTTTTCCTTGGTGCATCGCGCGTGCATCACAAAGTGGAAAGCTTTCGATTAACCAAAAAATATATGCGTAACTGGCGTTTTCAAACCAGCCGTAATATTGCCCAAAGTGTTGGGCTTAAAGGCTCGCGCCGTATTTTCAACATTCCTTTATATGTATTCCCTCAATTATTGCGCGCCACACTGCGAATGCTTTGGGGGAGATTCAACACACCAAAAGACGAGGCTTTTAACCGCGAGATCGTCGTCTGCCACTTTTTGGGGCTTATCCAGGGCTTATATCGCACACGAAAAATAGAAGGCATCGAGCATTGACCCCCACAGTTTCACCTGATGTGCCAACAAGGGGACACACGCCCCTCGAAGTGCTCATATGCACCCACAACAGAGTAGAGCTACTCGAACGAGCCCTCCGCCACCTCAACCAGGCAAATCGGCCTAACAACAGAACTGTTAGCCTGTTTGTTGCCGCTAATGCCTGTACCGACACAACACACAAATTCCTCACCGCTTATCAGGAGAGTGCCGACGAGGAGAACAAACTCCCCCTTCGCTGGATAGTCGAAGCTCTACCCGGAAAATCAAATGCGCTCAATAGTGCAATTCCTTTGCTTAAAGGCGATGCCATCGCAATGGTTGATGACGATCACAGGGTCGATAGCCAATTCTTTATACAAATATTCAAGGCTTTGGAGGAGTACCCCCAGGCAGATTTCTATTGTGGGAAAATAATCCCCGACTGGACCGGCGAGGAGCAAGACTGGGTACGTGACACAGGTAAATACAAAATCTACCCCCTACCCATTCCTCGTTTTGAATTAGGTGAAAATCCTCTGCAAGTGACGAAAGATATTGCCCATCCCGGCGGAGGCAACCTTGTGATCAAACGCGATCTATTTGAGCGAGTCGGGCCATTTTCCAACAAACTTGGCCCCGTGGGGCATAACCTTGAAGGCGCTGAAGATATTCAATGGGTAAAATGCGCTTATAGGCTCAATGCATATCTGCAGTATATTCCAGGGCTAATACAGTATCACTTTGTCGATCAGGACAGGCTAAAGCTCAGGTATATTCTTAAAAAAGCCTATGCCCGATCCTGCTCCATGGTACGCACGCGTGATGACGAAACGTCCTACTTCTTGTTTCCAAAGTTCTTACTTCGCAAAAGCCTTAACTACCTTGCCCTGTCCATCTCCAAGCCTGGCCGGGCTGCAAAACGGTTTTACCTGGTACGCCTGTCTTCCACATTAGGCGAAATGAAGGGTTATATTCTCTCCAACCGAGAGGATTCCAAAAGGTGAACAATCAACACAAATCATTTATTAGCAAGTTACTTGATAGAGAGATTATTGCTAAAAACTTAAGAGCACAAAAATACGCCTTACTTGAGCGATACTATTTGCTCAGAGGCATTGAGAGCCCCGACCCAATTTTTATCATAGGTTGCTCCCGCTCAGGTACTACCGTCACCTTTGAAACCATTAGAAAATCCCAACAACTTATCTCCTTCCCCTATGAAATCCCGCAATTTTGGCATAGCTTGTGTGGCCCCTGGGATAAACAATGGGCATCGGAATGTGCGACAGCCGATGATGCAAACCCCGCTCATCGCGATAAGGTATTAGCTCACTTTTATGCCCGCCTGGGTAAAGGTCAGGTTCTCGATAAAAGTTGTATTAATATTTTGCGCATCCCCTATCTCCATGCCCTCTTTCCAAATGCCACCTTTATTTATATCCATCGGGATGGGCGGGATAACGTAAGTTCACTTATGGACGGGTGGAGGTACGACGGTCATTTCAACCTCAAATCACTTTTAGGTGATATACCTTCATCCATCTCTATTAATAATGGCGAGTTCAAAGATTGGTCTTTCTTTTTACCACCTGGCTGGAGGGACTATAACGACGCCCCCCTGGAGGAGGTCTGCGCTCACCAATGGAATATGGCAAACACCCTAGCCCTGCAAGCGAAACCCCTCATCGCTGAAGAAAAGTGGATTGAGCTACCGTACACTAAGTTAGTTACTTCTCCTGTCGAGCTTTTCGAGGGTATTTTTGCCAAACTCAAGCTGGATTTTAGTAGTGAAATACGCTCTCATTGTGAGAGCCTGAATAAAAAGCCAACGAGTATTGTTGCAGGACTACCGAAGAAGGACAAATGGAGAGTACACAACCCTGAGGCCATAGAAAGAATACTACCAACAATATCCCCTTTAATGAAAACCCTCGGCTATATCTAGGACTACTATGGAATATACGGGGCAAACAGATAGTAACGTCTCAATCTTCATGCAGCCAGCTGGGTCAGGAATTAATCACCATCAACGAGGCTCTGGCACTTTATGACAGCGTCACCAGAAGAAAAACAACTCGTTAGCGTCGTTGTACCTGCCTATAACGCGGGGCAATACCTTAAACAGGCCATCAATAGCATATTGACTCAGAGCCATGCCATCCTGGAAATTATTATCGTTAACGACGGCAGCACTGATAATACTGCAGATGTCGCTTCGAGTTTTAATGACCCTCGTGTACGTATCGTCACAAAGACCAACGGTGGCATGAGTAGCGCACGAAATGCCGGGGTCAATAAAGCCAAAGGGGAATTTCTTGCTTTCCTGGATGCCGATGACTACTGGATGCCGGATAAGCTGGAAAAACAAATCGCCCTTTTGCAAAGTAAACCGGATATTGGGTTTTGCTCCACCGCTACGCGTGTTGAGACACCCGAGGGTACATTTGTTAACGAGTGGTCCTGCCCCGATATCAAGATATCAACCCTACATACCATTTTCGCTAATAGTGCAGCTATCGCTGGTAGTGCGTCCAGTATATTAACCCGCATGAGCATCCATCGTGCCGCTGGGCAATTTGATGAAACATTAACTGGCCTGGAAGATACGGACATGTGGATTCGTTACGCTGCCCAAAGTGAATACCTATGCATTGCAGAAACATTAACGGTCATTCTTAAACGCGAGGGCAGTGTCAGCCGAAACTTTCAAAACATGCGCTCTAGTGCCCTTACTGCTTACAGAAAAAATCGACACCTACTGGACAAACCATCCCAAGGCCGTTTCTGGCGAGAGTGCTATGCAACACTTCTTTGCGATTACGCGAAATGGGAAGCTCGTTCCGGTATGAAGTCAAAAGCTTTTTTTCAGTTATGTTGTGCTTTCTTATACGCGCCTGCTAGTAAAGCTAAATTGTGCTTATCCTTGTCGATAGCCATTCTTTTAAACCAAAAGTTATAAGCCGTATGAGCACCTATTTTTTCGACATTTTTTTCTGGGCACTAATGAGTTCTGGCATTTTCAGTACCGCAGTATTACTTAAATCGATATTGCACTTTTCTCGTACCGGCCCCCAGATCCAGGATGAAATTCGTCAGCATTATTCAATGTATACAGTATATGCACTAACACGGCTCTATTTTTGGTGCCTCGTCACTTGCTTTATTATCGCCCTGCCTGGCACCTCTCTCTTAAGCATTTATTTTTCCAGCGCCCCCCCCATTCCTGAGGGCTTTACAAGTATAAGCGGTACTATAATCGGTTGTCTGGCAGGGCTCATCAGTATTGCTATTATCAGTGCGCGGCAATTCCTTCACTACCTTTTTTATAATCCAGGGCTGATCATGACATCCCTGAACTTTGATCCAATGCGGCTCAACCCACTATTTGACCGGCTGACAAAACTCCGACTTCACTCATTAGACGCCTTCCTACTTGGCACTTATCTATGGGCCTATGCTTCGATATTTACCGCACTTGCCGCTCAGGACAATCTACTCATCGCTATCACCTTGAGTCTCATCCCCTTTGTCTACGTTGCCACAGCGGCATCGATCTCCCTTAAATACAAATCTAGCACCAAACCTAGTAATAAAAAACAAAAAGGAGATCTGCCACAACAGAGACCCAATATTTTAATGATTGGTTCAGATACCCTACGTGCAGACCACCTGAGCGCCCATGGCTACAAGCGAAACACAACACCCTTTATTGACGATTTAGCAAACAAAGGTGTGTATTTTAAAAATTGCTTCGTGCCCATTGCAAGAACAGCACCCAGCCTGACCTCTCTGTTTACCGGCTGCTGGCCAGACACACATAAAATCAAGACGAATTACTGCTCCGAACAGCAAGTAGATGCAATGAAAACACCTGGCCTGGGTAACCTACTCACGAAGTATGGCTACCAGACAAGTGTTATTAGCGACTGGGCTGGTAGTGATTTTGGGAAATTCGACTTCGGGTTTAGTCGCAAAGATGTCCCTGATGACCAATGGAATTTAAAATATTTAATTCGCCAAGGCCCCAAAGACATACGCCTGCTGCTGTCTTTATTTTGCCACAACCCCCTCGGCAAACGACTACTACCCGAGATTTATTATCTTGCTGGCGTCCCCCTCAGCGAGCAACTTGGCCAAGCTACTCGGCGTGAAATCGACTTCCTGGCAAAGCAATCACAACCCTTCCTTCTAAATGTATTTATGGGCACAACGCACCCCCCCTTCTCCAGTAACTACCCGTTTTATGAGAAATATGCCGACACGGAATATACTGGGAAATCGCGCTTTTGTATGTCACGTCTCACTACACCCGAAGAAATCATAGAAAGCCAGCAAGAGCCCAAAGAAGCTTTTGATCTCGATCAGGTCATTGCCCTCTATGACGGAACGATTCGACAGTTTGATAATGAGGTAGAAAAAATTATCACCCATTTAGATCAAGTGGGTCTGAGAGATAACACGATCGTAGTGATATACAGTGATCATGGTATCGATTTCTTTGAAGGCGATACCTGGGGACAAGGTAACAGTATCGCCAGTGATGCCAGTGCAAGAACACCCCTTATTATTCATGCCCCCAGCACGGAAAATAGTAAGATAGTCCCAAACAAAGTAAGAAGTATTGACATTATGCCAACACTACTAGAACTGGCAGGGATTACGATACCTGACACAATTGATGGGGCATCTCTCGCACCTGCTCTGCACGGCAAAAATGCGCCCAGCAAACTGCCTATAATTTATGAAACAGGGCTATGGTTAGCACCACCACCGAAGCAACGATTGCACCATCTCAGCTATCCCGATATTTTTCATCTCATCGAAATACCCGACAAAAAAACAGGAACCTTAGCTCTTAAAGGGGAATATGTTAAGGCAATTGAAAATGCACGGGACTGGTTTGTCTGGGTCGATAACTGGCTATTAAAGTGCTATCCCCTAGAAAGTGGCCCACAATTTGAGCTATATAATACTGCTGATGACCCCAGATGTAACAACAACATTATTCACCAAAAGCGAGATATTGTCATTAAGCTAGCTGAACTTAAAGCACGAACTTAGTGCGCAGCCTCTTAATTGACTTTTTTCTTTCTTCTCAATAAAGGCTTTGAATTAGGTTTTATTTTTAAGCCTTTGTTAACCAGATCCTTCGCCTGACTCACGTCACCCAACTTGATATATAAGTCAATCAGTGCAACGTGAATTGCTATGCTTTTCGGTTTAAGTTTAAGGGCCTGCCAATAATCTGCTATTGCCGCGGAGACATCCCCTGCTAACTCATATGCTTCGCCACGCTTTAAATAAACAAAGGGCCTGTAAATAGGGCTTTCTGAGTGCCCAAGCGTATATGAAAAATTGTCGATAGCCCTTTCCAAAGCATACTTTTTACTAGTATTGTTGCCTACGCTTAACTTGGCGTGATTAAGGGCATTGAGTGCGGGACACAGGTGGTTCATCCAATCATTAGGCCCCAAATTCCTAAAACCCTCCTTACAAAATTTTGGAAGCATTTTCATTTCAGATGCTGATATTTCCCAATAGTTTTTAACCCCAAATGCACTACTGCTTACTAGAATAAGACTACAAACAAGAAACACATACTGCCTACGAAAAACTTTGAAAACTGAATAAAACCGCATTTAACCCACCTCATATTTTGTACGCTCAGCCACAGCTTCCCATGCGAAATACGCACAGACCCTTATCTTCGCTTGCTCGCCTAGTTCCAACCGGTAACCATCGTCACTTAATAGTTTCTCAAGGCTTTCTGTAATTCGCTCAAGTGAATCGCCATCAACCCGTAGCCCGGTCTTACCATCTAACACAGCAGAACCCGTACCGCCAGCCAACCCAGCAACAGAGGGTTTTCCGCAAGCTGCAGCCTCGAGAAACACCAAACCAAAACCCTCGGTGTCTCCTTCAATTTCTCTATTGGGCATGGCAAAAATATCACAGGCATTGTACCAGCGAGGTAAATTGCTTACTTCGACGTGACCCAGAAAATGCACTCTATCTGCAACACCGTGCTCTCCTGCTAGTTTTTTAAGATATTGCTCATCTTCGCCAATACCAATAAGGGCGTATTTAATATCAAGTCCTCCCTGCAATAATGCTGGCAGTGCCTTTATAACCTGATCAAACCCTTTTCTTCGACTTAAGCGCCCAACGGACAAAATTAGCTGCTGACCAGAGTTCATGCCAAGTTCATTACGCAGGTCTATAAACGGTAGATCCGGCCTAAACCGATCAATATCCACCCCCGGATATATCTGCACGATTCGTTTGCTATTCACGCCTAATTTGCTCAATTCAATATTCGTAAACTCACTATTTGCTATAACAAGATCAGCATGGCGGTAAGTGAAAGACATCACTCGAAACTTGGCGGGTTGGCGCCATGTGGTTATTTCCTCTCCGTGAGCATAAATTACGATCTTTTTTGACAATAGTTTACCGACTAACAGTGCAACCAGGCCTTCTGGTAGCACACGACCAGCATGAATGGCCACAACATTATTCTTTTTAGCTATTCTTATTGATCGAATAAATAATTTAATATACATCGCCAAGGATTCAGGCCTGAGCCACCAGACCCGCCGCAAATCGACACGACAAATACTGTTTGGATGCACCAAGTCATAACTTTCACAGTCAGGCACCTTTGCGGTGACTATATAAATATTTTTATCACCCAAACGGCGATACACCTCATCAAACCATATTGCTGTCCCACCCTTAGTCGGTAAAAACAACTCG
>Ga0209121_10001278_pt1 | contig 26435 bp, 27 predicted proteins | sample Cruoilmetagenom3_FD_187292 | JGI IMG/M metagenome (GOLD analysis project Ga0209121, IMG submission 187292) | Oil polluted marine microbial communities from Coal Oil Point, Santa Barbara, California, USA - Sample 3 (SPAdes) (version 2) | ecosystem: Environmental > Aquatic > Marine > Oil seeps ...
GCAGGAAGCCGCACTCGTCGAGTTCCGGCAGGGGGCTGGCGGCGGTATTGTGGGCGTGGCGCACGCCCTCGATCTTGATCATCGGATGCATTCTTAGTGCCCGTTCGCGTGGGCACGCCCGGGATCGGACCCGGGTGCGCCCGGGTTGTGGTCGCGGAACTGGAAAGGCCCGTGACCGTCAGCGCCGCCTTCGCGGCTGACGGGCGACCCCGTCAGCGACTTCGGCACCGAGCGTCTCAAGCCTGTCGCGCATCACCCGGTCGCGCTGGATCCGCAGCCGGCCGGTGTCGATCCGGCAGGGGGTGCGGCTGTTGCGGATATGCCAAACGAGCCGGGCAAGGTCGCCGCGGACCTCGAAGAACGCATCGGCGACCGCGATCCCCGCATCCCGGCGCCGGTCGTCGAGGGCAAAGGCATCGCCCGCGCCGAGCGAGGTCGTATGTTCGAGATCGACGAGGAACTCGAGCCCGGAGACGGTGGTGAGCACCCGGCGGCGCAGGAAACCTGCCGCGTAGCTGAGGGTCACCGTGTCTCCGCCGGGGTGGGCGCGGGAGAGGGCACGGGTGATGCGATCTGCGGCGGGGATGTGCATCATGTGTCGCCGCCCTGTCGGTCACGTCAGGGGTTAACCGGTTTTTTACCTTGATCGGCAAAGCTGCCGGCATGGACCACGTTAAAAGCCTCACCCCGCATGGTCTTGCCGATGCGCTCGGCGATGTCCGCGCCGAAATCAGGGCGCTGAGGGCGCGCGAAGCCACGTTGCGCCAGGCGCTGATCGAGGCGCGCCCCAATGGGCCGATCGCCGGCCAACGCTACGAGGTTTTCATTCGCGAAAACCAGCGCCGGGTGTTCGATCGCGACAGCCTGCCCAAAGCCATTCTTCACGACGACCGCTTCTGGATGACCCGGGTCTCGCAAACCGTCGTCACCCGGGCGCTCGACGCCAAAGGCGGCGCCGTGGTCAGGCCTGAGGCCTGGCCCAGGTCCGCCGTCGCCGCGCGCGCCGCCGACGCGCCGGTGTTGGACCTGTGGGGCCGCGAAACCGGCCTCGTGCTGATCGAAGAGTTCTGACACCCTCCGACCTCGCAACAGGAAATAGCGTGGCGTCATCGGCAGCTCGCCGGCCGGCGCGCAGGTCAGCAACCCGCCGTCGGCGCGGACCGCGGAGGTCTCGGGGTTCACCTCGACCTGCGGGGTCGCGTCGTTGAGCAAAAGGTCCTTCTTGCCGATGGTCCGGGTGTTCGTCTCCGCCACTGCCACCGCCACCGCCAGCGTCCGCTTGGCGCGCCCGAGGTTGTCGCGAAGGCCCGCGCCGAAGACGACGGCCGAGACGACAGCCGAGACGACGGCCGAGACGAAGGTTACCGCCGAGTGCGCCGCCGACCGTCCGAAGGCGCCGAACAGCGGCCGCGAACTTACCGGCCACGATGTCGGGAGCGAGGCGCCCGGGCCGCCCAGCTGGGCCAGCGCGATGGTGCCGCCGATCAGCACCGTCTCGGGCATCACGCCGAAGGACATCGGGGTTCACAGCACCAGGTCGCGCTTGCCCGCCGCGACAGAGCCGATCTTGCCGCCCATGCCACGCGCCATGGCCGGGTTGATCGGGATATTCGCCACGTCGTGGCGCACCCGGATACTGTCGTTGTCGTTGTCGTTGTCGCCGGTCTCCGCGGCAAGGCGGCCGGGCTGCGTCTTCATCTTGGCCGCCGTTTGCCAGGGGCGGACGAGCCCCTCGCCGACGCGCCCGATCGCCTGGCTGTCCGACGCGATGATCGAGATGGTGCCCAAGTCGTGCTGAATGTCCTCGGCGGTGATAGTTTCGCGCTGGACCCGGCTTTGGGCAAACGCCACCTTCTCGGGAACCGACTTGTCGAGATGGTGGCAGACCATGCGCATGCCGAGACGTTCCTCAAGCGTGTTCAGGGTGAAAGGCCGGGGCGGGTTGGTCGAGGCGAGCAACACATGGTCCGCGTCGCAGATCCTGATGATGTCCGGCGCATGCCCACCGCCCGCGCCCTCGGGGCGAAAGGCGTGGAAGGTGCGGCCGTTCATCGCTTTGACGGTGTTCTCGACGAAGCCGGACTCGTTCAGCGTGTCGGTGTGGATCTTACCCTCGCCGGCAATCGCTTCGGTCCCTGGGCCGATGACAATGTCGATGCCCGGTTGCGCGCCCGGGTTGCCCGCCTTGCCGGTTTTTGCGATCCGGCCGTCGCACAACCCGCCGTCAGCCTTGCTGGTACCGGTGTGGTCGACGATCGGCGCATTTGTGATCACAGTGTCGAGGGCCCCTCCGGCGCGGTTGAACCGGCTCTGGCCCTGGCCCTCGCCCATGCCGTGGCGGATATCCCTTCCATCGCTGAATTGCATTGCTTCCCAATAGGTTGTGAGATCTTTCTCAACCTCGATGACAAGCTCGGTGTCGGCGCGCCGCAAGCGGTCGCCGGTGGCGGGCCGAACATCGCGACCTGGTTGGACCTTCGGGTCGTGGCGACCATCTATGGGTTCCTTCGAGCAATGCGACAAGTTGCGCAGATCATCACTGCCGGGGTTGGTGATGCAGGTCACACGGTGCGAAGACGAGCGGTCGTATCGAGCCGCCCGGCAAAGGCGCGGCTTGCGCGCGACATCCGGCGTCGCGAAACGCGATCCACCTGCGCTGGGCGTCCAGTCGTGTGTCGCCCGCGCCCAAGCCGTCGGATTTTTTCTTCCCCTTTTGCCACAGGGCATTCGGCTCGGGGTCGGCCTGCTGACAGGTCAGATCGGCGCATTGGTTCAATTCCGCCTGATCATCGCCCGTTCCCTCGGCGGGGAACACGTCTCCGGGGATCAGCGCGGTTTCCTTCAGCGGATCGGTTGTTGGACGGTGACGCTTAGGGTGCCGTCGGGGAATGTGGCCTCGACCTGGACGTCCTGGATCAGTTCCGGCACGTCCTCCCTGCATTGGGCGGCGGTGATGAGCTGGGCGCCCGCCTCCATCATGTCGGCCACCGAGCGGCCATCGCGCGCCGTCGACAACCGCGTCGGTGATGAGCGCGATCGCTTCGGGGTGGTTGAGCGTGACGCCGCGCGCGAGGCGCTTGCGGGCGCCCTCGGCGGCCATCGCCACGCCATCGCCACCGGTGAGCTTGTCTCTTTCGCAAGGGCGTGAGGGTTAGGTCAGATCATCCAGCGCTTGGAAAAAGCGCCCCCGGCCCGGCGGGTGAGGATCGGGATCAGGCCCCGGCGCAACTCAAAGTCGCGCTGGGCCCGCAGACGTAACGCGAGTACGTCGTCGCTGATCAGGCTGGCGCCGCCGCTGGCAGGCAGGGCGCGGGGTGCCGGGACCAACTGCGCCTCGGCGGTGAGCGCGACATAGATCAGCGAGACCAAGGTGCGTGCGCCATTGCCGACGTGCGACCAGTCGAGGCGCGCGGCGATATCGCCGTCCAGGCGATGCGGGATCTGGGTCTTGACTTCGCTGCATTCTGACCCGTCATCGGGTCAACCTGTTTGAGATACTTGAGAGGTCCGAAAAACGGGCGACAGGACGCCCTTCTCGCGCCAGATTGCCGACAACCCCTCTCGCGATGTCCGAGATCCTGAGGCGGGAATAGGGGTTCCGAAGGGAACAGGCACGTATTCGGAAGATCAGCGAAATCACCGGCGGATCGGTCCGGGGGATTCGAGATCTTGGGCGCAAAGCGGGTTGGCAAGAGCGCATATTTTGGGGTGAGATCACCGGTGAGACCCCGCCCGGGGTCCGGATTCTTCAGGTGCAAGAAATGTCTGCGATTGGGATTGATGTCAGTTCTAAGGTCCGGCTTTCGGGAACGGGGCCGTTTCAGTCAAGCTGTTTTGCCCAGGCGCGTTGCTCCGCCGGAGCGGGCATTCGGGGTTCTCTTGCTTTGCGCCCGGCTTGCTCTCGCGGTCGTTGGCCGAGGTCCTTTGGGGACGTGCTTCGGTGCGCGGTCAGCGCGTCGGCTGCCAACATGAGGCTGGTTCGATGCAGTTGCGATGTGCCCATCTCATAGGCGTGGAACCCGGTGCCGGCGACCCATATCCGATCGAGTATGACCGCGATACGACGAGCCAGGGCGACCATGGCGCCCGTGCGGCCACGGCGTTGCGCCCGCTGGGCTCCCCATGTTCTCACCCATGTAGATCGACCGCGGTTCATCATGACGGTCGCTGCTTGGCCCAGCGCCCGCCTCGGGGTGGTGTCGCCGGCCTTGGTGATGCCGCCAGAGACATCACGTTCACCGGACGGGTTGCGCGACGGCGTCAGTCCGACCCAGGGACCACCCCTCTTCGATGCGGCGAAGCGAGCCGGATCATCCACGGCTGAACGGAAGCTCAACGCCACGACCGCCCCGATTTCTGCTGCCCGGCAGCGCATGCCTGCATGCGTGAGAGGGCGCATCGTCATCAGGCGGCGGCAAACCGGGGCGTCTTGGGCGAGCTGGCGCACGGGCTTCGCATGGGCGGCGAGTTCCTGCCGCAGGGAGGCCGCAGGGAGGCTCATGATCGAAGCATTGGCCCGGCCGCGGTCTCCAGCAGGGGAGTGCCATCCGCGCGGTCCCGAATGCGGCTCTCGAACCTGCCGCGAGAGATCATGCCGACCTTGAGGCCGAAGTTCCGCAGCAGTCCCCGCAGCGACCTTTTCAGGGCGATCATACTCTGCTGAATGGCCTTCCGGGCTCCGGGCACAGCGCGGACCTCTTGTGCCGAGACGGATCTGCATTGAACCGGCCGGAACCAGCCAAGGTGAAGCAGGCGCGCAATCGCCTCGGCATCCCGCCGGTCCGTCTTGATCGGCATCGCCTTCAAGGCACCTTACCCCTGGCGCATTTCCATGAGGATTGGATCAAAACCCGCATCGGTCAGCCCACGGTGCAGCCATTGCGACAACGGACCGGCCTCGAGGCCGATCGCGGCCTCGGCCTTTTAGATGATCTTGCCGTGTTCACTGACCACGCAGATCGCGGTCCTGGCCAATGACACGTCCAGTCCGACAAACAGTCTCATCCCGTCGTCCTCGCTGTGGATCCAGTACGGGAACGGCGACAGCTTGCCCCTGATCCTGTACGCCATGACGGGCCGTGCGCGCCGCCGGCCCCGTTACAACATCTCGCAACCAGAACACGACGACGGCGGCGAGGGCACATGCAGACAGGAAGACCTTTGGGCACCTGTCATGGCGGGGTGCAACACGGCGCCAATCCTTGAGCCGAGCGAAACTGTTCTCGATCCCGTGGCGGCATTTGTAGAGTTCTGCGTTGTGCGGGATCGGCACCTTTCGCATCTTGCGCGACGGGATGCATGGCATGATCCCCTGGTCTTTCGGGGCGTTGCGGAACCTATCCGCGTCATGGCCGCGATCTGCGAGGAACACCTTGGCGTTCGGCAGATCGTCACCCAGGGCCAGCGCATCGATGTAGTCGCTGCGCTGGCCGCCGGTCAGGAACATCCGGATCGGTCGGCGCGCCGCATCGGTCACGGCATGCAACTTCGATTTCGGCCCACCATCGCCGCGCCCAATCAGGCAGCCGCCCGCCCTTTTTCAGGCCCGGCGCGCCAGGTGTTTGATCCCAGGATTTGAGGGTGCGATCCAGTCTTTGGAATGGACGGACGCGCTATGGGAAAGATATGTCATGGGTACGCCACGACCACGCACCGCGGGCGCACACGCGGGCGCGGGTTTGCAGGCGATTGACCGGGTTGAGCAAGCATTTGCTTGAAGAATTTGAAACTGCTCCTTTGCGGATTGGCGCAATCTGCGCCGGTTTTGGGATGACCCAACGCCTCCATCGCAGGTAAAAGTCGCTCAGGATCGAGAAAAGCATATCGCGGCATGCTGAAATCTGAATTTGAATCCGGCGCGCGCAACGGGAGGAGCGACAATGTCGATGGCACCAGAGAACACGACCACCTGCACACGAGAAGGTCTGACAGTTGCGGTCGAACTCGCGCGTTTCATCGAGGAGGAGGCGTTGCCGGACACGGGCGTGTCGGCGGATCGGTTCTGGTCCGGATTGGCAGGGCTGGTGCAGACCTTCGGCCCGCGCAACCGCGAACTGCTGGCAATACGCGAGACCCTCCAGGCGCAGATCGACGCATGGCATCGCGCCCGGCCCGACGCGCCCCATGACCGCGTCGCCTACAAGGCCTTCCTCGAAGACATCGGCTATCTCCTGCCGGAGGGGGACGACTTCGAGATCGAGACCGCGAACGTCGACCCCGAGATCGCCACGCTCCCCGGCCCGCAGCTGGTGGTGCCGATCACCAATGCCCGCTTCGCCCTGAACGCGGCAAATGCCCGTTGGGGGAGCCTCTATGACGGGCTCTATGGCACCGATGCCATGGGCGGACCCGCCCCGACCGACGGCTTCGACGACGGGCGCGGCGCGCGGGTGATCGCGCGCACGGCCGTCTTCCTCGACGAGGTGTTTGCGCTGACCACCACAAGCCACGGCATGGCGACGTCCTACAGCATCACCGACGGTGTGCTGGAGGTCGACGGGGCCCGGCTCAAAGCGCCCGAGAAACTGGTCGGCTACCGGGGACAGCCCGAGCGGCCGAGCGCCGTCCTGCTCCGCAACAACGGGCTGCATGTGGAGCTTGTCTTCGATCCCGACAACCCGATCGGAAAGCTCAGCAGCGCCGGGCTGGCGGACGTGGTGATGGAATCGGCGATATCGGCGATCATGGATTGCGAGGATTCGGTCGCTTGTGTCGACGCCGAGGACAAGGTGCTCGCCTATCGCAACTGGCTCGGGCTGATGCGCGGCGATCTGGCCGACAGCTTCCAGAAGGGCGGCAAGCAAATCACCCGCAGCCTGCATGCCAACCGCGACTATCTGGCGCCGGACGGGTCCCGGTTTTCGGTCAAGGGCCGGGCGCTCATGCTGGTGCGCAATGTCGGCCATCTGATGACCAACCCGGCAATTCTCGACCGCGACGGCGCGGAGGTGTTCGAGGGCCTGATGGATGCGATGGTGACGAGCCTGATCGCGATGCACGATCTCGGCAAAACCTCCGGGCTGAAGAACTCCGAGACCGGATCGGTCTACGTCGTGAAACCGAAGATGCACGGGCCGCAGGAGGTGGCCTTCGCGTCCGACGTTTTCGCCCATGTCGAACAGGCCCTCGGTCTGGCCGAGAACACCGTGAAGCTCGGCATCATGGACGAGGAGCGCCGCACAAGCGTGAACCTCAAGGCGTGCATTCGGGCCGCCAAGGCCCGGGTGTGTTTCATCAACACCGGCTTCCTCGACCGGACCGGCGACGAGATCCACACCTCGATGGAGGCGGGGCCCTTCAGCCGCAAGGATTTCATCAAGCGCAAGAGCTGGATCGGCGCCTACGAGGACCAGAACGTCGATATCGGGCTGGAATGCGGGTTCTCCGGCAGGGCCCAGATCGGCAAGGGCATGTGGGCGATGCCGGACAAGATGGCCGCGATGCTCGAACAGAAGATCGAGCACCCGAGGGCAGGGGCGAACTGCGCCTGGGTGCCGAGCCCGACCGTGGCCACGCTGCATGCCACGCATTACCACAAGGTGGATGTGCGCGCGGTCCAGGCCGAGCTGAAGAAAGGCGGGCGCCGCGCCCATGTCGATGCGCTCCTCGACATTCCGCTGGCTGCCTACCGGCTTTGGACGCCCGACCAGATCCGCCGCGAGGTGGAGAACAACGCGCAAGGTATCCTCGGCTACGTGGTGCGTTGGATCGACCAGGGCGTGGGCTGCTCGAAAGTGCCCGACATCAACGATGTGGCCCTGATGGAAGACCGCGCGACCTGCCGGATCTCGGCCCAGCATGTCGCCAACTGGCTGCATCACAGCGTGGTCACCGCCGCCGAGGTGACGGAGATCATGATGCGGATGGCCGAGGTGGTGGACCGCCAGAACGCGGGCGACCCGTTCTATGAGCCCATGGCGCCGGGTTTCGACGGCATCGCGTACCGGGCCGCCTGCGACCTCGTCTTCGAGGGGCGCACGCAGCCCTCGGGCTATACCGAGCCGGTTCTGCACCGGCGCCGCCTGGAGTGGAAGGCGGCGCGGTAGCGGGAAATCGGGTCAAGGCGGCGGGATCAACCCGCCGTTTTCCGTTGGGAAAACAGAAAGATCATTCTCACTTTCAAAAACCACAGAAAAGAGCTGTTGCCCCTTGCCGGGTGGTCGGCGCGGACCTTAACTCGGATAATCAGGCAGATCTGATAGAGTTTGGGGAGCATTCATGACCGCTGACTACTTCGCCCCGCACGGCGGGCATCCCGGCCAGGACCAGCTGTTGACGGATCGGGCGGTCTTCACCGACGCCTATGCTGTGATCCCGAAGGGCACGATGCGCGACATCGTGACGAGTTTCCTGCCGTTCTGGGAAGGTACGCGGCTTTGGGTGCTGTCACGTCCGCTCACGGGCTTTGCCGAGACCTTTTCGCAATACATCATGGAGGTCGCCCCCGGCGGCGGCTCCGACCACCCCGAATCCGACCCGGAAGCCGAAGGGGTGCTCTTCGTGGTCGAGGGCACGGCGACATTGACGGTTGCGGGTGCGCCCCATGAGCTGACGCCGGGCGGCTATGCCTTCCTGCCACCGCAGACGGACTGGACGCTGCACAACCGCTCTCAGGACACGCTGCGCTTCCATTGGATCCGCAAAGCCTACGAAGCGGTCGAGGGGCTCGACCCCCCGGATGTGCTGATCCTGAACGAAAACGACATCGCCCCGACCCCGATGCCGGGGACCGACGGCAAATGGGCCACCACCCGGTTCGTCGATCCCGCCGATCTGCGCCACGACATGCATGTGACCGTGGTGACCTTTGAACCCGGCGCCGTCATCCCGTTCCTGGAAACCCATGTGATGGAGCACGGGCTCTACGTGCTCGAAGGCAAGGCCGTCTACCGGCTCAACACCGACTGGGTCGAAGTGGAAGCCGGCGATTACATGTGGCTGCGCGCCTTCTGTCCGCAGGCCTGCTACGCCGGGGGACCGGGCAAGTTCCGCTATCTGCTTTACAAGGACGTGAACCGACATATGGCGCTCCGCCCCGCGTCGGCGGCCGCGCCCCAACCGCGGCGGCTCAGGCCCGCGGCGCAGTAGCTGCCCCGCCGATGGCCCGGGTCAGGTCCCGGGCCGCCTCCCGCACGGGGTGGCTCAACCGGACCATATCGTGCGGGCCGATCCGGCTTGTCGGCCCCGATACCGAAATGCCGGCCACCGCCTCGCCATTCACATCGAAAACCGGCGCCGCTATGCAGCGCATGCCGGGGTTCTTTTCTTCGTCGTCGATTGCGTAGCCGCGATCGCGCACGCTTTCGAGATCACGGCGCAAGGCGTCCGGATCGGTGATGGTTCGGCCGGTAAAGGCTTTTAGAGGCTCGGTTTTGAGGAACCGTTCCAACCTGCTTGCGTCCATCTGCGCCAACAGGGCCTTGCCGATTCCGGAGGAATGCATCGGCGACAGGCTGCCGGGAGGGAAAAAGGCGCGGATATTGGCGTGGGTTTCGACCTGGCTGACGAACAGCACCGCGCCCTCCCGTTCAATCCCGAGATTGGCGGTCTCGCCGGTCTCTTCCATCAGTCTTCGCAGGATCGGGCGGGCGCGATCGACCAGGCTGGTGCGGCGCAGGAACCGCGAGCCGATGACGAAGGCGCGCGGGCCGATGTGCCAGAATTGCGCCGCGGGGTCGAACTCGACGAGGCCGCGCCCTTCCAGCGTCACCAGGATCCGGTAGACCGTGGCCGGAGACTGCCCCATCTCACCGGCGATGGCCGTCAAGGCCTTGCCTTGTGCCTCGCTGAGGTACTCGAAGACTTCCATCGCGCGGTCCAACGACTTGATGGTGTTCTGAGCGGTTTTCGCGTCCCAATTGCGGGGTCTCCCGCGAGACCGTCGGGTCTTGGAATCCGCGTTTTCCTGGAAATCCATAACAAACTTCTCATTGCTTTGAAATGAGATTTCAACATATGAAAAAATCAAGCATTTGACAAGTAACCGAAAATCTGGACGCAGGCGTTTCTGAAAGCCGTTTTCAAAAAAATATCAACCGGGCGACGTCCGCGATATCGTGGCCGAGACGACGCCAGGAGACACCCATGAGCTTTCAGAATCCCGTTTTCATCCCGGGGCCGACAAACATCCCCGAGGCCCTGCGCAAAGCCAACGACATGCCGACAATTGACCACCGCTCGCCGCTGTTCGGCGAGATTTTGCACCCGGCCCGGGCGGGCGTGCGAGAGGTCCTGAAAAGCGAAAGTGCGGAGATCTTGATCTTCCCATCGACCGGCACCGGCTGCGAAACCGCGTTGACCAACACGCTTTCGGCCGGCGACAAGATCCTCGCGGCGCGAAACGGCATGGTCTCGCACCGGTGGATCGACATGTGCCAGCGTCATGGCCTCGACGTGCATGTCGTCGAAACACCCTGGGGCGAAGGCGTGCCGGCGGATCGCTATGAGGACATCCTGACGGCCGACACCGGCCACGAGATCAAGGCGGTGTTGGCCACCCCCATTGAGACCGCAACCGGCGTGAAATCCGACATCGCCGCCGTGCGCCGCGCGCTCGACACGGCGGGGCATCCGGCGCTGCTCTTCGTCGATGGTGTGAGTTCCATCGCCTCGATGGATTTGCGGTTCGGTGCCTGGGGCGTCGATGTCGCGGTCACCGGCTCGCAGAAGGGGTTCATGCTCACGGCGGGCTTCGCCATCGCGCTTGGCAGCGGGATCGCCGCCGCGCAGCAGGTCTACCGTGCGACCCCCGCGCTGGGTCTCCAGGAGGCGGCATGATGAACGACGTCCGGATGTATATCCCGACATACGCGGACATGCTGGCCGCGCAGGAGCGGATCAAGCCGCATATCCGGCGCACGCCGGTGTTGCGGTCCGACCATCTCAGCGCGCTGACCGGCGCAGATCTGTTCTTCAAATGCGAGAACCTGCAGGAGCCGGGCGCCTTCAAGGTGCGCGGCGCGTCGAACGCGGTGTTCGGGCTGGACGCAGAACAGGCGAAGCTCGGCGTCGCGACGCACTCGTCGGGCAACCACGCGTCCTGCCTGAGCTACGCGGCCATGCGGCGCGGCATCCCCTGCAATGTGGTGATGCCGCGCACCGCGCCGCAGGCCAAGAAGGACACCGTGCGCCGCTACGGCGGCAAGATCACCGAATGCGAGCCTTCGACAACCTCGCGCGAAGAGACCTTCGCCAGGGTTCAGGCCGAGACCGGGGGCGATTTCGTCCATCCCTACAACGATCCGCGGGTGATCGCGGGGCAGGCGACCTGCTCGAAGGAGTTCATCGAACAGACAGACGGGCTCGACATGATCGTGGCCCCGATCGGCGGTGGCGGGATGATCTCGGGCACCTGCCTGACGCTTTCGACGCTCGCCCCCGAGACCAAAGTGATCGCCGCCGAGCCGGAGCAGGCCGACGACGCCTATCGCAGTTTCAAGGCCGGCCACATCATCGCCGATGATGCCCCCAAGACCATTGCCGACGGGTTGTTGGTCCCGCTCAAGGACCTGACCTGGCACTTCGTCCAGGCGCATGTGAGCGAGATATTCACCGCCTCGGAAGAGGAGATCGTCGAAGCGATGAAGCTCACCTGGAAGCACCTGCGGGTGGTGATGGAACCGTCCTCGGCGGTGCCGCTCGCCACCATCCTGAAAAATCCCGCCGCGGTCAAAGGCAAGCGCGTCGGCATCATCATCACCGGCGGCAATGTCGATCTCGACCGCTTGCCGTGGACCAAAAACTGAGGAACATTCCCATGAAAGATCAGGCGATTTTCGACGGCCTCGAAGTTGGTTACGACGTGCCGGCGCTGCCCGGCATGGACGAGGTCGACATCCAGACGCCCTGCCTCGTGCTCGATCTCGACGCGCTGGAGCGCAATATCAAGAAGATGGGCGACTATGCCCGCGCGCACGGGATGCGCCACCGGGTGCACGGCAAGATGCACAAGTCGGTCGACGTGGCCAAGCTGCAGGAAAGCCTTGGCGGCGCCGTCGGGGTGTGCTGCCAGAAAGTCTCGGAAGCCGAGGTCTTCGCCCGCGGCGGGATCAAGGACATCCTGGTTTCCAACCAGGTCCGCGACCCGGCCAAGATCGACCGTCTGGCGCAATTGCCCAAGCTCGGGGCGCGCACCATCGTCTGCGTCGATGACATCGACAACGTCGCCGATCTCTCGGCGGCGGCCGCCCGCCACGGCACCGAGATCGAGGTCTTCGTCGAGATCGACTGCGGCGCCGGGCGCTGCGGCGTGACCACCACCGAAGACGTGGTGGCCATCGCCAAGGCGGTCGATGCGGCGCAAGACCTCACGTTCACCGGCATCCAGGCCTATCAGGGCGCGATGCAGCATCTCGATAGCTACCAGGACCGCAAGGCCAAGCTCGACATTGCCATCGCGCAGGTCCGCGACGCGGTTGAGGGTTTGAAAGCGGCCGGGCTGGCGCCCGAGCTGGTTTCGGGCGGCGGCACGGGCTCCTACTATTTCGAGAGCACCTCGGGCGTCTACAACGAGCTTCAGTGCGGGTCCTACGCCTTCATGGATGCCGATTACGGCCGCATCCTCGACAAGGACGGCAAGCGTATCGACCAGGGCGAGTGGCAAAACGCCTTCTTCATCCTGACCCAGGTGATGAGCCACGCCAAACCCGACAAGGCGATCTGCGACGCCGGCCTCAAGGTCCAGTCGGTCGATTCCGGCCTGCCGTTCATCTACGGTCGCGATGATGTCGAATACATCAAGTGCTCCGACGAGCACGGCGTCATCGCCGATCCGGACGGCGCGCTCAAAGTGGGCGACAAACTGCGTCTGGTTCCGGGCCACTGCGACCCGACCGCCAATATCCACGACTGGTATGTCGGCGTGCGGGGCGGCAAGGTCGAGACCCTCTGGCCGGTCTCGGCGCGCGGCAAGGCTTACTGAAGCCGCCGTAGCCCCAGGGGAGGTCCGGCGCGAACGCAGCCGGAGAAGTCGCCCGTGTGTATGCTGCCTTCCAGCAGGGCCACACAGGGCCACACGGGCGCACGAAGAATGACGGGAGACCACCATGCTGATCGTTCCAGAACACGAAATCTCAGGGCTCATGACACGTGAAGCGGCCTTCGATGCTGTCGAACAGGTCTTTGCGGCGATATCCGCGGGCAAGGCTTGTAACTTCCCCGTCGTGCGCGAAGCGATCGGTCACGAAGACGCGCTCTACGGTTTCAAGGGCGGGTTCGACCGCGCCGGGCTGGCGTTGGGCCTCAAAGCGGGGGGCTATTGGCCCAACAACCTTGAAAGACGCAGGCTGATCAATCACCAGTCGACGGTGTTCCTGTTCGATCCCGACACTGGCAAGGCCAAGGCCATGGTCGGCGGCAATCTTCTGACCGCGCTGCGCACGGCAGCGGCCTCTTCGGTCTCGATCAAACACCTCGCGCGCGACGACGCGAAGGTGATCGGGATGATCGGGGCGGGGCACCAGGCGACGTTCCAGCTACGCGCTGCCCTCGAACAGCGTGACTTCGACAAGGTCATCGGCTGGAACCGCCACCCCGACAAGCTCGCCGGTCTGGCAGACGTCGCCGGCGAGGCGGGCGTGCCCTTCGAACCCGTCGACCTCGACGGGATGCGCGAGGCTGACGTGATCATCTCGATCACCGCGTCCTTCGACGCGATCCTGTCGGCCGACCAGGTCAGCCCCGGCACGCATATCGCCTGCATGGGCACCGACACCAAGGGCAAGCAGGAGGTGGACCCGCAGCTTCTCGTGCGCGCCGACGTGTTCACCGATGAGGTTGCGCAATCCATCTCCATCGGCGAGGCGCAACACGCGGTCGGGCAGGGGCTGATCGCGCAGACGGATGTCGCCGAGCTTGGGGCGGTCATCAACGGCACGTTCCCGGGCCGGACAGCGGACGACCAGATCACCCTGTTCGACGGCACCGGCGTCGGCTTGCAGGATCTTGCCGTGGCCGCTGCCGTCGTCGATCTCGCCGTCGAGAAAGGGATCGCCATCGAGGTCGATTTCTAGAGTTCGGGCCGGTTTGCCCTGGCGGTTGCGCTCTCGGGCCGCCGCGGTCCCGATGATCGCGACCGGCACCAGCGCGGCGGCGGTCCGGGTGCTTCGCCTTTCGGTCTCCGCGACCGAGGCGACGACACAAATGCCGTCGCAACCGGACAAGCCCATCGTCGATCTCCCGCTCGCGATTGTGGTGGCCCCTTGCATCTCCGCCGACCTGCGGGGCTGCCGGGATTCCCTGAACGCGGCAATACCTGAGGTGTTGGGGGCCGATACCGGGCAGCTGCGGGTTATCGCGTGGTACGACAACGAATGGGGGTTCTCGGCCCGTGTGATCGAAATGGCGCAACGCTGAGCGGTCACGGCCGCCTGACGCGAGGGCAGACGAGTGGCGGACGAGAGGCCCGGAGAAGACACCACAAGCGCGCAGCGCTCGACGACCACGCGTTTCCCCGCCCGGGAAAACTCGAGATCCGGCCGGCCAAGCCGATGCCGCGCTGGACCCCGATCTGCCTAGCTCTCCTGCCGCCCGGCAATCGCCGCTCGGGCAAGGCCAAGGGTCTTGTCGATGCCAACACCGACCCGACCGGCGCGGCGCGCAACCTTTTGAAAAGCGCGGCCGGGGAGGCGAAGGGGGGCCGATCCTGATCGGCATGGCGACCCGCGCGCCTATCGTGACGCCGGGTGTGACGCCCCGCGGCTTGTTCAACATTGCGGCCTTGGCCGGAGCCGACATATCGACATACGGTTGAGAACCGACGGCGCGGCCCGGTTTGCCGGCCGCGCTGCCGGGTACAATGCGGGCGATGGGCCCGACAGGAGGAGGACCTGAAATGACGACTGGTGCGACGGTTGATCCCGTCAACGAAACACTGCCCCCGCCCAAGCTGTTGACGCTCGGGCTGCAACATGTGCTGGTCATGTATGCCGGCGCCATTGCGGTACCGCTCATCATCGGACGGGTGCTGAAGCTCGATCCAGAGCATGTCGCGTTCCTGATCTCCGCGGACCTCTTCGTCTGCGGGGTCGTGTCGATCATCCAGTCGCTCGGTGCCTCGAAGTGGTTCGGCATCCGTCTGCCGGTGATGATGGGCGTGACCTTCGCATCGGTCGGCCCGATGGTGTCAATCGCCATTGCCAACCCCGGTATCGACGGGGCGCGGATGATTTTCGGCGCCATCATCGGCGCCGGGATCATCGGCATGCTGATCGCGCCTTTCGTCGCCAAGATGCTGCGGTTCTTTCCGCCGGTGGTGACCGGCACGATCATCCTGGTGATCGGCGTCACGCTCATGCGGATCGGGATCAACTGGATTTTCGGTCTTCCGGTCGGCCCGACCGCGCCGAAGATCGTCAATCCCGAGCATCTCGCCTGGCTGGACACGGTCAAGGCGCTGCCCGGCGTGCCGGCGCTTCCGCAAGGGCTGAGCATCGCCCCGAGCGCGGACAATCCGCTCTACGCCTCGGGCACCAACATCGCCATTTCCGCAGCAGTGCTGATTTCGATCGTCCTGATGATGAAGTTCGCAAGGGGCTTTCTCGCCAACATCTCGGTGCTTCTGGGCATCATCGTCGGCGCAAGCCTCGCGGCGGCGCTTGGCCTCATGCACTTCGACAAGGTCGCCAATGCCGGCTGGTTCGAGCTGATCACGCCGTTCCGTTTCGGTGTTCCGATCTTCGACCCGGTCATGATCCTGACGATGACCCTCGTCATGATCGTTGTGATGATCGAGTCGACCGGCATGTTCCTGGCTCTCGGCGACATGTGCGGCAGGAAGATCGAGCGCGCCTCGCTGGCCGCCGGGCTTCGGACCGACGGCCTGGGAACCCTGATCGGCGGGATTTTCAACACCTTCCCCTATACATCGTTCAGCCAGAACGTGGGGCTCGTCGGCGTCACCGGTATCCGGTCGCGCTATGTCTGCGTGACCGGTGGTGCGATCATGATCGTTCTCGGGCTGGTGCCGAAAATGGGCGCGCTGGTCGAGGCTCTGCCGGTGGCCGTGCTGGGCGGTGCGGGCCTGGTGATGTTCGGCATGGTCGCGGCGACCGGGGTACGGATCCTCGGCGCGGTCGACTTCAAGCTGAACAAGAACAACGCCTTCATCGTCGCGGTTTCGCTCGGGATGGGGATGATCCCGCTGATCGCGCCGGACTTCAAAATGCATATGCCGCATGCGATCCATCCGCTGATCGACTCGGGCATCCTGTTGGCCTCGATTTCGGCGGTGGTTCTGAACCTCGTGTTCAACGGGGCGAAGGACATCGACGAGGACGCGCTGCGCACGGCGGCGATGCAGGCCGACGGCGGACACTGATATCTGCCTGTCCACCGAGAAACGGGAGCCCCGGGCCAATGTCCGGGGCTTTCGTCGTTCAAAACAGGCGGGCGAGGACGATATGGTCGCGCATTCACGGCATTTCGCAAACAGAGAAGGCGGCGCACCGGAGCACGCCGCCTTGCCTGCGTTGACAGACGCGGCGGCGCCGAAGCGCCGCCGCAGAGACGATCAGACGTGGCCGTCCTTCTCGAAGTCGCCGTGCGCATGGCCTGCCAGGCCGCCCGAGACCTCTTCCGTCGCCTCGTCGGTGAGTTCGGCGGGCAGGATGAGGTTGAGGACGATGGCGATCAGCGCCGCGGGCAGGATGCCGGACGTCGCGATCACCTTCAGCGTCGACGGCAGGTACTGAAGCGCGCCGGGTTCGAGCTGGAGGCCGAGACCCAGCGACAGGGCGATGGCAAAGATCACCATGTTGCGGCGGTTCCAGTGTACGTCCGACAGCATCGAAATACCGGCGGCCACGACCATGCCGAACATCACGATCACACCGCCGCCGAGCACCTCGATCGGGATGGTCGAGATCACCGCACCCACTTTCGGGATCAGCCCGGCCGCAATCAGGAACAGCGCGCCGATTGTCACCACGTGGCGGCTCATCACGCGGGTCATGGCGATCAGCCCGACGTTCTGGCTGAACGAGGTGTTGGGCAGGGCGCCGAACAGGCCCGAGACAGCGGTGCCGAGACCGTCGGCGAAGGTGGCCCCCTGGATCTCCGTGTCGGTCGCTTCGCGACCGGCACCGCCCTTGGTGATCCCCGAGACGTCGCCGACGGTTTCCACCGCCGAGACGAAGGCCATGAGACAGAAGCCGATGATCGCGGCGGCGGTGAACTCGATGCCGAAATGCAAGGGATTGGGCAGCGCGAAGGCGGCCGCGTTACCGACACCGCCAAAACTCACCATGCCCATGAGCATTGCGACCACATAACCGGCGAGCAGGCCGATCAACACCGCCGAGACGCTCAGCATCCCGCGCGTGAAGAACTTCAGCCCGAGGGTCACGAGAATGACCACGCCGGCCACCGTCCAGTTCGCGGCGCTGCCATATTCTTCGGTGCCGATCGCCGGCACCCCGCCCGCGGCATACTGGATGCCGACCTTGACCAGGGCCAGACCGATCATCATGACCACCAACCCGGTGACGAGCGGGGGCAGGGCGAAGCGGATCTTGCCGATGAACAGGCCGAGGAAGGCGTGGAAGATGCCGCCGATCACGACGCCACCCATCACCGCGGCAATGCCGTCAACGCCTTTGCCGGCGACCAGCGGGATCATGATCGGGATGAAGGCGAACGACGTGCCCTGCACGATCGGCAGTTTCGCCCCAACCGGGCCGAGCCCGATGGTCTGGATCAGTGTCGCGACGCCGGCGAAGAACATCGACATCTGAATCATGTAGATCATCTGCGGAAAGTCCGGGCTGTTCGAGCCGAAGCCGAAGCCGGCCGCGCCGCAAACGATGATCGCCGGGGTGATGTTCGAGACGAACATCGCCAGCACATGCTGGATCCCCAGCGGTATCGCCTTTACAAGCGGTGGCGTATAGTTTGGGTCGCGGAGCTGCTCCGGTGTCCCGATGGTTGCATCAGCCATGGTTTCCTCCCTTTTGATGCGAGAACCAGCTCCTCCACTGGCATTTCTTGTTATTCTGCTGTGGTGCGTTCCGCGTCGAACCGGCGGTCTTGATGGCCCGGCCTATCGAAGAACCGCGCCAAGATGTCGGCGATCGGGGGCGCGGCCCCGGTCGTCTCGGTCATGCGGCGAATTTCTCCTGAAGCCTGAGGTCCGCGATACGCTCGACCTGGCGGCAGGCCTCGGCAAATTCGGTGGCGCGGGCGTTGTCGACCCGGGCCGTGAAGGCCGCCATGATCGACGCCTTGGTGTTGTCACGCACGGCGATGATGAAGGGGAACCCGAATTTGGCGGTGCAGGCCTCGTTCAGTTCGGTGAACGCGGCGCGCTCTTCATCGGTCAAGGCATCGAGGCCGGCGGCAGACTGTTCCGCGGTCGACGCGGTCGTCAGACGCTTGGCCGCGGCGCGCTTGCCGGCGAGGTCGGGGTGCGCGACCAGGACGCCGAGGCGCTGCGCTTCGCTTGCCGAGCGGAACACCCGCGCAAGTGCGGTGTGAACTCCCGTTGCGGTGTCATGGCTGGGCCCGAGGTCCAGATCATACGCGCCTTCGGCGATCCAGGGGCTCTGTTCGAAGACGCCTCCGAACGCCGCCACGAAGGTCTCCTTGTCCATCTCGGAGGGCCGTGTCTTGCGTACGGGCGGATGCATCTGCGCCCAATGGTCAGCGATCTGCACCGCGATCTTCGCGCCGCCCGGCCAGGTCGCGGCCGGCGTTTCGGCCCCGTAGCCGGTCATGTCGCGCGGGTATCTGGTCATGAGCGGCCCTCTGGTTTGCAACAGGATAATCCGGAAAATACCTGGGCTTTTTCAAATTATCCAAAAAGGAGCCTTCGGGTTGGGGGGCTTTGTCCAGTGCGACCTGCCGGGACTACAACCAGCCCACAGCAGAGGAGAGGCGAATTTGACCGGCTATCTGACGACACATGTTCTGGATACCGCGCGGGGGTGTCCGGCTGAGGGCCTGCGTATCCAGCTCTTTCGGATCAACGGTGAGGCCCGGACGTTGCTCAAAACGCTCACGACCAACGGCGACGGGCGGACCGATGAGCAGATCCTGCCGGCCGAGGCCTTCGAGACCGGCGTTTACGAGTTGGTCTTCCACGCGGGAGACTACCTCGACCGCACGGGAACACCGCCGCAATCGCCGCGCTTTCTCGACACCGTCCCGATCCGGTTCGGCATGTCGCAAGCGTCGCATTACCACGTTCCGCTTCTGCTCTCGCCGTTCGGGTTCAGCACCTACCGGGGAAGCTGACCGGGGTCATCGCAGCGAGCCCGTGTCGCGAATGGTGGCGCTGATCCGGTCGATCATGAACTCCATGAACAATCTCGTCTTGGGATCTTGCCGACGGCGGTGGGTGAACAGGCAGGCCATCTGGATGGGCTCGGGGGGCGTGTCGGTGGCGACAGGCACGAGGGCGCCGGCGCGCAGGTGTTGGGCGATCTCGAATACCGGTTTCATGGCGATACCATGCCCGGCCAGAGCCCAATCGGTCAGCACATCCCCGTCGTCGCACTCATAGCGCCCCGATACCCGGAAGCGTTTGGGGCCATCCGGGGTGGACAGCCGCCATCGGAACTCCGTCGCACCCGGGAACCGCAGGCTCAGGCATTCGTGCCCCGCTGACATGATCTCCGCCCCGGAGACGGGTTTCCCGTGCTGCTTGATATAGGCGGGCGCCGCACAGAGAATGCGGTCCACGTCGGCAATCTTGCGGATGCGCAAGTTGCTGTCCTCGGGTTGTCCCAGGAAAAACGCAAGGTCCAGCCCCTCGGTCGTCAGGTCGACCTTCCGGTCGGTGAGCCTGAGCCGCACCGAGACCTCGGGGTATTCCTTGATGAACGCTGGCACCTGCGGCGCGATCAGCCGTCGCCCCACGCCAAGCGGCGCGGCCACGTAGAGCGAGCCTTTCGGATTGTCGGTGATGTTGGCGATCTGCGCCTCGGCGCTTTCGACGGCCGCGAGGATGTCGGTCGCCCCGCGGTAGAACGACGTGCCCTGCTCGGTCGGCGTGAGGCTGCGCGTCGTCCTTTGAAACAGCCGGACGCCGAGATGTTCTTCGAGTTGCGATATCCGCGACGAGGTTACAGCGGGCGATATGCGCAGGTCCCGGCCCGCCGCCGACATGCTGCCGAGCTCGTAGACGCGAACGAAAGTGCGAACGTTGTCGAGATAGGACATTGTTTGGGTTTTTTTGATGCTGCTTGGCGTTTACAAGCAATAGCAGAACAAAATGCCCCCGCATAGTCTGCCCGGGAACAGGAAACAGGGAAGAATGCCATGTTTGAACTGGCCATCGTCTGGGATTGGCTCGCGTTCGCCGTGCGCTGGCTCCACGTCATTGCCGCCATCGCCTGGATCGGTGACAGTTTCTATTTCATCGCGCTCGATCTTGGTCTGCGGGGGTCGTTGGACCGGCGCAGCGGTGTCGCCGGAGAGCAGTGGCAGGTGCACGGCGGCGGTTTCTACCAGATGAAAAAATTCACCGTCGCCCCGCGCGAATTGCCCGACCACCTCGTGTGGTTCAAGTGGCAGAGCTATACCACCTGGTTGTCGGGCGCGGTGTTGCTGGCGATCGTCTACTGGCTCGGCGCCGACTTGTTCCTGATCGACCCCTCCAAGGTCGAATTGGCACAGTGGCAGGCGATCGGGATCTCCGCAGGCTCGCTTTCGATTGGCTGGCTTGTCTATCACGCCTTGTGCAAATCCGGCATGGCCGAAAGGCCGACACAGCTGATGGTGCTGCTGTTCATCCTGCTGGTGGCGATGGGCTGGGGCTACGACCAGATCTTCACCGGCCGCGCCATGATGCTGCACCTCGGTGCCTTCACCGCGACGATCATGACCGCGAACGTCTTCTTCGTGATCATGCCCAACCAGCGGATCGTGGTGAAAGATCTCCAGGCAGGGCGCACGCCGGATGCGAAATACGGGCGTATCGCCAAGCTGCGCTCGACCCACAACAATTACCTCACCCTGCCGGTGCTGTTCTTGATGCTCTCGAACCACTACCCGCTCGCCTTCGCGACCGAGTACGCCTGGATTATCGCGAGCCTGGTGTTCCTGACCGGCGTGACCATCCGCCACTACTTCAACACCAAGCACGCCACCGGCAAGGGCCCGATGTGGACCTGGGGCGCGACGGCGGTGATCTTCGTGGTGATGGTGGCCCTGTCGACAGTGTCCGGCGGGATCGACAGCTACGAGGAGAGCGAGGGGCGGACCCTCACGCCGCACGAGCAGAAGTTCGCCTCCGCCGAAAGCTTCGAAGACGCCTACTACGCCGTGACCGGCAATTGCTCGATGTGCCACGCGCGCGAGCCCGGTTGGGAGGGGATCGTCGCCCCGCCCAAGGGGATCGTGCTCGAAACCGAGGCCGATGTCGCGCGGCACGCGAAGGTGGTCTACCTGCAGGCCGGTTTGAGCCACGCGATGCCGCCGCCCAATGCCTTCGAGATGGATCCGGAGGCGCGCGACCAGATCGTGGCCTGGTACCGCGACGTGACCGGATGACAAAAAGGGGCGGCGCTTGATGCCGCCCGGTCTTGTCGAGATCAATCCGATTGCTTCAGCCGCGCCACCGTTTCAGAGTACCCGTGGCCTTCGGTGTGATCGAGCGGTGTCGCACCGTCCCGGTCCGCGAGCGTTCGATCGGCCCCAGCCGTTGGGAGCGCGTCGAGACCGGCCAGGTGGTCCGGACCGCCGTCGCCGAGCGCCACCGCTTCCATCATCGCAGTCCAATGCAGGGTGTTGATGTGGTCGAGCGGCGCGCCCGCGCCGATCAGCCGCCGCACGCCCTCGACATGGCCGAGATGTGCCGCTGCGATCAGCGCGGTGCCGTCGCAGGGGCTGGTCACCAACCCTGGGTCGTCGCCGAGCATGATCGCCCGCGCCGCCAGCGCCGCCAGAGCCGTCTGGCCCTTCTGGATCGTATCGATCATATCCTGTTGGCGACCGGTTTCGACAGGACGTCGATGGCACCGTTGCGAAGGGCCGTGCGGCAGGCCTCGATCTCGCCATGCCCCGAGATCACCACCGTCGGTCCGTCGACGCCCTTCGCGGCGAGACGTTCGCGCAGCTTCAGACCCGAGAACGCCGGCATCCAGGTGTCGATCACCAGACATCCGGGCGCGAGGCTGGGCGCGAGGCCGGGCAGGGGGCCGGGCAGGGGGCCGGGCAGGGGGCCGAATAACTCGGCGGGTCCGGTCAAGGCGCGGGCCACGATCCCCGCGGTTTCCAGCAGCAGGCACAACGCCCAAAGGCCCAGCCCGGCCAGGGACGGAAGGCTGTGGCCTCGGTCCGGTGGATGGCCTGCTGGCATTTGGTCTGGCCCTGCAATTTCGCCCCCGGAGCCCACCGCAAAGGGTGTGAGCGGCGTGCGCGACCCGGTAGGGCTACCGAGCGAAACCGCCGCAAGAGGCGCGGGCCACCCGGCTCGCACAGGGCAAGCCGGTGACCGGCGCGGCCTGTGCAGCCCGCGCCGCTCCCGTCTCACCCGACCACGTTGAACCCGGGGCCGTAGGGGTAGCCGGTGATGTTCTCGTTGCCGTCCTCGGTGATGATCAGAATGTCATGCTCGCGGTAGCCGCCGGCGCCGGGCTGGCCCTCGGGGATCGTCACCATCGGTTCCATCGAGATCACCATGCCGGGCTCCAGCACCGTGTCGATATCCTCGCGCAGCTCGAGCCCCGCCTCGCGGCCATAGTAATGGCTGAGCACCCCGAAGCTGTGGCCATAGCCGAAGCTGCGGTATTGCAGCAGATCCCGCTCGCCGAAGAAGGCGTTGATCATCTCTGTGACGTCGGCACAGGTCGCGCCAGGTTTGAGCAGGCTCATGCCGTATTCATGGGCGGCGACGTTGGCGTCCCAGATCGCGCGCGAGGTGTCGTCAACCTCTTCGACGAACATCGTGCGCTCAAGCGCGGTATAGTAGCCCGAGATCATCGGGAAGGTATTGAGGCTGAGAATGTCGCCGCGCCGGAGCACCCGGCCGGTGACCGGATTGTGCGCCCCGTCGGTGTTGATGCCGGATTGAAACCAGACCCAGGTGTCGCGGTACTCGGCGTCGGGGAAGCGCCGGGCGATTTCGAGCTCCATCGCGTCGCGCCCCGCCATGGCCACGTCGATCTCGCGCACCCCGGCCTTCACCGCATCCCTGATCGCGTAGCCGCCGACATCGGCGACCGCCGCGCCGGCGCGGATGAGCGCGATCTCGGCAGGCGATTTGTGCAGCCTTTGCCGCATCGTCGCGGGCGCGATGTCAAGGGTCGTCGCGGGCGCGAGAAACGCGTCGAACAGTGCCTTCTGGGCGAGCGAGATGTGGTCGCCCTCGTAGCCGATCGCCTTGCCGGCGCCGGTCACCGAGAGGATCGCGCGCCAGAAGTTGTTCCGCTGCCAGTCGGTGTAGGTGATGTTGTCGGCGTGGCAGCGCCGCCAGGGCTGGCCCGCATCAATCCCGGCGCTGATCGTCACGCTGTCGGTCGGGGTCACCACAAGACCGTAGGGTCGGCCAAAAGCGCAGTAAAGAAAGCCGGAGTAGTAGGCGATGTTGTGCATCGAGGTGAAAACGCAGGCGTCGACCCCTGCCGCGGCCATCATCGCACGCAGCCCTGCGAGACGGGTCTCATATTCCGCGGCGTCGAACGGCAGGACGCGGTCGCCTTGGTGAAAACGGTAAAACTCGGGGCGGTCCATTGGAACTCTCCTCCTTGGGGCGCTTTGCGAAGGGAGGACGGAGCCTTCCTTTCGACCGGCGCGCGAAAGCAAGATCCCGGCGTTCAGGATGGGGGTGATCGAGCGCGCGTCGAGCGCCGACGACGCCATCGCCTGCCCGATGCAAAGCCTATCGCCCATTTGGCACGTTGACGGCAAGGATCATTTGTAAGCGCACCGCGCGCATCGGGCTTCATAGCGCCCGCGGCCCATGGTCTTGGTTCGCCGGTCGTGGGCTGTCTTGAAGCCACGGGCGCCATATCCACTGCGAGGCGTCATGGCGGAATGCCCGGCGACGACCAGGCACAATCAGGTGGATCGTGCAGATCGATCTTCCGGGGGCTCGCTCGATGGCACGCAAGCGCCGGCATTCCGTCTCCGTCGCGGTTGTCCGCGTATGGCTCGCCAAACGACTGACCCTTCGGCCGGAACAACCCAGCTCTTGCTCAATGCCCGGTGCAAGCGATGCCGATCGAACATCACGGAGCAAAAGACGGCCCCGGAACGCCTCAGGGTTCAGGCAAGCCCGTGTGGTTGGTCCGGGTGTTGCCCGCACGTTGCATGACGGCACCCGGCAAAAAACCCTCAAGGTTTTGACCTTGGTGGCTTTTTATGGCTCCGGCGGTAGGGGCCGGAGCGAAAACCCGTCATGCCTAAGAAAACAAGGGCTCTCGAAGGAGCGACGGTGCACAAGTCGCACTCGGACTCCGCGATGTGACCCCAAATGTGCCTTGCCCTGGCCCCCGCGCAAGCCGGTTTTTCACGGGGCTGAGTCTGACCCGCAACGACCCGGCCTGATCACGATCCCGAGCATGCGATATCCGTCCCGGACCGCGGTTGGCAGCCAAGCGCGCCCGCACCATATGCCGGTCGTGTTCGCTCCAGTTCAGTGCCGGTCCCCAGCAACCATCCGGCTTCGGCCGTCGTCGTACTGTCGGACCTATCACCGGCGCCCAAACCTCGTCAGGCGGCCTTCACCGGAGGGGTACGCTCCCCATTCCTTGACGAGGGTGAACCAACGGTCGCGGCAGATATTGCCGCGCATGTCCTCCTCGCTGTCGTCTTTGCACCAGGAAACGTGTGCGGGGACTTCGGCGCAACACTCTGGGCTCTACATGTTGGGCTCGACATGTTGGGCTCGAAACCGCGCAGCATCTTCCCGACACGGTGCCAGCCACCATCGCAGCGGGCGAACACGTGCCAGGGATTCCGATCATTGCCGTTTTGCGCCTTGCAGATCCGCAGCCGGTCGCCGGGCTTGGACCGAGCGATGACCGCCTGGGTCTTCTTGAGGCTGGACTCGTCCTGGTAGCGGCCCGGCCCAGTCCAGGCCGGAAAAGACAAAAAGACATCTCGAACAGGGCAGGGTGTCAGCGGCGCCTTCGATTGTGCGTCGAAACAGGGCTGGTGCGGCGCGAGATCGAATGGGGCGCGGTGTTCGGACCTTTCGTCACTGATCATTCGGGTGGATGCCCCAATGACCCCGGACGTCACAATGCTCAACCTGTTGCGCGCCCGGGTCGCCGCGACATGGAAGAGACGGCGATCAGCTCCGGTGATCTCGGGCCCTTGCAACCAGTCGCAATCGCAATCAACGACATTGTCGAACTCGAGCCCCTTGGTGCTATGCGCGGTCAAAACCATCATCCCCGTCTGCTCGGGGCGCCAGCCATGGGCCCACTCCACGAAATCTTCGGCGGCGAGGCTCGGCGAGATCGCCGTCACACTATCGCCCTCACCGCCGCCCTCATAGAATCCGCGCGGGCCATGACGAGATGATCGCGCAGGTCGTCCCGCAGCCACAGCGCCATTGCCTGCGCCCATTGCCTGCGCCCATTGCCCGCGCCCATTGCCTGCGCCCATTGCCTGCGCCCAGTGGCTCCCGATGCTTGTTTCAAGCCAGCCGGTTCCTTCTGCCACCTCGACCGGAGAGATCAGGCGGCCAAGCCGCTCCTTGCGCTCCAGCCACCGGCTGACAAGGACAGCCTCTTTCACGCGCGCCAGCGGAGCGAGCCCCTGGAGATCGCGGGACACCTCGATCCCCGCGCCCGTGAGCGCCCGCTCCACGACCGGGATATGTGCCCGCCGGCGCACCAGCACGGCCATAGAGGCCCAGCGCCAGCTGTCCTTGCCCACGGCAGAGCGGAGACGCAGCAGTTCGGCCGTCGCCAACGCTGCATGGCTTTCGATGTTGCTTTGGGCATTGGCGAGCGCCGTCACCCTCCCGAGATCCGGGTCGCCCGTCCGGTAACAGCGCCCTTGGAGCGGGTCATCGGTCCGCCCGGGGTCGATCTCGAACGCGCGCGTCTTCAGGCGATCCGAGCCGCGCGAGATGATGTCGGCGGCGGCCCGCAGGATCGCGCCGTCGGAGCGGTAGTGCCACGCAAGCTCCGGCACCTTGAGCACCTTCCGGGCATACCCATCCATCAGGTGGCGTTGACGGATCGGCTCTTGCTGGAATACCTCGACCCCGGTGCGAAACATCTCTTGGGTGTACGAGCGCACGTTGAGGGCGCTATCGCGCCGCGCGATCTCGACACGGCCCGCATGGCTCTTGCTGTAGAGCCCTGTTGAGATGTCGATCGTCCCGATCCGCGCCAAGAACCGAAGGTGTCACGGACGTCACCGGAAGAGATGTCTGACAACATTCGGCGGGCATCTGTGTCGTCACCGGGGCGAGCCCGTTTGCGGCGACACGGGCGGCAGGCGCGGGCCGGGGTACGGCGATGATGTCTTCGTTCAATCGGCGC
>Ga0209121_10001279_pt1 | contig 26427 bp, 28 predicted proteins | sample Cruoilmetagenom3_FD_187292 | JGI IMG/M metagenome (GOLD analysis project Ga0209121, IMG submission 187292) | Oil polluted marine microbial communities from Coal Oil Point, Santa Barbara, California, USA - Sample 3 (SPAdes) (version 2) | ecosystem: Environmental > Aquatic > Marine > Oil seeps ...
CACCGCAAAAGTAGAGATTACCAAAATAATAGTAATCGAAACCAAAAGCTCAATAAAAGTGAAACCCTTTCTCACTGGACACTCTTAACACAAAAATAATCACCCGTACTGCCAGAAACAAAACTACAGTTTACGTCGCTGGAATTGCCGGTGCCCGTTATTTCTAATAAAGCGCAAATACAATAACCGGTCGCATTAATCTCCGTATCCCCAGTCCCTTCATAAATGTAGGACCTAGTATTTTTAGGATCAACCGGAGGATACCCAGGCATATTAGTTCGGGCTTTTGTTTGGTCATCAGGATAATTATAATTATTGGCTGAATAATATTGCTCAAAAGCTTTTTGGACTGCCTGCATATCTTGTTTTCTTTTGGCGTCTCTGGCTCGTTTTTGAGCCGAAGAATAAGAAGTCATTCCCACTGCCACAATAATACCAATGATAGAAATAACTACCAAAAGCTCGAAAAGACTAAAGCCTGATTTTTTCATTTATTCATTTTAATATTTTTAACTAATGGGCGCAAACAAAATAACATTTAATATCAATGCAACCAGTAGCACAATAAGTGGGATCGCAGTAGTTTTGTGACTCGGCAATACTACTATCGCCAGCATTTTCTAGAATAGCAGCCAGCAAAAACTTTTCCTTGTCAGCAGCTGTACAATAGTAATAGGTGGTTTCGGCCTGAACATTAGTGGGATCTTGGGGAACTCTAGCCATGTATTCTCCCCAGCTAGTGCCAAAAGAAAAATCTCCAGCGTCAGGATAACCTTGGTTATCATTATAATAAAGCCGCAAAGAATTTTTGATCGCCTCCAAGTCTTGCTTGCGCCGAGTATCCCGCGCTCGCTGTCGGGCGCTCATCAAATTAGGAAGGAGCAGCCCCGTAAGGGTAGCGATAATAAAAATAACCACCAGTAATTCAATAAGAGAAAAGCCCCGCCGGTGGGCGGGCAAGCCTTTTTGTTTCTTCATTCGCATTCAAGAACAAGATTAGAACTAGTAATTCCGTAATGATACTCATCGTTGCCATTACACTCATAACAAAGAAGGCAATAATTAAAATCTTTATCATTTTCCAGTTTAGCATAAAGTTTAAAACCGCCGCCATCGGACCAATAACAATAATTCCAATTGCGATCTGGATCGCAAGGCAGTTTTTTCATGTAAACAATAGTCTCGCTGCCAACATCCTGCTGAAAGGGGGTAGTCCAATCAATAATAGTTGCCCCTCCGTCAACTGCGATCTTGCCCTCACTACTAGCGGGATAAGTTTTATTATCGTTGTAATACATTTCCAAAGCTCGAGCAACATTGTCTAAATCAGATTTGCGCTGAGTATCTCGCGCTTTTTTTTGACTATTGGTAAATTGGCCAAGAGCCACGGTTGATAAAATTGCCAAAATTGCCATTACTACCAACAACTCAACCAGCGTAAAGCCCGGATTAATTTTCATTTATTCATTACAACCAGTTATCCAACAATCGGCACTACAGCCACTATCAGTATAACAATTTTCAGCTTCGGTACAAGGACCATCCCCAGATCCCAGCGGCCCATTGCATTCCCCGCTAACAAGGCGATAACAATATTCTGAGCAAGGGGGAGGAGGAGGGCCAACCCAAGTGGGAGTTGCGGTTGGGGCTAGAGTCGGTGTTGCTGTTGGCCCACCGGGAGTTGCTGTTGGCCCACCGGGAGTTGCTGTCGCTCCGGGTGGAAAAGTGGGGGTCGGGGTTAGTTCGCCTAATGGCAAATGAGGTAAATCGGCCGGAGACACTCCTTCAGAGTAGGCAACAAAGTTGTAAACCTCATCATCAATTACACACCCCCCCACACATTCGTTGGCCAAAAGCTGGGGGTCACTAAGATATTCCAAGTTGGTATAAATAGCAAACCAAGTCGGACAAGGCCCTTCCTCCGGCACAACTTTATAATAATTGTTTTGAGCATCACAAGGAATTTTAGATAACCAAGGGGCAAAATCTTCCTCCGAACCGCAATTTTCAAAAACGCCACCGTCATTAGGATAGCAACCACGGTCATTAAAATAATCTTCAAAAGAAGCCCTCACTTTATACAAGTCCGCCTTCCGCTCACCATCTCTAGCTTTCTTCAACTGGTTAATATAAGCCAAGCTTAATAAACCGATTAAAAAAGCAATAATCGCAATTACGATTAGCAGTTCTGTCAAGCTAAGGCCCTGTTGTTTTTTTAAAAAACCAGCCATTGAGATAACTTAAAAATAATCTCCTCCCCCCACCACCAACTAATAATAGTACCAACTACCAAAAAAGGACCAAAGGGAATTTGTCGTTTTAACTTAACTTTGTTCAATAAAATCATTATGACACCAATTAAACCGCCGGTCAAGAAGGCTAGGTATAAGCTCAAACCGATCTTGGGCCAGCCCAAAAACAAACCCATAAATACCGCCAACTTTACATCTCCCAAGCCCATGCCCCTTCCCTTGGTAACCAAATGAAGGAAAAGCAGAAAACCCGCCGCTCCCAAGCCAGCCAGTAAATGATTTTTCAAAACCAATCCTAAAGGAGAAACAAAAAAATAACCCAAGATTGTTAGTAAAATTAAAGCAATCACAATTTGATCGGGAATAACCATCTGCTGGAAATCAATAACTGTCAACAAAAGCAGGAGACTAATTATTGCTAGCCAAATAACCAAAATCGTGATTGAAGTGGGCGTAAAGACAAGAAATTTTTTTTGCCAAGTTAAAAAAGTCAAAAGAAAAAAAAGGCCGCTAGAAACCTCCACCAAAGGATACCAGCGGGGGATAAGGGAGCGGCAAGTCAAGCATCTCCCTTTTAAAAAAACAAAGGAAACAACCGGAATGTTTTCCCACCAAAACAAAGGGCGGCGGCAATGATCGCAAGCAGAGCGTTTTTTCTCAAACAACCTCTTCCCCCGAGCAACAACCGTGGCCAGAAAGCTGCCTACACACAAACCTGTTATTAAAACGACTGCTCCTTTTATTGCCAACCACCCCTCTTTTTATTCAGGCACGCACCTATATAAAGCGTCGGTTGCGTCTGCCCACTTAACAAGGTCAATGACCCCTTGTTCGGTAACGGCTGTCATATCACTAGGGACTGCTCCCGCCTCCCCGGCAGTAGCTGCTAAATCATAAAGCTTAGAAGCTAACTTCCGGTTGGAATTGGCTTTAGGAACATAACAAACATAGGTACCACTAGTATTCGCTTCTCGCCAAATATAAAGTTTATCAACAAAGGTTATATCGTCAGTAGCAAAAGGCTCTTTACCCGCAAACGAGGTTTTCAATTCATCGGTACCAATCAACTCACCCAACTGCTGAGGATCAGCATTCGTATCTATACAACCAGTGCCATCAGCCAATTCAGTAGCCATTGCCGCACCATAACAAACACCTACCCCCGGCATTCGAGAATTTAAGGCCACATTGTCATCTTCCTCAAAACCAGCACCCTCACCCCAAATCTCATCTTCCCAGGGGTAGAAAAGCTGGGTCGCGTAATAGCGCTCAATAGCTGATAAAACTTCAGCTGCGTCATTCTGGAAACGAGAATCTCGAGCTTTGTTAATCTGCTCTATTGGATTTAGAGTGGCCACAAGAGCGACGGCTAAAACCGAAATCAAAGCAATAACAATTAAAAGTTCAACAAGCGTGAAGCCCGGACTTTTAACCTTTAACTTTTTACTTTTCACTTTTTTCTTTCACCCCCCCTCTTTATTTAAATATATTAAAACTGACTAGTTAAGTTGTAAATCGGCATAATGACCGCAAAAACCAAAAAGCCGACACCAACGCCTAACACAATCATGATAAGCGGTTCAATTGCGCTTGTCAAGTTCTTTACTTGCCCGTCAACTTCCAGTTGAAAGTAGGCTGACATTTTAAAAAGAATCTCGTCTAACTTGCCCGTTTCCTCGCCTGTAGACACCATTTGAGGTAAAATTGACGGAATCAACTCCTGCCCATCCAATGACTCAGAGAGAGTAAAGCCTTTTTCCACCTGACTCTTGGCTTTTTCAAATACTTTTTGATAAACCCGGTTGCCGGCAGAATGAGCAACGATCTCCAGCGCCTCAACCAAAGAAACGCCCGTGTTAACCAACATCGCTAAAGTTCGCGACATTTCTGTAAGAATTAGAATCTGGCTGATTTTACCCAACAAAGGAATTCTTAGCTTTAAACGATCAGCTTTCTCGACAAACTCCGGCTTCTGGAGCATTACCTTATAAGCAATAAAACCACCGATGATCAAAAGCGGGAAAAGCCAGAAAAAGCTAGACATAAAATCAGAAATGCCCATTAAAATTTTAGTAGGGATTGGCAGTTCTGAATCAAACTCTTCGTATAAGCTCATCATTTTGGGAACCACAAAAGTCATCACAATAAACATCACCCCGATCATGCCCGTAACTACAATCACCGGATAAATCATCGCCGACTTTACTCTTCCTAAAAACTCTCGCTTTTTTTCAAGGTTATCTGCCAACCGAACTAAAACCTCATCCAGCACTCCCGCTTCTTCACCGGCCCTAACCGAAGTAATATAAGCCGGGCCAAAAACCTTTTTATTTTTAGCCAAAGCCTTAGAAAGAGTCTCGCCCCCCTCAACCACAGACATAATCTCCTCAACCAAGTCGCCCATCTTGCCGCTAAATTGCTTTTTAAGCAGTCTCAAAGCATCTACCAGGGATAAGCCAGAATTAACCATGGTTGCCAACTGGCGAGTGAAAGTAGTAATTTGAACCAAGCCAACTTTTTGAAAAAAAGTGGCAAATTGGCTACTCAAGCTTTTTTTATAAGGGTCAAGCTGAACTACAACCAAGCTCCGTTTTCTCAGCAAAGCCACTGCCTCTTTAGAAGAATTGGCCTCGACCACCCCCTTTTTCTTTTCCCCTGCTTGGTTGCGGGCAATAAAGTTGAATTTATTCATTATTTACCAGCTGGTTCTCTAAAAAATCGGGTTAGTTCTTCCCGACGAATGGCAAAATTCTGCGCTGTTTCCACTGAAATTTTGCCATTTTTAACTAATTGAGTCAGTGATTTTTCCAAAAGAATCATTCCCGAAGCTGCTGAAGTCCTAATAATATTATCAACCATATGGGTCTTGCCTTCTCTTATCGAAGTCTTTACCGCCGGGTTAGAAGTTAGAATTTCCACCGCCGGCACTCGGCCGGGCTTAATAGTCGGAACCAAGCGTTGACAAACCACCATTCCCAAAACCGCGCCCAACTGAGTTCTTACCTGGTCTTGAGCCTCGCCTGGAAAAACATCAATAATCCGGTCTATTGTTTCCGCCGCCGAGTTAGTATGCAGCGTTGAGAAAACTAAATGCCCAGTCTCGGCAATCGTAAGGGCTGCCTGAATAGTTTCTAAATCCCGCATTTCTCCAATAAAAACCACATCCGGATCTTGACGCAAGGAAGAACGCAAAGCTCTTGACCAATTAATCGTATCCGCTTTAATCTCCCGCTGAGAAATAAGACATTTCTCAGACTTGAACCGATACTCAATTGGATCCTCAATCGTAATAATGTGCGCGCGTCTGGCGGTGTTAATATTTTGAAGCAAAGAGGCTACGGTCGTTGACTTGCCATGTCCGGTTGGTCCAGTAATTAAAACCAATCCCTGCCGCCAAGTAATCACTGCTTTTAAAATTTCCGGCAGCCCCAACTCATTAATCGAGGCAACATCACCCGCTAAAAATCGCAGCGAAACTGCAGGCAGTCCTTGTTGAAAATAAACATTAGCCCGAAACTGTCCTTGAGAATAGGTAAAAGAAAAGTCAATCTCTTTTTCCTTTAAAAAACGTCCTTTTTTTTCACCCAAAAGCATAAAAATCAACTTTTTAAGTTTATCTCTATCTAAAACCGGCTCATTAGCAACAGGATAAAGTTCACCATTAATCCTAAGGCTTGGCTGGTAACCAACTATTAAATGCAAGTCTGAAGCCTTGTTACTAATGGTTAACTGAAGTAGCTTCTCTAAATATTTTTTTTCCTCAATAGCCATTTTTTCCTTTCATTTACTCCTTTTTCTAATATTTAATCACTCGTAAAATTTCCTCAAGAGTAGTAACGCCTTCTATCGCTTTTAAATAACCATCTTGCGTCATGCTTAACATTCCCGCCTTAACGGCCGCTTTTCGAATATTGCCGCTAGCAGATTTTTGCAGAATCAATTTGGCGATTTCATCATTAACAGAAAATACTTCGAAGATTCCCACCCGGCCATAATAACCAGTTTTGCCGCACTCAGAGCAACCCTTGCCTCGATAAAGCTTGATTTTTTTTTGTTTACTCTCGTCCAAAAAAGAACCCAATACTTTTTTAATATCTTCTATCACTTCTGGCGGAGGAGTATACTCCTCCTTGCAATGCTGACAGATCCGGCGCACTACCCGTTGGGCAACCACCGCATTTAAAGAGGAAACCAATAAAAACGACTCCGCCCCTAAATCCAGAAAGCGGGGAATAGCTCCAGCCGCATCATTGGTATGCAGTGTTGAAAAAACCAAGTGCCCGGTCAAAGCGGCATGAACCGCCAAAGAAGCAGTTTCCTTGTCACGAATTTCGCCCACCATAATAATATCTGGGTCTTGGCGCAAAAAAGAACGCATGGCTGAAGAAAAGGTTAGGCCCGCCCGAGGATTAACCTGAACTTGATTAACTCCGTCAATCTGATATTCCACTGGATCTTCAATAGTCATAACATTAACCTTGGCAGTACTAACAATAGAAAGAGCCGAATAAAGAGTAGTCGTTTTCCCCGAGCCAGTTGGGCCGCAGACAATAATAATCCCATGCGGCCGGGAAACGGCCTCTTTAAAATCCCGCAAGGCCTTACCGCGCAAGCCTAGTTCAGACAAATCGGGGATTCTTTGGCTTTTTTTCAAAAGTCGCATAACCACCTTTTCACCATGAACCGTGGGCGCAGTTGAAACTCGCAAATCAACCTCCTGTCCATCGGCGGTAAAACTAAACCGCCCATCTTGGGAAACTCGCTTCTCATCAATTTTTAAATCACTTAAAATCTTAATTCTAGAAATCACCGCGTCATGAATCCGGCGGGGGAGTAATAATTTTTCCACTAAAATCCCATCGATCCGATACCGAACTCGAGTCTCATCTTCTTCTGGCTCAATGTGAACATCAGAAGCTCGAGATTTCATCGCAAATTCCAAAATAATAGCGACCACTTTGGCAATCGGGGCTTCTTTAATAATATCTTCCAAATAATCTAAGTCCGGAGTTTTAGCTGTTTTTTCCCTGCTGGTCGCTTTTAAGGCTTCGATAACCTCCTCAGTAATTTCTTGGGCATAACCCTGTTTAATAGTAGTCTTGACTTGGTCTGGAGCGGCTAGGTAAGCCAAAACCCGAAGACCTGTTTTTTTTTCTAAAAACTCAACTGTTTCCAGATCTAAGGGATTACTCATTGCCACTGACAAAGTTTTTTTCTCAGGGTCATTATCAAAAGGAACTAATTTGTAATGTTCGGCTAAGTTTCGCGGGACCAGGTTAAAGCTCTGAGGGGAAAAGCCGATCGTATCCAAATCAATAAAAGGCACACTCCAAAGTTCTGCCTTAGCCTCAAGCAAAACCTTATTGCTTAAATGAAATTTTTCCCTAACAAGCTCCTCCTCTTTTTTACCACTACTCAAATGAAGAAGGCGAATTTCTTCGGCTTGTTTTTTTTCTAATAACCCTTTATTCACTAAAATCCCCACCAAGTCTTTGGGCTTTTTAGGCAGTTCATTCATCTTCCCCTACATCTTAAAGCCAAGTGCGGTAAAATGTCAATGTGAACAGCCAAAAACCATCCTCCGGCGCCTATTTAATTATTGGGCCAACCGAATTCTTCACCGCCAATATTAAAAGTATCTTAGCTAACCAACGCTTAAAGTTAGAAAACAATCCCAACCTAGTTTTGATCCCGGAAGAAAAAGTAGGAATTGACAAAATCAGAGAGGTAAAAAAATTTTTTGGCATAAAAAAATGGGATTCTAAAAACCAAAGAGTTGTTTTGCTGCCTCACGCCCAGGGCTTAAGCTTAGAGGCTCAAAACGCCCTGCTAAAAACCCTGGAAGAATTAAAACCGGACAACTTTATTTTTTTAGGAGCTGGCAATAAAGAGGCCTTATTACCCACCATCAGCTCTAGGTGTCAAATTATTAACTCTCTAACCAAAAAAAGGGCCTTGCCTAAACCACCATTGAATTTAAAAACAATAGCTAAATTACCAGTATTCGACCGACTGACAATCTTAAAAAAACCAATTAGCGCCCAAGATTTAAACAAAACCATTGCTTTTTATCAACGAAAGTTAGTTGCTCAAAAAGATTCGCGGTTGCTAAAAAAATGGCTGGAGGCTTGTTTAAAAGCTCAGCAAATGCTAGAAGCTAATTTGAGACCAGACACGGTAACTGACTGGCTACTTTTAAATCTTTAAAGGGGAGCTATCTTAAAATCTCTCCTCCGAGGTGGCCCCGCCAGCGGCGGGGACTCCTCGGATGGTGAGACTCTCCCCCATTGATTCAATACTAATTAATCTATAAAATAGTTATAGTCATGTATAAGCCGAAGTTTCAGATCAACAACACTATTTTAACCAATATCGCCCAAATCGAGGGATCCCGAGCCATTATCAACGCTGCCCCCCTAATCCCAGCCTATGAAAAACAGTTCCGAGCCGAAGCGATTGTTAAAGTCGTTCACTACGCTACTAAACTAGAAGGCAATGACCTTTCTTTCGAGCAAGTGGCTAAGGTTATTGAAGGCAAGAAATTAATCGGGTTTGAACGAGACGTCCAAGAAGTCATAAACTATCGCCGAGTAATTAAATATCTAGATGAGCTGCTGGCTTTGCATGAACAAAAACTGCCTTTACCAGGTGAAAACATTGACCCGGATGAGAAAATGGCCAAAAGCAAAAGCGAATTTGTTTACTCGCAAAAAATGATTAAGCGAATTTACCAATTAGTGGTCGAGAAAATTATTCCGGAAAACCAAACCCAGGACTTTCGCCAAGCTCAAGTGGTTTTAGAAAATACTCGCACCGGCAAGGTGGTTTTTCGACCACCCCCTTCGGTTGAACTACCCTTTTTAATTAAAGACTTTTTGTCTTGGATTAATTCAAAACAGGCCAAGGAATTACATCCGGTTTTACAGGCAGGAATAACTCATTATATCCTGGTAGCTATTCATCCTTTTGTTGAAGGCAATGGCCGAACCGCTCGGGCCTTTTCCACCCTGGTTTTAATGGTTGAAAACTATGATATCAGAGGATTATTTGCCCTAGAAGAATATTTTGATCGAAATGCCGCCGACTATTATGGTTCACTCCAATTAGTTTCCTCCCAACCAGCTCCTTTATTACAGCACGATTTAACCAGCTGGCTAGAATTTTTCACTCAAGCGCTGAACATTGAACTGCAAAAAATCAAAGAAAAGGTCGAACGGCTCTCTTCTGATATTCAGCTAAAACAAAGACTGGGCGGCAAACAACTACCACTAACAGAGCGGCAAATTAAACTGATTGAATATATGCGGCAATTTGGGGGATTGCGTATTGCCGATGCCCGCGAACTCTTCCCCATGATCTCTCAAGACACAGTTTGGCGTGATCTAAAAAAACTGATTGCCGCCAAAATCGTTCTAAAAAAGGGCTCAACTAAAGGCGCTTACTACACTCTAGTTTAATCATGAAGCTTTCTTTGTTTTCCCAATACTTGCAAAGGCTGGAAAAAACAACTTTGCGCAACGAAATTACTGAAATTTTGGCCTCTCTTTTCAAAGAGGCTAATCAGCGAGAAATCGACAAAATTGCTTATCTTTGTTTGGGCCGACTCGCCCCTTCTTTTACCGGAATTGAGTTCAACTTGGCGGAAAAAACAATGCTTAAAATCATCGCTTTAGCTTTTAATCAAGCGCCAGCAAAAGTATTGGTTCACTTTAAAAAAAGCGGAGATTTGGGATTGACAGCTTTCTTTTTCAAGAACAAGAAAAAACAAGTCAAAAGTAAAATGACCGTGATTGGGCTTTATGATCAGCTTTACAAAATCGCTAAACTCAAAGGATTGGGCAGTCAAAAGCAAAAAACAAAACTCATGGCAGATTTAGTTAGGCAAACACCACTTGAATTTGTAAAATATTTAGTCCGTATTCCCATCGGCAGACTACGATTAGGTTTTTCTGACTTGACAGTTTTAGATGCTCTTTCCTGGATGGAAAGCAATAGTAAAAAATTGCGGCCGCAAATTGAAGCCGCTTTCAGCGTTAGTGCTGACGCTGGTCTGATTGCCAAAACTTTCAAGGTTAAGGGCTTAAAGGGTTTAAAAGCTATTCGCTCCCGGCCCGGCATTCCAATCTTGCCCGCCAAAGCGGGGAGATTAAAAGATGCCCAAAGCATTATTGATAAATTGAGAAAATGCATGGTTGAACCTAAAATCGATGGCTTTCGGGTTCAAATTCACATTGATCGAAAACCAAAAAAAGGAGCTGCGGAAAGCTTTGTCAAAATATTCTCCCGCAATCTAGAAGACACAACAACTATGTTCCCAGATATTGTTAAGGCCGCCTTACGGCTTCTTTCCAAAAACAAAAATTTAAAAAACTGCATTTTAGATGGAGAGGCAGTCGGCATGGACCTGGTCAACAATAAACCATTGTCTTTTCAAAAAACTGCTCAGCGAAAAAGAAAATATGATATCGGTAAAATCAGCCGGGAAGTCCCCTTGGTAGTTTTTGTATTTGATCTGCTTTTTTACAATAACCAATCCTTGCTTAATTATACTTCCAAAGAGAGGCGAAAAAAGTTAGCGCAGATTTTTAATCCGCCAGCTGGCGGACAAAATAATTTCTTGCGTTTAATTCCGCAAAAAATAATTGCTGATTCAAAAAAATTAAAAAAAGAGTTTGATCGAATAGTTGCCCAAGGGTGGGAGGGGGTAATGTGTAAACGCCTGGATTCAGTTTACCAGCCCGGGGCGAGAAACTTTAACTGGGTAAAACTAAAGCGCGCCATGGATAGCCAACTAACCGATACAATTGATTGTCTGGTTTTGGGGTATTATCGAGGCAAGGGCAAACGAACGGATTTTGGCATTGGCGCTTTCTTAGTCGGTGTCTATGATTCTAAAAAAGAACAATTTGCCACCATCGCCAAAATCGGCACCGGCTTAACTGATGCCCAGTGGGTAGTTTTAAGAAAAAAGTGTGACTCTGTCAAAACAGAAAAAAAGCCTAAAAGGTATTGGGTGGATAAAAATCTTTACCCAGATGTTTGGTGCTTACCCAAAGTAGTAGTTGAAATTAAAGCTGACGAAATTACTAAATCTCCGATTCACACCGCCAGCTTGGGCTTGGCCTTGCGCTTCCCCCGATTAGAGCGATTTAGAGATAAAAAGGTTGAAGAGGTAACCTCTACTACCGAAGTGTTACAATTGTTCCAAAATCAAAAATGATCTTTTTTCAAATTGTCGCTCTGGCGGTTTTGTTCGGTCTTTTGTCATTTTCTACCAGGTTGTTGATTAATTCTTTTAAAAAACTAAGCTGGCAGTTTAAGAGCGGCGAATTTGCTCTTTCTAGCCTACTTATTGCCGGAGGCACTTCTTTGCCGGAATTGATTATCGCCCTAGAGTCCGTTGCCAAAGGTCAGCCTGATTTATCTTTTGGCAATGTGTTGGGCAGCAACATTGCTAATTTATCACTAGTAATCGGCGGAGCCACTCTGCTTTCGGGAAAACTTAAAATTATAGATACTGTTGTTCAAAACGATATTTATTATACTTTTTTAATCGCCGCCGCCCCCTTACTTTTAGTTAGCGACGGCCAACTTACTCGACTAGACGGAGCTATTCTTTTAGCTCTGTATTTTGCTTGGCAGGGAGTAATTTTCGTCAAAAAAAGAAAAAGGGGTAAAAATTTCTGGGACAATTTAAGGAAAAAAGCAGCATCCTTGTTCTCACCGCCCAGGCCTATAATTACTCTAATAGCCAGTCTTTTTTTGCTAATAGGCTCGGCTGACTTTTTAGTGAAAATCGCTCTTGATTTAGCCGCTAAGCTTAATATTCCCAATTTTATCTTAGGTGTTTTTATCCTAGGCGTAGGCACTTCCTTACCAGAGCTGGCTTTTGAATCCCGAGCGATTAAAAATAAAGAAAGCGCTATTGCCCTAGGTGATCTCTTGGGATCCGTAGTTGCCAATTCCTCTTTAGTTTTAGGAACAACTGCTATTTTAGCTCCCTTAAAGTTATTTAAGCCTCAGCAGTATTTAACCATTACTCTTTACTTTTTAATTACTTTTTTTCTTTTTTACACCTTTATCAAAACCAAAAAAGTACTGGAGCGTTGGGAGGCTGCCTTTTTGGTCGCCAGCTATTTTATTTTACTCGCCCTAGAATTTGGCTAAAATGAGGCGGATTATTGCTGATTTGCATTTACATTCTAAATATTCCCGAGCGGTTAGCCCGCAAATGCTGCCAAAAAACATGGCGGCTTGGGCTAAGGTTAAGGGAGTTAATTTAATCGCCGCCGCTGATTTTACTCATCCTATATGGTTGCAACAATTAAAAGAAGAATTAGTAGAGGCGGGAGAAGGGATATATAAACTTAAAAAAAAAGAAAACGATGTTCTGTTTATCATCAGCGGCGAAATATCCTCAATTTATTCTCAAGGAGGAAAAACCAGGCGTATTCATAATCTGGTTTTTGTTCCTAATTTTAAAATTACGGACAAAATAAATTCTGCTTTGAAAAAAAGAGGCGCTAATCTTTTTTCTGACGGGCGACCAATTATTGGTCTTTCCGCTCTTGAATTAGCGGACTTGGTTTTTAATATTGACCCTGATTGCTTGATCATTCCCGCTCATATCTGGTCTCCTTGGTTTTCCTTGTTTGGTTCCAGGTCTGGCTTTGATTCCCTTAAAGAGTGTTTTGGTAAGTTTGCCCAAAATATTTACGCCATTGAAACCGGTATTTCTAGCGATCCGGCTATGAACTGGCGAGTAGAAGAATTAGAAAATCTTTCCATCGTTAGTTTTTCTGACGCTCACAGTTTGCCAAAAATCGGGCGAGAAGCAACTGTTTTCAAGGTCAGGGGTAAAAAAAATCTAAGCTTTGCTTATCAAGACCTGATTTCGGCGATAAAAAAAGAAAGAAAAAGTGACTGGTATGTTTCCTCCACCATTGAATTCTACCCCGAGGAAGGAAGATATCATTTTGACGGGCACAGAAAATGCAAGATTCGCCGTTCCCCCCAGGAAACTAGAAAAAAGGGGGCCGTCTGCCCGATCTGCGGCAAACCCTTAACTCTGGGGGTAGCTTACCGCGTTTCCCAACTATCAATCCGAAAAATTAATCCAGTTAAAAAAGAAATTAAAGGACTGGCGGTTCAATCACACCCGAGGGAAGAACAACCCCCGTATATTACCCTAGTCCCCTTATTAGAAATTATTGCTGAAGTAAAAGAAAAAGGGGTTAACACCAAAGGGGTCAAGGAAGCTTATGACCAAATGATTAAATCTTTAGGGAGTGAATTAGATATCTTGCTTCAAAGCCCTTTAGAAAAAATCAACTCTTTATTTGGGAAAAAAATGAGAGAGGGAATTGAAAAGAACAGAAAGGGAGAAATTACAATTGAACCTGGTTTTGACGGCCAATACGGAACTGTTAAAATATGGGAAAAGGAAGAAAAAGACTTGGGCGAAAAACAAGCTAGTTTGTTTTAATATATTTTTAAAAAACCAATGTTTAAAAATCGCAACCACGCCGGCAAAATTCTGGCAGAAAAGTTAAGAGCTGAGGCTAATTTCAAACCACAAAAAACAATTATTGCCTCTTTACCGCGGGGCGGGGTAGTAATTGGGGCAGTTTTGTCCGCCTTGCTTGATTTGCCCCACCAAGCCTTGGTGGTAAAAAAAATTACCTTGCCAGCCCATCCCGAGTTGGCTATCGGCGCGGTGGGGGAGAGTAGTCAAAGTTTAATTCTTAATCAAGCCTTAATTAATCAATTAAAAGCTGACAGTGGAGAAATCAAAAAAGCAATCAAAAAAGCTCAAAACCAAATTATGGAAATTAAAGGTCGGCTGAAAATTAGTGAATCAATCAACTGGAAAGGTAAAATAATTATTATTGCTGACGACGGCGCCGCTACCGGAGCAACGATTTTAAGCGCGATTAAAGAAGCAAGGGATTTAGGGGCCAACCAAATCATTGTCGCTTTACCAGTCGCCCCACCAGAAACAACCACTCAACTTAAAAAAGAAGCAGACAGGGCAGTGGTAATCGAACAACCTGAATTACTTTTCGCTGTTTCTCAAGTTTACGAGGATTTTTCTCAAGTTAGCTGGGAAGAGGTTAAAAATCTGCTAAAATTGAATCAAAATTAGGGGCCTGTAGGTAAATGGTATATCGTGCCCCTCGCACGGGCAAGTTCCGGGTTCAACTCCCGGCAGGTCCACTAAATGCCTAATGGAAATGGCCATCACCAGGTTTTAACTCTGCCTCATTGGCGCTATCCGGCTAAGCTGCCGGGTTTAACGGGTTTGTATCTTAACTCTGTCTTTAGAAATTTAGCCACCGGCTTGATTGGCATTTTTATTCCTGTTTTTGTTTATAAAATTGCCGGAGGCTGGCCAGGGCTTTTTTCTTTTTTTCTAACCAGAGAAACCGTCCTTATTTTAACCACTGTTCCCATTGCCACTTTGATTAAAAAATTAGGACCTGATTGGCTAATCGCTCTTGGGGCTTTAGCCTTATTCTTTTGTTTAATTTTTCTAATCCAGTCTCAGACCAACCCCATCTTTTTAAAATGGGCAGCTATTTTTTTGGGGATAACCATCCCTCTCCACTGGCTCCCTTATCATCTAGCTTTTTCTTGGGAAAGCAGCCGTCATTTTCTTTCTCGCCAAGTAGCTAATCAAAAAATCATAAGCAAGTTGGCAACCGCCGCTGCTCCTTTAATAGGGGGAATACTCGCTACCATTTTTGGCTTTTCCGGACTTTACCTAGCCGCCGGAGCGATCTTGCTTCTCTCAATTATTCCCATTTTTATAGACCAGTATAATCGCCGAGGCGAAGCAGTTTCTCTATCTGAAATTAAACAAGTTATTGTCAACCCCAAGCTTCAACCTATCTGGTGGGGGTTTTTTGGCACTGGCCTAGAAACAGCTATTTATAGCATTTTTCTACCGATTTTTCTTTATCAAGCCTTGGACAGCCTGGAGCAAATTGGCCTTATTTCTACTGTTTCTCTGGTTATTTCCCTTATTACCCTTTCGTATCTGGGAAAAAAAACTCAAAAAGCCGAAAAAAGGGTTTTTCGTTTTGGAGTTGTTGCTAGTTTGCCTTTTTGGCTTATTCTTAACTTCCTCTCCTCTTTTTCGCTCTTAGCCATCTTCAATTCTCTCTATCAAATTACCACTCAAGCTGTTTGGATTCCGGTTGATACTCTTGTTTACCGCTGGGGAAGGAAAAAAGAAAAATCCTTTTTTATTATTCGCAACATTGCTATACGCTTAGGGATAATGGCCGCCCTGGGCGCCGCCACCCTTTTTCGATCATTAAACTGGGACTGGACAGCAATATTTTTATTGGCAACTTTGGGATTAATGATTGTAACCAATTTCAGTCATGGACTTAAAAAAACTAAGCGAACTTTTAGGTGAGTTAAACCTAGACAAGCGCCGCCGCTATATCAGCAAAGAGTTCCAGGCCTATGGCTTAATGCTGGCCTCTGAGCTTGACGATTGGGACAATCGATCCTTATATATTAGACTAGCCAAAACAACCCCTCGAGAACAACTGGAAAAAGCCAGATATTTCATTAAAGATCAGGATAAAAGAAAAATTAAAAGCCGAGTTAAATTGTTTATGTGGAAACTAGGAGAAATCAAAAAAGAAAAAAACTCTAGAAAAAAGAAGCCAGCTGGTAAGCAACAACTGAAGCGGCCACCAAAACATTAAGAGATTTGTTAACTCCAAAAAGGGGAATTTCAGCAATAATATCCGCTTGTTTTAAAATTTTTGAACTGACCCCCTCTGTTTCATGGCCAATAATTAAAGCAACGGGAAATCTTGGTTTTATTTTCAAATAATTTTTACTTTTAGTATCTTGCTCCAGGGCAATAATCTGAAAATTTTGTTTTTTGAGTTTTTTAATAACAGCTACAGGGTCAAGATAATGCTCCCAAGGCACCCAACGCCAAAGACCAACCGAGGCCCGGTGAATTTTAAGATTAGGCGGAGCAACAGTTTTACCCGTTAAATAGATTTTCCGAATCGCCAACGCATCCGCTAATCTAAAAAAGGAGCCAATATTATAAGTATCAGTAATATTGTCTAAAACAAAAACCAAAGGCTTGGCGTAAATCGTCTCGGGATTTTCTGGCTTCAGAGAAACTCTTAGCTGCTTGGCGTCTAACTTGACCATTAACAACCACCAGCGCTGCCCGTGTTTATATCTTCCAGCTTTTCCTTACACTCCTTGGGAGGCTTTTCAAAACCAGCGCAAATAGCGTCTTTAAGAACTTCGGGTGAGCGGTACTGATCGGGAGTGAAAATCTCCTTGCCAATTTTAAGATTAACTATCTCGCCTTCTTTTTTGGGATAAGCGCCCTCTGGGGGAAAACGCTTGCCGTTGAAAATAAAAGTCGGAGAACTGCCCACGCCATACTCACTGGTAATCACTAATTCTTTAGCCAAAAGTTCACTGGCTTGCTCAGCCTCGCACTCTTTAATTTTGGCCGCATCCAGACCACTAGCCACCGCTTGCTCTTCCCAGCAACTGTCAGCATTCTCATAAGTACAACCCTCGTTTACTCTTTCCACAAAATCCCACCATTTGCCCTGGTCGCCCTGGTTCCAAACACAAAGCTCCCTCACGTTTTGGTTTAACTCCTGCTGACCGTGAAGAGAGGCATATTCGCCCTCTTTAAAAGCAGCGCACTCTTTTTGCAAACAAATTTCTTTGCTGTTATAAGGAAAATATTTTCTGCATGTTTCCATATCCGGTATTCTGCCCGCCTTTACCAAATTTTGACAATTAGTCTCGTCATAAACTTGCTGGCCGCAGCCTAGTTCGCAGCTTTTTTTAGCATCGGAAACAATATAAACCGGCTGCCAGTTTACCTTATCCCCTAAAAGCTCGGCCACAGGCCTGAGCATCGCTTCCGCCTGGTTGCCAAAAGGACAAAAACTCATCACAAAAAACTTAATAATAGGCACCGCTTCTTTAGCTGGAGTAAAAGTGACAACTTTACCCTTGGCCAGTTCTTTTCCTGATTGGTCGCCCAACAGCTTAACCGAAATCCGGCCGCCCAAAAAAGCAACTCCCGCAATCGCTAAAACCAAGGCAACAGGCAAAACCCTTTGGCTATCTTTTTTCTTGCTCATTTTTCCCCCCTAATAATTGCTTGAGTCGGGCAAATTTCAATTGCTTCTTTAACTTCACTCTCCTTTTTTGGCTGCTTAATTATCCTAGCCTTGCCTGTCTTAAAGTCAAGTTCAAAATAATCAGGTAGCAGGGCAGCGCAAGAACCGCAACCAATACAATTCTTAGCCACTATCTTAATTGTCATTGCCAATTATCAGCTCTTTTTCCGTTTTTGTCAATCATCAAACTAGCTTGATTAATTGCCTCCAAAATCATTTCCGCTGTTTCTCTGGCTCCAAAGAGAGTAAGCTTTTTAAGATTATGAGGAAAATAGTGAAAAACCTGGTTGCGCCCGTTTTTCCAAGCTTGCCAAAGCTTTTCAGCTAAAGCTCTATTGCCATATTTCAGTTTTTCCAATTTTGAATAAACCGAAAACCGGCGTTGAGACAAGTTAGGATTTAAAACTTTGCCTACCCGAAAATAATCAGAGTTATAATTTCTTTTGGTAATCAGGCCTAAACGCAAGAAAAAATCTTTTAAAAAGCCTTCATAAGCTTTGGCAAAAGGAGCCACCAGAAAAGAATAATCAGAAATTCCCGCCAAGCCCCTGGTTTCTACTTCTTCAAGCAAAAACAGTCCGTCTTTTATCAAATCCCGCTGATCAGGAGATAAAAACTGCCAATTAACGGATAAAGACACTGATTATTCCTCCCAAAATTACTAAATAAAACAACCAATAAGACCAAAGCCAGGAGGAGGGGAGAGGGAGGTCAGCAAAGGAAGTGCGAGCAAACAACCAAGTTTTTAAATGATCAGGCTTTTTTCGCAAATCCACTAGCTGGTCTACCAGTAAATGAGCGCTAAGAGCTAAAACCAATCCTTTGCCAAAAATGCCGCTGGTTGAACTCAAAACGAAAAAAGCAAGAGTCAGCAAAACCGCTTGAAAAATAAAGTGGTGAAAAACCAGAGAGGTGTGGTTTTTGTGATCTTCCCCTAAAAACTTAAATAAGCCCCTCCAATTCCTTTGCTGCCAAAAAATTTTGGCTTGTTTTGATTCTCCCAATTCTGGTTTCAAAAAAAACCAGTAAATTAAATGGTCGGTATCCAATAAAAAGGTCCCTAAGGCCAGGCCCAAAAGAAAGAGGCCGGCTTTTAAAAAAGAAAAATTACCACCCAACAACCATATAATTTCCACCAAAACAAAAATAATTAAACTGGCTATTAAATGATTGATTATTTCTTTTTTCACTTCCGCGTTCATTGCATTACTTTTTCCAAAAACTTAAGCGACTCTGCCACCCTGGGTTTAGCAAAATGCTTTCGGGCTGGCGCCAACCTGGCAACCAACCAGTCAATAACCGCCCTTTTTAAATCTTGAGGGTGCAAACCACCTTTACGGTAATCATCTATCAATGTATCGATACGTTGATACAATTTGTTTCCACCAAACTTTACTGATCTTTGAACCTTAAACTCGCCTTTGGATTCACCCCAAAAAATCAAGTATTTAACCCAATTAATAATCGGGTTAAATTCAATTTCCTTGGGCGGGCAGTAGGCTTTTCTGATTTTACCTTCAATTTCTTTTGGCGAATCATGAACGAAAATAGCCGAGTCTGGCTTAGACTTACTCATTTTTAAATCAATTGCTAATTCATCTTTGGTTTGTTTTAAGTCCGTCTCACTGGGCCCCGCTAAACCGGCAATTGTATTTTGATGAATTGCCACTGGCGCGATAACTTTACCATTGTCATTTTTTAAAGGATTAATGATTAGCTTTTTAGCTACTTGACGAGCGACCACATGAGCTTTGCGCTGATCAATGCCGGCATGAGCTAAATTAACCCTTAGAGTAAAAATATCCGCTACTTGTAGGGGGGGATAAAATAAAGTAGCCATCTTAACCTCCGAGCCTTGTTTTTTGCCCATAATGGAAATGGAGCGCAGGTTTCGAGACAAGGTAAGGTGCTGGCCAACTTCCATAAAAGTCTCCCAGTGAATCAAGTTGTTTTCGTAAAGCTCTTTGCCAGTTGCAAATTTTACCTGATTTGCATCAACTCCAAAACACTTCAATGAAGCAATTAGGGCTTCTTTAAAATAACCATCTGTTGCTTTTCTAATATTTTTCCAATTACCGCCCAGTTTGTTATTAAGGTAAGAGTGAAAATCAGCCAGAAAAATAGTGCACTCCACCCCGGCTTTTAAAAAGTCGGCAATCTTGCCCATGGACATCAAACCAGTGCCTAAATGAACCTTGCCGGAAATTTCAAAACCAATATAATGGCGCAATTTCGTCCCAGAAGCTAAAAGATTTTTTAAATCTTTTTCAGTCAAAACCTCTTCGCAATTGCGGGTAATCAGCCGGATTTTTTTATCAATAACCTTACTCATTAAAACCATTCTAGCAGGGAAAAGAAATCAAAACAATAAATAAGAGGTTATTACTTTAAAAAGTAATAACTAGACTTGGTTTTCCCTTTTTTATCAATCAAGCCTTTTTTAATCAAACCGGAAAGCAAGTTGTGGGCCTGCTGACGGGAAACACCCAGAATTTGAGCTAATTGAGGAGCGGTCACTTCTTGTCTTTTTTTAATGACTTCTATCGCTTCTTTCTCTTTAGGCGTGGGCCGGTTTTCTACCCTTAAAGTGTCATAACTTTCTTTGATCCGGGCCAGGGCTGATTGGAGAGAATACATTACACCCTCAGTAAAGTATTCCAGCCATTCTGATTTATCTCCCTGATCGGCAGTATGCAATTTGTCTGAATAAAGATTGCGATCAATATCATAATAATCGTCAAGAATAAAATATTTATTAATCAAATAATTATTCTTTAAAAAAATTAAAGTAGTCAGCAACCGACAAACCCGGCCATTGCCATCTTCAAAAGGGTGGAGGTAAACAAACTGATGGTGGAAAATACCCGCTTTTAAAGGGGGGGGGAGGTTTTTTTCAGCCTCCTCCCAACCAATTAATTCTTTTAAGGCTTTTTCAATTTTTTCTTTTTGATGAAAAGGAGGAGTATGTTTAATAATAAAGCTAGGCCCGTTTTTATCTTTGGCATGCCGGCCAACCGCCACCTTTTCATCCCTCAAATTGCCGGCTTGTTCGTGAACCCCGCTTAGCAGTCTTTGGTGAAAGTCTAAAATTAAAGAAAGAGAAAAAGGTTTTTCTATTTCTTTTCCCAAGTTTTCTAGAATCGCAAAAAAATTATGAACCTCTTTTTCATCCCGGTTAGTGGGTACCCGATCATTTAAAAGCAAATTTGTAACCTCATAGGGGGAAAGGGGATTACCCTCAATGCTATTAGAAACATAAGCAGATTCCAGCAAATTACCCCGCTCCAGTTTAAGCTCTAGCTCTTTGGGAATCTTAAGCGCTTCGAGCTGGCCATAATAGCGCTCAATTGAGTTTAAGTTGTTTAAAATCGCTGGGGTTAGAAAATAGGCAGGTTTATACATAATTCCATAATAACACCAAAATCATATTTGTCAAGTTAATTGTAAATATTATTGTAAAGCCCAAAACTTAGTTTGTGCCTAAATTTGTCAAGTTTTTTGTCAAGATATTAGTAAGACAAAGTAAAACAACTCGCTTGGGGGAAACTTAAACCAGCAACTCATTTTCACACAGGGCATTAAAAATAATGGTTCTGGCATGACAATCACTCGAAAATTTACCATTATTATGCTGCTTAATCCAATCAATCATTTTCTCATGATACTCTCTAACCTTTTTCATGCCCGAGCCCTTGGGAGCTGTTTTATAAACAGAAAGAAGCTCCGCTCCCACTGCCAGAAGATGCTCTCTGCTAAAAGCTAGTGGTAACTGATCAGAAGTCCGGCCCTCCCTAACGGCTTCAACCGCTTGATTAACCCGGGTCATTCCGGGGAAATCTTTTATTACGCCTGCGCCTACCAACGCTTGTAAAGCGGCAAAAGGCATGACCTCTGGAGAAAGCGCCTCAACTACCCCCATATTTAAAATAACGGCATTAGGGATTTCACTTGGCATAGCCTCAAGCTGGATTCCCTCTACCCATAAAACCCTTGCCCCACAAGAAACAAAGGTTGGCTCTGCCCAAAGCTCAAAATCTTCTCCCGACATTCCCCGAATAACAACCTTAGAAGCTAAATCAGGATCCAGCTCAGCACCAGGCAAATATCTATCAACCAACTCCTGCGCATCCACCCCACCCGCAAACAGCCTTTCCGTAAAGTCCTGAACCTGCAAAACCTCTTCTGTCATTAGCTGTACTTTATTACATTAATCAATGTTTGTCAATTCAAAAAAACCCAACGACTTGACTTCAGCCCTTTGAGAACTATAGGTTTAGTGATATAATTCCTTGCATGACAGAAAGAATGGGGCAAAAATCACAAGTCAGTCTCTTGGATATATTTCTTCAAGAAGTAGGCAGTCATCCTCTTTTAGAGGAGCCGGAAGAGACGCGATTGAGTAATTCTGTCACTGCTGGGATTGATCTAGAAAAAAACCTCCAAGATAAAGAGCCATCGCCAGAGCAAAGGACTATAATACGAGCTGGTCTTGAAGCTCAGAAAAGGTTGGTTGAATGCAATTTACGCCTAGTTGTTTCTATAGCCAGCAGATATCAACATCACCCAGGCATGACCCTTGAGGATTTAATTCAGGAGGGTAACATCGGCTTAATGCGGGCAATTCAAACGCATGATCCTGAAAAAGGAAGAGTTTCTACTCATGCAACCCCTTCCATAGGGGGTGCCATTCTTCGCGCAATTGGCAAGCAGTCAAGAACAATTAGACTACCCGCCCACGCTTACCAACGCCAAGGTGAATTAAAAACTGAGATGGAAAAACTCGTAGCCCAGTTAGGGCAAGATCCCCAAAATATAAAAATTAGGCAGAGGTTAAAATATGTCGAAGAACAACTTTGGCGAATAGGCAAGACAGCCTCAGTCTCTTCGTTAGATGAGCCAACGAAGGAGGGGGGTTCCACTGAAAAAGGAGAATTTATTGCCTCAGGAGAGCCGCCAGTTAGCACAGAAGCAGAAAGGGCAAATTTAAGAAAAATTCTTCTTGGGCTCTTGGAAGATGGCCTTAAAGAACGAGAGGTAAGGGTGCTATCGCTCCACTATGGGCTTGAGTTAACAGACGACCCGGATCAAAGGGGAGTAACCCACACCCTTGAAGAGATTGGTCAAGAAATGAGCATAACAAGGGAAAGAGTAAGGCAAATAAAAGCGAGAGCGTTAAGGAAGCTTAGATTCCATGCTCAACTTTTGCGACCCTTTAAATAATTAGCTAAATACTGGCCGGTGTGTGAATGCTTTATTTTCATTACCTCCCTTGGCGTTCCTTGGGCAATGACCCTTCCCCCCTTGCTCCCTCCCTCGGGACCCAGATCAATAATCCAGTCTGTCTGGGAAACAATATCCAGGTTATGCTCTATAATAATCACGCTATTGCCATCATCAACTAGTTTATTAAGAAACTTAATTAATCTTTCAATATCCGCCATATGCATCCCTGTCGTAGGCTCATCCAAAACATAAATGTTGCCAGTTTTGTGCAGTTGGCTGGCAAGCTTAATTCTTTGGGCTTCACCTCCGGAAAGAGTTGTTAATGGCTGGCCTAGCTCCAGATAATCCAAGCCAATTTCAAGTAAAACTTTAAGCCTTCTTTTAATCTCCTGATGATCAAAAAAATTAAATGCCTGAGCAATTGTCATACCCAAAACATCGGCGATGCTTTTCCCCTTTAATTGATGCTTCAGCGCCCAAGAAGAATACCTTTTCCCCTTGCAAGCTTGGCAGGTGATAACCACCGGATCTAAAAAATGCATATCAATTTTTTTATAACCCAAACCCTTACATTTAGGGCAAGCGCCCTTCGAGTTAAAACTAAATAAACCCGGCTCTTGCCCAGTTGCGCTCGCAAACTCTTTTCTAATCAAGCCCAAAACGCCAGTATAGGTGGCGGGGTTAGAGCGCGCATTTCTTCCCGCCGGAGATTGGTCAACAACAATCGCTTTTGGATGCTGGGGAACAAAAACGCCATTAATTAAGCTGCTCTTGCCAGAACCCGCCACTCCAGTAATACAAACAAAGACCTTTTGAGGAATATTCACTGAAACATTTTTCAAATTATAGAGATTGGCCTTTTTAATGCTTATTACTCCTCGAGGCTTACGATAAACTTTCTTTCCTTTTTTCTTTTTTACTCTTAAGTATTGACTGGTTAAAGTTTTTGCCTTTTTCAACTGCTTAAATGTCCCCTGAAAAACAATCTTTCCTCCCTGGCTGCCTCCGCCAGGGCCCAAATCAATTATTTGATCAGCGCAACTTATTACCATTGGGTCATGTTCAACTACTAAAATTGTGTTGCCTTTATCTCTTAGTTTTTTAAGAACATTAATCAACTGAGAAATATCTTTCGGGTGCAAGCCAACTGTGGGCTCATCTAAAATATACAATAGTTCAATTAATTCTATTCCCAGCTGCCTGGCCATTTTAACCCGCTGCGACTCTCCTCCTGAAAGAGTGGTGGTCGACCGATTGAGCGACAAATAGCCAACTCCAATTTTAATTAAACTATCCAGACTCGCGCTTATTTTCTGGGCAATAGGCTTAGCTAATGGGGTAGAATTGTTAAAAGAATCAATATATTTTTTTAAATTGGTTAACTCCATCTGGGTTAATTGAGTTAAAGTTCTCCCTTTAACTTTAACTGCTCGAGATTTGTTATTGAGCCGGCTGCCCTGACAAGCATCACAAAAAACAAGTTTAAAATAGGTTTTACCCAAAATCGAACCTGTTCCCCTCTTATCCAGCCTTCGGCGTTTAATCATGGTCATAATTCCTTCAAAACTATAGCCCTGGATATAACCATCGTGCCCACTACTAGCCAACTCAATTTTGGGAGAAAAAAGAAGTTTATCAACTTCAGCCTTGCTAAATTCCCCTAGGGGTTTGTTCATCTCAAAAAGCTCGCTAGCCTTTAAAATATTCCACCTTCGGCCACCCACTCGATACTCAGAAAACCTTATTCCTCCCTCGTCAAGAGTTTTGCCCCAGTTAAATAATTTATTTTTATCTAAAATAATTTTCTTCCCTAAGCCTTTGCAAACCGGACACATGCCTTCCGGCGTGTTAAACGAGAAATAATTAGAATCACCAATCTGGGGATTGCCGCAACGGGAAAATAACAAGCGCAAATAAGTATAAATTTCTGTTACTGTTCCTACTGTTGAGCGGGGGTTGCGGCCCAATCTTTTTTGGTCCAAAACAATGGCCGCCGAAATTCCCTTAATTTCCTCGGCCTGGGGGCGGCTAAAAGCGGGCAGCCTTTTGCGAACATAGGTTCCCAATGACTCAATATATTGTCTTTGACTCTCCGCATAAATAGTATTAAAAACCAAGCTAGACTTACCTGAACCGGAAACACCGGTAAAAACCACTAATTTGTTCCGAGGGATTTTTAAACTAACCCCCTTTAAATTATGTTCTCTGGCATCCTTAATGACTATCATTTTCATCATCAGCCAATCTTAAACTATAACCTTAGGTCATAGGCAAATTTTTGGGGTATAATGAGCTCAAATGCTCACTACCCAGGAATTTGCCAATCTTTGCAACACCACTAAAAAAACTATTATCCACTACGATAAAATTGGCTTACTTAAGCCAAAACGAAGGCGGGGGATTGCCCGAATTTATGAGCCAAAACAAGTTTTAGTTTTTCAAAAAATTATTCTCCTTAAATCGTTTGGGTTAAGGCTTGAAGAAATCAAAAAATACTTGCCTCAAAACCGGATTCTAGTTGACTTATTTAAAGAAAAAAGAAAAGGGCTAGAAAAACAGAAAAAATTTCTTGAAAACAGAATTAAAAAGGCCGCCGAGTTCATTGAAAGCCTAACCAAGGGAAAGCTGTTAATTGCCCCGAAAATAAAACAGGTTAAACCATATGCTTTTTACGGCTTAGAAAAAACAGGACGCTACATAGATATCAAAGATCACCAAAAAGAAATCTTTACCAGAATAGGGGATAGTAAATATCAAGGAATCGGCTTAACTGTTTTTTATAACAACCAATATTCGCCCCAAGAATCCCAAATGATGACCGGTGTTTTAACTGACAATAAAAAGCCAAAAAAAATAAAAGGAGTGAAATTAATAAATGTCCCCCAACATAAGGTAGTTTATTATCTTCATATCGGGCCCTATTCTTATATGTCATACATTTGGCAGTTTTTGAATAAATTTATTGTCGAAAATAAACTAAAACAACATCCAGATCTTGTCTGCCGCGAGTTTTACCTGATCGGCCAACTTCACTTGCCAAACGACCCAAATAATTGGGTAACCGAACTTCAAATCCCAATCAAATAGGCTGATTGCCCCTATTTTATCATTGTCTTCGCGCAGTCAACTGCTATAATCAACCCATGGCCGCGCCCGTCACTCATGTAATTCTAACTCAAAAAGTTTTTAGCAAACACTTCAAGGATAAAAAAAGAGAGGAGTTTTTTACCGGCACACTTTTCCCGGATATTAGATATCTAGGCGCTATTAAAAGAAGCAAAACTCATTCTTTTAATCTTTCTCTAGAAGAAGCTAAAAAGGGGAATTCTTTTGAGGCTGGCCTTAAATTCCATTCCCTATTAGACGAAACCCGCTCAAGTTTCTTAAAAAAACAACCAGAAAGACTTTATCGAGCTTTTATTAAAAGCGCTGCAGTCAAATCAAAGTTTAATAGAAAAGACTGGGTTTTGGCCCACCAAAACTTAAAATTATTAGAAGATGAGATTCATTACGAGAAAATCAAAAACTGGGGTATCTATGTTGATTATTTAAACAATATCCTTAAACAAGAATTATCATTTAATATTCCCAGGCAAATAGTCCGGAAATGGCACCGGTTGCTTCAAGAATATTTTTCCCAAAAACCAAATGATAATTCCCGAAAAAAAATGCTTCTTGGTTTCAATTTTAGTAAAAAGGCAATCCAAAAAGAAAATCTGGTGATTAAAAAACTAAAAAGAAATTCTTATCTGCAAAGAAAAATT
>Ga0209121_10001280_pt1 | contig 26427 bp, 33 predicted proteins | sample Cruoilmetagenom3_FD_187292 | JGI IMG/M metagenome (GOLD analysis project Ga0209121, IMG submission 187292) | Oil polluted marine microbial communities from Coal Oil Point, Santa Barbara, California, USA - Sample 3 (SPAdes) (version 2) | ecosystem: Environmental > Aquatic > Marine > Oil seeps ...
TATCCACGTCGTAAAATGCAACCGCCCCGGTGATGATTTAAACATGGGCGGACTTGCTAGCCTCAACAACCGTGGTGGTGGCAATGATAATGGCGGAGATACCATCGTTGAGAATATAACCAAGGTAGGGGTCGTTGTCGTCGCTTTAGGGTGCGATTTTGCGTTCGATAAAACAATCCATTACGAGGATGCCACTTTTGCGACAACGTCAACATCACGGCAAACTGTATCTGGCTCCGCAGGGGTTAGGTTGGGGCGTAATGATAGTTGCGCCGATGGGGGCGAAGTTGCCATTGTAACCAAAGGTGACGTTAATTTCGCCGCACAATTGGAAGCTTATGATGTAGAGATGATTGTTGCCGGCGACGTTCAGTTTGCATCACTGGGTAATAATGGCGATAGTATCCATGAGGGTACCACAGTTCTTGCAGGTGGTGACATCGACGTAACAACGCAACACACGTTTGCTGGTTGCTATGATACAGAAACTACGCTTGATACAAAATTCGCCCTTCGCTACGTTCGATAGTTTGCCAAAGGATAACACCAAACCCGATGCCGTAATTTTCGACATCGGGAATGTGCTGATCACTTGGCATCCTGAAAAGCTTTACGACACCTTAATGTCGCCCGATAAACGTCGGGCGATGTTTTCTTCTGTTGACCTTCATCTTATGAACGACAAAATCGATCGTGGAGGGAACTGGCGAAAGACGGTCTACTCCACCGCGACGGCCTATCCCGAATATACCGACATGATCCGCCTGTGGCATGACCGCTGGGCCGAGATGGCGACACCAGCGATCACGAAATCCTGGGATATTTTGCGCCGCCTGCGCCAACAAGGCACCCCTGTCTTTGCCCTCAGCAATTTTGGAATCGAGACCTTCGCCTTTGCCCAGACCCTTTACCCCGAATTGGCCGAATTCGACCGTCGCTTCATTTCGGGTCACATGGGGGTAACCAAACCGGCGCGGCGCATATATGAAATGGTAGAAGCTGAAACCGGCCTAAGTGGGGCACAACTATTCTTTGCGGACGACCGACAGGAAAATATCGATACGGCCGAGGCTATGGGTTGGCAGGGGCACGTTTTCACATGCCCAGAAAACCTTGAACGAAGTCTTGTCCGACTTGGTATGCTGTAACCTGCGCCATCACAGTAAAGCGGTGTGCAAATACGGGCAAAGCCAAATTACACGGCATTCAACCCGCCCGCGCTTTCGATATATTTCACCACGTGATCAACGCCATCCCCATTCTTGACCTGGCAAAACACAAACGGGCGTTTCCCCCGCATCTTAAGGCTGTCGCGCTCCATCACATCTAGCGAGGCATTTACATATGGAGCCAGGTCGGTTTTATTGATTACCAACAAGTCGGATCGGGTGATTGCAGGCCCGCCTTTTCTGGGGATTTCCTCGCCGGCAGCAACATCAATGACGTATATTGTCAGGTCGGCCAGCTCGGGCGAAAAAGTCGCGGAAAGATTGTCTCCACCGCTTTCGATAAGGATAAGATCAAGGTCAGGAATGGCGGTGTTTAGTTCACTAATGGCCTCTAGATTAATCGATGCGTCTTCGCGAATTGCCGTATGTGGGCACCCTCCAGTTTCCACGCCCTTAACGCGATTCAAGGGCAAGGCTTGAGCGCGCATCAGGTATTCGGCATCTTCTTGCGTATAGATATCATTTGTAACTACGGCCATCGAGTACCGGTCCCGCATTGCTTTGCACAGGGCCTCCGTCAGCGAGGTTTTTCCGGCGCCAACGGGGCCACCGATGCCAACGCGAAGCGGGCCGTTTGGGGAAGTCATGTGCGAAAAATCCTTGTGTTCATTGTTTCATGAAGCATCGAAGCCATGTCTGCGCGAACCGCGCATCCCCCCAGATCATCCAAGGTGTCAAGCAATGCATCCTTCGTGATCCGGTCGATGACCTCGGCCATCGACGACAAGACCGCCTGCCCCACTGTTTGACCCAGCGGCATAAAACGTACCGCCGCTGAAACCAGGTTGGCAGTAAATGCATGCAGATAAATCGCTATGGTTTCTTCAATCGGCAGGTCGTGTTGTCGAGCGGCGACCCCGAAAGCGACGGGGTATGCCATATCTGGCAGATCGGTCGGCCAAACCGTGCGCGTGACCTTTGCAAACGCCGCCCCTTGTGCCGTGGTTTCTATCAGCCGCTCTTTACCTGGATTAAAGGCGGTCGCCAATTCGGCGATTTCTACCAATTGAGCAGAATTTTCAGCGCGATACGCATGGGCCAGAAGGATCGCATCGTTGCGACCAGCGCCGTGGGTCAGGATATCGGCTAACCAGTCACGCAGTTGGGTGGGGTTGCTAACGTCACCTTGCGATATCGCCCATTCCAAACCGTGCGAGTAACTGAACGCGCCCACGGGGTACGAGGGTGAGAGCCATTGCATGAGCTTATGTAGTGCCGCCAGTTTCAATGTGCATGCCCATGTGTACGACCATGCCCGTATGCCCCGCCCTCGGGCGTGAAGGTTTCAGATACATCCCGCAATTCAGCCCCGAGTTTGATAAGCATATTCCGCATCACATGATCCTGCAGGATCAGCAAGCGATCTGGGCCAAGCTGACAGGGCGTATGCCGGTTTCCGATATGCCACGCGAGGCGAACAAGATCTACGCCTTTTACCTCCAACAACGCCTCTATAGCTGGCCGCACGCCAATCAAACGTCCATCCTCCAGCTTGAAAGCATCGCCCGCGTTCAACGAAACCGTTTCGGGGAGGTCAACAAAGAACCCGTCCCCTTGATCGGTCGTCAGCAACTTACGCCGCAAGAACCGCTCGTCATATGCAAGCGTGACAGTATCCGTTGTCGGAGCGTGTGTGCGGGTTATGGATATGGCGCGGTGCATGGTCAAAACATAAAATACCGCTGCGCCATAGGTAACACCTCGGCAGGCTCACACGTCAACAATTCGCCATCGGCACGCACCTCATACGTCTCGGGGTTCACCTCGATTTTCGGTAACGCGTCGTTCAGAACCATCGAATGTTTGCCAATTCCACCTCGCGTATTTTCCACGGCCAGAGTATTCTTAGCCAACCCCAGTCGCGCGGCGATACCGTCAGCTTGCGCTGCCGCACTGGTAAACACAACTGCCGAATTCTCGACCGAGCGACCGAACGCCCCGAACATCGGACGCGAGTATACAGGCTGTGGTGTTGGAATAGACGCGTTCGGGTCGCCCATTTGCGCCATTACAATTGTTCCGCCGAGCAGTACCATTTCAGGTTTTACGCCAAAGAATGCCGGGTTCCAGAATACCAGATCTGCACGTTTTCCTTCAGCGATGGAGCCGATATGTTTGGATAGCCCGTGGGCAATCGCCGGATTGATTGTGTACTTCGCAATATACCGGCGGACGCGGAAGTTATCATTGTCGCCAGTTTCCTCGGCCAAACGACCACGTTGTTTCTTCATTTTATCGGCCGCTTGCCATGTGCGAATTAAAACCTCGCCAACACGCCCCATCGCCTGACTATCAGAGGCAACAATCGAGAATGCACCGATGTCATGCAAAATGTCCTCTGCCGCAATGGTTTCGCGGCGGATACGGCTTTCGGCAAACGCGATGTCCTCGGGGATACTGGCGTCAAGGTGGTGACAAACCATCAGCATATCGAGATGCTCTTCCAGCGTATTCACCGTGTAGGGCATCGTGGGATTGGTGGAGGCGGGAATGACATTCGCCTCCCCGCAAATTTTTATGATGTCCGGGGCATGGCCACCGCCCGCGCCTTCGGTGTGGAAGGCATGGATGGTGCGGCCTTTAATGGCACCAATGGTATGCTCTAGAAATCCGCTCTCGTTGATTGTGTCCGTGTGGATCATGACCTGCACATCCATTTCATCGGCAACGCTTAGACAATTGTCGATTGCCGCGGGTGTAGTACCCCAATCCTCGTGAAGCTTAAGCGAACATGCGCCGCCCAGTATCTGCTCGTGCAACGCGGCAGGTTGGCTGGCGTTCCCTTTGCCTGCAAACGCAAGGTTCATTGCAAATGCATCGGCAGCCTGCATCATACGCCCTATATGCCATGGGCCTGGCGTACATGTTGTTGCCAGTGTGCCGTGCGCGGGTCCAGTGCCGCCGCCAAGCATCGTTGTAACGCCGGAATGCAGCGCATCATCGATTTGTTGGGGGCAGATGAAATGAATGTGGCTATCAAACCCACCAGCCGTCAGAATACGACCTTCACCCGCAATCGCCTCGGTTCCGGGGCCAATAATAATATCTACGTTTGGCTGTGTGTCAGGATTGCCCGCCTTGCCAATCTTGTGGATCAGCCCGTCTTTCAACCCCACATCAGCCTTATATATACCCGAATGGTCAACGATCAGCGCATTGGTAATCACAGTGTCCACGGCCCCGTCCGCACGTGTGGTTTGGGATTGCCCCATACCGTCGCGCATGACCTTTCCACCACCAAATTTAACCTCTTCGCCGTAGGTTGTAAGGTCGCGTTCAACCTCGATAATCAGGTCCGTATCGGCCAGACGGACTTTATCGCCAACGGTCGGGCCAAACATATGGGCATAAGAAGTACGGGGGATGTTTGTAGGCATTAGAGGTCTCCCATCACTTGTTGATTAAAACCGAAAACCTTGCGCGCACCACCATATGGAACCAAATGTACCTCGCGGGTCTGCCCTGGCTCAAAGCGCACAGCAGTGCCCGCCGCGATATCCAACCGCCAGCCTCGCGCAGCGTTCCGGTCAAATTCCAGTGCCGGATTCACTTCGCCGAAATGATAGTGGCTGCCAACCTGCACTGGCCGATCACCCGTGTTGGATACCGTCAAAGTGATAGTCTTCGCACCGTCATTGAGGGTGATTACACCTTCAACAGGAAAGATTTCTCCGGGAATCATGATGGCCTCCTATCTGATTGGCTGATGGACGGTCACAAGCTTAGTACCGTCTGGAAAGGTTGCTTCAACTTGAACATCATGGATCATCTCGGGGACACCTTCCATGCATTGTTCACGCGTAATTACAGTCGCACCGGCTGACATAAGGTCCGCAACCGAACGCCCGTCCCGCGCCCCCTCGACCACATAATCCGTAATCAGTGCGATAGCTTCGGGATGGTTCAGTTTAACACCACGCTCCAACCGCCCACGCGCAATCATGGCAGCGAGGCTAACCAGAAGCTTATCTTTTTCTCTTGGTGTCAGGTTCATGGAAAGTCCTTCACATATGCCAGATACGGGGTAAATCACAGCCGCGAAACCGTGTCAGAAATGACATCAGTGCCACGCGCAGTGGTTGCGCGTCAGGGGCAAGGAAGCGAATGGACAACATCCCGTTCCAAGCCGAGGCCGCCGCCTCTACATTCTCGAAGTTGAAAAGGTTGCGGGCTTGCACCAACCGCTCTTCGGCATCAGGCCCGAGATAGATAATTGTCGATACCGCACGATTGCCGTTCAGTGTTGCCATCGATGACAGAGTATCGCTTACCGGCACACCAAATCGCAACCTATCAGCGTAGACGAGATGCCCTGCGCGCCGCACCCGCCACTGATCGGACAACGAGGCGTCATGCAACGTTTCCCCCATAGCCTTGCGACCAAGGACCAAGGTTTCAACAGCCAAAAAATGGGCGCTTTCAGCCATTTCAACGTTCAGCTGACGTTTTAGTGCAGAACCCTCAAATAGGATTGTTTCTTGCGGAAGCCATTCCAGATTGCCATTATCTTCCAGCACCACAGTGTTGGAAATTTTTGCCACGGAAGAGCTGGATTTGTAGATCCTCTCTGCCGCTTGTGTCGTCACACAAAGGGCCGCATCCACTTCGACTTTCGCCGTGTAATCAAGTTGGTCACCACCAGTCACACCACCGGAAGTGTTTAGAAAAACTGCCTCTGGCACTGGTTGAAAATTGCGTGGCAGCAACACTTTTGCACAACCACTCTGATGGAGGTGTTTCAACCCGCCCGCCCCGAACACGACTTCGGCGCGGCCTTTGGCGCGTTGCAACAATTTGCCTTGTTCTGGAATATCTAACATCTACCCTACACCCCCGTAACGTCGCGGGTTTAATAATTCTGCGCACTACACATCTTAGCATCGAATAGTACGAAGTGACAGAAGAAATCTGGTTAATATAGAACGTATATTTCAAAATGCCGCTACCGTTTCAACAATAGTAACGTAATGATTACTGCTTGCAATAGCGATACCGGCTTCCAAAACAAGATCAGGTTACATTTGGCTAGCGGAACTATGTTCTCGGCAATATCCTAAGCAAATTGAAACGTCCGGCGAAAGGCTGTCGCGGTATTAGACCTGTTACTGCGCCGTCCAACCGCCATCTACCGGAATAGATGTTCCGGTTATGTTGTGCGCAATCGGATTCGCCAACCAAAGCGCGAGTTGCCCGATTTCGGCGGGGTCGGATGTCCTTAGCGATGGCTGCTTTTCTTTAAGCAAGCTGGCCGTTCCTGCAACCTTGTCGCCGCCATACATATCGGCACGCGCTTGTACTTGTGGTTCGATAATCGCCGTTTCTGTCCATCCGGGGCAAATGCAATTCACCGTAATTCCGCCAGATTCTTTTGTGCCTTTGGCGGCATATTCAAGTGCTGCAACCTTCGACAGACCAACCAGTCCAAATTTCGCGGAAACATAAGGTGCCTTGTTGACTGAAGCAACTAAACCGTGAACCGATGCGATGTTGATAACGCGACCATAACCGCGCGTCTCCATCAACGGCATTGCTCGCCTCATCGTATGAAAAGCACCGGAAAGATTTACCGCAATAATGGCATCCCAGATTTCCGGAGTTGCGTCGGCGAGGCTGGCAGTTTTTTGAATACCTGCGTTGTTAACCAAAATATCTGCGCCACCCCATTCGACCACGGCATCCATCATGGCGTCAATCGCAGCCACATCCCGCATGTCTGCGTCAAAGAACAATACGTCCGGGGCACCAGCAGCAATAATCTGTTCTTTCACAGAAGCTGCTTGTTCCTCATCCGCAAGTCCGTGCACCACTACTCGTGCACCTTCGGACGCGAAGGCCTTCGCTATAGCCAGTCCAATACCTTGAACCGATCCGGTCACTAGAGCGGTTTTTCCTGATAGGTGCATCTGTCTTACTCTTCTTTTTTTAACTGCTCTCGCAGGTCGGTCTTCAACACTTTTCCATAATTGTTCTTCGGCAGTTCCGTGACAAAGCGATATTCTTTTGGTCGCTTAAATCTCGCGATTTCTGCAAGACAATGTGCATCCAGCCCCCCCTCGGTCAGGTTTGCTTTTGGGGCAGCTACGACAAAGGCAATCACTTCTTCGCCCCAGTCCGAATGCTCTCGCCCGACAACTGCAACCTCGTGTACACCTGAATACATCAATAGTGCCTCTTCGACTTCGCGCGGATAGATATTGGTGCCACCGGAGATTATTACGTCTTTTGACCGGTCGTGTAATGTTACGAAACCATCGCTATCCATCGCACCCATGTCACCTGTCCAGAGCCAACCGTTGCGAATAGCCTTGGCGCTCGCATCTGGATTACCCCAATACCCGGACATTACAGGCGCACCTTGCACGACAATTTCCCCTATCTCGCCCTTAGGAAGTTCTACCCCGTCTTCATCCACAATCTGCACATAAACGCAACTTTGCGCCCTGCCGATGGACCCCAGCCGCGCCTTCCAGTTCTGGTGTGTGCGGTTCGCAACAACATCTCGCGGTAGCGCAGTTATTGTCATCGGGCATTCGCCCTGTCCGTAAATTTGTACGAATCGCGGGCCCATCACCTCGACCGCTTCGATAATATCCGCGAGATACATCGGGCCGCCACCGTAGATGATGGTATTGATGCCGTCCCCGTCTGAGCCAACCTCTTTCGCGTGATCCACCAAACGGCGCACCATTGTCGGCGCTGCAAACATCGAGATATTTCCGACGCTCTGGGCCAAAGACAGGATTTCCGCAGGATCAAAACCACCGGATTCAGGCACAACATGCCGCGCGCCGCGTAGAATATGCATAAAGTTGTAGATACCCGCCCCATGCGACATCGGAGCAGCGTAAAGAATGGCCCCCTCGGTTTTGACCTCGTCTACATCAGCGAAATAAGTCAACGTCATAGCCTGTAAGTTCGCGGACGAAATCATCACACCCTTCGGTTTGCCCGTGGTTCCGGATGTATAAAAAAGCCAGATCATCTCGTCTATTTTGATCGGTGCAGGCGACTGTAGCGGCGAAGCGGTATAAAGCTGCGCAAACTCGGACGCGTCCGTGTCAACCACCTCCCGTACGCAATCAGGCAGAACCTGTGCCAAAGATGCTCCATTATCGCTAGTCACAAAAACAATCTCAGCATCTGCATCCGAGACAATCCATGCTGCCTCTTTTGCGTGGAGTTTGGCATTGATAGGCACAACCACCGCACCGGCGAACCAGATGCCGTAAAGCACCTCCAGATACTCCGTACGGTTTTTCATAAAAATCGCGACACGATCTCCGGGTTGCACATTGTACTTGTCACGAATCGCACCCCCGATAGCAGCTGCCCGGTTTGCAAATTCGGCATAGTCAGCAACAACCGTTTCACCTTTCAACAAGGCAGGCGCCCCTGGGGACAACAGTGCGGTTCGGGTTAACCATTCAGCCGGATTCATTTGCGTTTCTCCACGTATTCAAGAATTGCGTAATCGATAGCCAGAGTGAAACACATACCTGCATCCATCTGCAAGGCAAAGGATGCCGAAAAACCACCCGCAACAAGGCCTGAATTGTAACGCCCCGGCCAAATATCATCACCATCCGAAAGGTCAATTTCCGCACTTGCCAAAGCGACTGTTGCGGCGTCAACCATCAGTTTCTCTGGCGTTTTGCCATCATGTTGATCAAACGGAGCGGACCCCAGTTTATAATATGGGCATCCATAATACGCGGTTAAAGCAGCATCACAGGTCAGCCGGGATTCGTCTGTTGAAGTAAAAGTATCCTCGTTTTCTATAAGAATAAGGGACGAAAATATCCGTCAATTAGCCCGACCCTTCCGCCCTAGGATTAGCAAAAGTTGAACATCATTCAGCATTACAAGGCGTTAAGTGAACGAGATGTTAAGGTAATGGTGACCCCTGCAGGACTCGAACCTGCAACCTGCTGATTAGAAGTCAGCTGCTCTATCCAGTTGAGCTAAGGGGCCGTTGGGTTGTATTAATCGGATTACCCACACGGCAGCAATACCTAATGCCCACCTGCATTCACATCTTCCACATTACGCCCTATAAGCGGCACGACAGATATTTAGGGCCACCCCATGACGTTATTTCGATTATTCACGCTTCTCTCCATTCTTGGACTGCTAGCCGCTTGCGGCTCCAAACCCGAACCCGTGGCAACGGAATACGGCACAAACGCCCAATCCTGCCTTGCCGAAGCGTTGTATTTTGAGGCGCGGGGTACCGGTGAAATCGGGCGGCGGGCGGTTGGCGAGGTTATCCTGAACCGCGCCAAGGACCCCCAGTTTCCATCAACCGTTTGCGGCGTGGTCGATCAGCGTTACAACGGTTCTTGCCAATTTTCGTACCGTTGTAACGGTTCGTTAACCTATAACGATCCACGAGCCCTAGCGAATGCAAACACAACTGCACACAGTTTGTTAACCAACCGCGGCAAAGACATCACAAGCGGTGCGTTGTTCTTCCATGCAAGCAGCATGGCGCCGGGGTGGTTCGGGACGTTAAAAAGGTTGGGCACGTTCGGCGGCAACATCTTTTACCGCTAACATATGTGATTAACCTCGGGTTAACACTTGACCCGTCGTAGCCAAAGGGTTTCACTCTTGTCACATTTTTCAGGAGCCACTTATGCATCAACCCGTCATTTCTGGTACTGGCGTTTTCACCCCGTCCGAGGTCATTACCAACGATGAACTGGTTGTCGCCTTCAATGCCTACGCTGATAATTTTAACGCCGAAAATGCCGATGCTATTGCGGCTGGTGATGTGGCCGAAATGGCGCACTCCAGTTCCGGTTTCATCGTGGCAGCCAGCGGAATTCACCAACGCTACGTGCTGAATAAATCCGGTATTCTTGACCCTGAAATAATGCATCCGCTGCTGCGCCAACGCTCCGATGATGAGCCAGGTGTGATGGCCGAAATGGCTGTGGATGCCTGCAATAAAGCGCTGGCACAGGCGGGGAAAACAGCCGCGGATGTGGATGCAGTGATCGTCGCGGCCTCTAACCTTGAACGTGCCTATCCGGCCATCGCGATCGAGGTTCAGGATTTGTTAGGCATTAACGGTTTTGGATTCGACATGAACGTCGCCTGTTCTTCGGCTACTTTCGGCATTCAAGCGGCCAGCGATATGATCCGTTCTGGTTCCGCGCGCTCCATTCTTGTCGTTAACCCCGAGATTTGCTCAGGCCATCTGGAATGGCGCGACCGTGACTGCCACTTTATTTTCGGCGACGTATGCACCGCAATCCTGATCGAGCGTAAAGAAGACGCAACGGGCGCGTATTTCGAGATTCTCTCGACCAAGTGCCTGACCCAATTTTCCAACAACATCCGCAACAACAATGGCTTCCTGCGCCGCTCCCGTCCTGATGGGATGGCTGATCGGCGTGACATGCAGTTCATGCAAAACGGGCGGAAAGTGTTTAAGGAAGTGTTACCGATTGTCTCTAAACACATTCTTAACCATCTTGAATCCGAAGGTGTCAGCCCTGATCAGCTGAAACGCCTTTGGCTGCACCAAGCCAACAAAGCCATGAACGATTTCATCGGGCGCAAGGTGTTGGGGCGCGTTCCTGACCCGGGCGAGCAGCCAAACATTTTGCAAGACTATGCCAACACATCGTCCGCCGGTTCGATCATCGCGTTTTCACAGAACTCCGATGACATTGAAGATGGCGAACTGGGCTTGATCTGCTCCTTCGGGGCGGGGTATTCGGTTGGTTCTGTCTTATTGAAACGGTCCTGCTAAACGATGGCTAAACTATATTTCAACTATTCCACGATGAACGCGGGCAAAAGCACAATCCTTTTGCAAGCAGCGCATAACTACCGCGAGCGTGGCATGGAAACCTACCTGCTGACCGCCCGCCTCGATGACCGCGTCGGGCAAGGGCAGATCGGCAGTCGTATCGGCATCACGGCTGATGCGGATATGTTTACCGCCGAAAGTGATCTATTCGCGATGATAGTGAAACGACAGGCCCAGGGCCCCTTCGTTTGCATTCTGATTGATGAAGCGCAATTTCTTAGCGAAGATCAGGTTTGGCAGCTGGCCCGTGTCGTGGACGACCTGAAAATCCCCGTTATGGCTTACGGCCTGCGCGTTGACTTCCTCGGGAAACTATTCCCCGGATCAGCCGCATTGTTGGCATTGGCCGATGAGATGCGCGAGATTCGCACGATCTGCCATTGCGGTAAGAAAGCCACGATGGTGGTGCGCCAAGATCAAGACGGTAATACGTTAACAGCTGGTGAACAGGTGCAAATCGGCGGGAACGAAACCTACGTCAGCCTTTGCCGTCGCCACTGGCGCGAGGCCGTTAACGATTAGTTAATGCATCCGCCCGCCGACAGGCACATCTTGATCAGGGGCTAGCAGAACAATGCCGCCATCCGCGTCCGGCACACCAAGCACCAGAAATTCAGACATAAATTTCCCGATCTGGCGTGGTGGAAAATTGATAACGCCCATCACCATACGCCCGACCAATTCGTCCGGCGTGTAATGCACCGTGATCTGGGCCGAGGTTTTCTTCTCGCCAATCTCTGGACCGAAATCCACCCAAAGCTTGATCGAAGGGTTGCGTGCCTCGGGGTAAGGTTCCGCGCGCAGAACGCGCCCAACGCGTATGTCGGTTTTCAAAAACGTGTCAAAATCCAAGTCAGTCATAGTGCCCTCCGCTCACGCAATAAAAAACCGCCCGCCCCGAAAGGGCAAGCGGTTAATTCAACGGGAGGAGTTGAATTTACTTGGTGAAGGTCTTCGCCATTTCCTGAAGCTCGGTGACCGAGTCCTTGATGCCGGCAGAAACAGCTTCGAACGCATCCGCGTTGGCTTTTTGCGCGCCTTCGGCCAGAGCGGTCATATTGCCCAGCGCTTTTTCAAAAGCGGCTTTGGCAACTTCGCCCTGTGCGGCAGCTGTGTCTGCATCCATTTTGGATGGATCGAAATCAGCAACCTGCTTCTGCGCTTCGGCGAGCGTTGCTTCGAATACTTCAACCTGTTTAGCGAATAGTTCCTGATAACCAGCCGCGGCCGCTTTGTTCGCAGCTACGAGCGTTTCCATATTTTTCTTCTGCGCCGCCAACATTGCATCCGCATCAACTTCGGGCATCTTTGGTGCCGCGAAAGCTTTGGTGAAATCATTGGCTTTAAAAAATTCGGTCATCTGTTCCAGATCAAACGGAAAGGATTTTGGGTCTAACATGGTGGGCTCCTACCTGAGGTTTCTCGCTACAAACCTCATATGGTGCATTGCAGCATAAATGTCAAGATTGATTATTGTGCAGTGCAGCATTTACCCGCGCAATGCACGGCTCCGATCAGCGGCAGACTTCACAGCCTCGCGCAACAACGCCGGAAACCCACGGCCCTCGTCCATCAAAACTTCCAGCGCCGCAGCAGTAGTTCCACCCGGACTGGTCACATTAACACGCAAGGTTGAAGGGTCCTCAGCCGCGCGTTCCGCCAACTCACCAGCGCCACCAACCGTGGCCTTCGCCAACCGCATCGCCATTTCGGCAGGCAACCCCTCGGCCACGCCCGCCGCTGCCAGCGTCTCGATCAGGTGGAAAACATAAGCAGGACCGGAACCGGAAACCGCCGTAACCGCATCCATCTGGCCCTCATTATCCAGCTGCACGGTCTGCCCGACAGCTTGCAACAAGCCTTCGGCCATGGCCATCGCGGCATCATCAATCAGCGCGTTCCCGATCAGCGCCGTAATCCCCCGCCCAACAGCGGCAGGCGTATTGGGCATGGCGCGGATGATGGGCGTTTTGATCCCCAAGATGCCCTCAAACGTAGAAATCGGCGTGCCCGCCGCTATCGATAAAAATACCGTTTCCCCGTTTCCCAACGCTTTGATTTGCGGCAAGGCCTCGCCCATCATTTGCGGTTTCACAGCCAAAATGCAGATAGCTGGCGAGGCAGGTAAATCCACATTCACGCGCACCCCTTCGGCCTGCAATTCAACCAACCGTTCCGACGGGTATGGATCAATAATCGTCACCGAGTCCGGTTTAACCCCGTTAACCAACCAGCCCTCAAGCATGGCTGTTCCCATTTTTCCGCACCCGAGCAAAACCAGACCGCGTTCGTTAATGGCCTTTAGTGACATCGAAATCTCCTAAATCTACGCGCGGCCGTATGCTTCTTCCATCGCGACCATCATCGCCTGTTCTGGCGTGCTGTCACCCCAGCAGACCAGCTGAAACGCCGGATAGAACCGCTCGCAAGCCGCAACAGCCGCGCCAACAATATCTTCAATCTGCACCGCAGAAGCCGTCGCCCCGCCTGTCAGATTCAACCCGTACCGATAAACCATCATCGATTGTTCGCGCCATAAGCTGAACGACCCTGACCAGTTCTTGTCATTGGTCCGGTTCAGCACATCGTAAAGCAACGGCAAGCGATCCTCGGGGGGGGCCATATCAAACGTACAGATCATCCGCAGCGTTTCGTCATGCGGATGCCACGCCAGTGACAGGGCGTAATTGGCCCATGTCCCGTCAATAATCACTGCAATCTGGTTATCTTCGATCCGGTCAAAATCCCAAGCATGGAAATGCGCCAGATGCTCGACAATATCAATCGGATGGAATTCGTCGGTTGTTATTTCTTCTGCATTCATATCGATCCCCTTGCGGCCCTTCGGGAAAAACCCACTACTCACAGACCATCATACCACTGGTCGCGGATATCACCACTAACCATACGATATATGGTGTCTGCAAAGCGGAATTTAGTAAAGGAGAATTTTTTAGTTATCCACAACAAAAACCGCCCAAATCTTGCGATCAAGGCGGCTTCAATCCTGAATTTCAGGTGGATTACTTTTTGGCGGCCTTAGGCTTTGCGCGCGGCTTGGGGTTCGGCTTCGCTTCCAATGCTTCGATTCGCGCCAGCAAGGTCGCGTTTTCTTCGCGGGCCTTTACAGCCATCTCGCGAACTGCATCAAATTCGTCACGCGATACAAAATCACGGTCCGCCAGCCAACGGTCCATCATAGACTTCAGCGCGGTTTCCGCCTCGTCCTTGGCACCCTGCGCCACACCCATCGCATTGGTCATCAATTGGGACATGTCGTCAAATATACGGTTGCGGCTTTGCATAGCGTTTTCCTTCAATGTCTGTTTTTATCTATATGGGCCTTCACAAAGGTTTTGCCAAGCACCACCTTGACTTTATGCGCCCCCGTCGGGATTCTGCGCCCAAATCGGAGGCCCCCTATGTTACTCGCCCTACCCTTCCCGAATATCGACCCCGAGATTTTCGCGATCGACGTTTTCGGCTTCAACTTTGCCCTACGCTGGTACGCACTGGCTTATATCGGCGGATTGCTGATCGGCTGGCGGGTGATTGTGCGTCTGATGAAACGCGAATCCCTCTGGAAGGGCGGCGCCCCGATGTCACCCGACAAGGCCGAGGATTTGTTAACATGGTTAATCCTTGGCGTGGTTCTGGGTGGTCGTCTTGGCTTCGTACTGTTCTATCAACCGGAATACTACCTGTCCCACCCCGGCGAGATCCTGAAAGTATGGCAAGGCGGCATGTCTTTTCACGGCGGTTTCGCAGGCGTAATTGCAGCCACCGTACTATATTCATGGCGGCACAAACTCCCCCTGTGGTCAGTGGCTGACGCCATCGCCGTCGCCTCCCCCATCGGGTTGTTCCTTGGCCGCATCGCCAATTTCATCCGCCCCGAATTGTGGGGCCGCCCCACTACCGTCGCGTGGGGGGTCGAATTTCCGGGGGTAACTTGCCCCGACACATGGTTTCTGGTCTGCACCCGCCATCCCAGCCAACTGTACGAAGCGGGACTGGAAGGGTTACTACTAGGCTTTATCATCCTATGGCTCATCACTCGCTTCCGCGCCCTACACTTCCCCGGCCTGATCACCGGTGTGTTCTTCCTCGGCTACGGATCGGCGCGGGTGTTCGTTGAAATGTTTCGCCAAGCAGACGCACAATTTGTCTCGTTGGATAATCCGTTCGGGTATGTCATATCGCTCGGCAACGCTGGCCTAACCCAAGGCCAAATCCTTTCACTACCGATGGTTTTCATCGGCATAGCCCTGATATTCTGGAGCCGTAGACGCACATGACCGAGCTTACCGAAGTTATAAAATCCCGCATTGTCGAAGCTGGCCCGATCAGCGTCGCTGAATACATGCACATCTGCCTTAGCGACCCGACGCACGGCTATTACACCAACCGCGACCCCTTCGGCCCTGACGGCGATTTCGTCACCGCCCCCGAGGTTTCCCAGATGTTCGGCGAGATGTTGGCCCTATGGCTAATCCAGACATGGGTAGACCAAGGCCGCCCCGCGAAATTCGCACTGGTGGAACTGGGACCGGGCCGCGGCACCTTGATGGCAGATATCCTTCGCACCGCCGAAGCAATGCCGACATTCCTTGAAGCTGCCGAAGTATGGCTGGTCGAAACCAGCCCCGCCATGCGCCGCAAACAAGCCGCAACTTTGATTATGGAAACCACCCCGAACTGGGTAAACTCCGTCGAAGACTTGCCCGATTTACCTATCTTCCTCGTTGCGAACGAATTTTTCGATGCCCTGCCCATCCACCAGTTCAGCCCCAGCGATGCTGGTTGGCGTGAGCGTATGGTTGATGTGGTTGACGGCAAACTGGCCTTCACGCTTGGCCGCCCGACACCGAATTCCGACTTTGACGAATTTTTCACTGGTCTTCCGGAAAACCTCTTCGCCGAAGTATCCTACGCCGCCGAAAACATCGCGGCCACTATCGGTGACCGCATTGCCAAAGACGGCGGTGTCGCACTAGTGATCGATTACGGGGAATGGGACGGCGCGGGTGACACTCTGCAAGCCGTGCAAAACCACGATTCCGTTAACGAATTGGACCACGAGCATGGCGAAGCCGACGTAACCGCCCACGTGAACTTCGCCGCCATCGCGCGCGCAGCGGGCGCGGCACGAACCGAGGGCCTCGCCCCCCAAGGCACATTCCTGCAACGTATCGGCATTAACCAACGCGCTCAAGCGCTGGCTGGTGGTGCCGAGAAGAACATCGTCGAAGAAATCGGATCCGCTCACCATCGACTGACACATCCAGACGAGATGGGCACTTTGTTCAAAGTCATGGCCATCGTCCACAAAGACGCGCCACACGCACCAGGATTTGAAGATGACGTTGAACCACCTGAGTAATCAATACCTGCTACCGACACGCCACGGGTTCTTCACTCGCGAATTCGGCGTGTCGGAAGGCATTTATGCGGGGCTGAACTGCGGAACGGGTTCGTCAGACGACCCCGCCTTGGTGAAAATTAACCGCGCCCGCGTTGCCGAGGCCACAGGCCTGCCAGCAAACGCATTATTGTCCCTACACCAAGTCCATTCCGCTGACGTGATCGAGGTTACCGAACCGAATTGGCCCGCCGGACGCCCCAAAGCCGACGCAATGGTAACGAAAAACCCGCAGATTGGCCTTGGCATCCTGACAGCCGACTGCGCCCCTGTGTTATTCTCGGACCCAACCGCCAAAGTCGTCGGCGCAGCCCACGCAGGTTGGAAAGGCGCCATAAACGGCGTGACGGACAACACCATCGACGCCATGATCCGTCTTGGTGCTGTGCGCGAGAACATATCCGCCGCCATCGGCCCTTGCATCAGCCAAGCCTCTTACGAGGTTGGCCAGGAGTTCTTTGAAACCTTCGCTGACGAAAACCCCGACTACACGCGGTTCTTCATCAACGGCAAGGGCGATAAAATGCAGTTCGACCTGCCGTCTTTCGTACTGCACCGCCTGCGCGAGGCTGGCATAAAAACCGCCGCTTGGGTTGGGGAATGTACCTACGCCACGCCGAAGAAATTCTATTCCTACCGCCGCACAAGACATGCTGGCGAACCGGATTACGGTCGCCTGATCTCGGTCATCAGACTTTAAGTCTGGTCAATCGCGCGCGCTTCAATGACGTCGAACGGCACACCCGGTTCGTCTTTCGCGCAGCGGATAACTAACGAAGTCTTAACGCTCGCCACATTGTCAGCCGAGGTCAACTCCTCGGTCAAAAACTGCTGGAATGTGGACAAATCCGGCGCAACGCACTTCAAAATGAAGTCAATTTCGCCGTTCAGCATGTGGCATTCACGCACAAACGGCCAGCCACGAGCCTTGTTTTCGAACTCGGACAGATCAATTTCGGCTTGCGAATGCAGTCCTACCATCGCGAAAACCTGCACCTCGAAACCCAGATCACGCGCATTCACATCGGCATGATATCCTTTTATAAACCCGGCATCTTCCAGCGACCGCACACGGCGTAAACACGGCGGCGCGGAAATTCCGACCCGCGTAGACAATTCCACATTCGTCATCCGGCCATCCGCCTGTAGTTCCGCGAGAATTTTCCGGTCAATCGGATCGAGTTTACTGCTTGGCATATTATTTCCTGCTCATTTAAAGTCCTCTTATTATGCGCACCGGCGTCTATACGCAATAATATTTCACACAATCGCAACATTATTTCACACATTGAAGCATCTTCACAGGCGGGTTCACACGACCTATATATCTACCAACTCAAATTAAAAGGTTACCAAAATGTCCGAAACTCATCACACCCGCGTTCTTATCATCGGCTCCGGCCCTGCCGGGTATACCGCCGGCGTTTACGCCTCCCGCGCTATGCTTGAACCTACCCTTGTGCAAGGCATCCAGCCAGGTGGGCAGCTGACAATCACGACCGAAGTTGAAAACTGGCCCGGCCATAAAGAAGTCCAGGGCCCCGACCTGATGGTCCAGATGGAAGAACATGCCCGCGCTGCTGGCACAAACATCATCGCGGATCATATTTCATCGCTCGACCTGTCCAAACGCCCGTTCACGGCCATCGGTGACACCGGCACCACCTACACCGCCGACGCTGTAATCCTTGCAACTGGCGCCCAAGCCAAATGGTTGGGAATGCCCACCGAAGAGAAATTCAAAGGCTTCGGAGTGTCGGCCTGCGCCACTTGCGATGGCTTCTTCTATCGTGGCCAAGACGTGGTTGTCATCGGTGGTGGTAACTCGGCCGTTGAAGAGGCTCTGTTCTTGACTAACTTCGCCTCCAAAGTCACCCTAATCCACCGTCGCGACGAGTTGCGTTCCGAGAAAATCCTCGAACAACGCCTACTGAACAACCCCAAAATCGAACCGCTATGGTTTAACGAACTGGAAGAGGTTTACGGCACAGACATGCCGCTGGGCGTCGAAGGCGTGAAAGTCAAAAACGTCAAAACCGGCGAGATCACAGATGTGCCTTGTAAAGGTGTCTTCATCGCCATTGGCCACGCACCTGCATCCGAATTGGTTAAAGACCAACTCGAAACCCACATGGGTGGCTATGTTGTGACCAAACCGGACAGCAGCGAAACCTCGATCCCCGGCGTATTCGCAGCGGGCGATCTGACCGATTACAAATACCGTCAGGCTGTAACTTCGGCCGGAATGGGCTGCATGGCAGCCCTGGAAGCAGAACGCTTCCTTGCGGCTGAAGAATGACAAACTCGCGTTAAATCGCATTTTTCGATAAAATTCGCACGTTATCGTTGATATTGGGTTGATTATGAAGGTAAACGGGGCCAATCACTGGCCCCGTAGTCCTTTCAAAAATCGAGAACCATATGTCCCGCGAAACGCACGCCCCGATCCCCGAACTATACGTCTCTTACGACAGTGCACTAAAGCTGAAGGTCGAAGCGGGTGAATTGCCCAGCTGGGATTTGACAGCGCGTCAGCTCTGCGATCTGGAACTGCTGATGAACGGGGGCTTTAACCCGCTAAAGGGCTTCCTCACGCAACAAGACTACGACAGCGTCGTGAAAGACATGCGCCTCGCTGACGGTATGCTCTGGCCGATGCCGATAAATCTGGATGTTACCGACGCTTTTGCTGAATCGGTAGAAGCCGGCCAAGACATCGCACTTCGCGATCCCGAAGGCGTTATTCTCGCTATTCTATCGGTCACAGACAAATGGACGCCGGATAAATCGCTTGAGGCCAAATCTGTTTACGGTGCCGATGACGAAGCCCACCCCGCCGTGAATTACCTGCATAACACTGCCGGAAACACCTATCTGGGCGGGCCGATCACGGGCATTCAGGCACCCGTCCATTACGACTATCGTGGTCGGCGCAACACACCTAACGAACTGCGGACATATTTCCGCAAAATGGGCTGGCGCCGCGTCGTTGCCTTCCAGACCCGCAATCCACTGCACCGCGCCCATCAGGAACTGACATTCCGCGCAGCTAAGGAAGCCCAAGCCAACCTGCTTATCCACCCCGTCGTTGGCCTAACCAAACCGGGCGATATTGACCACTTCACCCGCGTGCGTTGTTACGAGGCTGTGCTGGATAAATACCCGTCTTCCACAACCTCCCTATCGCTGTTGAACCTTGCCATGCGCATGGGCGGCCCACGCGAGGCTGTCTGGCACGGGCTGATCCGCGCCAATCACGGCTGCACGCACTTCATTGTTGGGCGCGATCATGCTGGCCCCGGGAAAAACTCCGCTGGCGAAGATTTCTACGGCCCTTACGATGCACAAGATCTGTTTAAGAAGCATGAGGCCGAAATCGGTGTTGAAATGGTTGATTTCAAACACATGGTTTACGTGCAGGAAAAAGCCCAGTACGAGCCCATAGACGAGGTCGACAAGAACCTGACGATCCTGAATATCTCGGGTACAGAACTACGCCGCCGTCTGGCCGAAGGTCTCGACATTCCCGACTGGTTTTCCTTCCCGAATGTGGTAGCCGAGCTGCGCCGTACGCGCCCAGCCAAATCCAAACAGGGCTTCACGGTATTTTTCACCGGCCTATCCGGCTCCGGTAAATCCACCATCGCCAACGCGGTTATGGTTAAGATGATGGAGATGGGCGGCCGCCCCGTCACCTTGCTTGACGGCGATGTGGTACGTAAGAACTTGTCTTCGGAACTAGGCTTTAGCAAAGAACACCGTGATTTGAACATTCGCCGCATCGGTTATGTCGCGTCCGAAATCACCAAGAACGGCGGCATCGCCATCTGTGCGCCCATCGCACCCTACACCACCACGCGCCGGGCTGTTCGCGAAGATATCGAAAGTTTCGGGACCTTTGTCGAGGTCCACGTATCCACCAGCCTTGAGGAATGCGAACGCCGTGACCGTAAAGGTCTCTATAAACTGGCACGCGAGGGTAAAATCAAAGAGTTCACGGGTATTTCAGACCCTTACGAGGCCCCAGTCAAGGCCGAGCTGGTAGTCGACACTGAAAACGTCGATGTCGATAATTGTGCGCATCAGGTTATCCTGAAGCTTGAGCAGTTGGGATTGATAGTAGGATAAGGCATAAAAAAAGCATGGACCCGTAGGGTGAGCCCATGCTTTTATTTACTATAAGGTCCGTATTGCCATTCGGGCGATACGTGCGAACTCGGTGTCTTGCCCAGAGGGGGACACCCTCCGAAACAATAACCATTGCTTAATACCTCACCACCATCACTCATTACAAACAGGTCTTTCGACCATATCGACAACTCGTAAGTAGTTCGGCCCGCCAGCTAGTCCACATGCATCGCAACACGGGGCAGGCAACTCAAGTATCAACATGATACTCTTCGGTCCTCAGTACTAGTTACTGACATGTACTTACCAAGCGTAAACGGCACTGCCGAGCAGAAACACACTAATTAGTTGTCAATTTAAGAAATTTTATCAAAATCACATTAATATCCACCAGAAACTTCAAAAAAACTGAAGGTCGATTAATTTCGGTAACTAAGTGTAAATTTCGCCCCATCAAAACATATCCAATTGGATATATTTTGATGGATATGCGTGAGTGTTGGCGCGTTGCTTTCGGGCGCAATTCGTTAAAGTTGTATAAAGCCGATTCTCGCGATTCGCTGAATTCAGTATATCTTAACCTTTTGAATCGCCCTATTCTGCGTAATTCGGTGCATATTTATGCTTAATAATCCGTTTTGCAGCCTACTATCCATTGCTTCAATACAATCAGCCAAAACAAAAACACGCTTGAACGGCCTTAACGCGATACCTTGATGCAAAAGTTCCGATACGTTTTGCGGTTGCTCCCCACAAACTATCAATTGCGGGCCTTCTACGACGACTGACAAGTCAGAAATGGCAAAACCCGCAACGGCCAGCGTTATGCGAAAACGGTTATCATCAAGTTGTTCGATGTTATAGGGCGGGTAACTGTCATTGTTGATTTTAGCGTTACTCTCAAGCATCTGCTCCAACGCATCGAACCCAAGCAAATACGGATGGGCGGAAAACGAAAACTTCGGCATATGGCAGACTTTCTCATGGCAAGGGCTGTGCTTGCCAAGATATGGCCCTACAACTACACAAAAACAAGCCCGCAGGGGTATTCGTGCAAATCTCTACTTGGTATAGATAATCGACGACAAAAAGAGGCGTGCAAGCCATGACTACACCACCCACCATGAATCACCGCGAAATCCTGCGTGTGCGCCTGGCCATGCTGCAACGCGAGCATCGTGATCTGGATGACGCCATCCATGCGCTCGGGGAAACGCGCGCGTCAGGACCGTTAACTCTGCGCCGTTTGAAAAAACAAAAGCTGGCCCTGAAAGACAAAATCACCCTGATCGAGGATGAATTGACCCCCGATATTATAGCTTAACCCACACGCCTTGCACCAAAGCCCCCAATGGCTATAGTGCAGCCTTCCTGAAATGGACGGAACAACAAATGACTCAACCAAAAATCGGCATCATCATGGGCAGTCAGTCCGACTGGCCGACGATGAAACTGGCCGCTGACATTCTTGATGAATTAGGCGTGACATACGAGACCAAGATCGTCTCGGCCCACCGTACACCCGATCGTTTATGGGCATATGGCAAAACCGCAGTCGAGCGTGGCTTGCAGGTGATAATCGCCGGGGCTGGCGGCGCGGCGCACTTGCCCGGCATGATGGCCTCCAAGACGCGCGTGCCGGTACTGGGCGTCCCGATCCAGACAAAGGCGCTATCTGGCGTGGATTCGCTCTATTCTATAGTGCAGATGCCCAAGGGGTTTCCTGTTGGCACCATGGCGATTGGCGCAGCCGGGGCTGCGAATGCAGGTCTGATGGCCGCTGCTATCCTCGCCAATACCGACACCGCGCTGGCCCAAAGGTTGGAAACATGGCGTACAGACCTTTCCAATTCCATCGCGGACGAACCACATGACTAACGCCCTACAGCCCGGCGCGACTATAGGTATCCTTGGTGGTGGGCAATTGGGCCGGATGCTGTCGATGGCCGCTGCACGTCTAGGTCTGAAAGCCCACATCTATGAACCCTCTGCCAATCCCCCTGCTGGCGACGTGGCCCACCGCGTAACCACTGCCGGATATGACGATACCGAAGCCCTCAAAGCCTTCGCCGACTCCGTTGATGTTATCACCTTTGAGTTCGAAAACATCCCGACGGCAGCACTAGACATAATAGAATCCCTCCGCCCAATCCGCCCCACACGCAAAGCGTTGGCTATTTCCCAAGATCGCGTCACCGAAAAAGCCTTCCTTACAGACCTCGGCATCACCGTCGCCCCCTACGCGCAAATCGATAGCCTGTCTGATTTGACCGCCGCGCTGAAAACCATCGGCACGCCTGCCATCCTCAAAACCCGCCGTTTCGGGTATGATGGCAAAGGTCAGGTCCGCATCACAGACATCGCCCAAGCCGAAGAAGCCTTTGCCGCCTTGAAAGGGGCGCCAGCAGTGCTGGAAGGTTTCGTAAACTTCACGCGCGAGGTTTCCGTGATTGCCGCTCGCGGGATTGACGGCGCAGTGGTTTGTTACGATCCGGGTGAGAATATCCACAAAGACGGCATCCTCGACACAACCACAATTCCGGCAACACTGGCGGCTGGCCAACATATGGATGCCATCCTGTTAGCTGGAAAAATCCTAAACGCGCTCGATTACATCGGCGTCATGGGGGTGGAACTGTTCGTGACCAACAGCGGCCTAATCGTTAACGAGATTGCCCCCCGTGTTCATAATTCCGGCCACTGGACCCAGAACGCCTGTGTTATCGATCAGTTCGAACAACACATCCGTGCGATCGCTGGCTGGCAGCTTGGTGACGGACAACGGCATTCGGATGCGGTGATGACCAACCTGATTGGGGACGATGTGCTGAACTACGCCAACCTTGACGGCGCGTTGCACCTTTATGGCAAAGCCGATGTGAAGCCGGGCCGCAAGATGGGACACATCAACCGGATTTCCCCAAAAGAGTAACCCACAACGAAAAACGCTCCGGCCATAAACCGGAGCGCCTAACTAACAATTCTTCAGTATCAGTCGGAATATCCCTGACGCTCGGCATTTGCCTTGGCGTCGGATTTCTTCTTGTACCCTTCAGAGGCCGCACCAACGATCTGGCCGTTGCTTGCCTTGCGACGCCAGCGATGCTCGCCCGCTTTGTCCTCATAGAATTCCCATTTGTCGCTGTCCTTCGGACCACGGTTCATGTTCGCTTCGCAATCGGACTTTTTCACGTATCCTTCACAAGCCACGCCAACGATCTGGCCATTGCTTGCCTTACGGCGCCAGCGATACTCGCCGCGCTTGTCCTGATACACTTCAAATTTGTCGTTCTCACCAGCCATATTTAATTCTCCATTATTAATTCTTGCCGAAAATATTGTTGCACAGATAGCTTGCGCGGAAAACTTCGGTGATGCAAGTATTCCTACAAATTTGAACAAAATTGTAGGAATACATCTTCTCAAGCGACCTCGTGGGTTTGGTTATTTCAGGTTTGCCTGCTTGGAGCCCAAGTTGACTTATTTGCATTTCCACTGGTATGAAAGCTGCATCGCAACATGGATTTTTGGAAATACTTACCTTGATCGCATTTCGTTACATAATGATTTTCATTTTGCCAGTCATCTTAGCTGTGGCCCTCCATTATGGGACCGTTTCGTTTCAAATTGACGCACATCAAAATGCAACCAATTTGATGAACGCACTTTTGTCTACCGATCCAGATACGAGAGCTCTGGCCAACAAGCGCCTTCTGGATGGTGAAGCTGGCAGCTATTCCTGGCTTAACAAACTTTTCGGTGCATCAATTATCCTTGGAGCGGCGACATTAGCGATGCTGATCCCAGTTGACGCTTCGCCAAATAGGGCCGCTAACCTGATATCAACAATGGCAGTCGGTTTTTGTTTTGCAAAGGTGGTGGTCGGCTTTCTATTTATTGGCTGGGGTAAGTTTGGCGCATTGTTGGCGATCGGTGTAGTCTGCGCCCTTGTCGTCGTAAGTATACGGTCTGCGTTGATCCAGTAAAGTTCTCTGTACTCAACAACAGCAAAGTCCGCAAACCAGACATAGCCCCACAAAAAAAGGGCCGCCCGAAGGCAGCCCTTAATCAAATATGCTGAGCGTAAAGGTCCTCGGCATTTGGCCCGAAGGCCAAACACCTGTCACCTACGGTCAAATCCTAACAGGATTTAACCTTACATCATGCCGCCCATGCCGCCCATGCCGCCCATGTCTGGCATTCCGCCAGCAGCGGCACCAGCTGGTGCAGGTTTGTCAGCGATCATAGCTTCGGTTGTGATCAACAGACCAGCGATGGAACCCGCGTCCTGCAAAGCAGTACGTGTAACCAGTGCCGGATCGATGATGCCGAAGTCGAACATGTTGCCATATTCTTCGGTCTGCGCGTTGAAGCCGAAGTTGGAATCGTCGCTCTCGCGAATTTTGCCAGCAACAACTGCACCGTCAACACCGGCGTTGTCAGCAATCTGACGCAGCGGCGCTTCAAGCGCACGACGAACGATAGAAATACCGGCAGTCTGATCGGAGTTAACACCCGTCAGATCACCAAGACCCTTGGCCGCTTGCACAAGTGCAACACCACCACCAACGATAACACCTTCTTGAACCGCAGCGCGGGTCGCATTCAGGGCATCGTCAACACGGTCTTTACGTTCTTTAACTTCGATTTCGGTAGAACCACCAACGCGGATAACAGCAACACCACCAGCCAGTTTGGCCACACGCTCTTGCAGTTTTTCACGATCGTAATCCGAAGAAGTTTCTTCGATCTGTGTGCGGATCTGTGCAACACGTGCTTCGATCTCGGCTTTCTCGCCGTTACCGTCAACGATAGTAGTCTCGTCTTTGGTGATCTGAACTTTCTTCGCAGTACCAAGCATGTCGATCGTAACCGACTCAAGCTTCATGCCAAGATCTTCGGAAATAACCTGACCACCTGTGAGGATAGCAATATCCTGCAACATGGCTTTACGACGATCACCGAAACCAGGTGCTTTAACAGCAGCAATTTTCAGGCCGCCACGTAGCTTGTTCACAACCAAAGTCGCCAGCGCTTCGCCATCAACATCTTCAGCGATGATCAGAAGTGGTTTGCCGGACTGGATAACTGTTTCCAACAGCGGAACCATTGGCTGAAGGCTCGAGAGTTTCTTCTCGTGCAACAGGATCAGGCAGTCTTCCATGTCTGCGACCATTTTGTCAGGGTTAGTGATGAAGTAAGGCGACAGGTAACCACGGTCGAACTGCATACCTTCAACAACGTCTGTTTCAGTTTCCAGACCTTTGTTTTCTTCAACAGTGATAACACCCTCGTTACCAACGCGCTGCATAGCACCTGCGATCTGCTGACCGATTTCAGCTTCGCCGTTGGCCGAAATTGTACCAACCTGTGCAACTTCATCGCTGTCTTTAACTTCGCGGGCCATACCTTTGATGGTGTCCACAACGTTACCAACAGCCATGTCGATACCGCGCTTCAGGTCCATCGGGTTCATGCCGGCAGCAACCGATTTCATGCCTTCGCGAACGATAGCCTGCGCCAGAACGGTCGCGGTTGTTGTGCCGTCACCAGCTGTATCATTGGTGCGCGAGGCCACTTCTTTAACCATCTGCGCGCCCATGTTTTCGAACTTGTCTTCCAGCTCGATCTCTTTAGCCACTGTAACACCGTCTTTGGTGATGCGCGGTGCGCCAAAAGATTTGTCGATAACCACGTTACGACCTTTAGGGCCGAGGGTCACTTTTACGGCGTTTGCCAGAATATCAACACCGGCCAGCATACGATTGCGGGCGTCTGTGTCGAACTTTACGTCTTTTGCAGCCATGATGGATGCTCCTTATAATGGG
>Ga0209121_10001281_pt1 | contig 26422 bp, 14 predicted proteins | sample Cruoilmetagenom3_FD_187292 | JGI IMG/M metagenome (GOLD analysis project Ga0209121, IMG submission 187292) | Oil polluted marine microbial communities from Coal Oil Point, Santa Barbara, California, USA - Sample 3 (SPAdes) (version 2) | ecosystem: Environmental > Aquatic > Marine > Oil seeps ...
CAGCTTGCGGAACCTCTTGCGCATCATCTCCTCGTGGTTACGCGGATCGTAGCTAGGTGCGCCGCTGGGCAGGTGCTCCAGCCCCTCGGCAGTGTGCTGGCCTCCGGTCATTCCCGGCAACGCCATGGGCGACACGCCGCTCTCCGTCACCTGATAGCGAAGGTAGTCCTCTATGCGGCCTTCGGCATTTAGCGGGGGCAGCAAGCGCTCGGTCTGCGGCAGGTCGTCCGAGCGGAAAGGTGGCACCGTCTCCAACCGCATGGAGAGGGATTGGTCGCTGAGCACGATGGCTGGCATCTGGTAGCGCTCGGCCAGGTTGAAGGCATGGACCATCTGGTAGAAGCAGTCCTCCACCGAAGTGGGGGCGAGAACGAAACGAGGCGCTTCGTCGTGACCACCCAGCAGGGCCAGGAAGAGATCTCCCTGGGCCGTCTTGGTGGGCATGCCCGTGCTGGGCCCTGCCCGCTGCACGTTCACGATGACTAACGGCACCTCGGTCATGCTCGCCAGCCCCAGGAGTTCGATCATGAGCGAGAGCCCCGGCCCGGAGGTAGCGGTCATCGCCCGCTGCCCGCTGAAGGAGGCGCCGATGACCATGGCCAGGGCGGCCATCTCGTCCTCAGCCTGCACCAGCGTTCCGCCGACCTTGGGCAGCTCCCCGGCCAGGAACTCCATGATCCCTGTAGCAGGCGTGATGGGGTAGCCAGCGAAGAAGCGGCAGCCAGCGGCCAGCGCGCCCAAGGCCAGTGCCTGATTGCCGGAAAGCACCAGTCGCTCCTTCCGCCCTACAACCTCGATCCCGGGCAAGATCATCCGCCTGTCTGAGGGAAACCGCTCCTTCGCATAGCGATAACCGGTTTCCAGCGCCCGCAGGTTCTGCTCCAGCAGTTTCGCCCAGCGGCCCAATCGCTGTTCGACCACCTGGCGGCTGTGCTCGTAGTTCAGGCCCAGAAGCCGTGCCGCCGCGCCAGCGGCGATGATGTTCCGTCCGCGGGAGAAGTGGATCTCCCGCGCCAGATCGGAGAGCGGCAGCGGGTAGGCGGTGTGTCCGGCGCCCTCCGCCAGTTGCACGCCGCTGTCGTAGATGACCACGCCGTCGGGCTGCAGTTCGTTGTGGTGGCGGTCATACGCCTCTTGATTGAGGGCCACCAGCACGTCCAGCGTGTCCCCCTGCGAGGTTAGCCGTTGCTTGCTGACCCGCATCTGATATTGCACGTGGCCGCCGCGGATCTCGGCGGGGTAGGTGCGGAAGGTGTAGATCTCGAAACCGGCGCGAGCGGCGATGCGGGCCAGGACCTCGCCCAAGGTCACGATCCCTTCGCCCGATTCCCCGCCCACGCGGATCACCAAGTCGTCAACAACCATGTGAAGTTCACCATTGGCCTGGAGTAACTACCCAGCCAAGTGAAAGTTGGACACGGATGGCCACGGATGACACAGATTTGCACAGATAACAGATACAAGTTAGAGAATCAGTGTCAGTCCGTCTAATCCGCGAAAATCCGTGTCCCATCTGCAGTCATCCAGGTAACAAACTGAGAAGTTACGGGCTGGGATTATAAGGCCGGTGTGCTGTCCTGTCAAAACGCGACTGACCGCAAAGTTCACACAAGGTTTCGAATGATACCCTTTCTCCTTGGGCCAATTTGCGTGAAAGGAAGCGGTGAAGCGCACCTTCTTGCCATTAGTGGAGAAGGGCGCTTAGAATATCAGGTCAGCGGAAGCAGAGGAGAAAGCGGAACCGTTTTTCCGCTCTTCCGCTCTTCTGCTGATAACATGACAAGGCCCCTCGCCCGACTGGGTGAGGGGCCTTGCTATGTTATGGGACACGGATGGCCACGGGTGAAAGCGGAGAAGGCATCTGTGTTCGTCCGCGTCCGATCTCAACTCGGGGCCCGGATGGCCTGTCCCAGGATGTCCATGCCGCGGGCGATGTCGGCAGGGCTGACGTAGCTGAAGGGAAGACGAATGTGGCGCTCCCCGCCCCCTTCGGCGCCCCCTTCGGCAAAGAAAGGCTCGCCGGTGGGGAAGGTGATACCGCGCACCTGGGCTGCGGCCAGCACCTCCCGCGCCGTCAGCGGCTCCGGCAGCGTCAGCCAGACGAAGAAGCCGCCACGAGGTCGCGTCCAGGTGACACCAGACGGCATTGTCGCTGCCAGTGCATCGAGCATGGCATCTCGCCGCGTATGGTAGCGGGCCACCAGTCGCGCCACGTGCGGCTCCAGATGTCCGGCGCGGCAGAACTCGGCGACGACGTAGGCGGTGAAGGGATTGGCTCCGCCGGCCGACTGGCGCAGCCCACTGTTGGCCAGCCGCGTCACCGCCCCCTGTTCGGCCAGCACCCACCCCAGCCGCAGACCCGGTGCCAGCGTCTTGCTGAAACTGCCCAGCCGCAGCACGCCCTGTCTGCCTGTCAGCTCGAATAGCGAAGGGGGCACCGTTCCCTCGTAGCAGAGATCGCGATACACGTCGTCCTCGACGATCCAGAGCTTCTCGTCCCGCGCCAATGCTGCCAGCGCGTGCCTCCGCTCCGCGGTCATGGTCACGCCGGAGGGGTTCTGAAAGGTGGGGATGGTGTAGAGGAAAGCGACGTCTGTGTCTTCGGTTCGCAGTTGGCGTAGTTTACCGGCCAGTGTCTCCACCATGATCCCTTCGTCGTCCAGCGGCACGGCGACCAGACGCACAGGGTAGTCGCGTAGGACGGCGATGGCCTCGTGATAGGAGGGGGCTTCCAGCAGCACCACATCCCCGGGGCGCGCCCAGAGACGGCAGATGAGGTCCAGTCCCTGCGAGGCACCGGCGGTGATGAACAGTTGCTCCGTGCTGACTCTCAGTCCTTCGTCCCGCAGCAGCTTCCGGCAGAGGATGTTCAGCAGCAGAGGCGGCCCTTGTTCGGGGCCGTAAACCAGCGATGCAGGGATGTGATGCTGCAGTGTGATCTCGACTGCTTCCTGCAGCTCGGCTAGGGGGAACGCGTCGGGATCGGGGTGGCCATAGTAGAAGGAGAGGGCGCCCGGCGGCCCGCCCCCTGTTTGCAGGGCGGCTGCCGGTTCGTCTGAGCCATTCATCTTGCCTCCGAAGATGAAGGATGCACCCGGGACCTGGCCAAGGCGTCTCCTGATGTGTCCAGCGTGTCTCTACGGGTGGTCTTCCGAGGGGTATTCCTCTGGATAGCGTGGCTCGACGATCAGCTTCATAGCTGTACGCCGCTCGCCCTTGATCTCCACATCCGTGAACTCGGGAATGCAGATCACGTGGATGTTGTCGTCGGCCAGATACTTGCGGGCGATGGCCACCGCTTTCACTGCCTGATTGACGGCGCTGGCGCCGATGGCCTGTACCTCGGCGTACCTTACTTGCCGGATGACAGCAGCGATGGCTCCAGCCACTGCGGTGGTGCGGGACCGGGCCGCCACTTTGATGATGCCGATGTCCATGGCTGTCTCCTCGAAGTGTGGCGTGTTGGGTGTGCCGACACTTGCTATTCTACTCTGTTTTGCGATAAGAAGCAAAGTAGGCCCATCGACGGCACGATGTGAAGCAGCGCGCTGGCGGCTAGCGCGTTGCACCGCTGTCAATCCGGTCCAAGGCCCAGGCGGCATGATCGCACACCAGCGGCTCGGGATCGCTCAGCGCTTCAGTCAGGACGGGTCGAGCGGTGGGGTCGCCCCAATTGCCCAAGGCCACGGCCACGTTGCGCAGCAGTCCTCGCCGTTTCGCCCGCGTGATAGGGCTGTCCCGGAAGCGGCGACGAAATGGTTCGTCGTCAAGGGCCATCAGCTCCAACAGCGAGGGGTTGATCAGATCAGGGCGCAACTGGAAGGCGGGGTCACTGCCGGGCTGGCTGAAGCGTTGGTTCCAGGGGCACACTTCCTGGCAGAGATCGCAGCCGAAGATGCGCTGGCCCAGCAGTGGGCGCAGTTCTTCGGGGATGGCGCCCTTCAGCTCGATGGTCAGGTAGGCGATGCAGCGCCGGGCGTCCAGGAGGTATGGCTCGATGAGGGCCCCGGTGGGGCAGGCATCGAGGCAGCGAGTGCACGTGCCGCAGCGTGGGGTTGCCCACGGTTCGTCCGGCGGTAGCTCGATCTCCAACAACAGCTCTCCCAGCAATAGCCACGAGCCGAGGCCGGGGTTGATGAGGCAACAGTTCTTGCCGATCCAGCCGAGGCCGGCTTGCATCGCCAGTTCCCGTTCCAGCAGTGGCCCGGTATCCACGTAGGCGCGGCCCAGCGACTTCGGCGAGCGGCCCGTTTCCGCTGCCAGCCAATCCAGCAGTGCCAGCAAACGGCGCTTCATCACCTCGTGGTAGTCATCCCTGCGGGCGTAGCGGGCGATGAGGCCGTGGCCAGGCGGTGGGGGCTCTTCATCGGGCAGGAAGCTGTTGAGACCAACGACAACGATACTGCGACAGCCGGGCAGCAGCGAGCGAGGATCGCGTCGCTCCTTGATCCGCCGCGCCAGGTAGGCCATCGAGCCAGCGTAGCCAGCCTCCACCCAGCGGGCGTAGAAGTCGGCGTGCGCGCTCGGCCTGGCAGGGCAGATGCCCACCAAATCGAAGCCTAGGGCTAATGCTTGCTGTCTGAGGTGTGTTGCCAGGGTCATCGAGTGGCTCGACAGGACGTGATGATGGATGTAACGATTTCGGCCTCCACGTGCGCTTCGCATAGCACTACAATAGATATCAATGGCAAAAAGTCCAGTTTCTCTGCAGATGAATCGGTTTTCTACACGGGAGGAAGTTTGACAACCGGGCGTAAATGCGGTAAGATGAGCGTCGAGAGATAGCGCGGCATTCGCAAGCAGCGGCTGGGTCGCCACGAAGTGGCCTGGCCGCGTCAGTTCCTCCAGGGAGGTGTAACATGTCCAAACCGATGTATGAGGATGCCAACATCTTGCTACAGACTGCGGCCTTGATGGTCAATCCGACGTATCAAGAGGCGTCGAGTTTTGTGCTGAGCCCGCGCTTCGTCTTGGACTACGAACCCTTCGTCGCCAAATTCCCCCGCGGCAGCCACGAATTCACGCTGGCGCGCCGGGCGTGCGCTTTCTACGAGACGTTGGGCACGCTGTGGAAGCACGGCCTGTTCCACGAGGACTTGCTCTTCGACTGGTTGTCCATCAGCTACATGTGGAATCGGCTCAAGGGATTTGCCCTGGGACTGCGCTCCGAGGTGGGCAGCGAGGCGCTGTATGAGCACTTCGAGGCCATGGCCAAGGCCGAGGCGGAGTGGAGCAAGCGCAAAGCAAGTGATTAGCCAGAGAACCAAGTCTCTCCAAGAAACCTGATTCATTTGCAGGACACGGATCGAAGCGGATGAACGCGGATTAGGTCAATTTCGATCAATGTCTTTCCGTGTTCGTCCGTGTCCGAGATGCTAACTTCTTTGCTGGTGTGACGGCGCCGGACAGGTCTTCGCCGAGGGAGGATAGATCCCCGGTACGGGGAAGCGGGAGCAGATCTCGCTCACCCTCTGTCTCACCCGTTGGTACACCGCCTCATCCCCCAGGTTATGGATCACGGCGGCGATGAGTTCGCCAACCTCTTCCATCTCCGTGCTGCCGAATCCCCGCGTGGTCACGGCCGGTGTGCCGATGCGGATGCCGCTGGCCACTCGCGGCGGCCGCAGATCAAACGGAATGGCGTTCTTGTTCACGGTGATGCCCGCGCCGTCCAGGGCTTCCTCCGCTTCTTTGCCGGTAATCCCCACCGCGCCCACATCCACCAGCATCAGGTGGTTGTCGGTACCGCCGGAGACCAGGCGTAGTCCTTCATCCTCTTGCAGCTTGCGTGCCAGCGCCTTGGCGTTATCCACGATGCGCTGGAGATAGTAGCGGAACTCCAGTTGCTGCGCCTCGCCGAAGGCAGCGGCCTTAGCAGCGATGCAGTGCATCAGTGGCCCGCCCTGCATGCCGGGGAAGATGCTCTTGTCGATCGCCTTGGCGTATTTCCCTTTGCAGAGGATCAGCCCACCCCGCGGCCCACGCAGCGTCTTGTGCGTGGTGGAGGTAACGAAGTCGCAGTGAGGCACAGGGCTGGGGTGCAGCTCTCCGGCCACCAGCCCGGCGATGTGGGCGATGTCGGCCATCAGGTAGGCCCCCACCTCGTCGGCAATCTCCCGCAGCCGGGCGAAGTCAATGAAACGCGGATAGGCGCTGGCCCCGCAGACGATCATTTTTGGACGCACTTCCCGCGCCTGGCGGGCGATGGCCTCGTAGTCGAGGGTTTCCGTTTCCCGTGACACGCCGTAGGGATGCACTTCGAACAGCTTGCCGGAGAAGTTGACTGGGCTGCCGTGTGTCAGGTGGCCGCCGTGGGCCAGGCTCATGCCCATGATGCGGTCGCCCGGTTCCAGCACGGCGAAGTAGACGGCCATGTTGGCCTGCGAGCCGGAGTGGGGTTGCACGTTGGCGTGCTCGGCCCCGAACAGTTGCTTGGCGCGGTCAATGGCCAGTTGCTCCACGATGTCCACGTACTCGCAGCCGCCGTAGTAGCGGTGACCGGGGTAGCCCTCGGCGTATTTGTTGGTGAGCACTGAGCCCAGCGCTTCCAGCACGGCAGCACTGACGTAGTTCTCCGAGGCGATGAGCTCGATCTTGTTCACCTGGCGCTGGGCCTCATTCTGAATAGCCTCTGCCAGCTCAGGGTCGCTTTGGAAGAGGGCTAACTCCGGCTTGCCGCCCAGAAAGCTCCAGGCGATGCCCAGCTCGAAAGGGGCGGCCCGCACCCGCTCTTCCAGCGTCGTCCACAGGTGGTGCAGGTCGTCTAGCCTCTTCTCTCCTCCAGAACGGGTTTGCTCCATATCTCACCTTCCACAGGTCTGATAGCGAGAACAGCGCCTAAGAGAACGTCCGGTGGTCAGGCCACCGGACGTTGTGTCTTCGGGAAATTGGCTCCTCGGGCAGGACTCGAACCTGCAACCAACCGGTTAACAGCCGGACGCTCTGCCAATTGAGCTACCGAGGAGCGATAGCTTCACGTGAGAAGATTATACTCAAAAACGGCGGTTTCGTCAAATTGAGGCCCATAGGGAACTGGGGGAGAATCACAAGGCAACCCCAGACTTCACAGATTGCACAGATGGGTCGAACGACAATCAGTGAAATCCACGCATCTGTGGTCAAGACGGCATGCTTGTCATAACACACGGCGTGAGGGGTTACTACGTCAGATAGTCCCGCAGTTTGCGGCTGCGGAGCGGATGGCGCAGCTTGCGCAGCGCCCTGGCCTCGATCTGTCGCACCCGCTCCCGCGTGACGTTGATCTCCTGTCCCACTTCTTCCAGTGTGTAGTACCGGCCATCTTTCAGCCCGTAGCGCATCTCCAGCACCTCGCGTTCTCGCTTTTTCAACGAGTCCAGGATCTCTCGCATGTGCTGTTTGAGCATCTCGCGTGAGGCGGCATCCACCGGCCCGGGCAACTTCTGATCCTCGATGAAGTCGCCCAGGTAACTGCTTTCCTCGCTGCCCACGGGCGTTTCCAGGGACATCGGTTCCACTGCGGAGTTTGATATGCGGCGTACCCTGTCCTCTGCTTGCCGCCACCGCCATTCCAGCGCTGGGTCGAGGGGACGGTCGAGCGCCCGAGCCTCTTCGATGGCCCGCCGATCCACTGATGCCAGCAGGCCCATCTCTAGAGCGACCTCTTCGGTGGTCGGTTCCCTTCCGTACTGTTGAGCCAGCTCTCGTTTGGCCCTTCTCAGAAGGCTGATCTGCTCGTGCATGTGCACGGGCACGCGGATCGTGCGGGCCTGGCCCGCAATGGCTCGACCTATGGAATTGCGTATCCAGTGGCTGGCGTAGGTGCTGAACTTGTAGCCCCTGCGGTAGTCGAATTTCTCTACCGCTTTCAGCAGACCGAGGTTCCCTTCTTGGATCAAGTCGAGCAGTGACATGCCGCCTCGGCCAGCGTAGCGTTTGGCCCAACTGACCACCAATCGCAGGTTAGCCTGCGCGAGTTCTTGCTTAGCGTTTTCTCCGTCTTCGATCAGAGCCTTCAGCCTCGTGCGCTCTTCCGGTGAGGCTTCTCCGTATGCCAACGCCTCTTCGGCCTGTTTCTTCCGCTGAATGCGCTCGGCTTTCTCTTTCACTTGCTCTGCCGTGAGCAAGGGGTGACGGCCGATCTCGTGCAGATACATGCGCACAGGATCGCTAGTGGCAGTGAGGTCGCCCAGTTGCTCCACAATCTCCTCAATGGGACGCTGCGCCTCAACCTCGACCTCGGCGCTCTCCTCGTCCTCGGTCGTGTCCGGCAGTTCCGGCTTGTCTGGGCTATCCTGGTCGGCGGGCGCGCCGGAAGAGGCAGCCAGTTCCGACAATTGGGAGGCGTCGGAGAGCGCCTGAGTATTGTCTCCCATCCCCGTTTCCGTCGTGCTCAAAGGGCTTTCCTCTTGCCTCTCCAGGTACAAGCGTTCAACATCTGTTGCAACCGTCCCATCTGGTTGGTGTGCTGCAGCACCGTTTTCGCGTAGTCTTCCACTGCCCTGCCATCGCCTTCTTCTTGGGCTTGCTCCAGCAGATACTGCAGTTCTGCCAACCGCTGGCGCAGCCGTGTCAAGCGCAGTCGCAAGACCACGTTGATCAGGTCGTCGGCCGCTTGCTCTGGGGGAAGCGACGGCAGTGTGGCGCCGTAGTCCAGCAGTTGTTCCCATCGCTCCTGCAAGGGTAACTCCAACTGCTCTTTGAAGACAGTCTCCTGCTGGCTTTGCTCGGAAAGCTGGGCCTCCAGCAAGGCGGCGAAAATTGCCTGATCCACAACGTGGGTGAAATCCTCGGTGTCCAGCGGTACGATCTGTAGGGCATCGGACTTGGCGTCAAGCACGGGCAACAACTCTGGCCTCAGCAGTAGCTGGGCCAGGCAGTGTGCTTGCGGTTCCGGGCGGCGGCGCTCCTCCGCATTGGCCTGCTGCATCTCCTCTTCGAAGGGAGGAGACGGCTTGCGCCGTCTGCGGCCACGCTTGGGCTGCAACACCTGGCTGTGTACGATCTGCTCGTCTACCTGCACCAGCCGCGCCAGCTTTTGCACGTAGTGTGCTCGCTCAATATCGTCGGCGATTTCGCGGATGAGAGGGGCCAACCGGCGCACCGCCTCGGCTTTCCCTTTGCCCGTGCTCAGGTCTGCATCTGCTGTCACCAGGTGCAGGAAGTAATCCACCACCGGCTGAGCATCGGCGACGAGCTGATTCCAGCGGTCCAGGCTGGCGCAGATCACTTCATCCGGGTCCTGACCGGGCGGCAAGGTCATGATGCGCAATTGAGCGTCCAGCCGCCCTTCGAAGCGGATTAGGCCGCTGGCTGTCGGTGTGGGCACCCACGTGCGGTCCAGTGCCTCGCGAGCCTGTTGCACGCCGCGCAGTGTGGCGGCCCGACCAGCGGTATCAGCGTCCAGGGCCAGTACGAACTTCGTCGTGTAGCGCTTCAGCCGCTTGAGTTGCTGCTCGGTCAGGGCTGTGCCCATGGTGGCGACTACGTTGCTGATGCCGTGCTGGTGAGCTGCCAGCACGTCCATGTACCCCTCGACGATGATGGCCGAGTCGGCGGAGCGAATGGCCTGCCGCGCTTCGTACAAGCCGTAGAATTGCCGGCCCTTGTCGAACAGAATGGTCTGCGGTGAGTTAATGTACTTGGGCTGCTGGCGGTCCCCTCGTTCCTTCCCACCTGGCAACAGCCGTGCGCCGAAGGCGATAGGCCGACCTCGCAGATCGCGGATAGGGATCATCAGCCGGTCTCGGAAGCGATCGTAGGCGGTGCCATCAGCACGGGCGATGATGAGCCCTGCCGCTTCCAGGTCGGCAAGAGCGTAGCCTTGGCTGCGCAAGTGGCGCTGCAGCCCGTCCCAGCCGTCTGGCGCGTAGCCCAAGTGGAAGAGCTCGGCAGTTTCCAGTGTCAACTGCCGTTGTGCCAGGTAGCCACGGGCTCGTTCCCCCGCATCGTCCAGAAGCAGTCGGTGATAGTAAGCCGCTGCCGTGGCAGTGATCTCCAGCAAATGCTTGCGTCGCTTCTCTTTGGCCGAGGCAGCAGGGCCCAGAGGCTCCAGCGTAACACCCGCCATGGGCGCCAGAATCCGCAGCGCTTCGGCGAAATCCACGTTCTCCTGCTTCATGATGAAGCTGAAGATGTCGCCGCCGGTTCCGCAAGCGCCGAAACAGTGCCAGGTTCCGGTTTCCGGGAAGACGACGAAGGAGGGCGTTTTCTCCGCGTGGAAGGGGCAGTTTCCCTTGTAATTCCGTCCCGCCTTCTTCAGCGGCACGTAACGGGACACGACCTCAACGATGTCCAGCCGCTCCTTGATCTCGTCTACCACGCTCATTGTTGCTCTGGCTCCTATGGATGATTATACAGGAGTCAGCCTTGAGTGTCAAACGTTGAGACGGCCGGTCAGGGCCATCGCATTTGAGAATCCTTCTCCTACATCGGAGTGCAAAGTTTCCGACTTTGGTGCATCGTCGAAGACGATGCACTCCAGTTTTGCCAAGATGCCTACGAACGGTGGACATAGGCGACAGGAGCGGTCTGCTAGGGGTAAACGGCGAGTTGCTTCTTGTCCCCTGGCAGCGCGGCATAGACTTGGCCTCGCCGCGGGTCTACTGCCAGGCCGAAGGGATTGGCGGGGCCTTCGGCGGGGTGCTTCTTCAGCCACTTGTTGGTGACCGTGGAGAAGACCTGCAATCCGCCAGCATCGCTGACGTAGAGCCGCTGCCGCGCCGCGTCCACCGCCAGCGCCTGCGCACCGTCCAGTGGGAGTTCAAGGTTGGCGGCGATGACGGCCACCTGTTTGCCGCTCCGCCCATCGATGATGGCCACGTTGCGGTACCGAGGGGCCAGCAGGTAGACGACATACACGCGCCCCGTAGTGGTGTCGACGGCGATGTCCTGCGGGAAGCCCAGACCGCCCAATGCAGTGCGGGCGATCACTTCATCCTGCGCCGTTTCCACCACCGCCACCTCGTCGCTGCCTGCCAATGCCACATAGACTCGCTCGCCGTCCGCGCTGGCTGCCAGGGTGTAGGGACCTGGCCCCAGTCCAATCTCTCCCCGGCGCTCGGCGGTCTGGCTGTCCAGGATGAGCAGGCGGTGGGCAGCGGTCTCGGCGACATAGAGTTGCCCTCCTGCCAGTGCCAGGCCACTGGGCCAGAGCAGGCCGCGGGCTTCGGCCAGTCGCTGACCGCTGCGGGCATCGAACACAGCCACGCTGCCGCGCTCCCAACTGGTCACGTACAGCCGCCCGGCGACAGGATCCAAAGCCATCCCTCGCGGCTGCTGTCCGATGGACACTCGCGCCAGCACCGCGCCGCTGGCGGGATCGCTGACCGTCAGCAAGCCATCGCTGGCGGCGTAGAGCCAGCCTGTATATGAATGTACAAGCAGGCTGTGCGCGGGGCCATCCGTCGCGGAGAAGGAACGCGCGGATCGTCCAGCAGGACGGCTGGCCGCTGTCGTCCAGAGGTCACGAGTGAGCAGCGGCAGGTGGATGCTGTGGGACAGAGCGCGGACGCTGAGGAAATAGTCATAACCCTTGCAGGTGGCACCGACAGGGGTAGAGGAGCGCACGCGCACATAAGCGGTGTTATTGGTCGTCGCAGGCCAGAGGACGCAGGAGCGTGGGTGGTCTTGGCAATCGTCGTTTTCTGCCAGGAGGGTCTGCCCGTCGGGGCCAAAGATCGCCAACTGCGTATCCGCTCCGTAGCCCAACATGCTGGTCTCCACGAGGTAGGAGACGCCTGCCTGAGCCGGGAAGCGGGCCCAATCCTCGTCTTGCGAGTGGTGGAAGGTATGGTACTGCACGCTGCCGTCGGTGGCGGCAAGCGAGGCCTGGCCCGGCGTATCGTCCGGCTCCCAGCCATCGGGCACGCAGGTGGGGAACGGGGTTGGCGTTGGCGTCACTGTTGGCGTTGGTGTGGGTGTCGGCGTGATCGTAGGTGTGTCGGCGGGCGTGGGCGTGTCCGTTGGCGTGGGCGTGTCCGTTGGCGTCGGCGTGATGGTGGGTGTTGGCGTCGGCCCGACGACGGAGACAGGAGCCACGCCGTAGCGCGGGCTGATGGTGGTGTTGCTGGCTGTAGCGGCTAGGTCGTTGTAGTAGGTGCCGCTGGAGCTGGCCGCCGTAGCTCGGAACGTGATTGTCAGGTTGCTGTAGGCATAGGGAGAGATCTTGTCCAAGGACTGCACCGCACCGTATTGATCATGGGCATCGCCGCCGGCGGTGAGCCAGTCCCATTGAATCCAGTTTGCCAAGGGATCCGACAGTTCATAGGGGCAGATGCCCACGATTTCAGGCCAAGCGATCCAGTAGTCGCGGAAAGCTCGCTTGATGTAGTCTGCGCGGTTGCTCTCGTTAATGGTCGGGTAGCCTTCCCAATTGAAGGTGCCGTTCCAGAGGTTGTAGCCCGTCTCGGTGAGCAGCACCTTGACGTAGGGTCGCCCCCAGTTGGCCAGTTGTTGCAGCACCCGTCGGTAACTGTCAATGGTCAGTTGTGGATAGGTGGCGCTGCCACGGTGGATGTTGTACTCGGGAGGGTGGTTGCTGGGATAGGGGTGGGCTGACCAGATGTCCCAGGCCCAGAGGGAAGTGGGCACATTGGCAACCATCTGGTCGATGAAGGTGAGCGGATCGATATCGCCCCCTGGCGAGAGGCCGCCATTGAGGACGACAATACGGCTGTCGCCCAGGGAACGGATGGCCGCCGCCGTTTGCTCCAGGAAGTGGCCGTACTCGACGGCGTTGGCTGCGTTGCCCCACTCTATGTTCAGGTTGGGTTCGTTCCAGATCTCAATGTAGAGGCGGTGGCCATCGCGACGCGGCAGCCCGGCTACCACCCGCTGGAAGGCCCAGGCGATAGAGCTGTAGTTGCCCGGCGAGTCGGCGGGCGGCTTGTGCCAATAGGAGCCGGCGTGCTCTCCCTGCAGGCGGATCACCGGCTTGAGCCCTCGGTCGTAGGCGGCGTTGACGAAGTCAACCCAACAGATGTGGGGCCCCTGCGTCTGGGGGGTGATGCCATAGAAGAGCTGCTTGACCCAGGCTCCGTAGCCCATCAACTCTCGCACGCGGTCCAGTTGCCAGCTAAAGTACCATGTCTCGCAGCGTTCCTGGACGAAGGTGTGCATGCCGTAGAAGCTATCGCCGCGCCGTTCGGGGACAGAGAGATTGCTCCAGGTCAGATTGCGGCCGCTGACGTTGGGGTTGCTGCTGCTGATGAGAATACCGTTGGCGTAGACGCGACTGGAACCGAATTTATAGCCGAAGCCGTTGGGCAGCGTGTCCACCACCGTCACGCCCTGTGCGGCTACGTCGCCGGAGTTGGTCAAGGTTATGGTGTAGGTGACGGTGCCATCCGGGTCCGTCGAGCTGGGGGAGACTGACTTGCTGAGGGTAACCACAGGCCAAGGAACCTCTGGCGCGGCGACAGCGCTTTGTCCCATTACCAAGAGCAGGAGCAAACCCAGCAGCAGCCAGAGCCGGTGACGGGCCTTTTCGGTCATTCTCTTCTCCACGAGGGGGGCTCGGAGCAGGGTACAACGCATGTGCTCGGTACTTCTACTATACGAAAGCCCTGGAGAGGCGGCTTCCAGCCGCCGACAGCATGTTGGCTCTGCGGTTTTGGGATGTGCTCCAAGTGCGCTGCACTTTTCGGGCAACGGGCACCAAAGCACAGTGGCGGCGCTCTGCGGCGCCGCCACTGGTTTAGCAAGTTCCGTTCAATACGACGCCCGTTGTCTTTCTAGACGTCGGAACTCTGTCCACGTCACGCGTTCTTGAGTGCCGCCTGTGCGGCAGCCAGCCGGGCGATGGGCACGCGGAAGGGGGAGCAGCTCACGTAGTCGAGCCCGAGCTTGTGACAGAACTCGATGGACCTGGGCTCGCCGCCGTGCTCGCCGCAGATGCCGATCTCGATGTCCGGTCGGGCCTTGCGGCCCAGTTCGACGCACATCTTCATCAGCTTGCCCACGCCGGTCTGATCAATAGACTCGAAGGGGTCGAAGGGGAGGATGCCTTGCTCCACGTACTGCATCAGGAACTTGCCCTGGGCATCGTCTCGAGAGTAGCCGTAGGTCATCTGGGTGAGGTCGTTGGTGCCGAAGGAGAAGAACTGGGCGTACTCGGCGACCTCGTCGGCAGTCAGAGCCGCGCGCGGGATCTCGATCATGGTGCCGAACATGTACTCGACCTCGATGCCTTCATCCTCCATCACCTGCTTGGCAACAGCCTCCAGCTTCTCGCGCTCCAGCTTGAGCTCGTTGACGTGGCCCACCAGGGGGATCATCACCTCGGGGATGACCTCGATGCCCAGCTTGGCGCAGCGGCAGGCGGCCTGGAAGTAGGCGCGGGTCTGCATCTCGGTCAAGCCTTTGTACATGATGCCGGCGCGGCAGCCGCGCAGACCCATCATCGGGTTGACCTCCCAGAGGGAGTTGACCACCTGGAGCATCTTTTCCTTCTCGGTCAGTTCGGGTGACTCGGGGTCGGTGCAGCGCAGCCGGGTCAGCTCCTCGATCAGCTCCTCGCGCGGCGGCAGGAACTCATGCATGGGTGGGTCAATGAGGCGCATGATGACCGGCAGGCCATCCATGGCCTCGAAGACGCCCTCGAAGTCCTTTTCCTGGAAGGGCAGCATCTCGTTCAGCGCGGCCAGGCGCTCCTCGTCGCTCTCGGCTATGATCATGCGCACCACGGCGTCCCGCGCCCGCTCATCGAAGAACATATGCTCGGTGCGGCAGAGGCCGATGCCTTCGGCGCCGAACTCTCGCGCCTGTCGAGCATCCTTCTCGACATCAGCGTTGGCGCGTACGCCCAGCCGCCGTACCTTGTCGGCCCACCCCAGCAGTGTGTTCAGCTCCACCTGCTCCTCGAAGCTGGGCGGCACAGTTCTGATCAGGCCGGCGAAGACCTCGCCTGTGGCCCCATCAATGGAGATGAAGTCGCCTTCCTTGATTTCTCGACCGTCCACGGAGAAGCTGCGGGTGGCCGGATTGACCTTGATGGCCTCGCAGCCGGCCACGCAAGGCTTGCCCCAACCGCGAGCTACGACGGCGGCGTGAGAATTGCTAATCAACACAGGCGTGTATTGCTTGGTGAACACGACGAAGTTCCTGTCTAGTTCGTCCGTCGCGTCCACCTCGAAATTGTAAACCGGTGCTGGCTCCAAGTCACCTACCTGACGCATACGGTACATACGCAAATCCGAGTTCAGTAGTGCCTCTATTTCACTCTTCACCTGCGGCGGGCAAATGGGGAGCAGATCACGCTCAATCTTGTCGGCTCCAAACAGGATGTTGCGTTTGATCCCCTCGCGCACGCGACCCATGTAGTTGACCTGGTCAACTACATCGGCAAAGAGGGAACGCACGGATAAAAGGCGATGGTTGTATAGCCGGTTGCGTTCCCGGCCCTTCACCCGCTTCGCTTGTTCCAGCACCTCGGCGAATCCAGCGCTGACCTGGACGTTGTAGATGTCGCGGTTGTTCGTCACCTGAGGCACGATCCCCAGGCGCAAATAGGCAGCGACGATCCCTTGTAGAAGCCTCTCTTTGCCCACGAAGAGGTTGATACGATGACCTTCTGCGTTGAACGTACCATCCCCGTCGAGCACACCGGCCAGGAAGTGCACCAATGAACCTCGATCCAGTGACAGCACCCACCGCACCATGCCTTGCCAGGTGTCGGTTAGTACCTGGGCGGGTTCCCGATGGAAGCAAATGGAATCCTGCACATCCCCCGCAATGGCGCGGCCTCTGAGTGTCGCCTCTGTCTGGCGCTGACGAGTGTAGGTGAAAGGGGTTCCGAACGCTTTGGCGAAGGAGGTATGCACTGCCTCAATGAAAGGCTGCTTCTCGGGAGTGTTCTTCTGGATGAAGGTAACGCTGCCTTTAGTCGGCTTGAGGTTCACGTAGCCATCGGTGAAGATGGCGCCTGCGGAGTAAGCCAGGGCAGCTTCATGTACCAGCGCTTCGTCCTGTGGAGGGATATAGCCAGGAACACAGAGGAAGTCGCCGTCGTTCAAGCAGTCTGCCAGTCTCTTCTTTCGGAGTTGGCGGTTCTGCACTATGAACATCTTGTGATCGGGGGTGAGACGCAGCGTGTTGTGCTGAGCCCTGCCGGTTTGCGAGACGACGACAGTGCAAACATCTGCCTGTCGCAGGCCGGTCGCGATCACGTTACGCCAGACCGAGTGACCAGAGCGATGGTCAAAGGCCATAATGCGCAACTGCTCGCCACGCGCTAGGTGGTTGTAAGCTTCTTCGGCGGTGAGAAAACCCTGATCGGTCAAGACCTTTGTCTCACCAGCCACACACGTCATGCCGCCGTGCTGAGTGAGCACGCCCTGCGATTTCTCCATGCCGTGTACGTCCTCGGGGTTAGTCTCCGGGCGCACCAGGATCACTGCCTGGCCGGCCTCGCCCAATTCCGCGGCCCGGTCAGCGTTGAAGACAGCGATGCCAGTGGCCGCTCCAGGGGAGGCGTTGAGGCCTTTCGCCAACAGTTGCCCGCTCTCCTTGGCCTCCTCAACGGCCTTGGGGTCGAACTGTGGGTGCAGGATCTGGTTCACTTGATCCGGCGTGACACGCAGCAGGGCTTCCTTTTTGGTGATGAGACCCTCGTTCACCATATCCACAGCGATCTTGACCGCCGCCGCCGCAGTGCGCTTCCCTGTACGGGTCTGGAGCATCCACAGCTTGCCCCGCTCGATGGTGAACTCCAGGTCCTGCATATCGCGGTAATGGTGCTCCAGCAGGTCGTAAATCGGCATCAACTCCTGGCAGGCCTCGGGCAGCTGTTCTTCCATGTCGGCCACGGGATGTGGGGTGCGGATGCCGGCCACCACGTCCTCGCCCTGGGCGTTGAGCAGGTATTCGCCGTACACCGCCTTTTCGCCGGTGGCCGGATTGCGGGTGAAGCCCACGCCAGAACCGGAGTCCCAGCCCATGTTACCGAAAACCACCGTCTGCACGTTGACGGCGGTGCCCCAGTCATGGGACAGTCCTTCGGCATTGCGGTAGGCCACAGCCGGCGCTCCGAACCAGGAGTCGAAGACGGCAGCAGTAGCCTGGTAGAGTTGCTCGTAGGGATCGTCGGGAAATTCCTCGCCCAACTCCTTCTTGTAGAGCGCCTTGAAGCCCTTAACCACATCCTTGAGCATGTCGGTGGTCAAGTCAGTGTCCTGGCCGCCGTCGGTCTTGGCCTTGTACTCGTTCAGGATGTGCTCAAAGGTTTGGCGGTCTATCCCCTTAACGATGTTCCCGAACATCTGGATGAGGCGGCGATAGGCATCCCAGGCAAAGCGCTCGTTGCCGGTCAGCTTGGCCAGGCCCTGGAGCGTGTCGGCGTTGAGGCCGATGTTGAGCACGGTGTCCATCATGCCGGGCATGGAGACGCGAGCACCGGAGCGGCTGGAGACCAGCAGGGGATTGCTGGGATCGCCGAACTTCTTGCCCGCCTGTTCCTCTACCGTCTTCATGGCCTGCAATACCTGCTCCCACATCCCTTCGGGGAACTGTTCGCCAGCCTCGAAGTAGGCGGTGCAGGCCTCGGTGGTGATGGTGAAGCCCGGCGGCACCGGCAGGCCGATGTTGGTCATCTCCGCCAGCCCGGCGCCTTTGCCGCCGAGCAGGTTGCGCATGTCCCTGTCACCTTCGCTGAAGGGATACACCCATTTCTTGGTCATCAGAGTCTCGATCCTCCTTGGTTGTTAGTAGATTGGTATATTGGTAAACTGGTAAACTGGTAGGGCGATTGCCCAATCTACCAGTTTACCAATATACCAGCTTGAAGTGGCTGGTATTCAGCAAGCAGCCTTTCGACTCGCTTTGTTTTTCGATGCGCGGTCCCGTATGGGATTATACCTGCCTTATGCCCTTTGTCAAAACCAGGTGGCCCTTTCGCATAGCATTGGGCCACTTCCTCACACCCTATCGAACTCGGGCAGGTACTTCACTACCCCTCCCCGCTCTGCCAGCGCTCCTTCCCTCAGCTCCGTTTTTGGTCTTTCACGTCGGATGATTATCATGGTGTCACTGCTCTTGCTCCCGCTCAGCCTGTGCCAAGTACTCTGCCACCAGGCGGCGGTGCTCCCATAACTGCCGCACGCCCCAGTCCTGCATGAAGATGGCCTCCGAACGCAAGGCAGGGTCCGGATGATCTTCCAGCATGGCCGTCCCCTCGGCCAGCAGTTGATACCCTTCCTTTAGCAGGCGGTGGGCCTCAGCCATCTCCGGAGGAGGGTCAATCATGTCCAGTTCCTCGACCAGCGCTTCCAGCACGCTCGCTGGCTGGTCGCGGGCATAGAGGATGGCGAAGTCTGTGGTCACCGGCCGCACCAGCAGCAGGTAGACGTTGACCTCGGCGTTGACGGCGGGCAAGGGGGCTGCAGCCGTGGGGGAAGGGCTGGGCAGCGGCGTGGGAGTGGGGGTCGGCTGCGCTGCGCAACCTGCGATCACCACCACTGCCAGAAGCGCCAGCGGCAGCCAGTCGCAGGCCAGGTTGCCCCTGGCACACCGCTCACGTTTCTTGAGGCTCATCGCGCCGCCGCCGTATCTGGAAGACGACCGGATTGAAAGCATCGGGACAGGCATGTGTGGCCACGTCTTTGTCCCGCAGCCAGGGGAATTGCGCGCCGTAGCGCAGGGCGAACACCTTGGGCAGCATCGAGTACAGGGCGTGAATGCACAGCCTGCCCCGCACGTGCAGCCCGTCGAAGGTCACCTGATCGCCCACCCGGTGGCCGGCGGTGCACGTCCCCTCCTGTTGGATGACTTCGACGACAATCGTCGCCCCTTCGTCGTCAAAGCATTCCCGTTTCAAGTCGCTCATCTCCTCTCCTTGGTCGGTACATTGGTAGACTGGGACATTGGTATATTGGGTCTGTTGACCAACTTCCCAATCTACCAATTTACCAGTCTACTGGCGACCAGTCCCGTAGACATCCGGCCGGCGGTCGCGGAATACCGGGATGTGCTCCCGCGCTTCGGCCACTCGTTCTATCTCCACCACCGCCGTGAGCAGTATCGCCGTCTCGCCCCCCTCGACGATGGCGTTGCCCCAGGGGTCTACGACTGCCGAGTGGCCGCCGAAGGGGGTCTCCTCACTCTTGCCCACGCGGTTGCAGGCCAGCAAGAAGAGCTGGTTCTCCGCCGCCCGCGCCCGTATCAGCGTCCACCAGACGTCCACGCGGCGGCGGGGCCACTGCGCGGGGAGCATGACCAGCACGGCTCCCTCCAGGGCGTAGTGGCGGAACAGTTCCGGAAACCGCAGGTCGTAGCAGACGGCCAGCGCGCTGCGGCCCCAGGGCAGGTCGAATACCGGCGCGGCGTTCCCTGCGACCAGGTAGCGATCCTCCTCCATCAGGCCGAAGAGGTGAACCTTGCGGTACACGCCGGCCAGTTCCCCGGTGGGTGAGAAGAGGGTGGCTGTGTTGAAGATCCCTCCCTCTCTCGCCTCCAGCAGCGAACTACCGATCCACAGGCCGTGTGTTCGTGCCAGTTCTGCCAGCCAGGCGAACGGCCCCGTGCCCAGCGGGGCGGCGTACCGCGCGCCGTTGGCCAGATCGAAGCCGCTGCGCCAAAGCTCCGGCAGCAGCACCAGGTCCGAGCCTCGCCGCGCCGCCTCGGCGATGAACGCTTCCGCCTGCGCTTCGTTCGGTTCCGGCTCGCCGAGGCGGCAGTCCATCTGCGCCAGCGACACGGTCGGCCGAGGGTTCATGTGTTCTGTCCGATTCTCCTTGACAGGTACATCGGTAGATTGGTGCCGCTTTGCTGACCAATCTACCAACTTACCAATCTACCAATCTACCAGCTTCCCGCTCTTCCGCTGACGACTAGCCGCCCGAGGTCCGGCACTGGCACCGGCGAGTGTCGCCGCAGATAGTCCTCAATCGCCTCCCGCAGCACGGTGGGCAGTTCGTACTCCACGGCCTCTGGGGGGATGGTGAAGCTCACGCCTGGAATACCGTCTTCCAGACCGCGGTAGGTCATGCCGCCCATCTCGAAGTCGGTGGCGGCGATGGTGTATCGCTCATCGTCTCGCAGCGACTTCTCGCCCACCCAGACTCGCTGGATGCGTGCGCCGTCGGGAGCGGCGGGATCGTACTCCACCCGCAGGCCGGAGACGGCCAGGACCCCCAGCGGCCGGCCGCGCAGGAAATGCGGTCGCCGCCTGGAGCGCTCCGGGTCCAGACCCGGGCTGAGCATCTCTCGCAGTTGCGCACCTGTCAGTATGGTGCGGCCTGGATTCCCTGGCGACGAACAGGCATTGCACATGTCGCCCAATGTGACCGTGCCACCCGGCAGTCCCTCATGGAGACTGCCGCTGATGCAAAGGGCCACCTGGGTGTCCATCCGCTCCCGCAGGACGTCGGCCAGGAAGTTGCCCATGGGCGACTCCCGCAATGGATCGTGCGGCAACGGAGCTATCGTCTCGCCGATGGGCTGCTCGAGCATCTCGGCGACGAGGGCTTGCTGCCGCTGCCATTCGAGGGCCACGGCAGGGTCTGGCCCGAGGCTCTCGTCCAGTAGCAGCAGCCGGGCTTGCTTCTCGGTCACGCGGCCGGTGACATCGTCTACCGTCAGATCAACGCGGCCCAGGAAGCGACCATAATCGCCCGCCTGGCAGATGAGTGTCTCTCCCTCCCACAGCCCCTCGGGGAGCTCTTCGTGAAGGTGTCCGCCGATGATCACGTCCAGGCCATCCACCGCCTGCGCCAACTGCCGGTCGCTGCGCGATCCCTGGTGGGAAAGCACCACGATGACCGTTGCTCCCTGCGCCCGTAACTTGTCCCGCCAATGACGCACTGCCTCGATGCCCTGGGGCACGTCCACACCAAACAGGGACCAGAAATCGAAGGGGGGAGCTAGCCCGATGAGCCCCACGCTCACCCCGCCAGCAACCAGCAGCACCGCAGGTGTCACGCCTTCCACCATCTCTCCGCTTTCGGCCCAGGTGAAGTTGGCGGCCAGCAGAGGGAAGGATGCCGCGGCCGCCATGTCGGGCAGGCACTGGGGACCGTACGCGAGGGGGGCGCCATTGCCGACAGCCATAGCATGATAGCCAGCCGCGCTGAGCAGTGCCATCACCACTGCTCCTTTGGTGACATCGCTTTCCAGCAGCGATTTCTCCTCAGCATCGCCCACGTCTAGGAGCAGCACAGCACCGCCAGCCGCCTCCGCCTCCGCTCGAATGCGTCTTGCCATGCTGCTGAGGTATGCCAGCCTCTCCACGCGGCCATGCAGGTCATTGGTGTGTAGGATGGTCAGTTGCATTGGTCACGTCTGCATGCCGAGCCGTCTAGCGACAGCTTTCGGCCGGCACGTCGGCATGAGGGAAGATGGTGCGGGCGTCGGAGCTATGCGCCCAAACGTTGGGATAGGTGGGCACGTCGTCCACCTGTACCCAGAAGTAGATCTTGTTCAACGGGTCTTGAGCTGCGCTCACATCTACGTCACTGAAGTCCCAGACCAGGTAGGTGAACCCGCCGTCCGCCACCGCTCGCGGCGTGCCGGCCATTCCCTCACCCTCTACAGGCCCCACGTCGGTGTTCAGTGCGGTGTACAACCGCACGGTGGGCCGCCAGCTCAGCCCTGGCGGGATGGCCTCTTTCGTGCCGCGACGAAAGAGCACAGCGGTGATATTGGCCTTTTCTGCCTGATCCACCGGCGCGTTGCCATGCGGCCAGACGATCTGAATCCTGGCATCCACTCCCGTGGGGACAGTATCCACCAAGCCCGTAGGCAATTCAGGGTGGGGAAGAATGGTGCGCGCGTCGGCTGCGTGTGTCCAGACGTTGTGCGCCACGGGCACGCCACCCACGGTGACAAAGAGCGTGAGCTTGTGGGCCGGGTCTCGGGCGGCGCTCATGTCCACATCGTTGAAGTCCCAAACGGGGAAGCGGAGACCCGCATCGCTGGCGAAGCGCTTCTCGCCGGTTTTGACGAAGCGGGCGGGCTCAGCGTCGAGTGCAGCCCACAACCGCACCGAAGGCCCCCAATCGCAGGGCGGCACGTGCAGCGCATCATCGGTGAAGAGGTAGGCAACGATGTTGGCCAGTTCTGCCTCCTCGACGTCCGCTCCCCCGTGCGGCCAGACGATCTCGATCTTTGCTTGCACTGTCGCCGGCGTCGGCAGCGGCGTGGCGGTTGGCGTCGTGGTCGGAGTGCGGGTCGGAGTGTGGGTGCGTGTTGGTGTGGCTGTGGCGGTTGGCGTTGGTGTGAACGTAGGCGTGTCGGTCGGTGTGGCCGTAGGCGTATGGGTGGGTGTAGCGGTTGGCGTTGGTGTGTGGGTAGGCGTGGGTGTGAATGTTGGCGTGTCAGTTGGTGTGGCCGTTGGCGCATGGGTGGGTGTAGCGGTTGGCGTTGGTGTGTGGGTAGGCGTGGGTGTGAACGTAGGCGTGTCGGTCGGTGTGGCTGTAGGCGTATGGGTGGGTGTGGTGGTCGGCGTTGGTGTGTCCGTCGGTGTCGCCGTAGGCGTTGGTGTGTCGGTGGGTGTAGGTGTGGCCGTTGGTGTGCCTGTTGGCGTGTCGGTGGGTGTCAATGTCCGCGTAGGTGTCACTGTGGGCGTGCACGTCGAGCTCGGCGTGGCCGTGGCCGTGTGCGTTGGGGTTGTTGTAGAGGTCGGCGTCGGTGTGGGCGTCCGGGTGCTCGTTGGCGTGTGAGTGGATGTTGACGTGACTGTTGGCGTCGGCGTGTATGTCGGCGTGAGCAGGCAGAGGCTGTCGTCAAGGATCGTCACGGAGCCAGCGGAGTAGTTGGCCACGTAGACGCGGTTCTGGGCCACAGCGATGCCCTGACCTCCATCGTCGGCACCCTGACGACCGACCGGTAGCCTGCCGTGCAGCAGGCGGCCCGTGGCCGTCTCCACCACGTAGATCTGATTGGCCTCAGCATCCACAGCGAAGAGGTGGCCACTGGCGGGGTTGAACGCCAGAGCGTAGGGCCGCCCCGGTAACTCGATGGTGTCAACCACCTCGCGGCGGGTGAGGTCCAGCACCCAGAGGGTATGGTACTGGTTGTTGCTGACGTAAGCTCGCTGCTGTGCTGGGTCTATCGCTACACCAAAGGCCCCAGCGACCCTCACTTGATCCAGCCGCTCGCCGTCAGCGGAGATAATGCTCAGTATCCCATCCGCATGGGTGACGTAGGCCCGATCACCCCAGGCGGCGACCAGCGCTGGATGCCCAGCCACGGACACTGTGGCGATGACCTTGTCCCTTTCGGCGTCAATCACAGAGATGGTACCATCAGCGAAATTGGCCACGTAGACGCGCCCCTCGGCGGCAGCCACGCCCCAGGGCAGGTTGCCCACCGGGATGACATACAGGAACGTGTTGGCGGTTACGTCAACCACGGAGACGGTGGCGCTGTTGCGGTTGGCCATGTAGGCTTTGTCACCCCAGACGGCGACGCCGTTGGCGTGCCCCCCAGCGGTGGCGACCGCAGTCCAAAGCACTCCGTTGCGGCCGTCCACCACGGCCACAGTGCTCTCGTCGAAGAGGCCGACGTAAGCTCGCCCCGCTGAGGCGGCAACGCCCTTGGGGTGCGTTCCCACTGGCACGGTGGTTAACAGCGTCGGCAGGCAGGGGGCGGCGGTTCCTGAGGGCATGGGTGTGGGTGTGTCGGTTGGTGTTGGTGTATCGGTTGGCGTCGGCGTGGGTGTATCGGTTGGCGTTGGCGTGGGTGTGTCGGTTGGCGTTGGTGTATCGGTCGGCGTCGGCGTGGGTGTGTCGGTTGGCGTGGCCGTCGGTGTCGATGTGGGAGTGGCGGTACCGGTTGGTGTCGGCGTGGGCGTGGGCGTGGGCGTGTCGGTCGGCGTGGCTGTGTCCGTTGGCGTGGGTGTCGGTGTCGGTGTGGCCGTGGATGTGGGCGATGGTGTGCTAGTGGGTGTGGACGTCGGCGTGGCGGTGGCCGTGGGCGCCACGTAGGTCGGAACGTAGCCGGCGTTGTTGACCACCTCCACCACGTCGAGCCTAGTGCCGTCCTCCCTGGTTCTGAACGTGATGATGTGTTCCCCCTCGTTCAGGTTCCAGACTTGGGGAGCGCCTTGCCTGTTGGTGACCTTTGCCCATAGCCAACCTCCGCCCAGAATGTGCCATTCGACTTCGTTTCCCCCGTCCACGGAGGCATAGAAGGAGTCGCCAGCAGTGTCGAGAGCGCTTACCCTCCCCCAGATCCAGTAGTTGCCCGACTGGGGAACGAGGATGGTGAAGGTCACGTATCCCTGGTGGTTACCGCTTCCTTCAGGGGAGTGGATGTAAGCACCAGAGGAACTGTTGTCACCGTAGGCCGTGGTCATGGGCGCGGTGATGAGGCCATCCTCCGCTTCGTGCCGGATGACGATCTCCGATCGTGTCGGCTTGGGGCTAATCGTGGGCGTTGGTTTGTAGGGTGTCGGCGTGGGGGTGCGCCTGCTTGTTCTCTCCTCTTCGCCGACTGCGCTAAGCCAGATGAGATGGACGTACTCATCACCATCGCCTTGGTCGTTGAGCAGAAAGTCGATGCCGTGGTTCATCTGGTTGTCGAGGTAGAGGTCCGGAAGCGGCAGGGTCGCGCTCACCACGCGATCGCTTCCCCCTTTGCGCACCTCTTTCTCTCGCGATCTACCCTGGTAGTCCTTGTACTCAATGGTGAAGCGGTCCCACCCATGGTCGAGGTACCAGATGCGCAGGGCATAAGTGATCTCACCACCGGCATCGGCCGGCATCTGGCCGTGATAGGCCCACGCATCTTCAACGTCGAAGAACAGGGCCTGTCCATTGGTGCGTCGAAGCTGGCGGCCGTAGACTTGCTTGCGGGCCTTGGCAGGCAGGCTGTCTTGCCAGATGATGCTCGTGCCATCGTGGTCTCCCGGCACTCGGCGGTACAGCCAGTGATCCCAGTCGCCTGGTTCGCCACTGACGTAGCCGTTGCCGGGGAATTCGGTATCCCGCAGCACGATCCAGACATCGTGAGAATTGCCGGGGTTCTGTCCCAGGTTGCGGGCGATGAAGTGGGTGAAGCCGCCGAAACTGTCGGGAGCTTCGTCCACCGCCGCCAGGTAGGGGAACCAGGAGCATTCCTCAGGTGGGCAGTCCTTGCCGTAGCTCTGATAAGCAATGAAATCAGCGTCATGTGCCAGTCCATTCAGAGTCATCCAATAGGCGTGTTGGCGCCGCAGGGGCTCAGAAACGTGGTAGGGGGCTGCCTTGGGCTCGTAAGCCAGGGGCATCTTGTCCCGGTACTTCTCTGCTAGCTGAATGAAACCGCGACCCTTTTGCGTGCTCTGCCAGCCGAACGCTGCACCCATATCGGGGGCAATCACATTGGGCTTGTAGCCAATGGGAGGCTCTATTTTGCTGGCATAGTCAACGAAAATCTCGCGGTGTTCCCACTCGGCGTTGCCGGCTTGGATGTACAGGGGAGTCGTGGGGAATGCCTCTCGATACCAGTCCATGATCTTCTTGACGAAGTCCTCGTACTCGATCTTAGTGACGTACCTGTAGAGGTCTTTCCAGTACTCGCAGCCTCCGACCTCCACCAACCGCGTAGCAGCCGTCTCCTCGTCGTAACCAGCAGCAATGGCGATGGCTGTGATGCGAGGGTTATCCCGGTATCTGTTGCCCAAGGCCATCACCATCTGCTTGAAAGCGGCCTGGTATCCAAGGTCATCATAACGGGGCGCCGGTTGCTCCGGGCAGTTCCCCGACCCGATCATGTAGCTGCCCTGCAGAGCTTGCTTGAGCCAGTTGGGGCTGTGGTCGGCGAATTCGTGGGACTCTTGGCCGAGTTGACTGTAGATGGCTACGGTCAAGATCATGGGCTTGGGCACGACGCGACCATCGGCCAGGGTGATGGTCATGCCCTCCGCTGCCCGCAGGTATTTCTCAATGGGTTCCCAGTTGAAGTTACCCCAGCTCGTGTGGATGTCGTTCCAGCGCACTCGGATGTGGCCGCCTACGGGACCGTACTCGGGATGCTCCCGGGCGTAGTCAATGCCGTTGGGCGGGTCATCGCGGGCATACAGGGCGGGCACCACCGGTTGGATCTCTGATAGGACAATCAAGGGCTTGGAAGGAGGTGTTGGAGGTGTCGGCGCGAGGGGGAGGCGAGGGAACCAGGTGGGAGCACGGTGGTTCAGCAGCAGGTAGACGATAGCGCAGACGACAACAAGGCAAGCGAGTAACACAAGCCCTGCGAGCATGTGGCGTCGGCTGGTATCCTGCTCTGTCGCCCTGTTTTCAGGAAGGCTATGACCTGGCTGAGCCATGATCTATCCTGTCTCCCTTTCGCTGCCGCCGGGACAAAAACCAACCCACGTTGTCACCAATGAGCGTCCCTTTGGTCTAGGCCTCGGGATGAAGCTCTGCCGCGCTTCCAGCGATCCGCCTCTGCCAAGACCGGGGCCGGGACGCTCCCCCGCAACAAGCAGGAGGGGGAAGTCACGTGGTAGTCCTGATCACAATCATATTAT
>Ga0209121_10001283_pt1 | contig 26400 bp, 20 predicted proteins | sample Cruoilmetagenom3_FD_187292 | JGI IMG/M metagenome (GOLD analysis project Ga0209121, IMG submission 187292) | Oil polluted marine microbial communities from Coal Oil Point, Santa Barbara, California, USA - Sample 3 (SPAdes) (version 2) | ecosystem: Environmental > Aquatic > Marine > Oil seeps ...
AAACACGGCTAAAGCTTGTTGCGCATGATATCCGGAGAGTTGGATACCTCGAGATCATAGAAGGTGTAGCGCCTCATTGGCCACGAAAAGGAGCATAAGTGAATTTTGTCCCAAGGCCTGACGTATCGAAAGCTTTATAGGCATAGGGGAAACAGGTAGTATGCAATCAAAGGGTAAGAAAGAGGAGGAAAACATGAACCAAAAAATATTGGTGATGGCCTCTGTATTGGTATTGGCTATGTTGCCTATGGCTCAGGCTGATATAGAGATCATCCAGGGTCCAAACGCACTAGCGCAGAGCCCTGGAGCTACAGCAACCGGTGACAAGTTCATAGTCAGTGGCGGTCCACCTGGAACCTACGGTGCTCTGATGGGTGTAAATGCAATAGCACTCGTTCCTAATGGCGTAGAGGGATATGCTTATGCAAACTTCATTGGGATAAGCGACACGTATACAAAGAGCATAGACCTTAGGCCCGGGGATAACCATGGGGATACGGTCCGTTTCGACATGGGATATACTGGATCCGTATCTGCTAATGTGGAGAAGAGAGCTCAACCAGGCACTGCTCTCGCCTTTGCAAACATAGGAAGCGGTGTGATTGATGCTGCATTGCCTCCTGTTGGAGCAGATTGCGCTGATGCGATGGCTGGTGCCTCAGGCATGGCCTCAATATTGGTGCTTCCCAACAACGCAGTGGGCAACGCAGGAGCTTCTGGAAATGCTCAGTTCAACATAGAAAAAGTGGGCGATGCCGTGTGGGGCCCAAGCGGCCTAACCAGCGATGAAGTTCTTAGAGCCTATGGAAATACGCAGGGCGAGATCATTATCGCAGGGCCAGGCCAGCTCGTCAACGGTGCTCCTGCAGCTCAGAACCAGGTCCTGGGAATAGCGGCCCTTGGAACCGCCACCCTGGCGACAGACAGTGCGCTTCCTGTGCCAGGTGAGGGTGCATCTATCTCCGCAAGCGGCATGGGAACATTGACGGCTGCAGCGTCCACAGGACCAGATAGCAGGATCACAGCTAGTGTCGCCGGATCTGCAGATGGTGGAGCCTGGGATGGCTCAACGCCCATTGGCACCACCGAGATCGTGAACGTGAATGAGCAAGTCAGAACCGAGACAACTGGAGCAACGATGTCCGTTGCAGATGCATATAGGCGTGGTGATTTCGCAGCCTCCTTGTCTGTGCTGGGCGATGGCGCATTCCATAGCAACTCTCCGATATATGTACCAGTAGAGTTCAAGGACACTCTTAGGAAGTTGTACAACGACATACCAGAGCCTTATGACAACGTGGCGAAAGCCTTGGAAGGAGAATTCGGAAAAAAAGTGATCAAGCCAAACGAAACCTTGGAACAGTTGATGGAAGGCACTCAGGCAGAGGAGACACTTGATATAACTGGCATGCATGTTGCCATGTTGCCTCTAGAACAGTACAAGCCAGAGATCGTGTTCTACGATGGGACCATTAATGATACTACCGGCAATTTAACAGAAGTGGACCCAATCGTTGCTGCAGACATAGCGCTGACGGCTGCGACCACGACCAGGACACAGATGGGAACGCTAAACTCGCCAATACTGACTGCGGAGGCTTACATCGACAATGCCAACACCATCGCTGTGGCAAGGCAGAGCGACAGGTCTGTCATAGCCTCACAGAGTGACCTCAATGTGGCCTCTGGAGCCCACCTGAGGAGCCATCCTGATACAGTTGGTTCCACTGGTTTCGCTATCCAGGCGGCAGGACAGGCATGGCCACTAATCGGCAGTCCAACGACTTATGGTGACCTATCGATCTACGGCACCATAACTGCTGGACCGCCAGCAGACGGTGACAGGTGGGACGATGCAGGCTCGTACATTAGGTTCCAGGAAGGCCTGATGCAGTCCAACATGGGAACCAAGTTCTACCGCACGACCAATGGGCCACTCGATACGATTAACTGGATCGAGGGCGGAGATCTCAACCCCAGGATTAACGGCCAGGATTACATGTCGCTCTTTGAGGACTCTGTGGCTGGAGCGCCCCAGAATACTGCAAAGGTCGACCCGCTGATCTACTTCGAGACCCCCGGTGGAAGGAACACCATCTGGCTGTCTGGAACAGTTCATGGCGGACTCTAATCGAGAAACTTTTTGATTTTTTTATTTTTTTTTTTATTGTATATAATGTATAACATTATGTACTCAAAGTAAATCCGATCGAAGGGAGGATTTTCTTGTTTTTTAGCGCAACTATTTTATACCTTCCTTTATGGTTTTCATTTAACGTTCACAGGAGGTGGGTGCATGTCACACAAACGTTATATATTTATTGGTATATGTCTTTTTGTGTTAACCGGACAAGTTCTAGGGTATACGGAGATTACCGGTGGATGGGACGTCGCGGTGAACGGTGAGGGTGCGACTCATGGAGCAGGCATCGTTTCCGGATGCGGAGGCGATCCATCGGTTACATTGGCTATTACCTCGACTTCTTCTCTGTACGGTCCAGGGGTCATATCTGACTATAAGTGCGGTAGCCAGAGCCTGAATTTACCAGTTGGCGGATATGAGCTAGCCGTGGAGTATGAGGGTGAAGTGAGTTCTAGCCTTTCTCTCTTCAGCCAGGGATCGGCCGCTACGAGGGCTTTCATTGGGGCTACAGCAACAGGTATCTCCACAGGAGGAGATAGTCATGACATATTTGGATCTGCAGACCTTACGACGGACGGATATATTTGCGGACAAGGGATTGGTGAAGCCTCTGCCAAGGGGTCCTCATCTTATAAAGTGGTAAAGATAGGGACGCCGTCCGAGGTTTGGGGAGAAGCATCTGGAGAGAGCAAGTTGAGGCTCGAAGGGCGTTCGCCGGATGCGTTGGCCAGCACAGGAGGTGCACCCAATGGTCTCCACACCGAGTCCAGGGTTACAAAGACGATATTAGGCGAGGAAAGCGCTTCCAGTGTAAGCCGGATCTTTTCGGATGCCTCGGTGATAAACAATGCTAGGGTGAACGTCTCCTCATCAGGTACAGCTCAGGGTGGAGCTTGGGGTCCTAGCTTTGTCGATGCAAAGGAGAAACTCGGCAACGAAGACGTGGCCTCGTCTGTAACTGGGGAGCTATGGGGATATTCGGAAGCCAACGGAAATATGGATGCTGCGGATGTTTCCTCTGTATTACAGGCTATCGCTTCAAAGGACGATTCGAAGTTGTACGTATCTGGTGGGCCAGCATCTTATGCCGCGAGTACCCAGTCATCTTCGGCAGCTAGGACATATTCTGAAACCTGGGTGGAGAACGCCATTTGGGGATCTGTGGTAAGGACCAATGACAGGAAAACAGTAGTAGAATGGGGCAACTTGAGCGATCTCGGCTCAGGAGCTCATGTCTACGAGCCTGGGGCGAACGCGATATCTTTCGGCAAGATCCTGATGAAGACGGACTACTTCCTTCAGGAGAACAGGTCGACAGGTAACATGAGCCTGGATACTTATGCTGAGGCAAGTGCTGCCAAGGTGGCCCTTGCAGGCACTTCAATTGGGCCCACAGGAGACGGAACTATGCGGTCGAGCGATGACGTGATGTCGAACGAGGCAGGTTACGAAGGAGGCTTAGACCACTTTTCCTTCATAGATGCGGGAAGAGAACCGTATCCATGGGCCGAAACTCGTGCCCTATTGACAAGAGCCTACGTGACTGCGACACCAAGCGGGTTTGAAAGCCTAAACCAGCCGTTCTTAGCCAGCACACTCCAAGACCCATATGTTGCCTGGTCGAGAACAGAAGGATACTACGAGCAAGCCCATTAACTACAAACAACAGTTAACTACAACAGGACAGCCAGCTCTCAGCTGGTTCTGTCCTGTTGGAACTTATTTGGTGTGCTAACTTTCTGCTCAAAACGATACTACCGGTGTAATCCTCTGATATCTCCGAGTAATTTCCTGCCCCGAAGGTGGAAAAGAAGAGGCTGGAAGTACCTACATATCCTGCTTCAAGGCGGTATATCATAGACTGGTTGTATAATTGGGCCTCAGCGGTAACATTTTGGTTGAGCATTCGGCCATCATAGGTAGATTCTTTCAATATCCTATTCGAGCGGAAAGAGTTTCTGATAAAATCGTCGTTATTGGAATAGCACTCCTTTCCGCGGTAATCATTACCAGAATATTTTACATAGTCTCTCGAGAGGAGGGTCGCTCCTTCAAATGAAAAAGAAGATGTTTTCTTTTTATCACTCACTAGAACGAGTCTGTTTGATATATCGATAATATCTCCTGAGGTGGTGCTTGAGCTTTGCTTTGCACTAAGCCCTCCTATATCGTTGATCGACCTCCATTGGGAAAAACCACCAGATCCATTCGCTGAGCCGCCCATTTCAAAAAAGAATGGTACAATTCGTGTAGGTCTGATGGAACTCAAATTGTTATTGTCATCAGGTGGTATAGGTGGTACCTCTAGTTCCGGGCTTCTGTATTGGCTGGGGTCTACTGCCTTTGTTGGTGATGGATAACTAATGTCATAAGTTGGTGGAGCACCGTCGCTTGAGACGTTACCTATTTCGATAGTTATATTTGGGCCGCCAGTAATCTCGATGATGCAAGCAGATTTGATTACAAGAAATAGTAACAGAATAATCAGCATCGGTACGATCGAGGTTCTCATCATTTGTAACAATCCTGGAGAAAATATAAAGATTACGGTAGAACTAGTGTCGCGACAATTTAATTATGGAACATAATACTCGGACAGTTTCTCATCAGCATTCTCTCATTTAAATTTCCAGTCGATCTTCTTTTCATGGTCATTCCTTCTCCTGGTCCATGCAAGCCACTTCATGGGTCAGTGTCTGCATGTCACCGATCCGTCTGCCAGTATACTCGATATCCATCGCATTAGTCTTATTTGACCTCAAGTCCAGTGCCGCGATGAGATGTCTTACCCCATGCCTTCTCGTATAAGTTGCCGGAATTCGGTCTGGTTTTCTTCCCCAGTTTCCCCCATGTTGAGGTCTTACTTCGAGTGGCCCAAACTCATCTATAGTGCATAACCTTACTTCTCAGACGAATTCGAAACTCGTTGGAGTTCTCGAAATCGTCTACTGTTATCGTTAAGCACTATTCTGGCGAGAACCAATTAGTATTATCTAATTGGTTCTCGACTATAGTTCGTACATATACTTTTACCAATTTTTCCAGCGCTATCCTCTACATCTACCTCTATTTTGTACTTTCCAGGTACTGTAGCATCAACCTTATCCATCCTCAGTTTGAAGTGACGAAGAGGGGACCTAGTAAGCATAAGCGGCGGATATGGTACCATCTCCTCCTCCACATTCAGTTTGAAAAAGCTCAGAGAGGTCTTACCACCACTTATAGTCATGTTATTATTAATATAGTTGCCATACAACAATTCGGGGCTGACCACTTTAAAAATCTCTTGTGATTGGTAATGAGAGATCCCTGAAACGTCTACGAGGGCATGGAACTCACCATCTTGGCCGAAAAACGCAACAGCAGGTATGTTCTGTCGGTAAGGTTCCAAATGGAGCAGGCAGTTTGCAGAGTACGCTAAGTAAGGCATTTCGTCAGGAGGTATTCCTACGGTGTTAACTACATACACCGGTTTTACCACTTCGGTCTCATTCATTATCTGAAATATCTTATAAGGCCAAGAAAAAGTAAGATCTGCCTCCCCTTCTTCGATTAGCCTCTGCTCCGTCCAGAGTACCTCGAGACTATCATTATCTATTACCCGCATGGTAGCCCTAACGGGATCGCTGTCCGCATTAGTTATCCTCGCCTCTACGATCACAGCCTCATCTTTAGATATTAAGGTGAGATTGACTTCGGGAGCAGTTGAATTTCTTAATGCGATTATCGTCCAGTCGGTTTGATTCATCGAATAAGGCAGATCCCATCGATCTATCCTATTTGGGTTTCTAGATACTACAAAAGACCTTTGAGAACAAGGCTCATCTAGATCAATTCCAACATATATATTGGATAATTCGAAGAGGCAGACGTAAAAGTCCCCAGAAAGCTCGATATTTGGAAGGTCCATTACCGCCCAGTTCATCAAATCACTAAAATAAGATCTGGGATTGTCTGCTCGGCTATAGAGGAGATTAAAATTCTTGTCCCATATTTCCAGTACAAAGAGCCCTTGATCTGCTTGCGGGTTCAGCTTGCCGCAAACAGCTATTTTGGAAAGAGTCCAGTTCTCGTAAGGGGTGGTGAAAAGAACAGCATGGCCTCTACCATTATTCATCCAAAGCCCGTCATTTGGCTCACCGTCGTCATGCCGAAGCATAACCGGATCATCTTGTGCAAATCCTTGAGCACACACGAACAGCGCACCAAAAAACATTAAATATATGTAAAAATTTATTTTCATCCTATCCCTCAAATGTTGTACAGATCAAATATTGCAACAATAGGTCAGCTCTAGGCAACATTGGACCGATTCTAATCATAAATTTTTTTCCTACCATCCCTACAACGACTCCATCGATATTAATAATTTTGAAGGCCCCAACATGTCCATCGAGGACATACTTGTAATTCAGTTTAGATAGAGTTTTCGGTGGTCGGTCAGACATGTAGAGTCCCGAAAAGATTTCGCAACCGGTTTAAGTCCGAGCACCCAGCTCGGGATATGAAGTTGAACGGGCGGAAGATTCATCGGATCATTGGCCAAAAGAAGAAGGAGGTACCATCAAAAGAGATCGCTCGAGACATGAAGGTCTCTCGTAGAAGGGTGAAGCAGGTGTGGAAGTACTACCGGGATCGCGGGAAAGAGCCCATCATCGGCCAGAATCTGGGGCGGCCGAAGAAAACCTACGATCCGGCGGAGGCGCACGAGCGTTTCAAGTTTGGGGCTCGAATGCTCGATGTGGTCATAAGGAAACGGTATAAGATCAAGATCTCCCATAACAGAATCTACATATATCTGTTGGCTCATCTGTTGGCTCGAGGGCTGGCAGGCGAGGATCTCAAGAGAAAGAAGCGGCGCAAATGGGTCAGCTACGAGCGTAAACACAGTATGTCGGCGGGACGTATCGATTGGCATGAAGGCGAACGGACCAAATGCAAGGTCTGTGTCATCCTGGATGATGCATCGAGGAAGATCCTTACCGATGGGAGTTCTCGACCATCGATACAGAGAACATTAAGCTCGTTGTAGATCAAATGGTTGAGAACTATGGGTGGCTTTGCCCCATGATAGAGCTAATAATGGACCATGTTAGCGAATTTGGAGACCATAGAGTTCGTGAAGACGACCGTTGGGACGGTCAATTCAAGCAGCATCTCGAAAAGTATGGTATCAAGCCTATCCTGGCAAGAGTAATGCACCCCCAAACAAACGGGAAGCTAGAAAAGTGGTTCGATGCTTACAGAAGGTTCAGATCCGAGTTCTCCTCGTTCGGAGAGTTTATCGAGGGGTACAACGATAAAGGCCTGGATTTCGACAAGCTTGAGACCCCCAAAACAGGTTTTCATGAGGAAAATGCCTCCTGAAGCGTTCTTTGCTATCGGTCATAGGTTGTTTGGGTTGTGAAAAATTTGTGAATAATTCAGATGGAATAAAATCGAGACAGGTGCGAAAGAATTTCAGGACTATACACTCGTGTAAGGAAGAGCAAAGGATTTATAGGCAAAATAATGTTGGATGGAACATGCTCCTTTGGAGTAGATCAGGCTCAAGAAACCAACGCTACCAAGTTTTGAGACCGAATCGAGATCTATTCTGGAGCTTTGGAGAACTCAATTAACCGAAGGTGGTCAACAGCGTGGAGGCAACTGAGGACGATAACGAAGAGATCGACGTCGTAAAGATCATGGAGAGGATCAGAGAGAACATTCGCAGGCGAAAAGAGAGCGGTGCCTCTGCCGGATGCGAGGTAATGGATCAGACTCTGGTTGATGGTAGCAGCGGCGAGATCGAGAAGGATCTGGGATATATCAACTCTAACTGGGATATACAGAACAACAGCTATTACATAAGCTCTCACCGGCCTGTGATGGGGAAAGCCATGGTAAGGGGTCGGGAGCTGGTACACGGCGAGGTGCGTCGGTATGTAGATCCCATGGTCTTCAAACAGAACGAGTTCAATGGGAGCACGGTCAGGATCCTGAATGAGGCCGTGAGAAGATTCGATGAGATCGCCTCGAAGTTGGACGTACTCGAAAATATGCTTGGCCAGTTGAGAGGGGAGATCGAGGAGAAGATCGGGCAGGCGCGAACCGAGATCGGCGAGGAGATCGATGAAAGGTTGAGAGGGGAGATCGAGGAGAAGATCGGGCAGGCGCGAACCGAGCTTGGCGAGGATATCGATGAAAGGTTGAGAGGGGAGATCGAGGAGAAGATCGGGCAGGCGCGAACCGAGATCGGCGAGGATATCGATGAAAGGTTGAGAGGGGAGATCGAGGAGAAGATCGGGCAGGCGCGGATCGAGCTTGGCGAGGAGATCGATGAAAGGTTGAGAAGCGTCGTGGCGGCGATGAATGAAGACATCGAGAACAAGGCCTGGCTGGCGAGCATATTGGAAAGGCGTAAAGATAGCTACGATCTGCCAGCATCAACCCCCGCGGTGGTTGATGGGATGAACTATTTTGTTTTTGAAGAGAGGTTCAGAGGACCGAGGAAAGACGTAAAACTGAAGCAGCTGGCTTTTGTAGATTACTTTGAGGGCTGCAAACATGTCTTAGATATCGGGTGCGGGAGAGGTGAATTTCTGGAGTTATTGGGGGATGATGGAATAGGAGCGCGTGGGATCGACGTAGACGAGAATATGATCGATTATTGTATATCGAGAGGGCTGGATGTGGAGAACGTTGATGCCGTAGAATATCTGGAAAATATTGAGGATAAGAGTATCGATGGCATATTTCTGGATCAGGTTGTCGAGCATCTGGAGCCGGGTTATCTGATAAAGCTGCTCGATTTATGCTATAGAAAGCTGAAATACGGTTATTATATCATCATGGAGACGGTGAACCCGCTCTCTTTTGTATCGTTTGCCAACTTCTACATAGATATGACTCACAAAAAACCGGTACATCCCTCTACTCTAAAGTTCTTGCTGGAATCGGCGGGGTTCAGGGAGATCGAGACGAAGTTCTTCTCACCTTTAAATGATGAGGCGAGACTGAGAAAGATCGATATGGAAGGTGGAATGGAGGAAGGGCAGAGAAGACAAATAGAGATCTACAATCAAAATATTGACATGCTGAACAACATCCTCTATGGAGCACAGGATTACGCGATGATTGGGAAGAAGTGATGGATAGGATAAAATGAAAATTGTAGTGGTGGCTCCAAGCCCTGTTCCTTATACATATGGTGGCGCAGAAGGGTTATTTTGGAAGTTAGCAGAGTCTATTAACAGGCTGACGTCACATCAGGCCGAGCTGATAAAGCTGCCCGTCAAGGAGTATTCCTTCTGGGACCTGATCGACTCATATCATAAGTTTTACAGACTAGATCTGTCTCATTTCGATATGGTCATCTCAACCAAATATCCCTCTTGGATGGTCAGACATCAGAATCATTCTGTATATATGCTCCATCACCTAAGGGGCCTTTTCGACACCTATAAGTTTTGTAACGAGCCGAAGAGGGTTCCCTGTGAGTTGAGAGTTGGCCTTGTTGAAGATATCCTCGGTCTGATCCATAATGGGGAGCTATCTGAGCAGGTTGTGGATGGGGTATTCGAGATGCTCGACTTGCTCAGGAAGGGGCAGAAAGATTATGATAAAGAGACTTTCAAGTTCCCTGGCCCTTTCGTAAGGGAGATAATCCACTTCTTCGACTCCTATGCTATCTCTCCGGACCGGATCAGGTGCTACTTCTCGATATCAGATAATGTAAAAGGAAGAGAAGATTACTTTCCCGATGGCGTCCAGGTGGATACGATATATCCTCCATCGAGGAACGAGGGCTTCCAGTGTAGGGATTATAATTACATCTTTACGGTAAGCCGACTCGACTCCCCAAAACGTATCGATATTCTCATAAAAGCGATGAGATATGTTCCGTATGACATAAAACTCAAGATCGCAGGCACCGGTCCGGAAGAGGAGAAACTGAGAAGGCTGGCACGTAAAGACAGACGAATTGAGTTCCTGGGTTTTGTAAATGATGAGATGCTTGTCGATCTGTACTCCAATGCCCTTGTCGTCCTGTATATCCCTTACGATGAAGACTATGGTCTGATCACTATCGAGGCCATGAAGAGCAGAAAGCCAGTGATAACAGCAACTGATTGCGGAGGAACGCTGGAGTTCGTGAGAGACACAGAAACCGGCTATGTGGTCGAGCCAGAGCCGAAAAAAATAGCTGATAAGGTGAACTACCTTGTAGAGAACGTTCAGGAGGCACGGGGGATGGGGGATCTCGCCCATCAGAACGCGAAGGATATCACCTGGGAAAATGTGGTGTCCAAGCTCCTGGGGGGAGGCGATGCACAACTCCACAGAGGAAATAATATCCTGGTGTTATCCACATATTCATGTTATCCTCCCCAGGGCGGAGGCCAGCACCGAGTATATAACCTCTATTCACGACTGGCTAAAGGCTTTGATGTGACTGTATGCTCCATAATTGAGGCAAACAAGACGTACCAAAATTTAATCCTAAGCAATGGGTTAAAACAGATCTCCGTACCACAGAGCAGAGAGCATGCTGAGGCCCAGTGGGAAGTGGAACGTGTATTGGGTATTAACCTCTACGATGTCTGCATGATCGATTTTGTCGAAAGATCCACGGATTACGTTCAAAAAGTTAGAGAACTGATTGATGGTTCGAATGTGGTTATTTTCTCTCACCCGTACTTGTACAGGCTGAGGAAGTTTGTGGGTGATGATAAGGTGGTGATCTACGAGGCCCATAACGTCGAGTATCTGCTGAAAAGGGACTACATTAAGAGGGCAGAATATGCTGAGAAGGTAAGGTATATCGAGCGGGAAGCATGCTTGACCTCAGATGTGATCTTCGCCACCTCAGAGGAGGAGAGAAAAAAACTGATCGATCTTTACAGCGTGAAACCGGAAAAGATAGTTGTGGTCCCGAACGGGGTTGATACTTCCAAGATTAGCTTTATAAAAGAGGAGGAAAGGATAGAGCTGAAGAAGCTGGCAGGGATATCTGGCTGTTCCACTATTCTATTCGTCGGCAGCTGGCATCCCCCAAATCTGGAGGGCCTGATGTTCATAGCAGATACCCTAGCGAAAAGGTTGCCGAGCTGTCAATTCTTAGTCATTGGCAGCATAAGAGAATATTATCTGCAAAAATACAAAGGTTATCCAAAAAATGTTCTCGCTTTCGGGGTTGTTGATGAAGAGGAGAAATACGAGCTTTATAAGCTGGCTGACATTGCGATCAATCCCATGTTCAGCGGATCAGGAACAAATATCAAAATGCTCGATTACATGAGTGCAGGTATCCCTGTCATCAGCACTCCGATAGGTGCGAGGGGACTAGAGATTGAGAACTATACCCATGCTATAATATGCCCCCCAGAACAGATCTCGGAAAAAATAGTTGAGCTGATGAGCGATAGCCAGCTACGAGATAAGTTAAGAGGAAATGCGAGACAGTTGGTGAGGGAAAAGTACTCCTGGGATATAATAGCAGGAACCGTGGTGGACAAGCTAGGGGAGATGATGTGATATCATGAAGATAGCCTTTGTTGTGCCGAGATACGGATTGGAGATCGTGGGTGGCGCGGAGTACCACGCAAGGCAGGTAGCCGAACACCTAAAGGAGGATCATGAAATAGAGGTGCTGACCACGTGCGCAAAGGACTATCATACATGGAAGAATGAATATAAAAGCGGTACGGAATCGATTAATGGTATATTCGTTAGGCGGTTCAAAAACACAAAAGTGAGAGATATTAACAGGCATAGGTGGATTGAAGAGCGGGTTTTTTATAGCTACCATGACAAACATAATGAAATAAATTGGGTGAAGAGCCAGGGTCCCTACAGCAAGGAACTAATCAAATATATAGAAAATAACAAAAATTTGTATGATTGTTTTATCTTTTTTACCTTCAGATATTACCCGAGCTACTACGGCATACAGCTCGTCGGATACAAGTCTCTATTAGCTCCCCTTGCAGAGAACGATCCGGCACTGGATTTACAGATAACAAAGGAGATGTTCGAAAGCTCTAAGGGGATCGTCTACAACACTCCCGAAGAAAGAAAGTTGGTCTTGACGAAGGGAGGCTTTCGGGAAGAGGAGAAGATCTGGGATATTGTTGGGTGTGGAATTGAGATGCCCATGATCACAAAAGCTTCGGAAAGTTTAATGGACAAGGATTATATTCTGTATCTTGGGCGGATAGATGGGTCCAAGGGATGTTATACTTTGTTCGAATATTATCAAAAAGTCCTAAACGAATTTGAAGATGTGCCTGACCTGGTTCTGGTGGGTTATGATGCGATCGGCACCCCGAAAAATGATAAAATTAGGTATCTGGGTTTTGTTTCAGAGGAGGAGAAGTTCTCACTATTGAGAGATGCGAAGTTCCTGATAATGCCCTCCCCATACGAGAGCCTATCTCTGGTGACATTGGAGGCCATGGCGTCAGGAATTCCTGCCTTGGTTAACGGGGAGTGCGATGTCTTGAAGGGACACTGTATCAGGAGCAATGCAGGACTATGGTATCAGAATTACGATGAATTTAGGGAGTGTTTAAATTTACTATCATCAAACGAAAAATTAAGAGGAAAAATGGGTGAGAACGGAAAGAAATACGTGGAAGAAAACTATAGCTGGAAGAACGTCGCGGAAAAATATTTGCGCTTACTGGAAAAAATGGCAGATTCCGCTTTAGAAAACATAACGTTTTCAGCTCTCGAAGTTGGAAGTTTTGATTATCGAAAATTTCCACTTAAGCTAAACTTAGGATGTGGTTTTGATAAAAGAGGTGGTTATTTAAATGTTGATTTCCAAGATTTCCACAAACCGGATCTGGTGGCTGATATTCGCAATTTGAATATGTTACCTTCGGACACATATGATGAAATACTTGCCCAAGATTGTCTCGAGCATCTTCCGCTCATCGATATTGATATCTGTCTTGAAGAATGGTACCGACTTCTCAAGGCAGGGGGAAAACTTAAGCTAAGGATCCCAAACTTGATTGGGTTATTGCATCTGCTGGAAGATAAGCAATCGTTTGAGGAGCAGAAAGAGCTAATTCATTATTTGTTTGGAACTCAGGCTTATGAAGGAGACTACCATCTATCGGGCTTTACAAATTTAGTAACCGAACATTATCTAAAAGAAACCGGATTTATCAACATTAACTTTACATCAAAAGACCAATGGCTTTTTGAAATTACATGTGAAAAATAGATAATGGACTACTCAATTGCAACGTTCTGAACCGCCACACTCAAGCATCTTGAATCTCTATTTTCCAGCTCCGGTATATCGCACGGCCTCTCGCACCCCTCTGGCACCTGGAACCTTATGATGTTGGCGCCTTCATTCAGGCTTATAGGCGGCGCCTTTACCATCACGAAACCTTCGGTGGGCACCTCAGCCCATATATGCGGGAGGTCGTTCACGTATATCTCCAGGGTTCTGGGGCGGTAGAAGCTGAGCGCCTGGAAGCTTAGATCTGCGGTGCGATTCTCGTCTGAGTATATCATGAGGGTGGCGTCGTCGGACATCCAGCGGGTTGCGGTACCATCCCAGTTTTCTAGGTGATGCCAGCCCTCATTAGACGGTATAAATGTTTTTAAGGGCTGCTTCTTGACTTCATACACAATCATGGTATCATTTACTGAATAAGGCTGTCCCTTCCATGTCCTCTTAGTATTATGTTCGTATATGGCAGGGTCTTCTTTGATACATCTTTGTAAAATAGCATTAGCAGAATTAAATTGTTCTTCATCCATAAGCTCTTTATGCAAAATTATATATTTTATGTTGTAATAATTCAAAATGGTCGGCCCAATCTCTGTTAAATTTTGATTTAGTATATCCTGGTGTATAGACGGATGAGATAAGTACATCAGCTGTCTAATGTAAGGTGTCGAATCGATAAAATCTACTACATAATCCGGATTTCGCGATACATATCCATTAATAAGCTTCTTCTCATGGATTGTTTGGTAATACATATACTCTGAGTAGGTTACAACAAAAAAGAAATCTGGTATTTCAAGAACTGCATAATCTTCAGGCTCCTTTGCTATTTGTTCATAGAAAGTTGGTACTGTTGTACCTGCTATCGGATAAGGTATCGATAAAAATTCAAACAAAATCAAGCATGAAAAAAGAATAAATAAACTATTTCCTTTGTTTATTTTGTTTAAGAAATTTGTTTTGGCATGAAATATATAATTTAACGCATAACCAGACAATATGGCAAGTGATAACATTACCAATACATCCCATCTGCATGGGGCTCGCGCAAGCGAAAAGATTGGGATATGCATTAAAATGGCGTAAGGTAGTGGTATAATGAAATCATACCCTTCATAAGGAACATTAAAAATTCCCTTTATATGTAGAACTGGACCTAAGCATAAAATAAAAAATATTACTGCTGATATTGTCCAGAACTTGACTTCTTTAGTTTTAATTTTGAAATAAGCTATTATAGATAAGATAAGTACAGTATATCCCGTGAAAACAATATACTCGGCTTCGTAACATGTAAACGTTGAATAGATTGGAGAAACCAAATCTCTAAATAGCGGATGAAACAGTGATGGAATGAAGAATCCTATCAAGTCTGCAGAATATTCTATGAATCTACCGTAGTACATATAATTAGATCCTGCTGTGAAAAGTTCTTTTATGATTGGATACACGAAAGGTAGGACTGCAAAACCAAATGGTACCACGATCATACAAATTTTTTTTGCGGTATATTTATTAATTAAATTTTTATCCACAATTTGGTAATATATAATATACAGCACTGTGAAACCAATTAAATATATAAGGTAGTAATAACTGCACAACGTGGTTAAAAATAGAAACAAAGCCGCATATATAGCGTTGATTCTCCCATTCTCATTTATTACTTTAATAAGAAATAATATATACAGCGGCATCCATTCGGTAGAAATTAAATTCAAATGACCAAGTGCATGTGCAAAGCGATATGGACAGAACATAAAAATCAGTCCTGAAATAAATGCAGCCTTTGGATCATGTGTTAGATATTTGACTAATAGAAATGTACCATATCCTGACAAAATAAATGTCGATATCCAAATTAGATTGTATGTATTAACTAAGCCAAAAACTAATTGTAAAGGGATTGATACTATCGCATTAAATGGGGTGACCTCAGAAAATGCAAGACTTACTCCATATGGATAAAATATATAATCGGTATAATATGGATTGGCGGAACTTAATAAAGCCGTCTTAAACCACCACAAATCCCACAAGAACCAGAATACGTCTCCAACACCCGGGATTTTATTTCCAAAAAATGCTACAGGATATGTAAATATTATTGATAGAATTGTATACGCGCTTAATATTGTAATGTTGAGCTTCCACTTCACCAGTCTGCCTTTTATTCCATCAAGGCACCTGTCCCGAATGCCCACGCGCTCGACACTAAGATGCATCAGATCACCATACAATTAGAGATCTCAGCTCTTCGTTATCAAAAAGCATCCAGCCACCACCAGCGCAATCCCCACCCAGCGTACAGTAGTTAGATTCTCTCCAAGAAATATCAACGCTAAGATGGCAGTTATCACATACGCCAGACTCAGCATCGGATACATAAAGCTAACATCCAGCGTGGAGAGGGCACCAAGCCACAGAAAGGCTGAAATCGCATATAATAATAATCCGCCTACAACATACTTGTTTTTTAGTACACCCATTGCAGTAGTAGGATCTATAAGCTCTGCCATATCATCAATTTTGTCGAGCTGGTTCATACCCGTCTTCATGAAGATCTGTCCAAAAGCGCCAAACAGTATACAAACCATCAAAAGTCCAATGGCAAACATATTAAATCCCTTTTTCGGCTGCATTCTCCTCCCCACAACCTTTTCTGCATATGCATAAAATACTAACCCCTACAGGGAGAGCTATATCTCTACTTATCACAGCCTTTTCTAATCTCAAAACATAAAGCAGGACTTTATTTAGCAGAACTGGCAATACCTGGAGGTCTGTACGTATTTCCTGTTTTTCATCTTTTCTAAATAATCTAACCAAAGTAACAGGCAGAAACAAGAAAAAGTTCCAATAAGTGCTCTTATCAACAGAAAATTCACAAGATCTCAGGCTTTGAATCAGAGATACTTTATTGTATCTTCTTTTATGGTGTGCAGCTATGTCATGCCTGCTCCAAAGAAATTTGAAGGCGGGTACTGTTAAAATTAAGTATCCACCTGGCTCCAAAACCCGATAGAACTCTCTCATAGCGGACTCGTCATTATCAATGTGCTCCAATACGTCAAGGGCACAAATCATCTGGAAGATATCACTTTTAAGCGGCAGCTTATCAACAGAAGCACATATCAACGAGCTATTTCCTCGCAACTTAGTGAAATAGAGAGCATCCTCAGAAATATCCAACCCAATGACCTCTCCATATCTGTCCAAGAATTTTAGATTTAATCCTGTGCCACACCCGGCATCGAGTATCTTTACACACTCCAACTTAAGTTTAATTCCGTCGATGATATCAATTAGCAATTCTCTTCGACCCTGATACCACCAGTTTCCGTCCTCGAAGTGGTACATCTTTTCGTATTCAGCGGCTTCCATTCAGCAGAACCTCCCCCACGAGAAAATCCTCCCATCGGTCGGATTTACTCTGAGTACATAAAGTTATATTTCATGTACTACACGAATTAGTGTATCTCTTTATTTCTGATCAGATCCCACCAGAGTCGAATTATTTGTGAACCCATCCCATACACATCCTTATAAATACAGACTTTTGTTTCATCAGCCTCATTCCATCTCACCGGGATCTCCTTAATTTTATAGCCTTCTCGCTGCCCTCTCACCAGTACCTCTGTATCCCAGAACCAGTGACCATCCCTTACCTGATCCAGAATCTGCAGAATAGAAGCACGCCTAAATGCCTTGAAACCACACTGGTGGTCATGAACTTTTGATCTCAAGAGCAACCTGACTATCAAGTTGTAGGTTTTGCTGGCGATGGACCTGGTGTGAGATCTACTGGTATCGCTCATCGACATCAATCTGGAACCAGTGGCAAAGTCGTATCCGTCACACAGGACCGCATCTATCAATGGAGGCAGATAAGACATATCTGTGGCTAAATCAGCATCGATATAGCAGACCACTTCTCCTTTTGCAACTTTGATCGCCCGGCTTAATGCACATCCTCTGCCTTGTCGCTCTTCCGAATGCTGCAAGTAGACGCTGGGGTTCTTGGCTACTAGCTCGGTCGCTAGCTCATAAGATCCATCATCACTCCCGTCTTCCGCAATGATTAACTCTGATGTCAGTTTCATCCCGCTCAACGTTCTTAGTATAGTTTCTGTAGCTTCTTTTAGTTTATTATTTTCATTATAAACGGGAATTATTATTGATATGTGACAGTTGTCATTAATTTCAAACCCACCCCTGCTCGAACATGCATATTTGTAAGATACGCCGCCACAATTTGAAATCAAGCCCCCCTCCCATACAGCACCCAGGCACCCGTTCGATCCCCATTACCCAGCCATCTATTATAAGACGCGCACATCACCTGCTCAGTCTCGTCCTCATGCTCTGGCTTATTATAAAAATCATCCAGGCCGATGGTATGACCAAGCTCGTGGACCGCCACGGTCTGCACATCGCAGTTGTAATAACTGCTATGACCATCGGTATTCCAGCTGTAATATGTATTATAACACACGTCAGACTCGACTATCGGATGATAGCCATCTATGATCTGATAAGGATCCCAGTAATATCTTGCATACCCAACAGCCCCCGATTGCTCAAAGAACGTCCACGCATGCACATTGTAACTATCCCACATATCAGCCGCCTTGGCAGGATCAATTATCACCGTTGCGCCATCTGCAAAGAGGTTCTGTGAAACCACATTGTCCCAGGTATTGGCCCCCGCGGCGATGGCATCTCTTGCTGCCGCCGGATCTAATCCTTCATTTTGGAGATTTGGATCATCTCTCAGGTACAGCTGGATCTGGGGATCCATCTTGGTCCACCTCAAAGGATACCCATCCCCGGAATGCAAGAGTAGATACGTCCCGAAGGAGCCGCCGCGCGCACTATACGAAACAATGCCCGCCGTTCCCTGATTGTAAAGAACATTCATATTTTGCTCATGGGTCTCTCTATCCATACTTACGGCGCTCAGATCAAACGTTCCGGCACCTCCGCTCGGCCCATCACAGTAAAGACCTCGTATGCCCATGCCCATGCCGCTTGATGCGATGTTTTGAAGAGCCTCATCGCTCAGCCACGTGCTTCCATCTGCCGAGACCTCTCCCCCGACACTTGCCCTCCCTGCCGTATCCGATCTCAGTTCTGCGCCGATGGCTCTCATATTCTGAAAGCTTCCCGCAACCAGCATAACGTCATCCTCGGAGAAGGCGCTCGAACTCACACGACCGGTTTCGCCGGCAATCCCGGTGCTCTGGATGCAGGATATGCCCTCGCCGACTGCAAGACTCTGGGATGTGATGATCGTCCCTCCCACGACGTTCGCCTCTTGACTCGATACCTCGGCACCGCGCATTCCATGTAATGCAAAGCCGAGATCGCCGCGGCCAGCTACCCTCTGGCAGATGCTCGCCTCTTTGCCAGATGCCACAGTGGATGTATAAGCGCCGAGCGAGCCTGAGCCGCCGACTGTATTTCCAACGGCATACCCTTTTCCTGTCAGCTCCAACCTCAAGATGTTATCGCCTGATCCGCTCGCCGATCTCGTCTGATAAATACTGCCCGCGCCGAGCACGGTCTCTTCCTTCAGAGACGATGAGTCGTCAAGATCGTAGTCTTCCGAGACCGAAACAATTCCTCTGCCGCCACCCGATTCATAGCTCACCGATATACCCCATCCAGGAGCTACAAGAACGCCTGAGATGACGATTGCGATGAATAGCGAACGGCAAAGCCTATTGTACACAGGGCTATCCTCCTTCCAATCTGCCTCATATAGTTGATATATTTCCCACCTTATAACAACCCCGAGAGCAGTCAGTTCCCAACGCTGCAACCAGTCTTCAACCGAAGGTATCTGCTGCACGTATGTTTCGAGAAGGTATATTTATACCAATCCCGCGAATCGGTTATTTGATAGTTCTGTACTCAAAAGCTTTAAGACTGGTGAGTGCATAACAAGTCTTACTTGTCAATCGGAGTGACTCATATGAAGTTCGGTACAACCCTCGAGGTTCTACTCCTGTTTTGTTTCCTGCTGTCCACCTGTGAGGCCGTATCCCTCGACTGTGAATCAGGTGGCAGCGGTGGCACAGTCTCTCTCAGTGTGAACTACGCTCTGGACGGCTCCACAGGCATGAACGAGGAGATCGTTCTCGGAGACGGCCAGATCCTGCAGCACCGCACCCTCGAAGGTGACGGCTCAAATGCGCTTTATCAGCAGATCAAATGTGCGAAGGGCACGATCTCCAGCGATATCTCTTCGTCGGGCGCCCTTAGATCCGCAACATCGTCGTACGCATCAGGAGACCTCGCCGACTCAACTCAGAACGTAGGGGTGATCGGCGAGTCCGAGATCATGATCTCAGGCTCAAGCGGTTCTCTATCGGCATCTCAGAAGGCAGGAGTCCTGAGCGGCGCAACGAGATCGTCACAGAAGATATCGGTGCAAGAAGGATCGGTTCGCTCTGCACAGGCCTCAGAGATCGCCGGCGCGCTCGGATATGCAGATGGAAACGCCAGATCTTCTGAAGACGCTGTCAGGATCACCGGCGGCCTGAACGGTCTCGGCGCGATAAACGGCCAGATAACCACGTCAGCCTCAGATGGCGCCAGCGGATCGGGCGTCTTCAGGGCAGATAGCCTGACCTCCAAGGCGTACTCTGCGGCCAAAGCAACATCTGCCGATGGTGATGCATACTCATATCTGTCTTCTGATAAGCAGCTGGCCAGCAGTATCAGCACCAGGGCAGATGAGCTCGTGAGCACCGAGCACGACCTGATGGCCGATGGAGACGTCCTGGTCTTCGCGAGCACCCCAGACGAGTCGGAGAGCTATACCGCAGAGACCGTATCTGGCAGCATCTCTGCCGGAAGCCCGCAGAATATTGAGAACAAACTACAGGGTGACCTCCAGAGCGCGACCAGCGATCTGATCCCTACCCCGGGATCCTGGGTCTGGAATAACTATGGAAGTTATCTAACCTCAGATCCTTTTATAATCGAGGATGACCAAGGCAGGGACCACGTCTTCGTGCGAGGAGGGAGTGGTGCCCTGTACGACAATGTCTGGGGTGATTGGTATGGATTTGGTGGCTATATCTACTCAAACTCAGATCCCTATGCGGTCAAAGACGGTCAGGGTCGCATCCATATCTTCGCACGTGACAGCGACGGCTCTCTATTGGATAACGTCTTCGATACCTACAATTGGAATTATGATTGGTGGGATCTTGGAGGCTATTTCACATTAGATCCGAGCGCTGCACTTGAGCCAGGGCCAAACGGCTTTCTGAAGATAGTCGTACGTGGCGGTGATAACGCTCTATGGATGAGAGATCTCGATACAAGATACATGTCTGGGGTTTGGAACCCTCTCGGTGGCTATCTTACCTCAGGTCCATATGTGATCTATGACGATGATGGGAGGATACATACATTTGTTCGCGGTGGTGACGGCTCTCTGTGGGACAATGTGGGAGTATGGGACGCATATAGTGGACAATACTGGCACGATTGGAATTATCATGGTGGTTACATAACTTCGCATCCAAAGCCGATAGTCGATCCAAACTACAATAGTATTCTAGTATTTGCTCGCGGTGGTGATGGCGCTCTGTGGGCAAAAGACTTCTCCCCCGAAGGATTTTGGAATTACTGGACGTCTCATGGTGGGTATATCTCACCAGCAGGTAGCGGAAGTATCATTTATGAAGGTAATCCAGAGCCTGTTGCAGACAGCGATGGATATATCCATACATTTGTCCGAGGTGGGGATGGCTCTTTATGGGACAACGTGTGGTACCATACAGGGAACCCTGCACATGATTGGTATGGTCTTGGTGGCTACATAACATCAGATCCAAGTGCCATGTGGGATGCTAGCGGTCATATAGACGTTGCGGTTAGGGGTGGTGATGGTACACTCTGGGTAAATACTATATATTAAACATTTTTTTTTATCGGCTACAAACATAGTATGACAATATATATTTAATGTCATAATCAAAACCCTTAAGATTGATGACGGCACAGTTTCGTTCATCAGTTGGAGTGGCTCATGTGAAGTTCGGTACAATCATCGAGATTCTACTCCTGTTCTGTCTCCTGCTGTCCACCTGTGAGGCAGTATCCCTCAGGTGGCAGCGGTGGCACATTCTCTCTCAGTGTAAACTACGCTCTGGACGGCTCCACAGGCATGAACGAGAACATCGTTCTCGGAAACGGCCAGATCCTGCAACACCGCACCATCGAGGGTGACGGCTCAAATGCGCTCTCTCAGAAGATCGGATGTGCGAAGGGCACGATCTCCAGCGATATCTCTTCGTCGGGCGCTCATAGATCCGCAACCTCGTCCTACGCATCCGGAAACCTCGCCGACTCAACTCAGAACGTAGGAGTGATCGGCAAATCCGAGATCATGATCTCTGGCTCAAGTGGTTCTCTATCGGCATCTCAGAAGACAGGAGTCCTGAGCGGCGCCATGAGATCGTCACAGAAGATATCGGTGCAGCAAGGATCGGTTCGCTCTGCGCAGGCCTCAGAGATCGCCGGTGCGCTCGGATATGCAGATGGAAACGCCAGATCTTCCGAAGATGGTGTCAGGGTAACCGGCGGCCTGAACGGCGCTGGCGCGATAAGCGGTCAGATAACCACGTCAGCCTCAGACGGCACCAGCGGATCGGGCGTCTTCAGGGCAGGTGCTCTGAACTCAAAGGTGTACTCCGCTGGCAAAGCAACATCTGCCGGTGGTGATGCATATTCGTACCTATCTTCTAATAAGCAGCTGGTCAGCAGCATCAGGACCAGGGCAGATGAGCACGTGTGCACCGGGCATAACCTCAAAGCCGATGGAGATGTTCTGATCTTCGCGAGCACCCCAGACGAGTTAAAGTGCTATACCGCAGAGACAATATCTGGCAGCATCTCCACAGACTCAAGAAGTTCGCAGATGATTGAGAACGACCTGGCCGGTGATGAGTCGATGCGGAGCGCGACCAGTTATCTGATCCCCGTTCCAGGGTCCTGGGTCTGGAACGGTTATGGAGGTCTTCTGGACTCGAACCCCTATATGATAGAGGATGACCAGGGCCGAGATCACGGCTTCGCTGTAGGTGGTAATAGTGCGCTATTTGATAACATCGATGGTGATTGGGCGTCACTTGGAGGATCTCTCACCTCGGATCCCTATGCAGTTGAGGATTATCAAGGTAACATCCACGTGCTCGCCCGGGGTGCCGATGGCGCTCTATGGGATAATGTGTTTGATACGGATTCGTGCGGAACTGAATGGTGGGGGCTGGGCGGATATATAAAACAAGATTCACATCCGAGCGCGGCACTCGAGCCGTTGGAAAACGGTTTTCTGAAGATAGTAGTACGCGGTGGTGACGACTCTCTGTGGATAAGAGATCTCGACACGGATGATATGTCAGGAGTCTGGAACACTGCCGGAGGTCATATTACTTCAAACCCATATATAATATTCGATAACGAGACTAACATCCACGCGTTTGTTCGTGGCGGCGAGGGTGCTCTATGGGACCTTTTTGGATGGTGGGATGAAGAATCCGGTACATATTTAGCCGAATGGTGGGGTCTAGGCGGCCAGATAACCTCAGATCCAAAGCCGATACTCGATCCAAACTACAATGATTTCACTCATGCATATGTTCGCGGCGGTGACGGGTGCCTGTGGGATTGCTTCTATGACTATGACCCTGAAAATAATACGTACTACTATTACTGGATTGATCTTGGCGGCTATATCTCAGAAGGCAGCAGTCCAGATCCGATATCAGACCCTGACGGATATATCCATGTATTCGTCCGTGGTGGCGATGACGCTCTATATGACAACGCCGGTTGGCTGGACAAAGACCAATGGACATACTGGTATGATTGGTACGGTCTGGGTGGCCAGATGACATCAGGTCCAAGCGCCATCTGGGATGCCAGCGAAGATTGTATAGACGTTGCAGTCGGGGGTGCCGATAACTCTCTGTGGATTAACACTATCACTGACCAGCCAGTGTGACGTTCAAATACTTTTTTGGCTGAGCCAGATTGCGGCGGCGCTTCGCTGCAGGCGAATATGTCTGCATCACGTCGCCATCCGATCACACTAGTATCCCTTCCACAGATCCCTTCACCAGATTTCCGGCACGATCCTCCACGACCACCTCTATCCCGTACTCGCCATGGCCTGCTTCAACCTTTTCCAGCCTCAGCCTGTAATGGTGTACCGGCGACCTGGTCAGCACGAACGGAGGTTGCGCCACCATCCCCACATCGGTCTTCAGTCTGAAGAAGCTCAGGGAGGTCTTGCCCTCGCGTATCGTTATGTTGTTGTTCCTGTAACGGCCGTACGACACCTCAGGCCTGATCACCTTCATCACCTCCTGTGACCGATAGTGCGGGAACCCGTAGAGATCCATCAGCGCATGGAACTCGCCGTCCTGGCCGAAGTATGCATAGGCGGTTATGTTGGGCATATCCGGAGTTAGCTTGAGAAGACACGGGGCAGAATAGGCGATATACGGCGCCTCATCTCCGGAGATCCCAACGGTATTCTCGACAAAGACCAGCTCCACGGCATCGGTCCCGTTTGTTATCCTGAACTCCTGTAAAGGCCACATAAAGGTCAGGTTCGCAGCAGCGCCCTCGACCTGCTGGCGCTCTGACCAGACCACCTCGTCCTTCTCTATGACATATATCGTCGCGCTGGCAAGGTTGGCGTCCTCATCAACTATCGCCGCCTTGATGATCACACCGTTATCCTTCGATTCTGCGGCGAGATCAACTTCCGGCGCCGGCGAGCATCCCAAAACCGAGATCATCCAGTCGGTCTGGTTCGCCGGGTGTTGGAGATTCCAGCGATCTATCCTGTTGGGATTTCTGGACACAACAAGAGATCTGAGAGAAGAGGGATCGCCCAGATTCATACCGAGATATATGTTCGAGAACTCGAAGAGGCAAACGTAAAAGTTCCCGGAGACTGAGATCTCCGGAATATCCATCTCTGCCCAATCCATCGCATCATCAAAATAGGATTTGGGAACGTCTGCCCTGCTGTACAGAAGATTGAGATCCTCGTCCCAGATCTCCAGTATGAACAGACCCTGATCAACCTCCGGGTTCAGCCTGCCGCAGACGGCTATCTTAGAGAGGGTCCAACCCTCGCACGGCGCGGTGAAGACCACCGCATGTCCACGAGCATCGTCCATCCACAGTCCATCATCTGGAACACCATCGTCATAGCGGAGTAATACGAGTTTTTCCTCCCCGGCACCCTGAGCACAGATGAGACAAACGAGACAGACGAGATTGATTATAAAGCGTATCAGAGACGGGCGAGAGAAGTGTGCCATCATCTTGGCTCCTCAAATATACATCCTTTTTTTGGATCGTCAATTAGGTTGTTCTGGCCGGTGAGGCAGCAGTCGAGCCAGTCGGCCTCTACATCGGTTGCATTCCTGCCCGTCGATGCCATCGAGATCCGCCTCGATATCCTGAAGGTCCCTGCGTAGATCTCCAGTCCCTCGCTGGCGGTCGAGTAGTCTTCTGCCGTCTGTTTGTACCTCAAGGTGGCCAAACCATCCGAATAAGAGTTGAGGTTGTAATTTATATACCTTGCAGGCATGAAACGCGCATCCAGAGAGGCAAAGGTAAGGTTTGTAATATTCACATCTTCTTCAGGCGAACAATTTGCTTTCAGAGAGGCGTCTATAAGATCCACCTGGTAGCAGGCGTTCTTGAGATCAAGACCGCAAGCACGATCCTTCCTGAAGTCGGTCGCATAAAGATGCGAGGTGTCCACATAATCCAGGTTGTTGCCGAAGGTCTCACGGTCGGAGATCCTCTCTCCGAGATAATCGGTGCTTCTTGTGGCGCTCAAAGAAACAGGCCACGTCTCGTTAATTGTGAGAAGATAGTTCTGGCCGCCAGGATGTTTCACAAGAGTAACTATGATTGGATCGACGTCCACCGCCTTCAGACGTACAGACTCATCTGTGTCCAGACTACCGTCTGTTGCTGTAATCCTCTCACTCATCCGCACATCGTTGACATTTATACCGGTGTATCGATAATAATTACCCTCGCCCATGGATGATCCGGTGAGGTCAAAGGATGCGTTGATGCTCCTCCTGAACACAGACCAGCTATCGCCTCCGTCGCTTATGCTCACCTTATAGTAAGTACCGGATACGGAGATGGAAAGGATCAGTACCATCAACAGCACGAGTATGTAACATCTCTGCAGGAACCCCAAATCGAGCCGCCTCCCATCATCAGGTGACGCACCTCCTATATAAAATAGATTCTAGTAGTACATAAACGTATAGGCGAACATTTACTTGCTTCTGGGCGACCATAGATGGCATGGCATGAACATCCAGACCGGAGCCCGGCAGGTCCGCCCCCAAACCGTCCCGGAAAGGGATATAAGTGGATTTTGTCACAAGGCCTAGTATTGCGAAATGTATTTATACTTCCTGAGGAGTAACTAGAATAAGAGCATAGGAGGCCAGGAGGGAATAATCTGTTATCATCAGTAATGAGTACCACGTCAGCCATGAGTACCACATCAGCGATGAGTACCACGTCTACCGTCACCATGCTCAGCACGGTGGGTGTAGCAGAGGTCGGCGTCGCTGCGGTCATCAGCCTCATAATTCTTCTCAGTGCCTCTGAGATCTTATCGGCATCCAAGCTGTGGAATGAGCGCCTATCCACGTCTTTCAACTTGGCGATCTGGCCGCTGGCAATCACCTTCTTCGCGATAGTCTTCTTCAGAGTGACGGAGATCATCTGATCATGAAGGTCTCACAGGCGAAGCCACCGAGAACCAAACGTTTTTATATATGTAACGAAAAGACTACTACACTCTAATAGAACACGGGCGATAGCCGGGTGGTGGTAAATATGGAACATGAGGCGCTGTCTAGAAATCTCGGGAAAACGAGATTTTTCATGGTCTTCAGACTTTGAACTGCTTCTCTTTATGCAGTAAGAAGGCCCATGGCATAAAGTT
>Ga0209121_10001284_pt1 | contig 26376 bp, 23 predicted proteins | sample Cruoilmetagenom3_FD_187292 | JGI IMG/M metagenome (GOLD analysis project Ga0209121, IMG submission 187292) | Oil polluted marine microbial communities from Coal Oil Point, Santa Barbara, California, USA - Sample 3 (SPAdes) (version 2) | ecosystem: Environmental > Aquatic > Marine > Oil seeps ...
GTGGTTTCTTTGAGCTGGCTCGGGTTCATCTCGCCCAAGCCCTTAAAGCGGGAGACCTCGATTTTACCGCGCGCGCCGAGGCCCTTTTCCAGCCAGTCATCGCGCTCGGCGGCGTCAGCGGCATAGACCGATTTAGCACCTTGGGTCAGGCGAAACAGCGGCGGGGCGGCCAGAAACAGGTGGCCACCGTCAATGAGCGGGCGCATCTGGGTGTAAAACAGGGTCATCAACAGGGCCGAGATATGGGCACCGTCCACATCCGCGTCTGTCATAATTATAATGCGATCATAGCGCAGGTCGCCAAGGTCAAACTTAACGCCCATTTGCACACCCATGGCTTGACAAAGGTCGCTAATCTCTTGGTTTTGCAACATTTTATTGCTGGCCGCGCCAAGCACGTTGAGGATTTTGCCCTTGAGCGGCAAAATAGCCTGCGTTTTGCGGTTGCGGCCCTGCTTGGCCGAGCCGCCCGCAGAGTCACCCTCCACGATGAACAGTTCCGAGCCCTCACGATTGGCCCCCGAGCAATCGGCGAGCTTACCGGGCAGGCGCAGCTTTTTGGTGGCACTTTTGCGCTGGGTTTCCTTTTCAGCGCGGCGTTTGAGCCGCTCCTCGGCGCGCAGCACCAAGTAATCCAGAATAGCACCAGCAGATTTGGTATCAGCGGCCAGCCAGTTGTCGAAATGGTCCCGCACCGAGTTCTCAACCATCTTCTGGGCGGTCTCGTTGGATAGCCGGTCTTTGGTTTGGCCAACAAAACTGGGGTCGCGGATGAAAATAGAGATCAGCGCACAGCCGCCGGTGGTGAGGTCATCGCGCACGATGCTGGCGGCTTTTTTGTTGCCAACCAGCTCGCCATAAGCGCGGATGCCCTTCAGGATGGCGGACCAGAAGCCACTTTCGTGGGTGCCGCCGTCACGGGTGGGCACTGTGTTGCAATAGCTGTCCAGAAAGCCGTCGCGCATCGGGGTCCAGTTAATGGCCCACTCAACGGATCCGGGCTCACTGAATTTGTCTTTGAAATCAACTTTTCCGGAGAAGGGGGCTTCGGCGTAGGTCATGGTATTGCCCATAACCTCGGACAGGTATTCAGCCAGTCCGCCGGGGTAGTGGAACGAAGATTCCATTGGCATTTCGCCGTCTTCCACCTCTGACTTCCAGCGAATTTCTACGCCGGAAAACAAGAAAGCCTTGGAGCGCACCAGATCAAACAGTTTTGAAGGTTTGAACTTGAGCTTGCCGAAAATCTCGGGGTCCGGGTGGAATGTGACGCTCGTGCCACGCCGGTTAGGCGCTGCACCGATTTTTTCGAGTGGGGCGAGCGCTTTACCCCTCGAAAACCGTTGTTGGTAAACCTCGCGATTGCGGGCAACCTCGACAACCATTGAATCACTGAGCGCATTCACCACCGAGGAGCCAACACCATTGAGTCCGCCGGAAGTCTGGTAAGCGCCTTCGGTGAATTTACCACCTGCGTGCAGGGTGGTCAGAATAACCTCAAGCGCGGATTTGTCGGGAAATTTGGGGTGCGGGTCGATGGGAATGCCACGGCCGTTATCGCGGATGGTTACCGAGAAATCCTCGTGTAGTTCAACCTCGATGCGGCTGGCATGGCCCGCCACGGCTTCGTCCATCGAATTATCAAGCACCTCGGCCACAAGGTGATGCAGCGCGCGGCTATCTGTACCGCCGATATACATGCCGGGGCGCTTGCGCACAGGCTCAAGCCCTTCCAGCACCTCGATCGACGAGGCGTCATATTCATTAGAGGCGTTGTCATCTTCGAAAAGATCGGTGGGCATAGCTCGATTCCTTTTTTGCCTACATTATGGCAGAAAGGGCAGGGGGGCGACAATATCTTGTGTGTTGGCTGGCTGATTAAAATTTGGCGAAGAAGAATAGTCCAGTTCTTATGGTTCAAAAAGCTGGAACCTATATAAGGAAAACCAAGATTAATCCTTGGATAATTTCTTGATCCAAACGACCCTGAGATTGCCTATTCGTCAACGGGTAAAATCAGCTCCGGCCCGTCATTGCCGACTTTGCCGACCGCATTCCCCACTTGCAGGATATTGATCCGCGCTGGTTCAACCCGTTTTATTTCCGAAAGGTTTTGTCCGTCAATCCAACCTTTATAAGCGCTTTCATCAAGCATGACCGGAACGCGTGGGTGCAGGTCGTGCAACGCACCTGTGGAGGATTCTGTCAAGATACTATAGGTAAAACCGTCAAAATCCGGCAGTGACACGCGAGAATAGAGCCCCGCCATACAAAAACCGGGCGCGTTGGTGGCAACGCTTACATAATAGGGTGTTTTATGGCCCTTTGGTCCTTTCCATTCATAATACCCCTTGGCTGGCACAAGGCAGTGACCATGGCGCATAGCATTGCGAAAGGTTGGTTTGCTGGCAGCTTCTTCGGAGCGGGCGTTGAAGGTCGCGAATTTAAGCTCTTTGAGCGGCTTGTGGAACCATTCGGGCACCAGCCCCCAGCGGGCCATTTCGCCGACCAACCCGCCTTGGCCGGGAATGAAGATAGGGTTAATGGTGCTAGGGGGCACGTTCCAGCTTTGCCGGATGGGGGTATCCGGCGCGCTTAGAAGGTTCATCCACTCAAAATACTGCGGCCAACCAACGTCACCGATGACCGTCCGCCCGCACATTAGTTCAACAACAAATTAGGGAGATAAAGCACAATGCTCGGGAAGGCGATGAGCCCCGCAATGGTTAACGCATCAGCGACGAAAAACGGGGAGGCACCGCGAAAAACATCTTGCACCGAAATTTCGGAGTGGACACCCGCCACCACAAAGCAATTGAGCCCTATGGGAGGCGTGATCAAACACAGTTCCGCCATTTTAACCACAATAATCCCGAACCAGATACCATCAGCCGCGCCCGACATCCCGAAAGCGCTGTCGGCGGCGGTGACAAACTCACCGCCGTTCAGCGCAACCACCGCGGGGTAAACCACCGGAAGAGTAAGGAGCAACATGCCGATGGCATCCATAAACATGCCAAGCACTGCATAGGCGAGCAAAATTAGGACGAGGGTTAGCATCGGGCTTTGCTCGAGTGAGGTTATCCAGTCCGAAAACGCGCCCGGGAGGTCTGCAAAGCCCAGAAAGCGCACATAGATGAGCACACCCCAGATGATGGTGAAGATCATCACTGCGAGTTTAGCGGTTTCCAGCAAGGCTTCGCGCAACTGTTTCCAGCGCATACCTCTGTAGAGCGCCATCAGAAACACCACAAAAGCCCCAAGCGCGCCACCTTCGGTGGGTGTGCCCCAAGCGTCCCCACCAAACGGGTTGTAAATAAACAAGATAATGATGGCGACAACAAAGAAAATCGGCATGGCGGCGGGAAGGCTGGCAAAGCGTTCACCCAACGTAAACCCGCCAACGGGAGGGCCGAGTTTTTTCCAGAAAACAGCCATGCCAACAACGAGCGCACCGTAAACAAGCGCCGAGAAAGCCCCGGGCAGGAAGCCTGCCAGGAGAAGCTTCCCTACATCCAGCTCAACGATGATCGCATAGATCACGAGGATGGCAGACGGCGGAATTAACGAGGCAAGAGTACCGGCAGCAGCCATAACGCCAGCCGCAAAGCGCTTGTCATACCCTTCTTGAAGCATTTCTGGAATGGCAATGCGCGCGAACACGGCTGAGGTAGCGACCGATGCGCCGGAAACGGCTGCAAAGCCCGCTGTTGCGAAAACGGTTGAAACCGCGAGCCCGCCCGGCAACCAGCCAACCCAGCGCTTGGCGGCGGTAAACAGGGCTTTGGTGAGGCCCGCGTAATAAGCGAGAAACCCGATCAGAATAAAGGTCGGAATGAGGGAAAGCGCTTGGGCGAAAACCTTCGAATGCGGCACTTGCCCCGCTGTTTTGACCGCTACGGTCAACGCCCATGTAAACTGCTCGGGGTCATACCCTTTCTTGGCCCAGAATATCCAGATCAGGCCGATCATCCCTGCCAAAGCGGCCGCAAATGCGACACGCACGCCGATAACAACAAAGACCAGAAGAATGCCTGAAACGACCAGACCGATCTCAATAGGTTCCATTATGTAATACCTTGATCAACAAAGCCGGAAACGGATGCCGCTTCATTGGCGGCGGCTGTTGCAGCATCTTCATGTAGCGGTACTGCCACGGGCGACATGGACCCTGTTTTTAAGGCTCGTCCATACCCCCAGATTTGGAGCACGAGCCTGAGTGATAATACCGAAAACCCGATGAGCACGATCAGCTTGCTCGGCCAAAGTGGTAGCGAGATATCGATGCTGGAATCTCTGCTCCACAGCGGCGCATTCAGGTCAAACGCGCGCAAAAAATGAGAATATGTACCCCAGACAAGCAACAGCATCAGCAAGAGCATAACGGTTGTCGAGATCAGTTCCACCAGCCACAAAGGCCGCCCGCGCAAGTTACCGATCAGGATGTCCATTCGGATGTGTCCACCAAGTCGCTGGGTGTAGGAAACGCCAACAAAGGCGATGAGCGGCATCGCTTGTTCGATCCAGTCTACATAACCGGGTAATGGGGCATTGGCAAAGTTGCGTCCGCTGACCGATACAACCGCAAGAACCATGAGTGAAAATACGGCTATGCCGCCAAGAAGCGCGAGCTTGGTTTCAACCCAATAGAGCTTGCGGTCAAGCTTGCTCAATGCGGTATCGTCTTGCAGAATATTTGACGGCGCAGACATACGTATTCCTTAAAAAACGCGCGCCCTAGGAATTAGGGCACGCGTGTTTGCTTAGTTACCGAGTGTTTCGATCACGAGGTCATAAAGCTCTTGGGCTGGAAGCCCGCGCGCGGTGTTTTCCTCAATCCATGCGGCTGCGGCAGGGCCTGCAACGGCTTCACGGAAGGCCGCGAGTTCCTCGTCGGTGTATGTGATCCGGTCAATGCCGCGTTCATCTAGGGCAGGGCCCCATGCGGCCATCGTCTGGTTGTTGTAATACTCGACATAATAGTCAAGAACTTCGTCAACCGAGCCAAGAAACGCGTCGCGCTCTGAGTCACTCAGCGCATTTAGCGCATCGGTGTTAACAACGACCGGGCATTTAACAGTGCCGGGGTTAAGGTTGGTTGTCCACCATTCGGCGCCTTCAATGGTGCCATAAGACATGTGCGCGTGTGGCGCAAAGGCTACGGCAGAAACAACGCCGCTGTCCAGCGCTTGGCGCACTTCTGTTGCGGTCACCGAGGTTGGTACGCCATCAACAGCGGCCATCGCACGGCCAACGCCGCCCGTTGCCCGAACAGCCATGCCTTCAAAGTCAGCCAGTGTACGCGGTGCACTCCCTTTACCGGCAATGTTGTATTGCGGAAGCGGAGACGGCATGAGCAGCGTCGCGTTCCAACGGGCAAGGTCGTCAATGGCGGCTTGCGACTGGTAAACAGCCATCGAAACTTCGACTTCCTGTTCCAGTGTTTCAACACCGAGGAAAGGCAATTCAAGGACGGTGATCGACGGGTTTTTGTCGGCGTGGTAACCTGCACAGAACTGGGCCATTTCAAAGGCGCCAATCGAGATACCATCTAGGTTTTCGCGGTTTTTCGACAGCCCGCCGTAAGAAATGTTCAGGGTGAATTCGCTATTGGTCTTTTCAGAGATCAGCTCGGCGAGACGTTCTACATGCTCAGTGAAGGCGCGGCGTTTACCCCATACCGATACGTTCCATTCGGTAGCGGCAGCCTCGCCAACAAGCGCGAAGCTGAAAATGGCGACAGTGGTGCTTTTTAGCAGGTTCAGTTTCATAATACTCCTCCCAGAAATTCTTTTGGCAGAATGAGTGTTAACGCAAAATCGGGAGGCGGGCATAGTATTTAACTACTTTTTCTTCTTCATTGATTTCTGCACTTCTTTAACTGCAATAGCGGTATACACCTTCATCATTTTGGGCGAAACCAACTGATCTTCCGGCTTTTTGACAAAATCTTGAAGGGGTGTTTTCAAACAACACCAATAATCTTGCTGAGGAGTTCGGCGATATTTCGTACTCCAAACTTTTGCAGGAGGCGCGCTCGATAGTCGTCAATTGTGCGGGGTGAAAGGTTAAGCTCGCGGGCGATTTCCTTGCTTGTCAAACCTTGTCCAAGGCGCATAACAACTTGCTTTTCCCGTGCGGTCAGTTCGACCTCGGGGCGCTGTCCGGAGATATCGGCGAAACTGAGAATAGCCCGTGAAAGCGGGTCATCAGGGTTTGGCGTTGCCACACGTACACGGGTCCAGAACATGGTGCCGTCGCGCCGGTGCATGATACGTTCGTCGGAATACTGGCCGGTTTCTCGAAGCGCATTTAGACCCACGTTGCGAATAGCATCAAACTCGGAAGCGCTCGGGTAAAGCATTCGAAAGGATTGATCGAGCAGTTCCTCGCGCGCATAGCCAAACATATGGGCGAAAGTCTTGTTGCAGGACTTGATAATACGGTTTTCTGTAAGAACGACGCCTATGGGCGCGAGGTCAAAAGCGATTTCACCGAGGGTTTGAGGCATCCGTAATCCTACCGTATTGAGACAGCGGCTAGATTAAGGGAGCATTAGAGGCAATAGCAAGGGAGGTGTGTGTGGAAAAAATGCACTTGGCATTTATGGAGAAGGTGGACGGCAAGCGCGATGAGCTCATCGCGCTGACGCAAGACCTGATCCGAATTCCGACTTTGAACCCTCCCGGTGAGTTTTATCGGGATATTTGTGAATTCCTTGATAAACGGCTCAGCGGCCGAGGGTTCACGACCGAAATGGTGCGGGCCTTTGGCACCCCCGGCGACAGCGACAAATACCCGCGCTGGAATATAGTTGCTCGCCGTGAGGGTAGGCATGCTGGAGAGTGCGTACACTTCAACAGCCATATTGATGTCGTTGAAGTCGGGCAGGGATGGACGATGGACCCGTTTGGCGGCGAATTGAAAGACGGCAAAATTTATGGCCGAGGGTCATGTGACATGAAGGGGGGGCTGGCTACCTCGATTATCGCGGTGGAAGCCTTTTTGGAAACATGGCCGGATTTTGACGGAGCCATCGAGATTTCCGGCACCGCAGATGAAGAGACTGGTGGTTTTGGCGGCGTCGCCTATCTTTCTGAAAAGGGCTTCTTTAGCCCTGAAAAGGTGCAGCATGTGATCATCCCTGAGCCGCTGCATAAAGACCGCGTCTGCCTTGGACATCGCGGCGTGTTTTGGGCGGAAATCGAAACGCATGGCAGGATTGCCCATGGATCTATGCCCTTCCTCGGTGATTGCGCCGTGCGCCACATGGGGGCGGTGATGGCCGAGATGGAGGCGTCACTATTTCCAGCCCTTGCCGCCAAACGCACCGACATGCCGGTTATTCCGGAAGGGGCCAAGCAGAGCACAATGAATATCAATTCAATACATGGCGGGCAGGTTGAACCGGAGGCTGGCTTTACCGGCCTGCCAAGCCCTGTGGTGCCGGACCGTTGCAAGATGATTGTAGATCGTCGGTTTTTGCTCGAAGAGAATATTGAGGATGTCGAAAGTGAAATCCGAGACGTGCTTGAAAAGGTGAAATCGGAACGACCGACCTTCAAATATGATATGAAGGAAATTCATCGGGTTATTCCGACCATGACTGCGAAAGATGCTCCTGTTGTTTCAACCGTGGCGGCAGCTATTGAAGCGGTGATGGATAAAAAGCCTGAATATGTGGTTTCGCCCGGCACATATGACCAAAAACACATTGACCGCATCGGGCGGATGAAGAACTGTATTGCCTATGGGCCGGGGATTCTGGACCTCGCACACCAACCGGATGAATATATCGAGGTGGGCGACATGCTTGATTCGGCCAAAGTGATGGGCCTCGCCCTCGCTGAACTTCTGACGGGAAACCCCGCAGCCAACTAGGAGAAGACATGAAACGGATTTTGACAGGGGCCGGCCTACTGGCAATGCTCGCAACCGGCGCAATTGCCGCCAATACATCAATCACCATAGGTGATCAGCTTGAGCCGCCACACCTTGACCCGACGGCGGGTGCTGCGGGCGCGATTGACAACGTGGTTTATGCCAACATTTATGAAGGATTGACGCGGTTTGCTTCCGATGGCTCGGTCATTGCCGGCCTAGCTGAAAGCTGGGAAATTTCAGAAGACGGGCTGGGCTACACCTTCAACCTGCACAGTGGTGTGAAGTATCATGATGGCTCCGATATGACAGCGTCTGACGTGGTTTGGTCTCTTAACCGGGCACGTGCCGAAGATAGTACCAATGCTCAAAAGGGCTTGTTTGCCAGCATCGAGAATGTCGAAGCGTTGGATGATACAACGGTTGTCGTGACTTTGAGTGCGCCCAACGGGAATTTCTTGTTTAACATGGCGTGGGGCGATGCGGTTGTTCTCAATGAAGGTGATGACGTCGAAGCCCTGAAAACAGCGCCCAACGGTACCGGGGCGTTTGCTTTTAACAACTGGGTGCAGGGCGATAGTATTACCCTGAGCCGCAATGAAGCCTATTGGGGCACACCTGCCATTCTGGAAAACGTAACCATCAAGTATATCTCCGATCCAACCGCGGCTTTTGCGGCTGTGATGGCAGGAGATGTGGATGCCTTCCCGACCTTCCCGGCACCTGAAAACCTGCCTCAGTTTGATGCCGACCCACGCTTTAACGTGATTGTTGGCTCTACCGAGGGGGAAACTATCCTCTCGACCAACAACAAAATGCCACCGTTTGATAATGTTAAGGTTCGTGAGGCGTTAGCCCACGCAATTGACCGGAATGCTATTATTGACGGCGCAATGTTTGGCTATGGCATTCCTATCAGCACCCACTTTGCCCCGCATAACCCGGCTTATATGGACCAATCGGAGCGCTCTCAATATGATCCCGACCTAGCACGGCAATTGCTGGCGGAGGCGGGGTTTGCTGACGGCTTTACCACCACGCTGAAACTTCCACCGCCTTCTTATGCGCGCCGCGGGGGCGAGATTATTGCCGCACAGCTTCGCGAAGTTGGCATTGAAACCGAGGTCACCAACCTGGAGTGGGGCCAGTGGCTTGAGGAGGTTTTTCGTGGTAAGGATTTTGGCCTCACGATTGTGAGCCATACCGAGCCTATGGACATCGGGATTTATGCCAATCCCGATTATTACTTCCAATACGATAGCGAAGCATTCCGCACGGCGTATGAAGTTCTGAATACGGAAACGGACCCAGCAGCAAGGGAGTTGGGGCTCAAGGCGTTGCAGGTGATGATTTCGAGCGATTATGTGAACGGATACCTGTTCCAGCTCGCAAAAACTGGCGTTGCCAATGCCAACATCCGTGGGCTTTGGGAAAACGCGCCAACACAGGCCAGCGACATGACCGCCGTTTATTGGGCTGAATAAAGTTATAGCCCCGCACCTTATCGGGCGCGGGGCTTTTGGCCAGACGTATCGGAAAACGGATGTTTAAGGATTATACGCTGCAAACCACTTGGACGCGGGCGCTCGCATCGCTTGTGGGTGGGGCCTTTGTTGGGGCTGTTGGCATTACCTTCCTCTATCTGCCCGGCCATTGGTCCATCTGGAGCCAAGGCGCCCCGAAAATCATACAGTTTTGGGCAGAGGCTTTCGCGGACAATCTCTATTATTTCAGCATTGCGCTTTTTCTTGTCGGCCCGCCGATCTGGTTTTTGGCGCACGGGCTTGGCTTTCGCACGCGGACAAGCGCCGTTACTTTAGGTTTAGCGCTGTCTGTTGCAGTCCTTATCTGGGTGGTCACAATGGTGTATTGGTATGATATCGGAATGAAGAGTGAGCTGAAGGCGATGGGCATCAGGGTGATAATCTTCCCCATAATTGCAATCCCGCTAACAGGCGCGGCTATTGCCCACACCATTTGGCGCATTGCTTACCGGAGACCTGACGCCTCATGCTGATTTTCACCCTCAAACGCTTGATTTCCCTCGGTCTGAGCCTTGTCGCGGCCAGCGTGGTTATCTTTTTCACCATCGAAATCATCCCCGGTGATGCGGCGCGCCTGATGCTTGGTATTAACGCCACGCAAGATGCCGTGGACGCGCTGCGGGTGCAGCTTGGCCTCGATCAAGCAATGATTGCCCGTTACTGGAGCTGGGTATCAGGGCTGGTGCAGGGCGATTTCGGGGTGTCTTATACCTACCGCGTACCGGTAGCCGAAATGGTGCAAGGGCGCGTTTGGGTATCGCTGCCACTGGCGATGTATGCTCTAATTCTCTCTACTTTGATTGCGTTTCCCATCGGAATAATTGCCGCCGCCAATCGCGGCTCATGGGCTGACTGGATGGTGATGGGCGGCACGCAACTGGGTGTTGCCATCCCCAACTTCTGGTTTGCCATGATCATGGTCAACCTGTTAGCGATCAAGTACCGCTGGTTTACAGCGGGTGGCTTCCCGGGTTGGGATGATCCGCTCATTGCCATGAAGTCACTGACATTACCTGCCTTTGTGTTGGCCCTGCCGCAGGCCTCTATTTTGGCGCGGGTAATGCGCTCGGCTCTTCTGGACACTCTGAGCGAGGATTTTATGCGCACCGCGCGGGCCAAAGGGCGCACTCGGCGCGGGGCGTTGGTGCATCATGCGTTACGAAACGCCATGATACCCGTGCTTACCATCATCGGTTTACAGTTTTCCTTCCTGCTCGCGGGGGCCATAATCATTGAAAAAGTGTTCTTCCTGCCCGGGCTTGGCAGCATGATATTTACAGCGATCACCCAGCGCGACCTGATTGTGGTGGAAAGCGTTGTGATGCTTCTGGTTTTTGCCGTCATCCTTGTTACATTTATGGTAGATATCACTTATGCGCTGGTCGATCCACGATTGAGGCGGCGGGCATGATAAAAGCTGCTTTCAGGATGCCGGGTTTTACGATTGGCTTTGTCATTGCGTTTATCTTTGTCGGTGCCGCGCTGGTTTCTTTTCTTTGGACGCCTTATCCGGTTGATGGTGTTGACATCGCCAACAAACTACACGGGCCGGACGCTACCAACTGGTTTGGGACTGACCACTTGGGGCGCGACATTTTCTCGATGATTATGGTCGGAGCGCGGACTTCGATTGCGGTTGCCATTGTTGCCGTGGGCATTGGCGTGGTACTTGGGGTGCCGCTCGGGCTGGCAGCCGCTTCAAAAAAAGGCACGTTGCTTGATGAATTTATCATGCGCGGTAACGATTTGATCTTTGCTTTCCCCGCGCTTCTGATCGCCATTCTTATTACCGCCGTTTTCGGGGCTTCTGCGGTCAACGCGATTATCGCAATCGGCATCTTCAACATCCCGGTTTTTGCGCGCCTAAGCCGCGGCGGGGCGCTTAGCCTCTGGACGCGGGATTTTGTGCTGGCCGCACGGGTGGCAGGCAAGGGGCGGGTGAGGATAAGCTTTGAGCATATCTTACCCAATATCACCAACCTGTTGATCGTGCAGGGAACCATCCAGTTTTCGCTTGGCATCCTTGCTGAAGCCGCTCTTTCCTATGTAGGCCTCGGGGCGCAACCGCCGATCCCGAGTTGGGGGCGAATGCTGGCGGACAGCCAGACAATGGTTTCTTTTGCGCCTCATCTTGCACTTTTTCCGGGTGCCGCAATTGTGCTGACGGTGCTTGGTCTTAACCTGATGGGTGACGCGTTGCGTGATCTGTTTGACCCCAAACTCCGGCGGGACAGACAATGAGTTTGCTAGAGATTTCAGGGCTTAATTTGAAAATCGGCGCGGCCGATATTTTGCACAATGTCAGCCTTGCGGTGGAGGCCGGTCAGGTTACGGCGGTTATCGGCGAAAGTGGCTCGGGAAAATCCATGACAGCCTATTGCGTGAACCAGCTTTTACCGCGTGGTGCCGCCGCCGGAGGGCAGGTTCTCTTTGATAGGCAAAACATGCTTGCGCTCGACGAGGCTTCGCTCTGCCAAATGCGAGGGCGCGATATTGGGATGGTTTTTCAGGAACCGATGACAGCGTTAAACCCGGTTCAAACCATAGGCGCACAAGTTGCCGAAACTGTGCTTATTCACGGTGAAGCCAGCAAAGCCGAAGCCAAAGCGATTGCGCGGGATACGCTCAATAGGGTCGGGTTACCAGAGGACCAATTCCCGCTTTCAAGGTATCCTCACGAACTTTCCGGCGGGCAACGACAACGGGTCGTAATTGCTATGGCGATCGCGCTCAGGCCAAAACTTTTAATTGCCGACGAGCCAACCACAGCGCTGGATGTAACGACACAAGCCCAAATTTTGGAACTCCTCAAGCGATTGGTGCGCGAAGAAGGCGATATGGGGCTTTTGCTCATAAGCCACGATCTTGGTGTTGTCGCTGATGTTGCAGACAGGATCGTGATCATGCGCAAAGGCGAAGTTGTGGAGCAGGGCACCACTGCCGAGATATTTGCGCACATGAAACACCCTTATACCAAGGCGCTTTTCGAGGCTTCCAGCCATGCGCCCGAACGAGGGGATAACGCCGAAGAGGTGTCGATTTTGGAAGTTGCTGACCTTGTGCGGGACTATGCATTGCCTAAAAAATCGCTGTTTGGAAAGGCCCCGAAGTTCAGAGCGGTGGACGGTGTCAGCTTCACGCTGAAAAAGGGAGAAAGCCTTGGCTTGGTGGGGGAAAGCGGGTGCGGGAAGTCTACGTTAACCCGCGCAATTTTGGGGCTTGAGGCTGTGCAAGGCGGTAGCATCACCATAAATGGCGAGCAGGTGCGCGCGGGGCATACCGTGCCGCGAAACCTGAGGCGCAACATGCAGGTGGTCTTTCAGGATCCCTACGGAAGCTTCAACCCGCGCCATAAGGTTTCGCGGCTTGTGGCGGAGCCGTTCCATTTGCTAGACGATGCGCCCAAAGGAGAAAACAGGCGCTTGGCAATTGCCGAAGCCCTGATGGCGGTAGGTATGCACAGCTCTGATGCAGATAAATATATACACGAGTTTTCAGGTGGTCAGAGACAGCGGATCGCGATCGCGCGGGCGCTAATTATAAATCCCGAACTCATCATTCTGGACGAGGCGGTTTCTGCGTTGGATGTTTCAATCAGGGCGCAGATTTTGGACCTGTTAGCGGAGCTGTCTGACCGGTTAGGCCTGTCTTATTTGTTTATCAGCCACGATCTGAGCGTGGTGCGGGCCATTACTGACCGGGTAATGGTTATGAAGTCCGGTGAGATTGTCGAGGAAGGGCTTACCGAAGCCATTTTTCGCAACCCTGCCCACCCCTACACACGTGCGCTTCTAGAAGCAGCGCCGAAACTTGAGGAGATGCTCCAATGAGCGAAACATGGTTTGATGCAAGTAAATGCCTGGTAAATGGTGAATGGGTTGCGCCCGTGGGTGGCGAGCTTTTGCGCTTGGAGAACCCCTCTACCGGAGGGGATCTGGCGCAAATCGCGCGAGGGCAAAAGGCTGATGTTGATGCGGCGGTGAATGCCGCGCAGGGCGCGCTTGATGGCGCGTGGGGCGCTATGACGGCGCTTGAACGCGGGCGGGTTTTGCAGCGTATGTCTGTTGCCGTCCTTGACAAAGTGGACCATTTGGCAGCGCTGGAAGCGGCAGACGTGGGCAAGCCGCTGAAACAGGCGCGGGCGGATGCGGTGGCCTTGGCGCGGTATCTGGAATTTTATGCCGGCGCTTGTGACAAAATCCACGGGCAGACGATCCCTTATTTGGCGGGGTATACGGTCTATACCCTGCGCGAACCGCATGGGGTGACGGGGCATATTGTGCCGTGGAACTACCCGATGCAGATTATCGGGCGCTCGGTCGGGGCAGCGCTGGCCATGGGGAATGCGGCGGTCCTGAAACCCGCGGAGGAAGCCTGCCTAACGGCGCTGGCCTTTGGCGCGATTGCGGTAGAGGCCGGGCTTCCTGCGGGTGCCCTAAACATTGTGCCCGGGCTGGGGGCTGAAGCCGGGGCGGCTTTGAGCGGGCATACGGGGATTCAGCATATTTCCTTCACCGGCTCCGTGGCGACGGGGGAGTTGATACAGGCCGCAGCGGCGCGAAACGTAATTCCAGTAACGCTTGAGCTAGGAGGAAAATCCCCTCAGGTGGTGTTTGATGATGCCGATTTGGAAGCGGCCCTGCCGTTTTTGGTCAATGCCGGAATCCAGAATGCAGGGCAGACCTGTTCGGCCTCCAGCCGGATTTTGGTTCAACGCGGGGTTTATGAACAGCTAAGCAAAATGATGGCGGCGCGCTATGAAGAACTGGTCGTTGGGCCAGCAGAGGATGATCTGGACATCGGCCCGTTAATTTCGGCGCGCCAAAAAGATATTGTGGAAGGGTTCGTGAAAGCGGCAAAGCCTGAGCGGATATTGGCGCAAGCGCAAATGAGCGAAGGGCTGCCCGAAGGCGGGCACTATTTTGCGCCAACACTCTATGGCGGGATTAACCCGGAAGATCCGCTGGCCCAGTCGGAGATTTTTGGTCCGGTGCAGGCCATTATTCCCTTCGAGGACGAGGCGGATGCAGTGAGGATCGCGAACGGAACCGCTTACGGGCTGGTGGCATCGGTCTGGACGCACGATGGTGCGCGGCAAATGCGGATGGCCAAAAAGCTGCGGGCAGGGCAAGTGTTTATCAATAACTATGGTGCTGGCGGCGGGGTTGAACTGCCTTTTGGCGGCGTTGGCAAATCGGGCCACGGGCGCGAAAAAGGATTTGAGGCGCTCTACGGGTTTTCGACCCTGAAAACAGTTGCGGCCCACCATGGATAAAATCGTGTGACACTCCGGATCAATAATCGCGATGCGCGGCTGTTATGGTTGGCCAATCACGGATTGGCAGGCCCGCCAACAGGTGCGCTCGATGTGATGGCCATTATTCACAAACTGGGGTTTGTGCAAATTGATACCATTCGCAATGTTACCCGCGCCCATCACCATATATTGTGGAGCCGAAACCAGAATTACCGCGAAAAAATGCTCTGGCCTTTGCTTGGGCAAGACAGATTGTTGTTCGAACATTTTACGCATGACGCTAGTCTAATTCCGATGGATTATTTGCCGATGTGGAAGCGGCAATTCGAGAGTTTAGGCGCCTATGTTGCACGGCACGAATGGTATCAATCCAGCCTTGGCAAGCAACACGTGCAGGACATAAAAGCCCGAATTGCGGATGAGGGCGCGCTTTCGACGCACAGTTTTGACTCAAAGGTCGAAGGCGAACGAAAAATGTGGGCGCGACCACCGCATAAAAAGGCGTTAGACCAGATGTGGTATGCTGGCGAGCTCGCAACATCGCGCCGGGAGAACTTTGTAAAATATTACGACCTGGCGGAAAGGGTGTTCCCGTCAAACCTGCACTCTGAACAGCGGAGTGACATCGAGCAGATCGAGTGGCTATGTGATGCGGCCGTCACACGGCTTGGGTTTGCGACTCATAGTGAGGTCGCTCGGTTTTGGGGGGCTGTCAAGCTTGCGGAAGTCCGGCATTGGGCGGACGGGATGGAAGAGGTTGAGATTTTCGGTGCCGATGGGTCCAGTGTGATGGCTCTGGCAGCGCCGAATTTAGGGGAACAATTGGACGAAATGCCAACCCCCTCAAACCGGCTGCGGATTGTTAATCCTTTTGATCCGGCAATAAGGGACCGTCAGCGCTTGGCTCGGCTATTCGGGTTTGATTATCGAAACGAGATGTTTGTGCCCAAAGTAAAGCGAAAGTGGGGATACTATGTCTATCCGCTTCTGGAAGGCTTGCGGTTTGTTGGTCGTATCGAGCTTAAGGCAGACCGAAACGCCGGTTGGCTAAAAGTAACCGGATTTTGGAACGAGTCCGGCGTAAACTGGACCCCAGCACGGCAGGCTAGGCTTGAGGCCGAGCTTGGAAGATTTGCCCGATTTGTCGGGCTCGAAGAGGTTGAGTGGGCTACGGGCTAGAGCTATCACCCATCAAATACCGCGGGCCGGGCCCGTTTTCGCGCGCGCGGTCATCGGGATTGTAGAGCTTACAGGTTTGCAAGCTCAGGCAGCCGCAGCCGATACATCCGTCAAGCTTGTCTCGTAGATCGTTGAGCGTGGCGATTTTTGTATCTAGCGCCGCCCGAAAGGTTTTGCTGATTTTGGTCCAGTCGGCTTTTGTCGGGGTGCGACCCTCCGGAAGGGTTTCGAGCGTTTGGACGATTTGGGGAATGGTAAAGCCGAACTGCTGTGCGATTTTCACAAAGGAAAGACGACGGATGTCAGCGCGCAGAAAACGGCGCTGTCCGCCTGCATTGCGCTCGGGGTGAACGAGGCCCTGCGATTCGTAATAGCGAATGGCCGAGACAGCCAGACCTGTTCGCGCGGCAAGATACCCTATAGAAATCGTTTTTTTCATGGCGTAATTTTCCCTTGACCTAAAGTTAGGTTTAGGAATTACATTAAGTAAATCAGCCGGTCAAGAGGTTGGAAATCGAAAGGTAATACAATGGCAAGAATTGAACATGTAAATATAACGGTGAGCGATCCGCAGAAAACAGCCGCGCTCATGAACGCCCTTTTTGGATGGAATATCCGCTGGGAAGGAGACGCGATTAATGGTGGGTACAGCGTGCATGTGGGGGATGAAGAGGATTATCTGGCGTTTTATACGCCAGCTAAAACAGCCGAACCCCATGCTCTGAGCTACGATACCAAAGGTGGGCTCAACCACGTGGGAATTGTGGTGCAAGACCTCGACAGGGTTGAGAAAGCGGTGATTGAAGCTGGATATACGCCGGTCAATCACGCTGACTACGAGCCGGGCAAGCGGTTTTATTTCCGCGATGAAGACAACATCGAATTCGAGATTGTCAGCTACGCCTAGTGTTGGTGCGGGTTGCTCCCCGTTGCCATGGCCCAGGGATGGGGTTGGTGGTGCATACCAGACACCATGACCCCATAAAACCCGAGGGCTTTTAGCATGGGCAAGTCTTGTTCCGGGGAGGGTACGGTCATGTCTGCGCCACCGGCGGTCTCCTCAACCTGATAGACCCATCCGTCTTGCATATTGTTGCCAACAAACACGTGATATCTATCATGCGAATTAGTTTTTTATTTTTGGGGGAAATTCCTAGTCAAAAGTAAAGGGTCCCTAGCGGAACCATTCGGGTGAATATGGATGACGAGGTATCAGCTCTTTATCTGGTTAAAACCGGAATGATTCATCTGGTCCGGTTTCAGGAAAACGGGAATATGGTCATATTGCAGCGCGCAGGCACTGGTTCGATTGTTGCAGAATCTTCTGTCTTTTCTGATAGATACCATTGTTCCGCGGTAGCTGTTCAGGAATCTTATGTGGAAATTTTCCCTATAGAAGCGGTGGAAGCATTGCTTGATCAAGAGCCGGGGGCTTCGCAGGCGTTTGCCCTCTATCTGGCTGACCAAGTTCGCGCTACCCGAAAGCGTGCCGAGATTTTGGCGCTCAAAACGGTTTCTGACCGGTTGTCGGCTTGGCTCACGTGGAATCACGGGCTTTTGCCCGAGCGGGGGGCATGGCATCATGTAGCGGACGAAATTGGAATCAGCAAAGAAGCGCTCTATCGGGAACTCTCTAAGCGACGAAAACAGGAAGGTTGAACATGCGGCTAGCACGAAAAACAGCAATCGTAACGGGCGGAGGCTCAGGCTTTGGCGAAGGGATCGTCAAAAAGTTTCATGACGAGGGGGCAATGGTTATTGTTGTTGATATCGACCATGCGGCTGCCAAGCGGGTTGCCGACCTATATGATGGTATGGCGTTTCAGGCAGATGTTTCCAAGATGGAAGATTGGCAAGCGCTGGCCGAGCGCGTTCGGGAAACCTTTGATGGCGTTGATATATTGGTCAACAATGCCGGCATAACGCACCTGCCGCAGCCAATGGAAGAGGTCTCGGAAGAGGAATTTGACCGCGTACTATCCGTTAACGCCAAGTCGGTTTTTCTGTCTGCCAAAACCATCGTCCCGATGATGATCGAAGCGGGCCATGGCGCTATTTTGAATGTGGCTTCAACAGCTGGTGTAAGCCCGCGACCGAATTTGAACTGGTATAACGCGTCTAAGGGATGGATGATTACGGCCACCAAAGCTATGGCGGTGGAGTTGGCACCAAAGGGTATTCGTGTGAATGCCATAAACCCGGTGGCGGGTGAAACGCCCCTCCTGCAAAGCTTTATGGGGGAAGATACGCCGGAAATTCGGGCGAAATTCATATCGACAATCCCGCTCGGGCGGTTTTCAACTCCCGAAGACATGGGCAATGCTGCGTGTTTTCTCTGCTCGGATGAAGCCGATATGATAACGGGCGTTGCCATGGAAGTTGATGGAGGGCGCTGCATATGAAGGTCGGGCCGCGCAATCTGATAACCGATGTGGCGGGGCTGCGGGTCGGCAATGCTCAGGATCCTTCGTTGAAATCCGGCAGCACTGTAGTTTTTGGAGACAAGCCCTTTGTGGCGGGCGTATCCGTGATGGGCGGTGCGCCAGGCACACGGGAAACCGACATGCTGGCGCCCGATAAACTCGTGAACGAGATAGACGCTTTGGTGCTTTCGGGGGGCTCGGCCTTTGGGCTTGACGCATCGAGCGGTGTGGTTGACGCACTGCGCGCGCAGGGGCGCGGATTAGCCGTAGGTGAAGCGGTTATTCCTCTTGTGTCCTCGGCTATCCTGTTTGATCTGCTGAATGGCGGGCAAAAAGACTGGATTGAAAACCCCTATAGAAAACTGGGTCGTATGGCGCTGAATAATGCCGGAGATGAATTTGAAATAGGAAGCGTTGGAGCCGGTGCCGGCGCGCTGACTGGTACGCTAAAAGGTGGGCTCGGCTCGGCTTCTATTGTTCTGGATAGCGGACACACCGTAGGCGCGCTTGTGGCCGTAAATTCTTTTGGTGTGGTTTCGCACAATACAGGCGAATTTTGGGCGGCACCTTGGGAAGTAGGCTCCGAGTTTGGAGGGCGGGGGATCGCACCGCAAGGAGATCCGCTCGCCAAACCCGTCAGCTTCAAAATGCAGGGTTTTAGCGAGAAGGGTAACACGACCATTGCAATTGTCGCGACAGATGCGGTGCTCGATAAAGCGCAGGCAAAGCGGTTGGCAACCGTCGCGCAAGACGGTATGGCGCGCGCAATTTTACCGAGCCATACACCGGTAGATGGTGACCTCGTTTTTGCAGCAGCCACGGGGGAAGTTCCACTCTCCGATGCCGTTCACGACCCGCTGATGATCGGCCACGCCGCTTCCCTTTGCTTAAGCCGTGCGATTGCGCGCGGCATTTACGAAGCCACTCCGGAACCCGGAGACATTTTACCGACTTGGAGACAGAAACATGGGTGACTTTACCGGGCCGGAACTCTGCGCATTGAGCGCGGTTAATGTCCAAAACTTGCTAAAAAAGGGTGAGATTTCACCCGTAGATTTGCTGGATGCGAGCGAAGCACGGATTGCGCAAACCGAGCCAAGGCAAAATGCAATGGTCACGCAATGTTTTGAGCGGGCTAGAGCCGATATAAGACCCGATACCCTGTTGGGTGGTATTCCGGTTGGCGTGAAAGACCTGAACGATGTGGCGGGTGTGCGCACCACTTACGGCACCATCGGTTTTAAAGATCATATCCCTGATGCCAGCGACCCGCTGGTCGAGACCATGGAAGCAAATGGCGCTTTGGTTGTCGGCAAGACCAACACACCCGAACTTGGTGCCGGTGCCAATACATTCAATGATGTTTTTGGCCCAACCGGCAACCCCCATAACCTCGCGCTCAATGCTGGCGGCTCATCCGGTGGTGCCGCTTCGGGGCTGGCAACCGGCCAAGTTTGGCTAAGCCACGGGTCTGATTACGGTGGATCATTGCGGACACCGGCCGCCTATTGTGGAGTTGTCGGGCTACGCCCTTCACCCGGTCGTGCAGGCGGCAGTTCTCAGGTGTTTGACAGGATCGGAGTTCAAGGCCCTATGGCGCGTAACGTGGCAGACTGCGCCTTGTTTATGGATGCGATGAGTGGCGGTGAAGGTGGCCCGATCGGATACCCTGCACCTGACGAGCCATTTTTGAATTCCGTAGAGCGCGCACCCGACAAAATTCGCATTGGATATATGCCTGACCTGTGTGGCCACGCCCCCGTAGAAAAAGACGTGTCGCAGTTTTTGGCGACCGGACTAGCCAAAGCCGAAGCGGCGGGCTGTATCGTGGAGGAAGTGACACTTGATTCAAGTGGTTTGGACCAGTGCTTTCGCACAAACCGTGCCCTTTCATTTGCAACCTCAAATCTAGGATTTTCGGAAGAGGTTCGACGCCATTTCAAAGCCACGATAATGGGGAATGCGGCAGATGCAGAAGCCTTGAGGGCTGAAGACATTGCAGTTGCTGCCAGATCGCAAGCCGCGATATACCTTGAAGCAATGGCACTGCTTGGGCAATTTGATGTGCTTGCCTGCCCCGTTGTCGGGTTGGGGCCATTGCCACGTGAGCTAGAATACCCACCCGAAGTTGCAGGCGTTAAATCACTTGATTACGTGGATTGGCTCGGGTTTTCCAACCTTTCCAGTGTAACCGGCCTACCGGCCCTTTCCTTGCCAATGGGGCGGATGTCGAGCGGGATGCCTATGGGCATTCAGCTGGTCGGAAGCAACAGAGGTGAGGCGGGGCTTTTGGCTTCTGCACGCGCTCTGGAGCGGATTTTTGAGGTCGATCTCTCTCCTGTCGATTTGCCGTGAGCTACGATACAAACCATTTGGTTCACGCATTGTGTGCCCATACCGCCCCCGATTCTGTGTTTATTGGCGGTGATAAACCCATGACATATGCATCCTTCTTCGAAGGTGCGGAGCAGATGGCAGCGGCCCTAAAGATCGCGCCGGGTGACCGTGTGGCGATGCAGGTTGGTAAATCTGTTGAAGCGCTTCAGCTGTATTTGGCGACGGTCATGGCAGGGGGGATATTTCTTCCCCTCAATCCTGCATATACAGATGCCGAGTTGCGCTACTTTCTGGAAGACGCGACACCGGTTGTATTTGTGCAGGAGCCAGAAAAGCACCGAAATTGGATGGTGAGGACGGCAACTACACTATCCGAGCTTGCTGAAAAAGCGAGCGCTGGATTTACTCCGGTTTCTCGCAGCGGGGAAGATTTGGCCGCCATACTTTATACGTCCGGCACCACCGGCCGCTCAAAAGGCGCGATGTTAAGTCATAAAGCATTGGCAAGTAATGCACGGGTATTAAAGGATTATTGGCAGTTCACACAAGATGATGTTCTTATCCACGCATTGCCGGTATTTCATACTCATGGCCTATTTGTTGCAACAAATGTTGCATTAATGGCCGGTGCCAGCCTTGAGTTTTTGCCCAAATTCGACGCCAAACAAATTTTGGAAGCCATGCCACGGGCGACAACGCTAATGGGCGTTCCTACATTTTATACACGGCTGTTAAAAGAAAGCGGACTAGAGAGTGCGAGCAAAAATATGCGTTTATTTATATCGGGTTCCGCGCCGTTGTTGGAGCAAACCCACAAAGCTTGGGAAGCGCGCACAGGGCATGTTATTTTAGAGCGCTACGGCATGACCGAGACCAATATGAACACGTCTAATCCATATAACGGCAAACGCAAAGCCGGAACTGTAGGGTTGCCCTTACCGGGTGTTGACCTTCGGATAGATGCGCCTCAAGGAGAAATTGGCGGGATCGAAGTGCGCGGTGAAAACGTTTTTTCAGGATATTGGAATATGCCGGAAAAAACCGCTGAGGAGTTACGCCCTGATGGTTGGTTTATAACCGGTGATCTGGGGCAGCTTGATGAAGAGGGCTATGTAACAATTGTTGGACGCAATAAGGACCTCATTATTTCGGGAGGGTTTAATATATACCCAAAAGAGGTCGAAGAGGTTATCGATAGGCTTGATGGTGTGACCGAAAGCGCCGTTGTGGGCGTGCCTGATGATGACCTCGGGGAAAAAGTAGTGGCTGTGATTGTTGCTTCAAAATCGCTGAATGCAAAAGAAATTCTGGAAGATATTTCGCAACATCTGGCCCGCTACAAATGCCCGCGTGAGGTAATATTTGTAGAAGAGTTGCCACGCAATACTATGGGGAAGGTTCAGAAAAATGAGCTTAGGGCGCGCTATTCCTGAAGATCAGGCCGCGCCCAACGTTTGTGGAGCCAATACCATTGCTCGGGGTTTTTCCAAACGCGCGCGCTCAAACTATCATTGAATTCCTGAGTCATTTGAAGTGGGTCTGTGTGTTTAATCGGGGCTTCAACGTAAATATCTGTTCCGCTTTTATCAGACCGGACAACAGAATAGACGGGTATCATCAGTGCGTTGGTTCGGATCGCCAGGCTCGCCATGGCCGTTGATGTAAGCGAGGCTTTGCCCATAAAATCTATGAGCTCTCCATCATTTGCGCGCTGGTCTAGCAACACGGATACCATACCGCCGGATTTAAGATGCTTTAGCATTTTGCGCATACCTGCAGGTCCGGTCGCAAAAAAAGGTGCGTCCGGATATGTCATATTTTTGCGGTGACGGCCCTCGAAAATAGGGTTTGCATTTTCTTTGTAAATGGCCGCACTTGGGTGCCCCAGATTGGCAAGGACTACCCTTGGGGCCTGTAGTTGGCCCAAATGACCCGATACAAGTATAACGGGGTGACCTGCTTCTTGGGCTTCAATAATTTTGTCAAATGCGTCGTCGGCATAGCGAAGGTTTTTTATCCACTTGTCAAATTCTTGATTGTAAAATGCTTCAATAAAGCGCTCACCAATATTTTTGGATATGCTCTTGTATAAAGCCTTTTTTTCATCGGGTTGCATATTGGGATATATAAGGGACAGATTATCTTGAATCCGTTTACGCAAAGACGGAATGAGCCTAATTGCGCCACCAACAAAGACGCCACCAACACGGACCCGAATCGCAAAAGGAAGCGGACGAAGTGAAAATGGCAAAGCCCAGATTATAATGGCTTCAACCAAGTGCCGAAATTTCAATTTCTTTTTCATTCGCTTTTCATAAGGCTTTTCAGCAGGACTGCCCATAGAAAACTGGGCCCGTTAAACGTCCCGAACGGTTGTTCCCTTTTGCGCTAACAAAAAAGGCGCCCGAAGGCGCCCCAATTATTTTTTGATAGGATTGATCATCATAACCATCTGGCGGCCTTCCATTTTGGGTATGTTGTCTTCTTTACCCAATTCGGCTGCAGCTACATCTGCGGCCACGCGTTCCAGTAGTTTCCGCCCCAAGCTAAGATGCGCCATTTCACGGCCCCTGAACCTGAGTGTGATCTTAACTTTGTCGCCGTTCTCAAGAAACTTATACACGTTTCGCATTTTGACATCATAATCGTTGGTGTCCGTGTTCGGACGGAATTTTACTTCCTTCACCTCGATAATCTTTTGGCGTTTACGCGCTTCATTTTCTTTTTTCTGCTGTTCGTATTTGAATTTGCCGAAATCCATAATTTTGCAGACAGGCGGGTTGGCGTTTGGTGAAATTTCAACCAGATCAAGGCCAACTTCATCAGCGAGCTGCATGCCACGTTCTGGCGTGACAACACCGACGTTTTCACCTTCGGCGCCGATTAAGCGGATTTCGTCGGCACGAATGCGGGAATTGGCGCGGGGGCCGGTGTCGCGCTGCGGAGGCGCGTTATGAGGTCTGCGAGCTATGGGTCAAGTCCTTGTGTTGTGATCATTTAGGGGGCCGATAAGCCCATTGCTAGTAATTGGATGGAATCGGGCTGTTGGTCAAGGGCAGCCGTCGAAAATGAGGCAATTTTCCAGCTTATTGCAGAAAAAAGCGGGTTCGTGCGGCGCGGCCCAGTGAATCTATGACCGAAACTGTAACGAATCCGCCTGAATCGACCGGCCAAAATAGCTGGCGTTCATAAATTGCGGGCAAAACGGGCTCTCCGTTTATGATCCAGGCAAAAGGAGGGGTGCCTCCCTTTAGTTTGAGTATCATCTCGGCAGTCGAGCGGGCGTCCGACAAGCCTAGATCAATTTCTGCGCCATCTGGTGGAAACGAGATTTCGGGTTGGTTAGGGTCGATAAAGCCGGCATCTCCTCGGGATTGAAAATGTTGCATTGGGAGCGGGAGTGTCTCCCGGGCTCCGGTCAAGACGTAGGGCGGGGGCGCAGGAAGAGGTGCGGGGTTTTCAGAAAGGCGGGAAAAGGCTTCGAATAATAACGGCGCTGCATCTTTTATGCCTTGGAGTCCGGGGACGGAGGCACCATCGGGCCGCCCGATCCAAACCCCCATTACATAGCGACCGTCAAAGCCTATCGAAAAGGCGTCACGATGGCCGTAAGATGTACCGGTTTTGTAGGCGATCTGGTCTATCGCCGCTGTTTCAGGCGGCGGTGTTGCGGCCAGTATTTCAAGCACCTGCCAGGCGGCACCGGGCAACAGGATCGGGTTCCCCCCCGATTGACCGCCAAGACCCGAGAGTTCAACAGGTTCTCCGCCCCGCGCTATTCCGGCATAAAGGGTCACGAGATCTTGCAGCGATAACCCGATGCCGCCAAGCGCAATGGCCAACCCCGGCGCGCCACCCGTGGGAAGGTCCGGCTCAATTCCAGCGCGGCGCAACCGACTCAGGAATTGAGCCGGGCCAATTGCATCCATCATCGCAACAGCGGGGATATTGAGCGATAATTGCAGCGCTCTTCGAATGGATACCGTGCCGCGATACCGTCGGTCAAAATTTTGCGGTTCATACCCGCGAAACCGCATAGGCCTATCGTCAATCAACGTTTCCGGCGTAGCGATCCCGTTTTCAAAGCCGATTCCGTAGATGAGCGGTTTGAGCGTTGAGCCCGGTGAGCGGATGGCTTGTGTCATATCGACAAACCCGTCTGCGCGGCTGTCAAAGATATCGGCAGAGCCGATGGTTGCCAGAATGTCACCTGAGCCATGTTCCGCCAAAACCAACGCCGCTGACAATCCGCGCTCGCGCATGGCCATAGATTCTTGCAGGAGTTGCTGAAGGGCCGTTTGAATATCCCGGTCTAGCGTTGTTTCAAACGTTCTGGTTTCCGGATACTGGCGCCGTAGGGCATCGGTGTAATGGGGGGCCAGAAGCGGAAAGGGAATGCGCTCAGTCGGGATATCAGCCTGCTTTGCAGCCTGGGCCTCAAGTTCTGGCAGAAGGCCGGCAATTTCGACCCTGTCCAACACCCGGTCACGGGCTATGCGCGCGGCAGTTGAGAACCGGTCCGGCCGGCGAGAGGTGGGGGCTTGCGGCAAAGCCACAAGGAGGGCGGATTCCGCCGGATTAAGGCGTGATGGTTCTTTACCAAAGTAGGTGAGGGTGGCCGCGCGAACACCCTCAATATTGCCCCCCATCGGTGCCATTTGCAGATAGAGCGTAAGAATCTCGCTTTTGTTCAGTTTGCGCTCTAGGGCAAGGGCTACTCTTATTTGCCGAACTTTAGCGCGGATATTTCCGGTTTCGCCGCGCTCCAACAGCCGCGCAACCTGCATCGTAAGCGTAGACCCGCCAGAGATAATTCGACCATTTAATATGAATTGCTGAAGCCCCCTCAGAAGGGCGCGTGGGTCAACGCCCCTATGGCTGTAAAACCGCTTGTCTTCAAAGGTGATCAACATTTCAAGGTAGCGCGGGTCTACATCTGATAGCGCTACGGGCAGTCGCCAAAGCCCGTTATCAACCGCGAAAGGCCGCAACAAATCCCCGTTTTTATCCAGCACCGTGACGGCCGTTTCGAGGTTCAAGTCGGGAAGTTCAGTTCGTTTTACCCAGTCATCGAGCGCCATCGCAGTTGCAATAACAAGCAACGCGGTGGCGATAATATATCTGGCAAGTCGGCGCATTATCTAGAGGGCAGGATGGTAATGTAGTTTACCCCCGTGTTGGCCCGAAGACTTGGCCGGTACATGTCCTCCACATGGGCCGCTGGCTGCCTGAAGCGCCCGGGTGAGACAGCCCGAACGATATATGCCAGCTGCAAACTTCCTTTTTTACCCCAGTCAATCGCGGATACAAACCGGTCATCCCTGAACTCGGTTGCCGATGCCCCGTCATCAAGTTGGAGCCAATCAAGACTTGAGATATCACCGGATCGTAAGAGATTGGGATTGTCGATTTCAAATCCTGCTGCCAGCGGGTCGGAAATAATTAGCTGGCCGCGTCTTTCTTGCTCGGGCGTTACACGCAATATCGAAACGTATCGTTCATTTTGAGCGATATTGTCGAAATCAGCCAGATCTCCATCCAGCGTGTAAAGCCAGCGTTCAATCCGATAGCCATTGCTTTCAGGTGGCAGATCAAAAGACGGGGCGCCAGTAACGCTTAGCAGCCCGTCGATTTGCCGGTTGCTATTGTTTTGCATTTCTATGGGTGCCACTGCCAGTGACAAACTATCGAAATAGACCATCTGTGGCCCTGTAAGCGGCAAACCGTCAACAAATATGTCTTCGCTGACATCTGA